>Ga0209253_10000726_pt1 | contig 28581 bp, 18 predicted proteins | sample FrelakmetBRP12BR_FD_187145 | JGI IMG/M metagenome (GOLD analysis project Ga0209253, IMG submission 187145) | Freshwater lake sediment microbial communities from the University of Notre Dame, USA, for methane emissions studies - BRP12 BR (SPAdes)... | ecosystem: Environmental > Aquatic >...
GAGCGTCACATGATTCGCTCCCGCATTCTGGGACGGTCGGGGATCCTGTAGGAGCCACACTCCGGCGGCAGCGAGGATGAGTGCCGCCGCGCACGCTCCGATGAGCCACCATCGACGTCCCGCGCGTCTGCCGAATGGGGGCGTACTGTGGCTGGTGGATCCGGAGGCTGTTGGTCGGCCGGAGATCCGGCGGAGGTCCTTGACCATGTCCATGATACTCTGGTATCGCGAGCCGGCGTCCTTCGCGAGAGCTCTGGAGAGAATGTCGTCAAGTCCGGAGGGGACTTCCGGCCGCAGCGAGGAAATCTTCGGCGGATCGACGTTGAGTATGGAGTAGACAAGCGCCTGTTCATAAGAGCTGTCGAAGGGAAGGCGTCCGGCGATCATTTCGTACAGGAGGACGCCGAGCGACCAGATGTCGGTGCGGTGGTCAACCCGGTCTCCCTTTGCCTGTTCCGGCGACATGTGGGTGACGGTACCGACCTTGTGCCCATCCACGGTCAGTCTGGTTGCGCCCGTCAGAAGCGCCACCCCGAAATCCACAATTCTTGCCTTTCCCTGCCCGGTCAACATAATATTGGCCGGCTTGACGTCCCGGTGCACGATGCCGTGACGGTGTGCTTCCGCCAACCCTTCACCAACCTGGATGGCGATGTCGATCGCCTGGTCGACCGGGAGTGCTCCGCAGGCAATCTCCTTTTTTATGGTCCTCCCGTCGTAGTATTCCAGAACGATAAATGTTTGACCGTCCGCGGTCCGGTCAATATCATGGATGACACAGATGCTTTCGTGCTGGAGGGCGGATGCCGCTTTGGCTTCGTGGACAAAGCGCACTCTGGCTTCAGGATCGCGGGTCAGGTCAGGAGGAAGGAACTTGAGGGCGACGTAGCGGTCGAGCTTGAGGTCCTGGGCTTTGTAGACGACACCCATTCCTCCGCCGCCGAGGTGCTCGAGAATTTTGTAGTGAGAAACGATTTTGCCGATCATGGGAAACCTACACGGGGGTGTACGATCCCGACGGCACAAGGAAACCACGGTACGGCGGAAGATACACCGAAATCAGGCGAGAGTCAACGCGCTCTTTCCGCCGTTGTTGGATTCACTTCAGAAGAAGCATTGCCTTCCGCTCGACAGAGACTCCGGCATGCAGCGTGTAGAAATACAGGCCACTCGCACTCCGGTAGTTTCGAACATTGAACTCGACGCTGTATGTACCGGGCTGCTGGACGGCGTCGACCATCGTCGCAAGCTCTCTTCCCAGGATGTCAGAAATTGTCAATCGCACCTGCCCGCTCGTTGCCAGCCGGTATCTGATGACCGTCGAGGGATTGAAGGGATTGGGAGAGTTCTGGTACAACGAGAGTTCTCCCGGGAGTGCATCGCTCGTCCGGAGAGCCACATGTGTGGATGGTGCAATCACTCTGACCAGACGTTCCCATATTTGAATATTCAGTGATGTCGGCACTAGCGAATTATCCGGTGCATCACCCATCCGGATAAGGACGAGACCTAAACTCGGAACAACGTTAATGAATTGACCATTCTTTCCCAACGCGGCAATCATATCCTTCGGTGCTGTCGGAATCAGATATCCCGGAAACACGATTTGAGTACCCGGAAGCATATGCGATGTCTTCCCGTTCAACCACCAGAGATATCCGTAGGAAGGATTCATGTTCTGGGATGTGTTGACCATGGCGTTGAAGTAGGCGGTATCGCTTAACACCGGGGTTGAACCCCACACGCCGCGGTTGAGAATCAGCAGGCCGAATCGCGCCATGCTGCGCGGTGTGGTGAAGAGAACATTGTTGTAGTCGCCGGAGCGGAGATACAGTCCGTTCATCCCGATCTTGCTGCGAACCCGCGTCAGATAGAATTGATTCAACGACATCCCCGTGGAGCCCTGGATGACGGAGTCCAGGAGGGTGTATGGCGCATTATGGTATGCCCACCGTGTGCCGGCGTCGGCTCTGTACACCAAGCATGAACTGAGAGTGCAGTCCTTGTCAGGAACATCATCGTCCAGTCCCGTGGTCATCGTCAGCTGATGGCGCACCGTTATGCGGTTTTCCTTATCCGGCGATTCACTCGTCCATCCTCTTCCGAGCCATCGGGAAGTAGTATCGGCAAGTGAAAGAAACCCTTCTTTCTGGGCGATCCCGACGAGCACCGACGTCATTGTCTTTCCGGCGGATGCCCAATACCAGAGACTATCTCTCGTGAAGGTACCAAAATACTTCTCGAGCGCGATCTTTCCATCTTTCAGAAGAACAAAGGCGCGCGAATGACTGCTGTCCAGAAGCGAGTAGAGGGGATCGATCGCAGGAATATTCCATCCGAGACTTGACGCCGAGACAGTATCCCATTGCGTGCCGGCAACCGGAGGAAAATAGGAGGTTTGTGCCGTGAGGTATGAGCTGCAGAGAATAGTGATGAGCATGAATGGCGGTATCCTCACAGCGGTCCCTTTTCGTAATGAGGTTGGTCGAAACTAGACAGAGAAATCCCCGTCAAGGTGTGATGAATGCATCTCTCGAACTCTGAATGCATATACTGAGATACTCTTGCATGTCCAGACAGTCAAACAATCAAGCAATCAGTCCCTATGGTCTTAGCCGCCGGTATTTCTCTCTGTACTTATCGTAGAGCATTGTGTGCTTGCTTGTGAGGTCGATCGTCCGTCCCTGGATGTATTCCATCACAATGCCGGTTGAGATCTCGAGAGGGTCTCCGGTGGTCAGGATCAATGTTGCATCCTTTCCGGCTTCCAGCGAGCCGACCCGGTCCGACACACCGAAGATCTGTGCGGGAGCGAGGGTAATGGCCTTCAGCGCCGCGTCTTTTGGGAGGCCGTATGCCGCGGCCGTTCCCGCCTGGAAGGGGAGATTGCGTTCGTGCGCCGCATCGTCGCCGGTGATAATCGCGAAGCGTATCCCGGCCTCGTGAAGCCTGGCCGGAAGCCGGTAGGGGTCGTCATACTCCTCGAACCTGCGCTCCGGCAGGCGATGGATTCCCCCGGCGAGCACGGGGATGTCTTTTTGTTTCAGCAGATCCGCCGTCCGCCATGCGTCATAGCCTCCGCCAATGATGATCCTGATGTTCTCCCGCTCTGCCCATGCCACAGCCGCCTGGATCTGCCGGACTTCATCAGCCCAGACCACCACAGGGATCTTTCCTTCAAGGACCGGGATCATGGATTCCCAGCGGAGGTCGGTGTCGTGGTAGGGGATTCCTTTCTCCGTCTCAGCTATCTTCGCCTTCATGTATGCGCGGGCATCGCGGAATGCCTCCATCAGCTCATCCAGCGCTGCTTCCCGCTCCTTCTGCTTTTCTTCTTCGCTGACAGTCATCCGTAATCTGCGGGTGCCCCTCATTGATGGCCAGTTCACATACAGTGCAAGAGGCGCCCTCAACGTCATATCCTCCCAGGTCCAGCCGTCCATCATGAGCAACGCCGAAGTACCGGAAATCAGTCCTCCCGAGGGGGCGCTGACAGCAAGTGTAATGCCGTTGGCCCGGAGGACGGGGATCAGCTCCGATTCCGGATTGACCGCCACCTCTGCCCGCACGTTCGGATTGATGCGGCCTGTCTCCGCCATGTCGCGCGATGCGCGCACAGCCCCGATTTCAACAAGGCCGATCTCCGTGTTGGGGCTGATGAGCCCCGGGTAGACATGTTTTAGGGAGCCGTCGATGATCTCCGTGTTCGGAGGCATGTTTATGTCCGTTCCCACCGCAACAATCTTCCCTTTGTCGAAGAGAATTGTGCCCTTGTCAATGGTCGGGCCGGACACCGTGTGGATTGTCGCACCCACGATTGCGATGGGGTGATCCTGCGGCTTTGCAGGAATCTGGTCGGAGGAAAAGGCGGCGTGTGCTCCAAGAAGGAGACAGGCCAGAGTGCATGTGACGCGGGATGGCATCGCCGGGGAGTGGATCATGCGCGAATTCATCGTTGTCCCTCCCGGCCGTACGGTTCAAGCTCGCGATTGTCTTGATCGTCAATGTCGCCAGATGATTCCGCTCCCTGTGCCGGTCCGGGGACCTTTTTCGTCAAAAGTGCTTTCTGTACCAGCACTGCACGCTGGCGCTGACTCTCTTCATAGAGGCGCCGGTCCTCCTCCCGGTCGAAGTACTTCCTTCCGTCGATCCAGGTTTGATCACAGCGTGAATAGACTGAAAGCGGGTTGCCGCTCCAGATCACGAAGTCGGCATCCTTCCCGGGTTCGAGCGAGCCGACACGATTGTCGACCTTGAGCTGACGGGCAGGATTGATCGTGACCAACTTGAGCGCTTCTTCTTCCGTAAGTCCGCCGTACTTCACGGCTTTCGCTGCATCCCAGTTCAGACGGCGGCTCAGCTCGTCGCTGTCGGAGTTGAAAGATACGAGAACGCCCTGGTCATGCATCAGCACGCCGTTGTACGGAATGGCATCATAGACTTCCAGCTTATACCCCCACCAGTCGCTGAATGTAGAGCCTCCCGCACCATGTTTCGCCATGACGTCTGCGATCTTGTACCCTTCGAGGATATGCTCGAATGTCCGGATTCTGAATCCGAACTCTTCGGCGAGGCGCATCATCATCAGAATCTCATCCTGCCGGTAGGCATGGCAGTTGACAAGTCGTTTGCCGTGGAGCACCTCGAGGATCGCATCGAGCTCAAGGTTTCTGCGCGGCGGGATGCCAGACCTGTCCTCTTCGAATCGTTTCCACGCCCTTTCATAATCGAGTGCTGCCCTGAACTCATCGCGGATCGTCTGCTCAACACCCATACGGGTCTGCGGGTAGCGTTTCGCACGCTGCTCCGGCCAGTTTGACTGTTTCACATTCTCGCCAAGGGCAAATTTGATTGTCGGGGGAGCCCCCTCGAATTTCAGCTCCTCGGGCAGCATGCCCCACCGGAGCTTGATGAGCTGGCCCTGTCCCCCGATCGGGTTGGCCGAGCCATGAAGGACGTGGACCTCCGTGGTACCGCCTGCAAGTGCGCGATAGATGTCGATGTCAGTGCCGTCGATGATGTCGGCCATGCGCACCTCGGCGCTGACGGCCCGGGTGGCCTCGTTCACGTCTCCGGATTCCGCCATGTGCGAGTGGGCATCAATGATTCCCGGAGTGATATGTTTTCCTGCGGCGTCGATAACCGTCGCTCCCGGGGGCGCGCCAATGTTTCTTCCGACCTTCCTGACCATCCCTTTCTCAAACAGCACATCGGCGTTCTCGATCTTCCCCTCGGGGCCGCATGTCCAGACGGTGGTGTTCTTCAGAAGAACTATTGATGGTTGGTCCGGAACTGTCCGTCTTCCGAATTCGCCGGGAGGGTAGACCGGCGGGAAGAGAGCCGGGGCAATGGTCTTCTGCTTCGCTGTGTCTCCTTCGCTCACAAAGGGTGAAACCCTTGTGCCTGACCAGGAAAACGTCTTTCCATCTGGCCACTCTCCGCTCCCCTGGAGTTTCTGCGGGCTCACGACGGCTGTCATGCGCACAATCCCCGGGTACCCTATAGAATCTCCAGGGAAGGAGAGCATGAGCCGGGACGTCGAGAGGGTTACCGCCGAGAGTTTTGCTTCCTTCTTTCTCTTCATTGCTCCCTGCAACGCGTCGGGCTCTCCTTTGATCTTCAGGAGTATTGTATCGCCGGGTGCCTGCCCCGCAAGCGTGAGATTCCATGTCCCCCGCGGGTCAACCTCAGGCAAAGGCTTCACCTCGTATCTTCTTCCGTCGATCCAGACTTCGCGGATCGCTGTTTCTTCCATGAAGAGATCACCGTTCGTGATGATAAAGTCTGCCAGCTTCCCCGGTTCCAGAGATCCCAGGCGGTCATCAACGCCGAACATGCGGGCTGGTGTTGTGGTGAGCGCTGCGAGCGCGGCGTCTTTCGCCAGCCCCCGCTGGACTGCCTTGCGGAGCTGTGTAAGGAACATCCCTTTGTCCTTCAAAAGGGCTGAGGTCAGTGCGAAGTGCACTCCTGCCTCTTGCAGACGCTTTGGATTCTCGGGGGCTTCGTCCCAGTGGCGCAGATCTGCAAGCGACATGTCCAGTGCTTCCTCGGGTGTCTGCACAGAAGGTGCTTCGGGGAAGTTCAACGGGAGTATCACGTCGCGCTTACTCCCTGCAACGGCCTGAAGCTGCCGGTACTCATATCCGCTCCCCATGACGATCAGGTTGAGTCCGAATTCCTTTCCGATCGTCTGGGCCCGCAGGAAGTCCAGATCGTCTGAAGTCTCGATCACGGTCGGTCTGCCTCCCCGGGGCACGTCTTTGAGGGCTGCGAGCGGTTCATTTGTCTCCGGGCGCTGGAGGGACGGTTTCTTCCTGTACACTTCAAGTGCCTTCTGGTACCATTCTGCATCCAGGAGCGTCTGGCGGACAAGTGCGATCACGCCCATGAGTGAAGCGGGGTATGCCTCGCGGCGGGGATCCACCGCGAGGCTCATGTGATGGGCGACGCCGAGGCGCAGTATGACATCATTCGGTTTCCCATCTCCCAGGTTGACAAGCGCGCTCGTGCCCTTCAGATTCCCTTTTGTCGGGACTACAAGAGCGGTGGTGAATCCCTGACTGCGTAGCTTCCGGGCTGCCTTTGTGTCGGGTGCGAACAGTTCAGCGGCGTTTTGATGGGCCATGATGGCGTCGGTCCAGAAGGCAGCGCCGCGGGTGTCCGCCGGCAGAAGCTCCTGAGGCTGGCGCGGTTGTGTTGCCTCTTGCGTGGCCTGCCGGGGTTTCGGCATCCCGTAGTCAGAATAGGCGTCAATCAGCCCCGGGTAGATCGTCATGCCTTTCATATCCCAGATGCGGGCATCCTGAGGTATGGAGGCCGATCCCACCGAACTGACGCCGCCGTCGCGGATTACGAGCGTTGCGTTCTCGAGTATTTTTCCCGGTGCCTGGACGATCCGGCCGTTGATGAATGCATGAACGGTCGGGGTGTTTTGCCGAATCCCCTCGGCAGGTGCTGTTTGTGCATGCACAGGCACGATCAAGAGGGCGTGCATCAGACAGACGTAAAGGAAGCCTGCGGGGATCTTCTGCAGGGTTTTTTCCATTGTTGCTCCATATATGAGAATCATGTCTGGTGGATCAGGCTGGTTGGCCGGTATACCTGCCAGGTGAGGCATGTGTTTCAGGTGAGGATTGTTTCCAGAGTGTTCACCGCGCGGTTTACATCCTTGTCACTGCAGATGATGCTTGTCCTTTGCTACGGACGGGGCTTGCACAGCGCCGCTCAGGGTGATACTACTCCAAACCCAGTTTCCTGATCAACGTCATGAACCGAGGATCGGAACGGAGCGGGTCTACCCGGGGGTCACCCTTCAGCCAGATCAGCTGGTCATTCTTATCCTCATACGCCTTTTCAAGCCACTCAAGCGCGTGGTCCTTTTTTCCCATAACGCAGTAGATCAAGGCGATGTCATAGGGTGGCGGGTAAGGCCGCGTGGAGAGTTCACGAAGTATTGAATTCGCTTTCGTGGTTTCACCCGCTGCTGCATATGCCCGGCCGAGCCCTGCAAGGATCACAGGTGAACCGTCCAACCGAAGTGCTGCCTGTAGCTCGGTGATTGCGGAGGCATAGTCCCCCTTTTGGACGTACTGGTCTCCAAGGACGTAGTGTGCAAAGAAGAATGAGGGGTTCATCTCGACCGTTTTGCGGGAATTTTCAAGTGCTTCGTCATATCGGTGCATGAAGAAGGCGGGGAGACCCATTTCGATGCTGATGAACGGTGAGAGCGGGTCAAGCTGCTGCGCTCGCTGTAGCTCCGCAGTGGACTCTTCGTAGCGGCCCATGAATGTCAGGTACCTCCCGAACCAGAAGTGCGCCCAGGCGAAACCCGGGTTGAGCTCGATCGCCCGGCGGAATTCCACTTCTGCTCCCGGCCAGTCAAAGTCGTAGGCCATCTTCACGAGGGCGAGCGAGAGATGCGCTTCGCTCAGCAGACTGTCTCTTTCAAGCGCTCGCGTTGCTGCCCAGCGCGATTTCTCCATCGCTTCTTTCGGGCGGAGATACATGTTTGACACCCAGTAGTACGCGTCGGCCAACCCCGTGTACGCCAGCGCGTAGGCCGGATCCTTTTCGATTGCTTGATTGAAATATCCTGCCGCCTTCTGAAATCCTCCTTGTGTGAGTCTCTCTGACCAGTAGCGGCCCTTGAGATATAGCTGGTAGGCTTCTGTGTCCTGGGTGTAGGTTCTCGTGAGACGCCGCTGGTCTTCGCCGGACAGCTTCAGCCGGAGCCGGTCTGAAATTTGTTCCGCAATTTCCTCCTGGAGTGCCAGGATATCTCGGAGCTTGCGGTTGTATCGCTCCCCCCAGAGTTGGGTTCCTTCACGGGCATCGACCAGATCGGCCTGGACGGTCAGCAGGTCGCCGCGTTGCACGATTTTTCCTGTGAGCACTGCGCGGACATTGAGGGCTTCTCCGACTTTCTGCGGGTCCTGCTCCTTCCCCTTGTAGCTGAACGCCGTCGTCCGCGCGATCACATGCAGCTGAGGCAGCTGGGAGAACCTGTTAATGAGGGTTTCTGTGAGGCCATCACAGAGATATTCAAGTGTGGAGTCGCCGGTTGCGTTCACAAACGGCAGGAGGGCTACGGAATCGATGGCGGCGGGACGACGGGATAGAAGGACGGTTCCTGCCACCGCAAGAACAACGAATGCGACGACAAGACCTGCGTTGCGGAGAAAGTGTGGTTGTTTCCACGGTGGCCGCCTGTCGTGTGGCTGGGCCGGGATGCCTGTCCCGGATCCCCCTTTCAGCGATTGCAGGTCGGTGCGCATTGCCTCGACCTGCTGGTATCGCTCCCGGGGATCTTTTTGCATCGCTTTCGCGAGAATCCTCTGCAACTCGATGGGAGTCTCCGGTCTCGATGTCACGACCGGTTCGGGCTCGGCATTGAGTATCTGGTAGATAATTGCCTGTTCATAGTCTCCGCGAAACGGGAGCCGTCCAGTGATCATCTCGTAGAGCATGACTCCGAGAGACCAGATGTCCGTCCGCTGGTCAACGCGGTGACCATTCGCTTGTTCGGGCGACATATACGCTATTGTGCCGAGCGTCATGCCTACCCTTGTGAGCATAGTGCGGCCGCTCAGCTTCGCCAGCCCGAAATCAACGATTTTCACCGTACTATCGGCCGTGAGTATGATGTTGGCCGGCTTGATATCGCGGTGGACTATGCCATGCTCGTGAGCCCTGGTGAGACCCTGTGCGGCCTGGATGGCGATATCAATCGCCTCGTCGGTTTTTAGCGGCCCGCGCTCAATCTTCTTGTTGAGCGGCTCCCCTTCCAGACACTCCATGCTGATGAACATCTGTCCGTCATCCGTCTCCTCGATATCGTATACGACGCAGATGTTGTTGTGCTGGAGGGCGGAGGCTGCTTTTGCCTCGTGCACGAATCGCTGCTTCGCTTTCGGGTCACGGGTGAGATCGGGGGGGAGGAACTTGAGCGCGACAGGGCGTTCGAGGCGGGTGTCCTCGGCCTTGTAGACGATTCCCATTCCGCCGCCACCCAGCCGCTCAAGAATTCTATAATGCGAGATGGTTCGGCCGATCATGAAGACGACTCCCATGCAAAGAGACCGACCAGGTGCTCGAGGATCTCATATTGAGTAACCGTCGTGCCGACCATCAAACCTCAGGGGGATTTGCAGGAACAGTCGGTCCGGAACCCCTCGATCCAACATCGCAGAACCGGGGGCGTGAATGGGCGTCCCACGGAACTCCTGCCCTTCTCATATCTGTCCAACGGGGATGGTGCATCCATCATTGATCGCAATATAGGAAATCCCTTCTTGGAATCAATGGATATGGCCGTATTCCCGTCGCCCGAAAGCGAAACAGAGCCGCTTCGTTTCGATGAAGTTGCCCGCGCGTCAGAGTGCTCCAAGCCGCCGGAAGCAACGTGCCGCAAGCCGACCAGATGAGCCACGGTGTCCGGAGGTGCCGGTCAGTGTGCCCTTCCTTCCGTCCGTATCTTCTCCAGCAGTTCTTTGGTAACGGGGTAGAACCGTATCAGTCCCAGCGAGATCAGCGAGATACAGGGCCCCGCCAGTAACGTCAACGCGCACAGTCTCCAGAGCGTCTCCGGATTCTGCACAACTTCTCTTCCCGGTTCAAACCCTATCAACGTGAGGCCGTATCCGCTTATCAGCATGCCGAGGGAGATGGCGCATTTTTGCGCGAAGCTAAAAACGGCGGCATATGCGCCATCCTTGTTGATCCCTGTTTTGATCTCGTGGATCTCGGAGATGTCGGCCATCATGGACGTGGAGACGGGGAAGAGTATGCCGTTGCCCAACCAGTACAGGCTGGCAAAGACCGTGAAAATAATGAATGGATACGGAATCGTCAATCCGAGGAAGGCCGTGGACTGCCCGGGGATCAATACCCCGGAGAGAAAAAGTGCCGCCAACAAGAAATTGCATCCGACACTCAAAAACCCGCCGAAAGTAACGGCCCCCTTTTTCTCCAGCTTTCTCGTCAGGAAAGACGCTACCAATGCACCCGTACCGCAGCCAATCATGCTCCCGCTATGAGCCAGTGTTTTCTCAATGCCGCCGAATCTCATGAAATGCTCATAGAGATACATCTGAAACGAGCTGACCAGTGCGATGCCCACGGTGACCACAACGGTGAAGACAAATACGTAGCGGGGGTAGAAATCGGAGACGATCTCTTTCATATCTTTGAAGAACCCCCTGATACTGTTCCCTTCGGTTTCTCTGTGTCTGCTGTCCTTAATGTATTTTCTTGTCGCAACAACAACAAAAAGTATGCATGCGAGTGAAACGACGGCAAAACTCATGCCCATCTGCAGATAATTGTCTTCGACGGAAGTGGCTCTGACAGATTCGTTGTTGGAGAAGAAGATAGCCCAGGCCAGGCCGGGACCGAGCACATTCGCGACCATGTTCATGGCCAGCTTGATGCCCTGCAGCTTCACTCTGCCGCCGTAATCGGTACACATTTCAAATCCCAGTGCCGTATACGGGATCCAGTAGACGGTGATTGCGGTTCTCTGCAGCAGATTGATGACCAGGAGATACCAGAACAGCATTTCGGCACTACTCTTGAAGATGCCGGGGACATACCAGAGAAAAATGTATGTGGCGATCACTGCAAGCCCCCCCAGGAGGATATGGGGATGTCTTCGCCCGAATCTGCTTTTTGTGTTGTCCGTGATATGCCCCATCACGGGATCGGTAACGGCATCCCAGAAAATCGCCAGCGCCATTGCGATGCCGGCGGTGGAATGGGGCAGCCCCAGGGCATCGGTATAGTACAGCATCGCAAAGCCAAAGAGCGAGTTCATGATCAGGGAATTGGCGCACTCCCCGACGGAATAACTGATCATATTTGCGCGCGAGCAGGGTTCCGTTTGTTCAGCCATCTTTCCGTCCTTGGTTTCGTTTGGCACCCGTCAATCTCACGCGGTCAGTTGTCCGGCCGGGGGTCACCGGTAATCTGTCGCAGCTGGGCGATGTTTTCGTGGCGGTCGGTTGCCCGCTCCACTCGGTCGGCCGACTGGGCATGAAATTCCAACTGCTCGGGCTCGTGCCGGCTCACTCGTGGCTCCGGGCGGGTACTGACGTGGCTGGGGGATTTGCTCCGAGGATCATACGTGATTCCGGGGGAGAAGACAAGGGAGATTCTCGGTCCCGCTCAGGACCGGCTCTGGCGTTTGATAGCTCCTCACTGACCGGCGAAGGACCGCTCGATCTCTTCGAGGGTTCGCCCGCGGGTTTCAGGCGTCAGTTTCCAGAAAAAAAGCGTGGCCGCCGCGCAGATCGCCGCGAACGTGAAGAAGCCGGCGTGCATTCCGAATGTCGTGACATACCATGGAAAGACGAATGCGACCAGGGCGTTGGTGCTCCAGTTTGTGAACGTAGCGATGGAAGAGCCGCGACCCCGCACCCGGTTGGGGAAGATCTCCGGTGTCATCACCCAGATCACCGAACAAATGGATACGGCGAGACAGGCCATATAGATGCCCAGCAGGACGATAATCCATATTGCCGGGGCGCCTGCCAGCATCAAGACAGCCGTGGCTGCCATCGCAAGCGTTACGAAAACCATGCCGCCGACCAGCAATGGCCGCCGCCCCCACGAGTCGATTTTCCAGACCGCAAAGAGTGTGAAGATCAACCCGATTGTTCCTAACGCTGCCTGGTAGAAGAGAGCACTTTCGCTCTGCAGCCCCGCCTCCCGGAGGATGGTCGGCCCGTAATACACAACCACGTTTACTCCTGTGAGTTGACCGAAGAATGCAAGCCCGACTCCGAGGAGAAGCGCCTTCCTGAGTCCGGGGCGCAGGAGCTCCCGTACGGTTCCTTCCTCACGCTGGAGCGCGCTGTTGATGTCGGAGAGGACCCGGCCGGCAGCTTCCGGGCCATCGATCCGGCTGAGAACAGCGAAGGCTTGCTCTTCCTTTCCCGCCTTCACCAGCCATCGCGGGCTTTCGGGAACAGAAAAGAGGAGGATCGTGAAAACCACCGCAGGGAACATCTCCATACCGAACATCCCCCGCCACACTTCTGCGACGAGGATGTAGTGTAAGGGGCTACCTGTGTCTCCTGCGCTGAATGATTCCTGAGCATGGGTGAGGAGGAGGAAATTCATGCAGTATGCGGCGAGTATCCCGATGCCGATGGAAACCTGGTAAAGGGCCACCACGCGCCCGCGTATACGGGCGGGCGCAAATTCGGAAATGTACATGGGGGCGAGAACCGAGGCCATTCCCACGCCAACGCCCCCGAGTGCGCGGGCAACAATCAGGACAGGAAATGAATCAGGAATTGTGGAGTAGAGAGCCGAAACAAAGAAAAACACGCCGGCGACGATCAGGACAGGCTTTGGGCCATACCGGTCGCCAAACCAGCCGGCCACAGCGGCTCCGAGGATGCACCCCATCAATGCGGCACTTCCGAACCATCCGACGTCGACCTTTGTAAGTCCGAACTGCCGTTCTACAAATTCGAACGTTCCGGAGATGACGGCGGTGTCATATCCGAACAGGAAACCCCCCAGCGATGCAATGAAGCAGATCCAGGTGAGAAAAAGGATGCTTCCCTGCCGTGTGGGAGGGTCCTGATGCCGGGAGTTCATCCGGTGTTCCCTTTGATCTACTCTGTGAGATTGTGCAGTCTCTGCCTGGCATGCACAGCGTGCGGGTGGTCCCTGTCGGCGTGCTTCCAGTTCTGCAGGGCCTTCCGGTAACAATCGAACGCCTGATCCTTCTCGCCGAAACGCTCGTGCATCGTCCCCTTGTAGTATGCGAGCTATGACTGTGCAATCCAGAAATCAAGAACATCGCTGCCTCAGGGCGTACTGCCGGCCTCGGTAGGTTGCGGAACCCGTCGTACAATGCTGACGCCCGCTTCCCGTCACCCATTTCGACAGACACCCCGGCGTCCAGCATCCGGATTCGGACCAGCTATTCCTCTACTGCTTCACCAATTCCACCCGCCGGTTTTTCGCTCTTCCTTCCTCCGTGTCATTGGTAGATACCGGAGCGTACGGCCCGCCCCCGTAGGCCTTGAGACGGGTAGCACTAATGCCGTGATCGCGGACAAGCGCCTGTGTGACCGCATCCGCCCGGCTCTGGGAGAGCTTCATGTTGGACTCCAGCGCTCCCACATTGTCCGTATGCCCGACTACGTACACCTTCAAGTCGGCGGCATTCTTCAAGAGCTTGGCAACTTCGCCTATGGCCTGCGCCGACTCGGGCTTGATATCGGATTTTCCGGTATCGAAGTAGATGCCATACACGGCGGCGTGGCCCGTACTCTTGAGATCGTTTAGAAAGGCATCGGCATTTGCAACGATGTCTTGCGCCATGCCCTCCTTCTGCACGATGGTCAGCCCGTACTTGCCGGTAAATTCGGCCCCGACCTCAACCCATATCTCCTTTCCGTCCTTGGTCAACCGAAAAGTCTCTCTGGTTTTCTCTGCGTAGACAACCGTTCCCCCGAGTTTCTTGACCGCATTTTCGAAGTTCCGCAGGATCTGAAGCTCGCTGGGTTTGGATTTGGCGGCGGCCTGCGGGTAGTACCGGATTACCCATAGGTGTCCTTCCACCGACTCGGTTTTGTCCTTCGCGATTTTGAAAGCATAGGCGTCAAATTCTCTCTCTTTGCAGGAGTGAATCCAGGAGTCAGGCATCCGGGTGAAGAGAGGGTGGTCCTTGCAGTTCTTGTCGTCCTTCTGTTGCGCAATGATTGGCGGCGTGAGACAGAGGATACCCAACAGGATACCCAACACGATATGGACGGATTTCTTCATCAACGGTCTCCCTTGGTGATTGCAGCGTGATAGGGAATAGGGGGAAATGAACAGTATCGGCATGCTCGCTGGCCGGGCCCTTCCCTTGTGACAAGCGTACACCACAAGGGGCATCTCGGCTCAAGCCGGGCCGGTTCGAACCACAACAAATCCAAGGTGGATTCAAGAATGTGGTCAGTGGGACGCAGTCCGAATGTATTGTAACGAAGGATGACGAGAGGGTCAAGGGGTTTCTTCAGCATGTTTTTCTGTAGCTGGCAGTTGTATTACGCCTAAAACGAGTCCAGGAGTCTTGACCTCTATGGTCCTTATTCGCGCAGTCTCTCCATCGACGGCGATTTGATACAGCCCGCCCTACACGTCAGTTGTCCATCTGACTGTTTTCAATACCCCCGGCCAGCAGATCGCACAGCTGGTCAATGGAGAGGTCGAAGCAGGGCATCGCGAGGTCAGGAACCTCGCGATGGATGCAAGACCTCTTCCCGGGGTCCCTCCGGCACGGCCTTGCGCTTCTATTTCTGAATTTGTATGATAGAGTTGATGATTGGCCTTTCTTGTGAAGGCGAGAGCAGTATTTTCCCTAAGAAATCCCGACCGAGAACAGCCACAACTCAAGAATGGAACTGGAAGAGCGCTACGCAAAACTGATCAATTTCCTGACGGACTACATCTACACTGTCCGGATCCAGGACGGCGTCGCGGTGGAAACATACCATGGGCCGGGCTGCGTTTCCATTACCGGTTATACCTCCGAGGATTACCGGGCGACCCCCGATCTCTGGTACCGGATGGTTCCCCCCGGCGACCATGAGAAAGTTCTGGAACAGGCCCGCCTTGCGCTGGCCGGCGAACAGGTTAGTCCCCTCGAGCATCGCATCATCCATCGTGACGGCTCCATCCGGTGGATCCGGAATACCATCGTGGTGACGAAGGATGCATCCGGCACTCCTGTCGCCTACGACGGGTTGATCAACGACATCACGCAGGTGAAGCAGGCCGAGGCGGAAAAGGCGATCCGGCAGCAGCAGTTGATCCAGGCGGACAAGATGGCGTCCCTGGGGATCCTGGTTTCGGGGATTGCCCACGAGGTGAATAACCCCAACAACTTCATTCTCCTGAACGCCCAACTCTTCTCCAGAATCTGGAACGATATACTCCCGGTCCTCGACGAGTACCACCGGAACAACGGCGATTTCAACGTCGCCGGATTGCCGTACGGCACATCGCGTGACAAACTCACCCGCTCTCTGGAGAGTATCCTGGAAGGGTCGGGGCGGATTCAAAACATCACGCGCAGCCTTACGGAGTACGCCAGGCGTGACGGCGGAAAGCTTGATCAGCCCGTCGACATCAACAAGGTCATTGCCATGGCCATCACCATCACGGACAATTTGATCAGACAATCCACGGTGAATTTCAAGGTAGACTGCGCCGCCAGGATTCCGGTCATCCGGGGAAACGCGCAGCAGCTCGAACAGGTGATCATCAACCTCATTACCAACGCCTGTCAGTCGCTCACAGCGAAATCCGACGAGGTGAGGATCACGACGTACACTTCGAAGGAGAAAAACGAAGTAGGGGTTGTGGTGAAAGATTCCGGGAGCGGGATCAAGGAATCGGATCTGAAATACATCATGGACCCCTTCTTTACAACGAAACGGGACATGGGAGGGACGGGCCTCGGCCTTTCCGTCTCCTACAATATTGTGAAGAGCCACGGTGGCTCTCTTGTGTTGACGAGTGAACCGGGCAGAGGAACAACGGCCAAAGTGTTGCTCCCCATCCTCCAATCACCATAACCCCCGTGGACCTGCTCCCGCCATGACACCCAACATCATCCCGGCACACCCCATACTCTTCGTCGATGACGAAGACCACTACCTCCTGAGTCTCGAGCTCACCATGTCCTCGAACGGGTTGACGAACATTGCCACCTGTAATGACAGCCGGCGCGTCATGGGGTTGCTCGCGGAACGCCAGTACTCGCTTATCGTGCTGGATATCAATATGCCGTACCTTTCGGGCATGGACCTGCTTCCGCAGATCGTTGACCGTCATCCGGACACGCATGTCATTATTATCACCGCCGTGGACGATGTGGAAAGTGCCGTGCTCTGCATGAAAAAGGGGGCGTTTGACTATGTGGTGAAGCCCGCGGATGACACGCGGCTCCTTGCTGCAATACGGCGCGGACTGGAGCTGGATGAAGTCCGGACGGAAAACGAGAAGCTCAAGCAGTCGCTTCTCCGGGAGAAAATCGAACACCCGGAAGCGTTCCGCAACATCATCACGCACTCTCATACGATGCAGTCGCTCTTCAAGTATATTGAAGCGATAGCGGGCACCAATCTCCCCGTGCTCATCACCGGTGAAACCGGAACGGGGAAGGAGCTCGTTGCGGGGGCCGTCCACAAGGTGAGCGGAAGGCCCGGCGAACTGGTTACGGTGAATGTTGCCGGAGTCGACGATAATCTCTTTTCGGACACGCTGTTCGGACACCGGAAGGGGGCTTTCACGGGGGCTGAGACCGAGCGGAAAGGGCTGATCGAACAGGCCGAGAACGGAACGCTGTTCCTCGACGAGATAGGGGACCTCAGTATTGAATCGCAGGTGAAACTTCTCCGGCTGCTGCAGGACGGCCGGTACTATCCGCTGGGATCAGATATTGCGAAACTCTCCAACGCGAGAATCATCGTCGCAACTCACCGCGACATCCGCTCCATGCAGGCGGAGAACCGCTTCCGCCAGGACCTCTACTACCGCCTGAAATCTCATCAGATTAACATCCCGCCGCTGCGCGATCGTCCGGCCGATCTTCCATACCTGCTGGACCATTTCATCACGAGAGCGGCCGGCGAGCTCGGCAAGAAGAGGCCGGCTATCCCGAAAGAGCTCTTTACACTCCTGGCGAACTACCCGTTCCCGGGAAACGTGCGGGAACTGCAGGGACTGATTTTCGACGCAATCAGCCTCCACACCTCGGGGATACTCTCGCTCGAATCCATCCGGAAGCAACTTGCCGACTGCCACCAGGAGGGGAATGCAAAGGGGGAACAGACCGGCCGGAATACTTCCTCCTCCGACAAGTCTCTTCTGTTCCCGGGGAGGTTTCCGACACTCAAAGAAGCAGAGGATGCAGTCATCGAAGAGGCCCTGGAGCGGGCGGAACGGAACCAGACGATTGCCGCAGAGCTGCTGGGCATCTCGAGGAGGGCATTGAACAACCGCCTCCGAAGGCATCGCGGCCGTGATGAGAGAGGGTCACAACGTCCGTGAATAAACCTGCCACATTACTGCACAGAGCCACCTGACCGATGTTCCCGTAAGCCGCCGAAAGTCAACCGGTTATTGATCTTCTTTCTTCTCCCACCCGCTCTTCTGTGGCACCCTTTCCTGATTCTCTCCAGAACATGAGCTTCTCTTTCTCCAGGTGTATCAACAACTTGGAGGAGCCGGTGACATCTGGCATCCTTTTGGCATGGGGTATGGCGAACGCATCACCAATGAACAACAGGAGAGAAGAGCAATGACATCGCACATCACTTGGAGAACCGTTGTCCTCATCGTGGGTCTGTCCATAGCTCTATCGGCGCATGCCCAGCCGGACGAATCTCGCTACAGCAGGTACGAGTTCGGCAAGCTGATGAGAGACTTTGAGATCTCGCTCGGGAGCGACATCCCGGGCGTTGTGGAATCGACGATCTACAATCTGGTCGAGTACAAGAACGCATATCCGGACCGTGATTACTCCAGGCAGATCAGCGCGCTGACGAAGATCGCCCGGGACCATGCCGATTCGACGATCGTCTATAAGGCCCATCTGGCAAGTATGTACCTGACCTACGGCACGCGGATCGGGAATGCATCCGTGTTCAACCCGGAGTACCACGAAACAGCCTTCAGAGTCGTCGCCGAACAACTTGTGAAAAAGTTCCTCCTGTCCAGTTCTGCGGAATGACGGCGGGAGTCTATCGCGCACGCAGCGAAAGGGCCAGACGTTCCCCCGGTCTATTGTTCTTCGAAGTCGTTGACGAGCCGGGCGGCAGAGAATTGCCTTGCTGCATCGCTTGCCAGGAGGAGAGGGAGGGATAGCACCTGCCGGAATTCTGCCAGCGCTTCTTCCTTGCGATCCAGTTCCTGGTAGAGGGTGCCCAGTTCGAAGTGGTGTCGTATCACGTGGGGAGCCAGGGCGATAGCCTGTCTGAGTGCGCGCTCTGATTCATCATACCCTCCTTCCGGAAGATCGCCGAGGAATAGACTCGCCAGCTGGCGCTCGAGCCAGCTCACGTTGCCCAGTGCCCTGTAGAAGGACCCCAGGATCGAGAAGGCGATATCATCCCGGGGATTGAGCCCAATCGCACGGTCGAGCTCTTGTTTGATCACGGTGCAGAGTCGTACTTTCGTTTTGCTCCCCTCGAACATCGCCACGTTGCCGAGTGCGGCGGCCCGCCAGGAATGTCCTTCCGATCTAGTGGAGTCGGCAGAAATGCTGCGAACGGCATATGCTTCGGCCCGCCGGTAGAGATCCAGCTTCTGCTCCTCGGGAGCGACATCCGCGATGCAGACGTACACGCGGGCAAGCCGCCAGAGCACGCCTGCGGAATCGCTGGATCGGGTCAAGGCGGAATCATACACCGCCAGAGCGAGCGGGTAGTTTCTGCCGGCAAACTCCTGATCTCCCCGATCCAGAGATAAGGACGAAGCGGGTGTCAACACACCAACCAGTGCAAAAACACAAACAGCTACCATGCGCAGCATCCCGTGTGGAGGTTATCCGTTGACTGGACATAATGTCGCGATTGGGGCCTCAGGAAGGAATCCCCCAAGAGGTTGAAAGGGGATGTAGTCCGTCAGGTGTATCCGTCGGAGGCTGATCGGTACAGGTGGGACAAACCTGTCCTGAAGGCAGGGAGGAGCCTATGATGGATGCTCGGTTCCCACCGAAAGTACTCACACTGCTCATACTGGCCCTTGCGGGTGGTGGGAACTCCGCTGCACAGGAGATCCACGCTTCGTTACACGAGATGGCCCGAGCCGCCGACCTGATCTTCATAGGAACAGTTGCAGAACAATATGCCCGCCTGTGAACCACTCGGGACTAGGAACGAGCTGCGTCGCGGGCCAGAGCGGAGTCACCCAGATGGGGGGACTCCTTCGGCTGACGTACGGCGACAAGCGTGTCTGCAAGGGGGGGGGATGGGGGTTTGCGTACACGCCTAGTTCCCCAGGAATCCTTCTTTCTTGATTTGATAGATGACCAGCTCCGCATACTCACGGCTGAAGGACCGTATCCCCGCCGGGTTGTAAGCATCCGACTGCATGGACCAGAGTATCTTTCCGGTGGATGCATCAAAGAGGTTTCCCTCAAGAAAATAGGTCTTATCGTTCGTATAATAGCCGGGGGTCGACATCACGGGATACATGTAGCCGTAGTAGCCGTTGAAGCTGCCGTAGTACGAATGGTACGGATAGGGTGCATACGCAACAACCGTCCCCTGGACGTACCGATCTGAAGATTTCGCATCCTTCACCGAAGCGGTGAAAATCACATCGCAATTGAGCTCCTTCACCTTCTGCAAAATAAGATCTTTGTCGTGCAAAGTCATGGTGCTGGTTCCCGGTGTAAGCACTTCAGAGCTCTTCACACACTCCTTGCCTTCCTTCTCCACCGCCAGCGCCAGCTCTTCTTCCACGATCTTTCTGTTGTCCCAGTTCGCGGCCATGGCGAGGATCATGACTTTGTGATATTTCTGCCCTTTCAGCTCTTCCCTGTTTACCCATGAGTTCATGACCATTTGGGACTGTGCACAGGACATGAGCATCGTCAGTCCGGCCAGTGCGAGAACCAATATCGCTTTGCTCAGCAGTGTGGCGTGATTCAACATGAAATTCCTCCGGAAGTGGTGGTTGGCGCAATTGAGTCTTGCAGGTGAAATCAAATATACAAAAAAATAGCTCAAAGATGGGGTCCATTGTATGTTTCATCTTTCCTTCGTAGCATTGCTCAGTTCTAACCCCAGGAGATTTCCGAAATGGTCGTGCCCTCGTGCGTGCGCCGCCGGTATTGTCTTGCGCCTCTGTTTATCTGGAATCTGGCAGTCGCCCTTATTCTCTCCGTCCATCTGGGGCCGGGAGCCCTCGCGCAGGAAATGCGGGCGCTCCCCGACTCCATCGTGACATTTCCGGTCCAGCTTGACGGGAATGTGCTGTTCTCCATTCATCAGGGTGTTCGCGGCTGGAGTCCGGAAGCGCGGGCCCGGTCCATGACCGACCGCATTGCTGAAGTGGCTGACGATCCTCTTGTTGAGCCGGATTCAATTCTTGCCGTGGAGAGCCCATATCAAACGGAAATCGTTGCCGGCGAGAAACTTCTGCTGGTCCTCAGGGACGACGACGCGGAAGCGTTCGGCGTGTCACGGCAGGTCCTGGCTTCGGAATATGCGGCCCGGATCCGCTCGGCCGTCGCGCAATACAGGGAAGACCACTCCACCCGTTCCCTGATCAGGGCTTTCGCTCTGGCGATCGCGGCCACGGTACTTTTTGTCATTCTGGTCAGGCTGCTCCCCCGCGGCTTCCGGAGAGTGCTGACCGCCGCCGACATCAGGAGTCGCTCGGGTCGCATCGGCTCCCAGAAAGTGCTCCAGGTTTCGTGGATCATGTGGACGGTGGCGGCCCTCCTGAAGACCCTGCGGGGGATCACCTACATCGTCCTCGTGTATCTGTATATAGAAGTGATGCTGTCCCTGTTGCCATGGACTCAAGCTCTCGGCAGCGCCATGTTGAAGCTCACTCTGGGTCCGCTTTCCGTTCTCGCGAAGGGTTTCGTTGAAGAGATTCCCAACCTGCTTTTTCTTGCCGTCCTTGCCGTCGTGACCACCTACGTGATCAGGTTCCTGCGGTTCTTCTTCGCGGAACTGGCGAAGGGAAAAGTGGAGATTCCGGGCTTCGATGCCGAGTGGGCGAAACCCACATTCAGCATCGTCCGGTTTCTCGTTATCGCCTTCTCGCTGGTGGTTGCGTATCCGTACATCCCCGGTTCCAGCACCAATGCCTTTCAGGGGATCTCGATTTTCTTCGGTCTTCTTCTCTCGTTCGGTTCAAGCTCTGCGGTGGCAAATATCGTTGCGGGGGTGATCCAGATCTATATGCGGGCGTTCAAAGTGGGAGACTTTGTGAAGATCGGGGATTCAGAAGGGAATGTCATTGCGTCGGGGTTTCTGGTGACGAAGATCCGCACCGTAAAAAACGTGGAGATTGCGGTACCCAATTCCATCATGCTGTCCGCCCACGTCACCAATTACAGTGCACAGGCCCGATTGCAGCGTCTGATCCTGCACACATCGGTGACGATTGGGTACGACACTCCCTGGCGGCAGGTTCATGCCCTGCTCCTCGAGGCGGCCGACCGCACCGCGGGCCTCCTGAAGGAACCGAAGCCGTTCATTCTGCAGACCGCGCTGAATGATTTCTACGTAACGTACCAGTTGAATGCGTTCACCGGAAAGGCGGACGAAATGCCCGGGACGTATTCGGACATGCACCAGAACATTCAGGATGCGTTCAACGAATACGGCGTGCAGATCATGTCGCCAAACTATCTTGCCGACCGGCCCGTTCCCACGGTGGTGCCGAAAGAACGCTGGTACGCTCCTCCGGCTTCCGCGCCGAACCCTGAAAGCAAGGTTTAGGGCGCAGTCAACGACAGTTCCGTCGGAATGAGCCCGTCGACGGGGGCCGCGCTACTCTTCACCTCCTGCAGGAACAGCCTGGCGGGATCAATGCCGTGCTGCGTGGTGACTATCCGCATCACCGACTCCGCGCGCCGGCGCGCAAGATCACGGAGGGTATTCTCTGACGGCGGCATGGATGCCGCCAGCCGCTGACGTGCCGCCTCGATGATCTGTTGTTTTCTCGTCTCGCTCTCTTCTCCCGGAACAAGCTGTGCCGCATCGGCGCCGAAGGTCTGCTTGTATATCTCCAGCATCCGTTCCTCCTCCTGCCGCGTCCACGGACCGCTGCCGGAAGGCCGCACCTTCCGCAACAGGGTCTCGAGCGCCAGGACACGTCCGTCCAGTGAATCGCTGAACGTTCCGCGGATATCCAGTTGCAGACCGGGCCTTTCGGTGAGTCCCCTGGCCACGGTGGCCAGTTTCCCCGCCTGACTCTGGCTGAGCGAATCCAGCCCGGGCTCAAACCCGACATGGTCCAGATCCTCCCCACCGCCGAACAGCGCGCCGATGAGTGCGAACGGCGCGGTGACAATCTTCCAGAGGAGATTCAATACTGCCTTTAGAATGATCGGGAAGAAGCTGAAATCCGGATCGTCGATGCTCCCGCTCACCGGGATATCCATGTCGATGTCACCCTTGGAGTCTTTTAGAAGGGCAATGCAGAGCTTCACGGGGAGGCTGGTCACATCCGGTCCGTCGACCTTCTCGCCCAGCGTGAGCTGGTTGATCACAATCTTGTTTTCGGCATCCAGATAGCGCTTGTTCAGTTTGTAGCGCAGGTCCAGCGAGAGTTTTCCGCGATCGATGCGATATCCAGCGAACTTGGTGAAATAGGGACTGTAGGTCGTGAGGTCCATTCCTTCGAACCTCATCAGGATGTCCGTGTAGGCTTCCTCGCTGAGGGGATTGATCTGTCCTTTGATTGTCACAGGGGCGTAGGTATCCACCTTGCCGGCGAGATCCACATCCGCGCGGGCCAGCTGGACGGAGGAGAGACCCCGGATTGTTCCGTTGAGAGACTGAATGCCCGTCGAGAAATTCGGCGTCAGGGAGAGATCGGCAAAATTCATCGACCCGTCCGTGATGGTGATCGTGTTGATCGTGGTCAGTGTCGCTGCCGCGGAATCCTTCTTGACGGGTGCCGCAATCGTTGGTTTCTTTGTGACTGGCGGTGCTGTTATAGAGTCCTTCATGACCGGTGTCGATGCTGCGGCCTCCTTCGTGGTGTGTGTGGCCGTGTCGGAGTTCTTCGTGGCGGACGTCCCTGTCGCAGAATCCTGTGCATCAACCGGCGTCCATCCGGAATCTCCTTCGGTTGCTATGGCATGTTGAATATTCAGTCTGCGGTCGGGTCCGACAATAACGCGGAGATACGGCCGCGTCGCGACGATCTCGTTGATCGAAAGCGCCGGGGGGTCGAGCACATATTCCAGCCGGCGCATCTCGAGGCGCGCCCAGCGGGTCAGATCTTCCCTGAGAACCGGATCGGTGATCCGGCCCCGTTCAGAGGAGGCCGTGCCCCGAAACCGGAAAAGGGTGCGTATGCCCTTCGCGGCGTAGTTCATTTTGCCGTTCATTGAAACGGTGCCGTCGATGAGTTGAGCTCTGCTGTAGCGTGCGGCGTAGGGCTGGAGGGACGGCAGCGGCATTCCGGTGACCTGTATATCCATATCCGCCTTCTGGGGGTCCAACGACAATGTTCCTGCGGCACGCACCGATCCGGCCCTGCTGGGCATGGCGGTGGCCGTTATGCGTGCAGTTCCGCGGGTGCCATACGTGAAATTCTCCATGGACAGCACAAGATTCTCAAGCGTGAAGGGCGCTTCGGGTTCGAGCATCTTGTCAATAAACGTGAACGAGACATCCTTCGTCGTAAGTTTCTTGATGACCACGGTCATGGAGGATGGTACAGTGTCCCGGGGATCGGACAAGGGCGTGAGAAGATCCTGAATCGTGATGGTTCCATCGGCCAGGTAGGCGGTCCTCAGCGATCCGCCCTCAACCCGTATACTGCCGATGGCAAGGGTGCGGCCCGGGTAGTCGAATGCGATGCCTTCCACGGAAGCGTTGGGCAGGGACACGGGCGGGAGACTGTCCTCCGGTGCAGTGAGGATCAATTTGCGGATTTCGACGCCACCCTCTCGGAGGGCGAACCGCGCTGTTTCGGTGGAGAGATCGAGATCATACTTTCCGCGGAAGTCCAACGTGCCTGACTCTACCCCGAATTTCAAACGGTCGCTCATGAATTCCCAGAGGTTCAACACACGGGCGTTGGTGATTTCCAGCTGCCCGGATGAGCGGAGCGGTGTAACGCTCATGTTTCCATGCCAGTGCAGCCGTTCCCCGTGCCGCGTCGTGGCCTCGAATTCATATTCGCCGGACTCTTCTCGGGGGACTGTGGTGAAGTTTTTCAGCGAGAGGTCCAGCGAGTCGATCAGGCGGGTCAGCGGCCGCGGTCTTGCCATATCCTGATACTGTATGGTTCCCTGGGCGAGAAAGAAATCGTCGATAACCAGAGCGCTGTGCGATGTATCGGCCACCGATGTGTCGGGAGTGCCACCTTGCAGCAGATCCTGGAAGCTTGGCTTCCCGTCGGGCATGATCCGTATGGCGACAAAAGGAGTATCCAGCCGGAACGCGGAGAGGACGGTGGCGTCCGAAAAGAGTGACCGGATCTCGTAGTTAATATAGAGCTCCTTGAACGAGACCATCACAGAGCTGTCCCTGTCTTTGAGAACAAAATCTTGGATGCTCAGGGAGAGTGCGAAGGGATTGGTGGAAACCGAGCCGACCTGCACGCTCCGGTGTGTTGTCTCCTCAATGGCCGTAATCAGTTTCGGCTTAAGAATGGCGGGGATGAGGAAGAAACCGACCAGCGTGTAGATGGCAAGGAGGACGAGAACGGTAATGAGAAGAGTCTTTTTCACAGGAGTGTTCCACAGTTAGGGGGCCAGGAAGCTGAACCAAAATATACTCAACTCGGTTCCGCGAATCAATATACGGCCGGGGAATTCGCCGGCCGGCGACGAATAAACGAATTGACAATCCCCCCGAATGACCGTACCTTTCACGGCCGGCGCCTCACCACTCAACGTCCAGACACTCCGGAAGGAACAACGCGACGGGACAAGTCCGAACCGCCGAGCCGCTCATGCAGCCGGGTTGCACCGGACTTTGCAGACTGCATGATGATCATCCATCGATTAACGAATATCTCTAGGAGTCCCCATGTCCACTCTCAAAGGGGTTATTCTACCCGTTATCCTCGCTTTTGCTCTGACGGTTGTTTCCGGCAGACAGGCGAACGCACAGGACGCCCGCCTCACCTGGCTGAAGGATGTGCGGGCCGCTCTTGAAAAGGAGCTGGTGGTAACATACGGCGAAGCCCAGCATGCGCGAATCACACAGGGCTTGAATCAGGTTGCCACGTTCTGGCGTACAGAAGATGGCGATGCTGAAGTGTTCAGCGAATTTGTGCGCTCCAATTTCGCGGGAACCCAGCCGGTGCTTGATGTCATGTTTCACCGCTATGAGTATTTGCTCGAGCAGCTCAACGGGCACATGACTGAAATCGGGATGGCATTCCGCGAACAGGCGGACCTGGATCGTGGTACGATTTACCCGTTCGATGAGATCTTTGCCGCCTACTCACCCGGTGCCCATATCACCGATGATTTCTTTGCGAACAAACTGGCATTTGTCGTTCTCCTCAACTTCCCCATCACCACACTCAATGAACGGTTGACCGGAAGCGCCCAATGGTCGCGCCGGCAATGGGCGGAGGCCCGGCTGGCACAACAATTCTCAAAGCGCATTCCGGCGGACGTCAATCAGGCCCTTGCCGAAGCCGGGGCGATAGCCGACAAGTATATTGCTGAATACAACATTTACATGCATCACCTTGTGGATGCAAAAGGCAACCGTCTCTTTCCACCCAAAATGCGGCTGCTCTCCCACTGGAATCTGCGCGATGAACTCAAGTCGAACTACACCGACAAAGAGAAGGGGATGGCCAAGCAGAAGCTTATCCAGCAGGTGATGGAGCGCATTGTCACGCAGACTATTCCTGAGGTCGTGGTGAACAACCCGGAGGTAGACTGGAATCCTTTCACGAATGAGGTGAACCCGGCAACCGTTCACGATGCCGCCCTGTCAGCACAGGCGAATCGCGGGACCGGCAACGCTCCTGAACCGGATACACGGTACGCGACATTACTGAAGACGTTTCTCGCGTCACGGAAGGTGGATCCATACTCACCCGCCGCGCCGACGTTGATCGCGCGCAGATTCGAAGAAAACCGGGAAATTCCGGAAGCGGTGGTCAAAGCGATGCTTGAATCAGTCCTGAAATCCCCGCTTGTGCCGAAGGTCGCAAAGATCATCGAAAGCCGGCTCGGCCGGCCGCTCGAGCCCTTTGACATCTGGTACAACGGTTTCCGTGCCCGGGGCCGGTACACCGAGAAACAGCTTGATTCGATCGTCGCCGGGAAATATCCGAACGCTGATGCGTACAAAGCCGACATGCCCAACATGCTGATGAAACTCGGCTTCAGCAAAGAACGGGCCCACTATCTCGCGAACAACATCCTCGTCGAACCGGCCCGCGGATCCGGACATGCGGCGGGCGCAGGCATGCGATCCGCAAAAACCCGGCTGCGGACACGCGTAGGGAAGGACGGAATGGACTACAAAGGGTACAACATCGCGGTTCACGAAATGGGCCACAACGTGGAGCAGACCCTGTCACTCAACACCGTTGATCACTACCTTCTCAACGGTGTGCCGAATACTGCATTCACCGAGGCGATCGCCTACGTCTTTCAGACACGGGATCTCCAACTCCTGGGACTTCCATCCTCTGATGCGAACAATGAAACACTCGATGCACTCAACACATTCTGGCAAACATTCGAGATCTCAGGCGTTTCGCTGGTGGATATGGGCATATGGCACTGGATGTATGATCATCCCAATGCCGGCGCGGCGGAACTCAAGGCGGCGACTCTGCAGATAGCGAGAGATGTCTGGAACACCTACTACGCACCGGTGTTCAAGACGAAGGACGTTGTCCTCCTGGCGGTCTATTCCCACATCATTCACTCATTCCTCTACCTGCCTGATTATGCGATCGGGCATCTGATTTCACATCAGATCGAAGAATACCTGAGAGGGAAGCAGAGCATCGGACCTGAGATTGAAAGGATGGTGAAGGTCGGAAGCGTGGTTCCGGATGTATGGATGAAGAATGCCGTTGGATCGCCGGTGAACGCTGAGGCAATGCTCTCGACCACAGAGCGAGCGCTGAAGACCTACAAATGACTCCCCTATTGTTGTTCGATGGTCTTCCTGACCGCCAGCCATCGGCCCGACTGCTCATATGCGGCACGGGAGCTTTGCACAAGAACAGTAATACCTTTGAATAGGATCATCTGGCCATCCGACAGGGTTTTTAAAGTCGAGAAGTTCTTTGACGCCGAAGCGTAGTCTGCAGCTACCAGCTTCTGATGGAAGGGGGTGAATCGGGTTTTTATCCGACTCACCGCCGCTGACCATGATTGCTTGATTTGGATAAGCCGCTTGTCCGCCTGGGCGATGTGCCGATCGACCGCCTTCAGCCGGACGGCCTTGACCTTTGCCGGATCGGGGGCACTCATTTCGCCGGAGCTGATTTGCGGGAGCTTCGCAATTTCGGCCTCTTCCCACCCGGCGATGTCGTTATGTGCTTGCTCGTCCGCCTCGCGGATCCGGGTTTCTTCCTGCAGTTCCGCAGAGCCGCGCTCGAAATCGGCCTGAAAGCCGGCGGTGACTTTCTGCCACTCGGTCAGGGCGGCACGAATCGGAGGGGGTTCCTCTTCCAGCACAGGCGCCGGAGCGGAACCCATCATCTCCATGGCCATCTTCATTTTTTCCTCTTTGCTCATCCCCTTCATCTTCTTCTTCATCTCCGGATCCTGCATTTGCTTGGCCATATCAGGAGAGACACCCGGAGGCAGAGAAGCGTTAGTCGGTTTGGCCTGCGCCTTGTACGCATCTTCCACCTCTTTCAATGCGGCATCAACCGTTGCGAACACTTCGGCCGCCGTACATGTCAGGGTTCCGGAGCTCTCATTGCAGCTCAGCTTTGCATACGCTTCCCGGCTGTTCGCCGGTGGAGGGGGAACCTTCTCCAGAATCTGCATGGCATCCTTTTTCACCGGCACCTGTGCCAGTCCGGAACACGCGATGACGCTCAGCAGGAGGAGTAAGCCTATGGGTTTCATCTGTTTGTCCATGTAGTGTATTGGGGATCGGAGAGGCATAGTGTTGTTTTGATAGTAAGGATTGGCGTTTCCTAAAGCAAGTCTCTTGCACCACTGGTTCCTTCTTTTGAACGCCGGGGAAAGATGCTATACTCAGGGCGGGGATTGCCTGGATCAACTCGGTCGGCAACCTTGGAGGATTCGTGAGCCCGTACGCCGTGGGATGGATCCGGGATATGACGCACAGCACGATGTATGCAGTGCTGGCGCTGGCCGCCGCGTTCCTGGTATCGGCGGCGCTGGTCTTTGTCGTGATGAAGGAAGAAAAGCCG
>Ga0209253_10000727_pt1 | contig 28577 bp, 21 predicted proteins | sample FrelakmetBRP12BR_FD_187145 | JGI IMG/M metagenome (GOLD analysis project Ga0209253, IMG submission 187145) | Freshwater lake sediment microbial communities from the University of Notre Dame, USA, for methane emissions studies - BRP12 BR (SPAdes)... | ecosystem: Environmental > Aquatic >...
CGGCTGCGACTAATCCACCGGAGGCAACCCAGCCGCCGGCCGCAACCAATCCGCCGATGGCAACCAAGAAAGTTGCAACCCTGATCTTCACCCAGGAATTCGATAACCTTGCCCCGGGTTACAGCAGTATGTGGTTCGTCTGGACAACATGGCAAATGTTCAACCATTGGGCCTGGGAGTTTGACCAAAATAATGAACCATTCCCGAAATTGGTGACTGAAATACCCAGCATTGACAACGGCGGAGTGAGCGAAGATGGCCGTATCATCACCATGCATTTGCGTGATGACATCAAATGGTCCGATAATAGCCCAGTGACGGCAGACGATTTCGTATTCACCTGGGAGATGATGGTAAGTCCTAAGAATACTGTCGCCACCACTTATCCATATGACATGATTGAGTCTGTAAAAGCACCTGATCCTCGGACTGTTGTAGTCAACTTTACCGACCCCTTTGCCCCTTGGCTCGCTAATCTCTGGCACGGGATTCTCCCGGCACATATCCTTCGCCCTGTCTACGATGCCGAAGGTACGATCGATAATGCCGAATGGTTGATGAGTCCAACGGTCGGATGCGGTCCCTATAATTTTGTTGAATGGGAGTCAGGCAGCTTTGCCCGATTTGTCCGCAATGAGAATTACTGGGGCACGCCGGCAAAAATCGATGAGATCTTTATCCGCTTTGTTCCGGATGAAGCCTCCCAGACACAGGCACTGAAAGCTGGGGATGCTGACATGGGTACTTTCGTCAGATATACTGATGTACCCGGCTTACAGGAAGCAGGTTTGAAGATTGTGATCGAGCCCAATGGTTTTGGCGAGTATATGTTCTTCATGGTAAATGAAGAGAAAAGTCACCCGGCACTACTGGATGTGAGGGTTCGTAGGGCAATTGCTCTTGCTATCGACCGCGATAGCATCAACCAGAATTTGTTTTTGGGTTTGACCAAAACACCCACCAGCTTTTGGGATGGTTTACCGTATTACAATAACCCTCCGCTTCAACCCTATCCTTTTGATCCGGCGGAAGCCATGCGGCTGCTGGATGAAGCAGGTTGGATTGATAGCAATGCGGATGGAACCCGCGATAAGGGCGGTGTTGAGCTCGAGATCTCGCATGCCACTACCATCTCGGAGGCTCGACAGGATGTTCAAGCGATCATGCAGCAAGAACTGGCTGATGTGGGGATCAAACTGGATATAAATCCTGTGGATGATACCCTGTTCTTTGCCAGTTATGCGGATAACGGACCAGCAGCTCGGGGAGAATTTGACATCCAGGAGTGGTCTGATGGGCCGTTATTCCCGGACCCGGATATCTATTACTGGCTTTGCAGCCAGATCCCAACGGACGAAAATCCCACCGGTGAAAACTGGTTCTATATCTGTGATGAAGAACTGGACCGGCTGATCCAGCTACAATCCACGCAGGTCGATCCAGTGGCACGACAGAAGACCATCTCGCAGATTAACCAACTCTTCTATGATAAAGTCTATATAATCGGCTTGTGGCAGGATCCGGATGTCTATGCAATCGGTCCACGCCTGCAAAACGTAAAATTCTCAGGCGTGACGATGTTCTACAACATCGCCGAGTGGGATATAGTTCCATAAAAAATCTGCTTGGATATTTTGAATGAGGAGCCGGTAATACCCGGCTCCTCAAAAACTGGTCCCATACTCTTTACGAAAGGCGTAGTGTGACTCGTTATATTGTCAGACGATTATTGCAGGGAATTCCACTGCTTCTTATTATCAGTGTGGTCTTGTTTGCTTTAATGATGAGTACGGGGGACCCGGTGGCCATCATGGGAGGTCGGCGCGTCACCCGCACTGCCGATCGTGAGCGTCTTACGCGACAACTTGGCCTGGATAAACCAATCTACACACAATATATTTACTGGTTGGTCGGTAATACCTGGACTAAGGTTGACCTGGACGGGGATGGGGTAGCTGAGACATCCGGAACTAGGCTGGGAATCCTACGCGGCGACTTTGGAACCTCAATCGTGAACCGTAAACCGGTCATGCAGGTGATCGGTGAGCGCATCCCGAACACCCTGATCCTGATGCTAACTAGCGAGTTAGTCGTTATCCTGGGCGCCCTGGTGGTAGGGGTATATTCCGCTTTACGCCAATATTCAGCATGGGATCACGTTGTCACCGCTTTGTCCTTCATTGGCTATTCGATGCCGATCTTCTTCATCGCCTTGCTATTAATGTTTATTTTTGCGGTGCTCTTCAAACGTTGGGGATTGCCGTATCTACCGACGGTCGGGATGTTTGATCCTCAGGCGGGGAAAACCTTTGGGCAGGTGGTCTACCATATGGTTCTGCCGGTAATCAGCATGTCGATCATCAGCCTGGCAGCTTATAGTCGATATATTCGCAGTACCATGTTGGATGTATTAAACCAGGATTACATCCGTACTGCCCGTTCAAAAGGATTACCGCGCCGCTCGGTTATCTTTGTTCATGCACTCAAGAATGCCTCCCTGCCGATTGCTACCATCATCGGTCTGGACCTACCTTTTCTCCTGGGTGGCGCTATCGTAACAGAGCGCATTTTCGCCTGGCCTGGGATGGGACGGCTATTCCTGGATCATGTCGATCGCGCTGACACGCCCGTAGTGATGGGGATTCTTATGTTGGTGGCGGTTGCCGTGGTTGTTTTCCAGATCATCACTGATTTAGTTTATGCGTGGCTGGACCCGCGCATTCGCTACAATTGACGGAGCAAGATCATGGAATCGACCGCTTCGAAAATTGTAAGCTTGACCCCGGATGACCTGGAAACCCCTCCACTCAGTCTAAGTCAGCTGGCATGGCGGAAATTCAGGCGTCATAAACCTGCCATGATCGGTTTGGCGGTATTGACTTTGCTGGTCTTATACGCAGTCGTTGGTTCCTTTTTTATTTCGGAAAAGTATGCCAATTTCAACGACACCAGCCTTCGCCTGCAGGCTCCCTCGGCTGAGCATCCCTTTGGTACCGATACGATTGGACGAGATGCGTTGGCCCGCACCATCTATGGTGGACAGATCTCGCTGTTGATCGGTCTGACTGCTGTAATTGTTGAGACATTACTTGGTATCCTGGTTGGGGCGCTTGCAGGTTACTATGGCGGAATGGTGGACAGCATCCTGATGCGCATTACCGAAGCAATGTTGAACATTCCTGAGATCTTCCTGTTGATCGTGATGGCCAAGTACTTCGGCGGAAAGATCCCCGAATTGAATATCCTAGGCCGCACTTTTAGTGGCAGCGTCATCGTGATCGTACTCATCATCGGGTTAACCTCCTGGATGTACCTGGCCCGGATTGTCCGGGCTGAATTCCTCTCGCTGAAGGAAAATGAGTTTGTCCTGGCAGCACGAGCCACCGGAACATCGAATCTGAGGATTATTTTCTTACATATCCTTCCCAATAGCATTGCCCCAATCGTCGTCTCAGCTACACTGGGCGTGGCGAATGCCATCCTTGCCGAAGCTTATATTAGCTTCCTCGGCTTAGGTGTCCAGCCACCAACCGCCACCTGGGGTAACATGCTGGATGGAGCCAATAATTATATTGAATCAGCTCCCTGGTTATGGTTTTTTCCAGGAATGCTCATCCTACTTACCGTGCTTAGCATCAACTTCCTGGGTGATGGCTTGCGGGATGCTCTCGATCCGCGCAGCCGGACGGTCTGACCCTATGGCAGCCCTGCTCGAAGTAAAGGACTTAATAACCCGCTTCCATACCCCCGAAGGGACGGTATATGCTGTCAATGGGATCTCATTCCATGTTGATGAGGGGGAAACATTGGCAGTTGTCGGGGAAAGTGGCTGTGGAAAATCGGTCAGCATGTTGTCGGTTCTGCAATTGATTCTAATACCACCGGGGGAGATTGCCGGGGGGCAGGCGTTATACCGTGGACGGGATCTACTTAAAAAGACTGAACGCGAGATGGAAGACATCCGCGGCCAGGAAATTGCCATGATCTTCCAGGATCCTATGACATCCCTCAATCCTGTCCTGACCATTGGCAGACAGATCACAGAATCGCTACGCGTCCATATGGGGATGGACCAAGCGGCTGCTGAAAAGCGAGCCGTGGAATTGCTGGATTTGGTCGGCATCTCGGACCCTTTACACCGTCTGGGGGATTACCCGCACCAGTTCTCTGGTGGGATGCGCCAAAGGGTGATGATCGCCATGGCACTGGCATGCAATCCAAGTCTGCTGATCGCAGATGAACCGACTACTGCCTTGGATGTAACCATCCAGGCCCAAATTGTTGAGCTGGTAACCAAGATTCGTAATCAGGTTGGCATGGCAGTCATCTGGATCACGCACGACCTCGGTGTAGTGGCCGGGATTGCCGACCGCGTGATGGTGATGTACGCCGGTTATGTCATGGAGGAAGCGAGTGTAAGCGCCTTGTACGAAAACCCGCGCCATCCGTACACGAATGCATTATTGGGAGCGCTGCCGCGCGTCGACCGTCGCCGCGACAAGCGCCTTAAATCAATCCCCGGTGCACCGCCCAGCCTGCTCGTAGAACCATGCGGTTGCCCTTTTAAAACACGCTGCGAGTTTGTCATCGAACGCTGTAAAACTGAAAACCCATCCCTGACTCCCGTTGAGCAAAATCACCACAATATTGCCTGTTGGGTTGACCTCAGAACGGGAGAGCCACGATGAATGAAGTCCAGCCGCTTGTGAAGGTCGAAAACCTGACCAAACACTTTCCAGTATCGCGCGGGATCGTCATCCAGCGCAAGGTTGGTGCGGTGAGAGCTGTGGATGGAATTTCGTTCACCATAGGGCGCAGCGAAACTCTTGGACTGGTGGGCGAGAGTGGTTGTGGAAAAACCACTGCCGGGCGCACATTACTTGGACTTTACCCGGCAACCGCGGGTGAGGTTACGATCGATGGTCATAATGTTTGCTCTGCCAAGGGAAAGGAACTGCTTGCAATACGGCGCAAAACCCAGATGATCTTCCAGGACCCATATGCCTCGCTCAATCCGCGCTGGACAGTTCACTCCATAGTTAGCGAGCCGCTACGCGTTCATCATCTTTTTCAGAGTGAAGCAGAACGGGTCGAGCGTGTTCAGGATTTGATGGGCTTGGTCGGATTAAGCGGGCGTCTGATCAACCGTTTTCCCCATGAATTCTCCGGTGGACAACGCCAGCGAATTGGCATCGCACGTGCGCTGGCTTCCGAACCCAAATTCATTGTCTGCGATGAGCCAATTTCAGCTCTGGATGTTTCCATTCAAGCGCAGGTGGTCAATCTGTTGGAAGATTTACAGGATCGTTTTGGACTAACCTACCTCTTAATTGCCCATGACCTTAGCATGGTACGACACATATGTGACCGTGTGGCGGTCATGTACCTGGGTGTAATGGCGGAAATGGGTGATCGCGATGAGCTTTACGAGCATCCACTTCACCCATACACCAAAGCGCTGCTCTCTGCTGTCCCAGTACCGGATCCCAAGAAGGCGCGTGTTCGTCGCCGCATTATTTTGGCTGGGGATGTTCCCAGCCCGATCAACCCGCCCCCTGGCTGCCGTTTTCATCCGCGCTGCCCAATTGCGGTTGATAAGTGCCATATTGATGTTCCCGAGTGGCGGGAGGTATCCTCGGGACGTTGGGTCGCCTGCCACCTTGTCTGAAAAAAGAAAGCCGTGATTGAGCTAGGGGCTTTGTTGAGCGTTCTTTCAGGCTCTGCGCCGGCTGGCAAAGTATTTGATTGCGAGATAATGAATCGCAGGATTTCCAGAAGCGTATTAAATTATTGGATGCCTATGAACGCATGGAACGCTTCTTTGATTGGTATCTCTTGATTTCCTCCACCTTAAAAGAAATTGTTCAAAGTGTTGGATAACTTCCGGCAACGATATAACCTATCGTATAATTGCGTTGGCAGTTTACCAGCCTTGCACACCCGGAGTATGCAGCGGGTGTGGTCCAGTTCTCACTGTTGGAGTAGAAGGAAAATGCTTGATTTAAAACCTCTTTTACAGGTTCCTTATGTGGAGTCATTCACCGGTTTCGATATCTCACCGGATGGCAGGAAGGTTGCCTTTTCCTGGAATAAGACCGGTGAGTGGGAGATATATGAAATTTCCCTCACAGGACACCAGACCCCCAGGCGCATCTCTGTCGGTCTGGGTGGGAAATTTGGCCCCAAGTATTCCCCCGAAGGTTCGCGACTGGCATATCTAGTGGATTTTGATGGTAGCGAGCAGGATCATTTATTCCTGCAGGATTTCATCTCTGGAAAAAACACCGACCTGACACCCGGCATCCCATTCTCAATCCAAACGAATATAACCTGGTCACCAGACGGAAATGCGATTGCTTTCCTCGCAGACCAACACCAACATTTCGATGCCTACGTGATGGATCTGGACAAACCTCTTCCAGTTGGTCAGGAAACAGAGACGCTTTTTTCGATGCGCAAGATCCTCAGCATCGGACGCCCGGGATGGACCATCAAATGGTCGCCCGATGGACAGTGGCTGGCAGTGGTCTTTGAAGGTCCCGGTCAGGATTACCTGACCTACCTTGTCACACCGGATGGGGAGGTATCCCGACCAATCACGCAAGATGGGCGGTCGATCGATGCACGCAACCCGGCCTGGTCGCCGGACGGCCGGCGGCTGGCTTTTGACTCAGATCTATCAGGCTGGCACAATATAGGAATCCTAGAACTCGATAAGCAAGAGATCACCTGGCTCAAAGGCAGGCAGTGGGAACGCTATTCGCCGGCGTGGTCACCGGATGGAAAGAACCTTGTGTATGTGGCGGCCAATGGAGCCGAAACCTGGCTGGAGTTATGGCGGGAGGGTAGTTACCCGCTGCGTATGCAGCAAATGGAACCGGGGCTGCACTATACGCCGGTTTTTAACCCCGATGGCGATTCGATTGTCTTCATATTTGACAATCCGGGTCATCCGCATGATCTGTGGGAGATCTCCTTCCGCTCACGGAACCTGCGCCAGTTGACCCAATCCCTGCCACCGGCATTGCGCAAGGCGAACTTTGTCATGCCGGATGAGGTGATCTATAACGGAATGGATGGAGAGACAGTACCGGCGCTGCTTTACCGCCCCTCGGACGTGGGTTCCAGCACTCCGGCAGTGATCGTCATTCATGGCGGGCCTACCTGGCACTTTTCCTACACTTGGTATCCTTTCATGAGCCACTTAGTCAGCAGTGGATGGACCGTACTGGCACCCAATTACCGTGGTTCCACCGGTTACGGGCGCGAGTGGCAGACCCTCAACCGCTTCGACCTTGGAGGCGGTGACACCGATGATTGTGCGGCTGGCGTACAGTACCTGGTGAGGGAGGGATTAGCTGATCCGAAACGTATTGCCGTCACCGGACGCAGCCATGGCGGGTACCTGACGATGAGTTGTCTTACCCGTTACCCGACTCTTTGGGCAGGGGGATCAGCCATTGTTCCGTTCTTGAATCTGTTCCATTGCCACGAGGAATTGCGGGAAGACCTGAAGCACTGGGATATCGAAAACATGGGTAGCCCGGACGAGAACTCCGAACTTTGGCATGAGCGTTCACCATATTTCTACCTGGACCGCATTCAGGCGCCGGTACAGATCATCTGTGGGGAGAACGACCCGCGCTGCCCGGCCAGTGATTCTATCCATGCCCGTGATAAACTGCTGGAATTGAACCGCGAGGTGGATTTTAAGATGTATGAGAACGAAGGTCATAGCTTCCTCAAGCTAGAGAATGTCCTTGATTCAGAAGTACGCCGTGTCGCGTTTTTGGCGCGGCTACTGGAGTAATGACACGATGGAAACCCATGCCCCGGTTTTACCGCGCCGCGGATATCACTCAGTTGTCCGTTAGCATGAGATTAAAATAGGCTGGACACCTTGAGGAAGTCATGAAATCCTTCAATTTCTTATCACATGAAGAAATCGAAGCAATTCACCAGGCAACGCTGCGCATCCTGGCTGAAACTGGCGTGGTGTTGACTGAACAAAAAGCACGCCAACTCTTTAACGAGGCAGGTGCAAAGATAGAGATGAACCGCGTACTTCTGCCTCCTGAGCTCGTGGAAACCTGTATTCGACAAGCTGGGAAGCGTGCCACAATCCGCGGGCGAAACGGGGTGGTTAAGAACCTCGGCGATGGGAACCTGTACTTCCATAATCTGGGTGGGGCGCCTGCCATCTACGATTCAACCACCGGGAGGCGCCGCCCGGCGGTGGTACAGGATGTATGTGATTCTTCACGCCTACTGGATGCATTGGAGAACTGCCATACAATTACACCCTTCTTTACACCAACAGAAGTGCCAGGTAGCCTCATGTCGCTGGCAATGTATCGCCATGCCCTGCCGTATACCACCAAACCGCTACAAGGACCCGGCGTGCAAGTCGCTGCCGAGGTGCGCTTTGCTGTGAGGATGGCCGAAGTAATTGGACCACCTTCAGAGATGTTGACGCTCAGCGTGTCACCGGTCAGTCCTCTCACAATCCCTGACCATGCGGCCGAAACAATTATTGAGATCGCAAAAGCAGGTATCACCTTCAGTCCGCTGCCGTGTCCCACCGCCGGGACAACCGCGCCATTCTCCATAACAGGAGCGATAGCTCAACAAAATGCCGAAGTGCTGGCTGTGTTGGTTCTGGCGCAGCTTGTGAATCCAGGGCTACCAATGATCTATTGTGGAAGGCTGGCCATGATGGAACCACGCACCGGACTATCGGTCTGGGGCGGCGTCGAAATGGGAATGGCATCAGCTGGAACGATCCAAATAGGGCATCGTTATAAATTGCCGGTCAATGTATATGGTTTTTCGACCAATGCGCATAGTCTTGATATACAGAACGGCTTCGAACGCGCCATGAACGCCATCCTCCCGGCGTTGGCCGGGGCAGATGAACTTTCCGGCATTGGAGAGATGGAAGCAGGTGTGATGGGTTCATATGCTCAGATGGTGGTGGACAATGAGTTTGCTGGTAGCATCCTGCGAGTGCGGAAAGGGTTCAGCGCCGAGACGGAGGCGCTGGCAGTAGATGTAGTCGCAGCGGTCATGGCATCCACCCGGAACTTCCTCGGACAAAAACACACTATGAAGACCCTTAAATCTGGTGAAATATTTATCACCCGACTGGCCGAAAGGAGCTCATGGGAGACTTGGGAGATGGATGGCCGGAAGGGATTGACTGAACGGGCGCAAGATGAGGCAGAGCGAATCCTGCGCACACACCAGGTGCCTCCGCTTGATGCAAGCCAGGAACGCGAGTTGGATACTATCATGTCGGCTTCAGAAAGAGAATTAGTCAAATAACAAATCATGCCCAATAATAAAGAAATAGGTGCTCTGATATCCAATGTGAATGGGAGCTGCATGCTTCAAAAGGCCCTTGCGATCCAGGAACAACTCATTTTATGGCGCCGTGATTTCCATATGCACCCAGAATTGGGTTTCCACGAGAAGCGCACGTCGAAACGTGTAGCTGAAATTGCAGAGAAATTCGGGTGTCGTGTGAGGCGAGGCGTTGGTCGAACCGGCGTGGTTGCTGAACTCGGCCAGGATAAGCCTATTATTGCCTTGCGTGCCGATATGGATGCACTCCCTCTCCAGGAGACCAACCAGGTTCAATACGCTTCCCTGGTCTCTGGCGTGATGCATGCATGCGGTCATGATAGTCATACCGCCATGCTGCTGGGGGCGGCCGCGCTCTTGGCAAAAGAAGAATTCCCAGGGATGGTGCGTTTTCTTTTCCAACCTTCTGAAGAAGTGGGTGATGAAGAAGGCATTAGTGGGGCAGCGCGAATGATCACAGACGGAGCAATGGATGGCGTGGATATGGTAATCGGCCTGCACGTCGACCCATCCACACCGGTAGGCGATATCCTTATCGAAACTGGACCGGCTTCCGGTGGTGTAGACTCGTGGTTTGGAACGATTATCGGGAAGGGCGGGCACGGTGCGAGGCCTCATGATGCGGTGGACCCGTTCTATATTGCGGCTCATATCACCCTGGCTTTGAACGCGATCATGTCGCGGAGAATTTCTGCTTTTGATCCGGCTGTTATCAGTATCGGTTCTTTGCACGGTGGAAAAACTGAGAACGTGATTCCTGCCCGGCTGGAAATGACCGGTACCTTGCGATATACCGAAAGTCGGGTGCAAGAGCAAATTCAGACCGAGATCAAGCGGGCTTTCGAACTGGCTCGACCACTGGGCGGGGATTATCAACTTCGTTTCGAAATTGGCAGCCCTCCGATGCAAAACCATCCAGATGCAGTGAATTTAATAAGAGAAACCGCGGGCGACATTCTTGGTCCGGAACACGTACTCAAACCTGATAAGGATCTCGGCGCGGAGGATTTTGGATGCTTTTCTGACCTCGCACCTGGTGCAATGTTTTTGTTGGGAGTCCGCATTGAGCATGATGAGCGCATCGGACACAGCCCACTTTTTGATATCAATGAGAACGCTCTTCCGTATGGAACTGCGATCTTGACAGAAAGTGCGATTCGTTTTCTACGAGGAAAAGTATAATAGTAAAGATGATTTGGACCTAAACCTGATTTCGAATTACAAAGAGAATAATCCATGCAAACTATTTTGAAGGGAAGATCGAAGGAAGTTACCATTGGAATTAACCGTCCGTTCATTATGATCGGGGAAAAAATTAATCCGACCGGTCGAAAGAAATTGGCAGCTGCCCTCATGGATGGAAATTTTGACTATGTATGTCAATTGGCTGAAAATCAGGTGGCTTGGGGTGCCGAGGTGCTGGATATTAATGTCGGTGTGCCGGGATTGGATGAGGTAGAGACTATAAAGAGACTTGTGAAATTAATCGCTTCTGTTGTAGATGTACCTCTCTGCCTCGATTCTTCCAACCCGGCCGTACTGGCAGCCGGAATGGAAGCAACACCGGGAAAGCCTCTGATCAACTCAGTTAGTGGGGAGCAGCAAAAATTGGATTCAGTTTTGCCACTGGTCAAAGAACACGGCGCCGCTGTGATTGGACTAACGATGGATGACAATGGTATTCCCAAGACACCCGAGGAACGGCTTGCAGTGACAGAGAAGATCCTGGAACGCGCCGCAAGAATAGGTATACCTAGCGATGATGTAATCATCGATCCGTTGGTGTTGACAGTCGGTTCAGACAGTAAGGCAGCTCTTGTTACGCTCCAGACTGTCGAATTGTTACGAAAGGAATTCGGCGTCAACATCAACCTGGGCGCCAGCAACGTTTCATTTGGTCTACCGGAGCGCCCGACAATCAACGCCACCTTCCTGACTCTTGCCATCCAAATGGGTGCCACATGTGCAATAACCGATCCCAGCAAGCTTGGTCAGAGTGTCAAAGCAGTTGATTTGTTGCTGGGGCGCGATGATAATTCCATGCATTACCTGAAATATTTCCGGGCGGCTGAAGCATTGAGGGCGAAAGAAGCCATGGAAGGAGGATAATGGATGGGAGAATCTTGGAAATCCAGGAAAGTGGTGATTACCGGCACAGGCGCCGTTGGCTCTACATTTGTCTTTGCCCTGGCCAAGAAGGGTTTTGCAGATGACCTGATTGATGCAAACCGGGATTATGCCGAAGGTTAAGCTCTTGACCTGGCACATGGTTTACCATATTATCCGGCCATACAAATCAAAGTGGGACAAATAAAGATAACGAACTCAAGCCGGGATGGCATGTCGTACCTTGTGCGACGATTTCCAGAAATCCATATAACAGGATCAGTGTGACTTTCACCTACATCAGTCCACTTACTCTCAAGTACTCGACCGTTATTTTCTGTTCCACCCAGATCGAGGCCAGCAGGTGAATTACACCAGAAGGAGTAAACAACAAGGCTTGTTTTGGAATGTAGTGATGACCCCGGTGGATCTGCGGAGGGAAGGAGATGATCTCCTTGACTTCCTCATCGGTAAAGTGTTTTTTACGATCGAAGATTGTAGTTCGGGAGGCCGCTCAGAACTTTTTCTTAATAAGGAAGGATGTCTGTCCAGACCCCGGCCAGGTACAGCTTTCTTTAATTGGGATAGACGTTATTACAGATCTTCAGTTGATATAACCATCGGGATTTACATTGGGATAGAGCCAAATAAAAGAAATTGCGAACTACCTGGAGAGATTCTAATCACAGGATTTATAAAATACACCATAGATCGGTGCAACCAGGTAGAGACTAGATTGCCAAAGAAGTAAACCACCAACGAAGTAAGTATCAAGAGAGGGTTTGGCAACCGCAAGGACGGTCGTTCCTAATACCAGACAAAGCAGTCCAATGCCTGCCTCCCATTGAGTTGCGAAAAGGGCGTTAAGTACAGGGACCTTGCTAAGAGTTTTGGGCGTACGCAGAAATACGGTCCTGGATCGAATCAGGGCTTGAAAACCTGCCAGGGTAACCACCCATCCGACGCTGAACATGCCGTACATGGAACGGAACGCCAGTCCCCAGGAGAGTTTCAGAGCATTGCGTATAACCCATACGAGACGCCAGAGGTTTAAAAGAATGAAAATAAAGGCAAAACTGATCCACGGCGCAGTGATGGGCAAAATGATGAAATTTCTAGAGAATAGCTTGATAATCCCACCTGCCACAAGAAAGCAGACATATGCGAAATTAAACGCATCCGAGAACCACTGCAAGGTTCCAGCCAGGTAAAAATAACGTTGTGCCCTCGTAAGCAGGTTCTCCGGATCGATCCAATGTGCCCAAGGCATGAGGGCTTCCCAATGTTTACGCAAGATTTGAATATTACCAAAACACCAGCGGAAACGCTGCCGTTTTAATCCGGAAAAGGTACATGGCATCAAACCTCGGCCCAAGCTGCGATGAAAGTATATTGATTTATAGCCACGCTTCAGAATGCGCAGGCTGGCCTCGGCATCTTCCGTGACGCACCATTCGCTCCAGCCGCCAATCTCCTGCAGCACTGATTTGCGCATTAGTCCCATCGTACCAGAGAAGATGATGGCGTTATGTTCGTTACGAACCGGCATGGGTACTTCGAAGAAGTATTGGTAGGAGTAGTACATGGCCTCCGAAAAAGATCCCGGTTGGAAATCGCGATAATCCTGCGGGGCTTGAATGAAGGCTAACTGCGGATCGGTGAAAGCTGTTACTAGCTCACGCAGAAAAAGCGGGTCTACCTGATAATCAGCATCCACCACGCCGATGATTTCTGCTGAGGGCGAGGTCTGAGTCAAGGCAAAATTTAGTGCTCCGGATTTATAGCCTGGCCAATGGTCCAGGTGGATAAATCGAAAACTTGGTCCCAACTCCCGGCAGAGTTTTTCGATCGGTCGCCAGGTTGATTCCTCTGGAGTATTGTTATCGATGACCAGCACCTCGTATGCGGGATAATCAAGGGCTGCAAGTTTTCTCAGGGTTGCCTCGACCACCTCTGGCGGTTCATCGTAGGCCGGCAGGTGTAAAGAGATCATGGGTGTAAATCCTGGGACCGGACTAACTCGGTCAAGCCGATTATGCCAGCGGACCCGGCACGTCACGTCTGTATTTTCAAACATGTGGGTGAGTGCCACTAATAGGGCAATTGCTTGCAGGAAAAAGAATGTATGAGCCGCAATGAAAGAACCGGGTGCCAGGCGGGCAGCGTGAATGATGTAATATGCGTATGCCAGGAAGATCGGTGTAAAGACAAGTGTTGCCAGCCAGGCCACCTGGCCAAAAGCATTCCAATCGCGCAGTTTCCATATTAAAATCAGCCCAAGGATGGCAACCACACCTGTGAGGATGAATACTTCCAGCGGCTTGCCGAAGGTGGTTAGCGCCCAGAAATCTCCGACTCCCAACACAATCGACAGCCAGATAAGGGAAAGTGCTAGTGAGGTGCTGCGTAGACGAGTACCAGCCAGCAACATCACCACCAAGCTAATGGTGAACCATGCTCCGGCCAGATACAACGCACGGGTTATCATGGGAAGAGCCCTTTTATGGTGAAATGTGCAAATACCGCCGCGCTAATGGGAATCGCGATTGCAAATAACAAGACAGAAATTCCACAAATAACAACAACCCGTTTCCGGTCATTTCGAGACAAGGGATGAGTGATTGCCATCACCGTGGCTGATAACGCAGCGAGTGGTGCCAGAACAATGGTACCCAGCCCCGCTGGTGCCAAACCTACAAAAGCCCAAACCAGCAAATTAATGGATGGTGTGAGAGGCAGCAAGGAGTGGTCTTGAAATAGTGTAGGAGTATTGCGGTTTTTCGGTACGGTCAATATTGCTGCGTTATGCCCGGATACAAAAAAAGAATGATCATCCTCGCCTTCGTATTTTAGGATGAGTGAACGGTCAGATTCCAATTTGGCATCAATGTTCCAAAGCAAATCTTGTGCCATTTTATTTCGCTCCTCGTAATGTTCAACCGTTTTCCTTCAAAAAAAGACTTGCCTGATAATATGGATATGGATACTCCATATTACCATAAAACCAATTCTCATTCAGATCTATGACTGCGTGCTTTTTTTTTTGCTTGCTGAGACTCAATAATATTCAACTTTCAGAATATGAAAGCAAGGTGTTCCATAAACAGAGAAGTGAAATCAGGTCGAGAGGTCAGCTCAATATAATCGATCCGCTTGGCAAGTTGCTCCGCCTCCCGGCGCTTTTTCAATGAGAGCAGCATTTGCTTCGCTCCCACTCCAGCAGCGTTGCCTACCTGATGAAACTTTTCAAACAATAAGGACGGAAACATGCCGATGCGAACGGCAGAACGCAGATCCAGATAGGTGCCAAAAGCGCCTGCCACAATGAATGCGTCCAGGTCGGCTGCAGTCAACCTGGCCTCTTTGAGCAGGATCTCTGCTCCTGATCGGATCGCAGATTTTGCCAATTGGATTTCGTGGATGTCTTTGCGTGTAACCACCAAATCGCGCCCCACGCCCGTCAAAGCCGCAGGAACCAGAATCCACTCATTACCTCTGTACGGTTCTATGTTGAATTGAAATACCCCCGTTGATTTGATAAATCCACCTTCAAGCAAAGCGGAGACAACGTCCAAGATTCCAGAGCCGCAGATACCTACGGGCGGTTGGTCGGCGATGGTCTGCCAGATAATCTTTCCTTCATGCCAACGGGCACGTTCTATGGCTCCCGGCGCGGCCCGCATTCCTTCATGGATGTGAGCACCTTCAAAAGCAGGACCGGAGGCACACGAACAGCAGGTGACTTTTCCTCCTGCAAGTAGACTGATTTCAGTATTCGTGCCAATGTCGAGTGCGATGACATTATGAGAAGATTTCCAAGATTTGGTTGCCAGCAACATGGCTAGGTGATCAGCACCAACATAACCGGCTATGACCGGCGGCAGGTAGGTAAGCGCTCCAGGGCCAAGATTCAGTCCCAAAACAGAGGCGGGAAGGGAGACTGAGGTAGTTATGGCGGGAGAAAAAGGAGATCTTCCCAGTTGCTCAACGGGCAGGCCAGCGAAGAGATGGTGCATGGCAGTGTTGCCAACCAAAACAGCATCCTTAACAGCAGCAGGGGAGACTTGAGCCTCAGCACACAATCCCGCTAGCATTTCGTTAAGCGTATCAATCAGAATCGACTGGAGCTTCTTGGCTCCATTCGGTTCGCGCCCTGCGTAAGCGATCCGACTGATGATATCCTCGCCATAGACGAGCTGCGGATTCATTGATCCAGCTCTTGCGACAGTCTGCCCAGTTTCCAGGTTCACTAGATAGGTAGCCAGCTTGGTGGTACCAATATCCACTGCCAATCCATGTGCACCGGGAGTTTGAACAGCAGGCTTGATTTCCATTCGGGTTTCATCACCATCAAGTTGCAAACGCTGAGGGGCCGTCAGCGATTCGAGCGGGATATCCAGCAGTACGTCACTAAGTGGCTCTGCCTGGCAGGCTAAGCGGAGTCCTCTTGATATATCTGCCTTGGTCAAGGCGGTTTTTTCAACTAAAGATGGCGGGGTGAGGCTGCCGGAAACCAGGCGTACTCGGCACGCCTCACACGTCCCCACACCGCCACAGACGGAAGCAAGTCCTACACCGGCTGAGTGGGACGCTTCCAGGAGAGTCTTGCCCGGGCGGACAGGTACGCGCCTTCCAAGTGGTTCAAATTCAATATAATAGAATTCAGGCATGACGGTACCGGCAGGTTTCCCTCAAGTTGCACACGTCACACATATTAACCTGTGACATCGCCGGTCCAACGCCAACGATGAAGGATATGGTTTTTTTCGGCAGCATCATTCCACCAGGAGTGAGGCTGACCCCGGTCACGGAAGGATCCAATAATGTAAAGATCTGCGGTTGTCCGACTTCTACTGGCCATCCAGTGATGCCTGGACTGAGTGGCGTAGAGGCTGTCCAACCTTGGGATTGCACTTTTTTAGCGATGTGCGCACAAACCTGTTGGGCAAGCATTTCCACTGCTGCATTGCCCAAGCCATCCAATGCCAAAGCAAGATGTGGATCAGGTGTAAGCAAATCTGTAACTGATTTCTCCAATTCCTGGCCGATGGTGCAGATTGCTGCAATAACCTGCATGGCTCCACCTAGATGGCTCATCACCACCGGACTGGTCAGGCTCAATCCATCTTTTAGAAGTATGCGGTCGTGGCGATGTGCATGCACGGCTATTTCGTGAATCATAGCCTTAGGATGGAGCAGGTCAAGCCCTCGAGAGTAAGCACGCTCTGCAGCTGCCAAAAGAAGTGGTTTGCGGTTATGGATCAACTCGGGATTCAGACCCTGTCCGCGTAGAACATCATCGGCGTTCAAGGACAAGGGAAGATCAGTGAAAACATTCATAGCCTGGAAAAAAACAGATGTGAAAGTAATAAATAAACTAAGATCTGATTATTAGTTCAAATTCTGGTAGAAGGATCCTTGATGAATAATGAAGATCAAAATCATAATATTACTATAGGCCAATGCTTAAGTAAATTTAGAGCATAATTTCCTAGATACCAATGATGATCGGAATTTCCTCGTTAGCGTGTTTGACAGGAGGCTTTTATCGCTATCAACTGTGTAAAAAAACTGGAGGCTACATGCAAATTGAACTGATCCAACACGGAACTTTGCTAAATTCCAAGGGCAAATTGTCACAGATAGGTTGGTCAGGGCAGCCACTACTAGATTGTAACCTAGAAGCAGCACGCTTTTATAGCATGCGCTTCTTCCAGCGTCTTCGTATCAAACGCTCTTCCCAGGAATAGCACCAAAGGTGACAGTCACTTTAAGAATGACAAGGCGAGTATCGATTTCAACGTATTATCGAACCAGCGAAAGATAATTGTCATATGGCCGGAGTTCAACGCTGGAAGAGGAATCCAGGCGGATATTTCATTGAGCTGCCGCCCGGAATTCGAATCGATGACGATTGTCATCCCAATCAGTAAGAAACGTTTCTACTACAATTGTATCGGGATGTGGGTACCGTTCAACGAAGGTTGGGGCCAGTTCGATGCGAATGATATTGCAGAGTGGCTCAAAAAATATGATCCATCCCATCTGGTCGATCATGCCAGTGGCTGGTTTGACCAAGGCGGGGGGGACTGCCGGAGCTTGCACGTTTATTTCAAGAAAATCCCGATCATCAAGCGTAAAGAGAAACGGTCGGACGTATTGTCAGAGTTTGGTGGATACAGCTTGAAAGTGGACGGTCATCTATAGGATCCAGAAGTTGAATTCGGGTATAAAAAGTTCACATCCAAGGAGGCACTTACAGACGATTACTTGGATTTGCTCGAAAATGAACTTAAACCATGTATTTAGGCAGGCTTGTCGGCGGCGATCTATACCCAAACCTCGGATGTTGAAATCGAGCTTAACGGCTTTTTGACCTACGACCGGGAAGTTGAAAAAATGAATTTTGGACAAGTATGTATGGCACATCTGGATTTATGGGAAGAATGAGGCAGGGGTATTATCCATATCCGTAGAATATCTTTTCACAGATTTAATTCTAGAGGCAACAAGTAAATGTAGACATGCCTAATGTCACGGTTGAATTTTCTGTCGACGGGGTATAATCGCCGCTGGTAAGGTTAGGTTTATTTTGAATGTCTGATCTTCTAGGTGAAGAACCCCACCATTCCCTAGTAATAGATCATTATGGAAATGAGTGCCATGAAATACGGATATTTTGACGACGACGCTCGTGAATATGTTATTACCCGCCCCGATACGCCTTTACCATGGATCAATTACCTGGGTTGCGAGGCGTATTTTGGTCTCATATCCAATACCGCGGGTGGGTATTCTTTTTATAAGGACGCCCGCCTTCGGCGTTTGACCCGCTATCGCTACAATAATGCTCCTTACGATATGGGTGGGCGCTATATCTATGTACGGGATAATAATGACGGTTTGTTCTGGTCACCAACATGGATGCCCGTACGCAACACGCTTGATGAATACAGCTGCCGGCATGGTATGGGGTATAGCATTATCCGTGGAGTAAACCGCCAAATCGATGTCGAAACACGCTACTTCATTCCATTGGGCGAGAGCCTGGAAATATGGGAACTCACTTTGATTAACAAACGTGGGGCAACAGCAGACCTATCTGTCTTCTCAGCAGTTGAATTCTGCTTGTGGGACGCCTGGGATGATTCCACAAATTTCCAACGTAATTTCTCAACCGGTCAGGTAGAAATTGTGGATGAAGTGATTTACCATAAGACCGAATACCGTGAAAGACGTAACCACTTTGCTTATTTTGCTTGCTCGGAAAAATTAGCCGGTTTCGATACGCAGCGCGAATCTTTTCTGGGTGCATACCGGGGTTGGGATGCGCCGGTTGCAGTTGAAACAGGCCAGTCGTCTCTCTCAATAGCGTATGGATGGCAACCACTCGGTTCGCATCACGTCAAAGTCCAATTGAAACCAGGAGAATCGAAAAAGATCGTTTTTATCCTCGGTTTCCATGAAAATCACAAGGACGCCAAGTTCGATCCATCCGGTTCTCAAATTATAAATAAAAAGACCGTAAAGCCAGTAATAACAAAATATCTCAGACCGGAAAACGTCGAGGCAGCCTTTAAGACCTTGAGAGATTATTGGACAGATCTTCTTGGAAGACTTCAAGTTGTTACTCCAGATGAACATACCAATCGTATGGTCAACATTTGGAATGCCTACCAGTGCATGATCACATTCAATATATCTCGCTCAGCCTCCTATTTTGAAAGTGGCATCGGGCGTGGAATGGGTTACCGCGATTCCAACCAGGATCTGCTCGGGTTTGTGCACATGATTCCTCAGCGCGCCCGTGAGCGTATCCTCGACCTCGCAGCTACTCAATTGAAAAATGGTGGCGCGTTCCATCAATATCAACCACTTTCCAAGCGCGGAAATAACGATGTCGGTTCCGGGTTCAACGATGATCCCCTCTGGCTGGTGCTGGCAGTGGCGGCATATATCAAGGAGACTGGAGATTGGTCGATTCTGGAAGTATTAGTGCAGTATGAAAATGAAGTTGGAAGCGAAACTACCTTATATGAACATCTCCAGCGCTCACTCCAATATACGCTCGATCGCCTTGGTCCGAACAAGTTACCGCTCATAGGGCGAGCAGATTGGAATGATTGCCTGAATCTGAATTGTTTTTCGGATACTCCGGAACAATCCTTCCAAACCACAACCAATAAAGATGGTAAGGTTGCTGAGTCAGTCTTCATAGCCGGGCTATTCATTCTGGCCGCCAAAGAGATGATGGAGATGGCTAAGTTTAGCCAGGATAAGACAGAAATTGGAAAAATGAAGAACTCGGTCGAACAGATGGAAAAGACTATCTGGGAAGCTGGTTGGGATGGTGAATGGTTCCGGCGCGCCTATGATGATTTCGGACATGCGCTTGGCTCAAAGGAAAACAAAGAGGGACAGATCTTTATCGAACCTCAAGGAATGTGTATTTGGGCCGGGTTGGGTATTTCAGACGGCCGTGCTCAAAAGGCGCTTGATTCAGTTAATAAATATCTTGCCACTCCACACGGCATCGTCCTGCAACAGCCAGCATACAGCCAGTATTACCTGCACCTCGGCGAAATTTCCTCTTATCCTCCCGGGTACAAAGAAAATGCTGGTATTTTCTGTCATACCAACACCTGGATCATGATCGCAGAAACGAAGATAGGTCGTGGTGACCAGGCGTATGATTACTATATGTGCATCAATCCTTCCAGGCGGGAAGAGATCAGTGAGTTACACAAATGTGAACCCTATGTTTATCCACAAATGATTGCCGGAAAAGATGCGCCGACGTATGGTGAAGCCAAGAATTCCTGGCTTTCTGGCACTGCTGCTCTGAATTATTTTGCCATCACACAGGCGATCCTTGGGATCCAACCACATTACGAGGGGCTTGAGGTCAAACCGGTCATTCCATCGGATTGGAGATGCTGTCGTGTGATCCGTTATTTTAGGGGGGTCCGTTATGAAATCTCAATTGAACGAAAAGGGGTGGGAAATGTAGTTGCCCTTTCTGTTGAAGGCCAACCTATTCCAGGTACAATTATCCCTTTGCCAGTCAAGGGAATTAAACTCTGTAAAGTCATAGCAATCATCGGTCAGGAGTAAATAATGAGAAAGAATTATCTACAAATAATTACATCCCTGTTATCGATCATCGGCATATTGCTGGCTAGTTGTGGGAGCAGCCAAAGCGAAGCAACACCAACTCCTTTTCCTACTGCAGTGAGAAAGACTTATACCGTCCAGCGCGGTGATATTGTTATAAATGTGGAGCTGTTCGGTCGTGTCACTCCACTGGCTTTGGCGGTGGTTAATTTCCAGATGGATGGGCATGTTGGAGATGTGTATGTTCAGGTGAATGATATCGTCAAGAAGGGACAATTGCTGGCCGATCTGACCGAGTTGGCGGACTTACAGGCAAAGACGGTTGAGATCACTGGTGCTGTTAAGCGCGCACAGATTGCGTTACAAATATCACAGTTGACATTGGATAAATACAAGGCGGAAGGCGCCTCGAAATTTGATATTCAAATCCAGGAGAAACAAGTCGAACTGGCGCAGATGGATCTGGACGAAGTGCTGATTAAATATGGGATAGATCCTTCATCCAATGCACTTGATTCACTTGAAGGAAGTATGAACAAAGCCAGAGTATTCTCTCCTGTTGATGGTGTCATCATCTCCGGGGTCAATCCCGGCAGAGCCGTCGCAACAACAACAGTTGCATTCACGATTGGTGATGGTACCCACTCTGAAATCATTGCCAGTGTTGATCCAGGCAAAGGTGATGAGACGTTTAAAAATATGTTCGAGGGGATGCCCGTGATTGTCACTCCGAACAGCAACCCCACCCTGAAATTGAATGGCAACGTTCGTCAACTCCCTTCTCCTTATGGTACCGGCAGTTCTGATGATCAAACCATTCACATTATTTTGGATCAAACTTCCTCTTCTAAAGATATGAGTTTTAATGATACTGTCACAGTTCTGGTGGAACAAGCAAACAAAACAGGCATTTTGTGGCTGCCGCCTGCTGCGATTCGCGAGGTGGGAGGCCGGATATTCGTGATCAACAATGATCCTAAAGGCCCCAAACGAGTTGATATTGAAGTAGGTCTGCAAACAAGCGATAAAGTGGAGATACTCTCTGGCTTGGAAGAAGGACAGGTAGTGATCGGGCAATGAAAATATTTACGGGGTTCTTTTCATTCATCCAACAAGTCTGGGCCACGATCGGAATAGCTTTCAAGCGCCTGCTTACGCAGCGTTTTCTCAGCATTGCGGCGGTTGTCGGTTTAATGGTCGCGTCCGGATTTATTTTGAGCATCCCATTATATGCAGATGCAACTTACTTCCGCCTCTTCCGCGAAGAGTTATTTGCCGGGAATGAGGAAAAACTTGACAACCAGCCGGTGGACTATGCACCAATGCCTTTCACTTTTAATCTCAATGTGGCTGGAAGAAAAAGCCCGCAATGGGCCGATGTGGTGATGGTGGATCAATATTTATCTGGCGACGCCCTGAGGAAGATCCAATTCCCAATTGAACAAATCGTCCGCCGGTTCCACACGGATGGCTACTATCTGTATCCCCCGCTGAATCCCGAGATATCGGGCAGTAAATATTACCTGGCGTCGGTTAATCTGGCTTTTATTACACCCATGGCAGATACCATCCGGCTGGTTTCCGGTCAATATCCACAACCATATACATCCATCCTGGAGATTGGAGAAGTGCCGGCAATTGTCAGTGAGACGCTCGCCGACGCGGTAGGTGTACAGGCTGGGGACGTGTATTACCTGAGGCAGAATGACTTGGAGATTCCTGTAATCATCGTCGGAATTTGGAGCCCGGTGGATACGAGTGCTCCATACTGGGGAACTGGTTCTGAGAATTGGCTGATCGTCAATGAGGCCAGTTACACAAGCGGGATCAGCGATGCAGTGCCGGATGAATTGCGGGATTCAACTTGGTATATTGTGGCCGATGGCTCGAGCCTTCACTCTGGCGACATTGCCGGCCTTGATCAACGAATCCAGGATATTCAGAATCAAACTGGCATATTTCTGAAAGATGTCAAACTTGTTTCTTCACCATCGGAATCTTTGAAACGTTACCAGAAGAATGCCCCTTACCTGACATACTTGTTATATGCTTTCAGTGTCCCGATTATTGGGTTGATCCTGGCGTTTATCGGTCTGGTTTCGGGTTTGTTCGTCGGGCAACAGCGCGGGGAGATGGCCATTCTACGCAGCCGTGGGGCGAGTTCTCTGCAGGTAGTGGGAATATCCATGCTTCAAGGAGCATTATTGGGAACTGCAGCCCTGACGGGAGGAGTCTTGCTGGGCTATTGGATCACCCATGCTATTGGACAGGCGCGCAGTTTCATGGATTTCTCTGCTACCGGCGGTTTGAGAGTCAGCTTGACGGTTTCCGCTTTAACTTACGGAATTGCCGGTATCAGTCTAATTCTGTTATTACAGTTGCTTGTTCCAACGCTGGGAGGCGCAGGGAACACGATCGTTACATATAAACAAGAACGCGCTCGCCTATTGCGGCCGCCGTGGTGGCAGCGTTACTGGTTCGATTTTCTATTACTCATTCCGGCTGGTTATGGTTTGTGGCAACTGCAACGCATGAGCAGTCTGCCTATTTCCGGGAATTTGAATGTATCCAGCCCTTTACAGAATCCATTGTTACTGATTGCCCCCGCAATTGGTATTTTTGCTGTCGCCTTATTCACCCTGCGATTTGTTCCTCGCTTTATGAGCCTGCTCAGTTGGGCACTCAAAAAGACGAAAAGCGTCGGAACGCTAATGGCGGCTCGATACCTGGCCAGAACACCTGCCTTTTACAGCGCACCGCTGGTATTGCTTCTGCTCACCCTCGGATTATCATCATTCACCGCTTCCCTGGCAAAAACATTGGATTCGCAGTTAAAGAAACAGTCTTATTATCATGTCGGCTCGGATATGAATGTTCTCGAGCAAGGCACGACGGTCAACATTGATACCCAAGCCCCGGTTTACACTTTCGGGCCCGTGGAGGAGCATCTCAATTTGAAGGGAGTTCTTGACGCGAGCCGGGTGGGAAGATACAAATCTTCTGCCTTGACATCCTCCGCTGAGATGATTAGCGGCACATTCCTGGGAGTAGATCGAAATACATTCCCTGACGTGGCCTACTGGCAGAAGGACTTTGCCTCTCAACCACTGGGAGAACTCATGAATGCGCTTGGCGCTGATCCTGAAGGAGTGCTTGTCCCAAATAGTTTAGTAGAGAAGCAAGGAGTAAAAATAGGCGACAAATTGATTTTTGGAATCCAAACAGGTGATTCGGGCGTTTCAATTCCTATAGAATTACACATAGTTGGGACATTTGACCTCTTCCCAACCTGGTACCCAGATGATGGCCCAATGTTTGTCGCCAATTTGGATACGTTGTATCTTCAAGCTGGTGCAGAATACCCTCACGAAGTCTGGTTGCGAACAACAAAAACTGCCGACCCTGAAGGCATCGTTTATGCTATTCGCGGATATAGCATCACGCTCGACCTGCAGGCTGACCAAAACCGTTTGGTTGAGGACGGGTTGAACACCCTCGTATTGAGTTGGTCTTCAGCAAGCAATGATATTCTTGCTGCCCAGAAGAGACCGGAACGCCAGGGACTATTCGGCTTGCTGTCAGTAGGTTTTGTTGCCTCGGCTCTTCTCACAGTATTGGGTTTCTTATTGTATGCGCTGTTTTCATACCGGCGACGTTTTATTGAATTAGGAATGTTGCGAGCGATTGGTCTGTCTGTCAATCAAATGATCCTGTTCCTGGCAGCGGAACTGGCTTCATTGATCCTACTTGGGATTGGTGTTGGCACTCTGGTTGGTGTATTCGCCAGCAAGTTGTTTGTACCGTTCCTGAAGATAGGATCCATTTCGCAATCGAACTATCCACCGTTCCAGATTGAGATCGCATGGAATTCGATCTTTCAGATTTATGGCTTGTTCATCATCCTCTTTGTCATAGCATTAGGTGTACTGTCCGCCATTCTGGTACGGATGAAAGTCTTCCAGGCAATCAAGCTCGGAGAAAGCAATTGATGTCCAGTAATCCATTCATTCAATGTGAAAACCTCATCAAAATATACCGGATAAACAATAAAGATGAGTCAACCGATGCATCGCTGGAGGTTCAGGCGTTGCAAGGATTGGACTTAACGGTCACTGAAGGCGAGATAGTGGGCATCGTCGGAGCCAGCGGAAGCGGAAAGTCTACGCTGCTTAACATACTAGGTGGTCTGGACCGTCCGGATGGGGGAAGAGTCCTGGTGGATAATAAAGATCTGGGGAAATTAACTCATCGCGGCCTGGATCATTATCGTCGGAAAACTGTTGGTTTCGTCTGGCAATATGGTGCTCGCAATTTGATCCCATACCTAACTGCCGTGGAAAATATCCAATTACCGATGACGCTCTCCGGAAAAGTAGGGAAAAAACCCCTCAAGTATGCAAATGAATTACTGGATCAGATTTGTCTGGGCGATAGGACAAGCCACCATCTTGAAGAGCTTTCGGGTGGTGAACAACAGCGTGTGGCTGTGGCGATAGCACTTGCAAATAGACCGCGCCTTTTGCTGGCTGATGAACCCACCGGAGAGCTGGATTCAGCAACTGCGAAGATGATTTATGATCTATTGAGGGATCTCAACCGGAAATTAGGATTGACCATTGTAATTGTGAGCCACGATCCCAGTATTGCACAACACGTGGACCGTGTTGTGGCTGTCCGTGATGGGAAACTGGCGAGCGAATCTGTGCGCCTCAAACCAGCAACTGGTTCCATTAGCGATAATCAGCATGAAGAACATTTGCATATTTATGAAGAACTGGCCATTTTGGATTCTGCCGGACGTCTTTCGATCCCGCGCGAGCACTTGGAACAGTTCCATATCCACAGGCGTGTGCGACTGGAAATAGTTGATGAAGGGATTTTAATTCGGCCTCCTACCACAGCCCACACCGATTTTGGTAAGAATCCAGCTCCAGCAGAGATCCAGGATGGCCTGGAGGAAGAAGAAGAAAATAGCCGCCAGTTGCCATCCCGATCGGAAAGATTGAAAAAGTTCTCGCTTAGATTGATCCAATTCTTCAGAAAGGGATTTACAGATGCAAATCAATCTTGAGGAGAGCAGTGATCCCAAGGTAACTGAGTTCTCCAAAGAGACCAGTTATGTAATTGAAACAAGGGATCTATGGCGCATCTACCCTCTGAAAAACTCCCCACATGGAGGGATCGAGGCATTGCGTGGTGTCAATCTTCGGATCCAGAAAGGTAAATTTGTTGCCCTTAAAGGCCGATCTGGCAGCGGTAAGACTACATTAATAAATTGTCTGGCAGGATTGGACCAACCAAGCTCTGGATCAATCCGGGTACTTGGCCACGATCTGGATCAAATGAGCGAGCAAGAATTGACCAATTGGCGAAGAGAGCAAATCGGATTGGTTTTCCAGTCTTTTGGGTTGCTGCCCACTTTATCTGCATATGAAAATGTCGAATTATTGTTGAGGATCAAGGGTGAGGATTACAACTCCCGTAATAACAGGGCACTTGAATGTCTGGAATTGGTTGGTTTGAGCGCTTGGCGCAACCACCGACCTTATGAAATGTCGGGAGGACAACAGCAGCGTGTGGCAGTTGCCCGAGCGCTGGCCAACCGGGCTAAATTGATTCTAGCGGATGAACCAACTGGTGAATTGGATAGTAAAACAACACATGAACTGCTCAGTCTCTTCCGCAAGCTGGTTGAAGATGAGGAGATCACTTTCCTAATGGTGTCACATGATCCCTTAGTGAACCAGCATGCTCATGATGTCCTTTTTCTTAAAGACGGAAATCTGGTTCAAGATGATGAATTAAAAGACGCAAGTTGCAGAGATATATAAACCAAATACCCTTATTGAAATTTGATCGAACTCAATCATGTTTTTCTCCATACCATTTTTGAATTATAAAAGGTACCTGATGAGACGCCTTGCCTTAGTTCCCGTTTTATTATGCATTCTTTTGGGATCTTGTACTCCGAAAACATCTACGCCAATAATCACACCCACAGCGATGCCAATCCCAACCCTGGCGGCTCCAATCTATACGGATTCATCCCAATCAGTTGATGCACGTGTTGAAGATCTAATTGTGCGCATGACAATTGATGAAAAAATCGGCCAGATGACCCAGGTCGAATTGGGCAGCATCCGCCCTGGAGATATTACTACCTTTTTTATTGGATCCATTCTGAGCGGCGGGGATGGTAATCCCGAAGAGAATAATCCGCAAGCCTGGCAGGAAATGGTCAATGGTTTCCAAGCAGAAGCGATGGCCACCCGGTTGAAAATCCCAATGATTTATGGAATCGACGCAACCCATGGTAACGCACATCTCTTTGGTGCTACCGTGTTTCCACAGGAAAGTGGTGTAGCCGCCACGTACAATTCTGCCCTGGCGGAGAAAATCGGTCAAGCAACTGCCGAAGAAATGCTTGCCACCGGGATTCCATGGACCTTTTCCCCGATTGTGGCTGTTCCGCAAGACATCCGGTGGGGTAGAACCTACGAGTCATACAGCGAGGATACCCAACTGACGACGGAAATCGGGACAGCCTATATCAATGGCTTACAAAAAATCCCAGATGGATACGAGCCATCCGAAGGACAGACTCTCTTCACGCTTGCAACCCCAAAACATTATATTGGTGATGGCGGAACTATCTGGGGCTCCTCCCGAACCGGCAGTTATTTGCTTGATCAGGGGAATGTTCAAGTCAACGAAGCAACGCTTCGTCAGATGTATTTGCCTCCCTATAAGGCGGCGGTGGAAGCCGGCGTCATGAGCGTTATGGCTTCGTTTAGCAGTTGGCGGGGAACCAAGATGCATGCCCAGAAATATCTGTTGACCAATGTTTTAAAGGATGAGCTTGGTTTTAAAGGCTTTATCGTTTCGGATTGGGCTGGAATCTATCAGGTTGATCCAGATTTTTACACGGCCGTTGTTTTAGCGATTAACGCCGGGATTGATATGAATATGGTCCCTTCCGACTATATCTCTTTTATATCTGTCATGAAACAAGCAGTTGAAAAGGGCGAAATTACCGAGGAAAGGATCAATGATGCGGTACGGAGGATCTTACGGGCAAAATTTGCCTTGGGTTTATTCGAACATCCTTTTCCTGATCCAATCTTTATCAAAACCGTTCGCTCAGACGCACATGTTGCAATTGCCCGACAGGCAGTACAAGAGTCGCTGGTATTGTTGAAAAATGATTCCGCCGCCCTGCCTGTTTCTAAAAATACTCCCAAGATACTCGTTGCCGGTCAGGGTGCGGATGATATCGGCATGATGTGTGGCGGCTGGACAATTTCATGGCAAGGTCAAACCGGAAGTATTCAGGTTGGTACAACGATTCTTAACGGAATCAAGACAATTGTCTCTTCAGACACCACGGTCGAATATGAGAAGTATGGCAAATTTGCCAATCATGCAGATGTAGGGATCGTGGTTGTTGGTGAGATGCCGTATGCTGAAGGACTGGGTGATAAAGCCGACTTGCGACTGGCTGATTCTGATATCAAGATGATCACCAATATGCGTCCGTTGGTAGACAAGTTGATCGTTGTCATCATCTCTGGGAGACCCATGATCATCACTGATCAATTTTCAATGGCGGATGCCTGGGTGATGGCATGGCTCCCTGGAACGGAGGGGCAGGGTGTCAGCGATATGCTCTTTGGCGACCATCCATTTACTGGCAGACTGCCCTATACCTGGCCACGCTTCAATGAGCAGTTGCCCATTAATGAGAATAATACAGCTGGCAAAATCGGATGCGATGCTCCAATGTTCCCCTTCGGGTATGGATTGGGAAATGCTGGAAGTCAGCCTATTGTTCAACCAAGCTGCCAGTAAGACGGAGTGTTCGTGAACCATCCAGACAAGGTTTCTTTTGAGGTTGCCTCAGAAAAGGTCGAGCGCGTACAATTCAGTGTGTCTGGTGAAGTTCTTGATTATTTCGTTTTTTACGGTCCCACTCCGAAGGATGTGCTGAAACGCTA
>Ga0209253_10000728_pt1 | contig 28550 bp, 29 predicted proteins | sample FrelakmetBRP12BR_FD_187145 | JGI IMG/M metagenome (GOLD analysis project Ga0209253, IMG submission 187145) | Freshwater lake sediment microbial communities from the University of Notre Dame, USA, for methane emissions studies - BRP12 BR (SPAdes)... | ecosystem: Environmental > Aquatic >...
ACTCTCGTCCGCCTCGGTCTGCATCTCTACACCTTGCGCCTTCAACTGTCGTTGTAATTCACGTACGTCCGTGAAATCATCCAACTTGTGCGCGCTGCTGTCCCAGCCAGGGTTGAAGGTTAAGATGTTATTCTCGAACATTCCTTGAAAAAGACCTATCACGTGATCGCCGTTCTTCAAGATCAACCAATTCTGCGAGGGATCTCCTCCGAGAAAGGTAAAGCCTAACTTTTTGTAAAAAGTCTCCGAAGCCCTGATATCTTTTACAGCCAAGCTAACAGAGAATGCTCCTAGTTCCATAATTTGCTCCTATATGTGGTCTTCATGAAGCAACCCGATGCCAGCGAAGCGGTTTGCTTGCTTCTCGAATCAGGTTTTTCTTTGCCTCCTGATCTAATTGCACTACCTTCGCCCACCATCCAGCTTTCGCCCCACCCGGGAATAAGTCCTCAGGGAGGTGGGGAACTACCGACTCGCGGATCTCGGCCTGCGTCATGCCAGGCGACTTTGTGGGGAGAACTTTCCACAAGGCTTGCTGCATAGCAGCGCACATTGCCTTATTCACCCGGGTCGTAAATCCTGGAACGTTTACGTTTTCAATGGTTATTTTCTCTTCGACAGCGCTCATTGCGCCTCCTCACCTTAGAACGATTGATCTTATCCGAAGCAAATTCGACGCCTTTATTTTAGGTGAGGCGCCTGATGGTGAAATCCTGCAGGCATTCGTCATCCAAACCTGGTCGAACAAGTAATTACGGTACCCTGCAGCAATACATGGTTGCTGGTTTACTTTGCGCGCATCCGGTTGTTCTTCGGATTGTGCTCAAGCTCGCAAAGACCGAGGGCTTCCATCAATGGTGGGATATAAACCCCAAAGCGGCCGCGCAGTCCTTTCTTTAAGCCATACCATCCTTTGACTGGATTGGATGTTGACCTTCCCCAGGCTTCAACTGTCCCTTCTTTCGCCGGCTTTTGTTCATCTGCGCCGCCAAGTTCGACCCAATCGCCAGCTTCCTTCAGCATGGCGTAGAGATCAGCGATACAACGGGCATTATAAAGAAGGACAGTACTACCGACGGTGCAGACCAGGACCTGCAAGCCCTCTTTGTAATCTACGTGCATCGTGTATTCTGAAGTTCCCGGAGGGGTCTTGAGAATCCAGGGATTATCCTTTGTGTGGTCAAGTTTGAACATTGGTTGAAATTCTCCTTTTCTGACTTAGATGCTCAGCAATAAATAACATTTTAAGTGTTGATTGTGGATAACAATATCAAGAATTCTATTGATAACCAGATAATTAAGACCTTAATGATATTATATTATATAATAATATCTGGTTTTCTTCAATTAATATCTAGATAGAATTTCTTTCTGGGGTTGATCGTTCAACAGCTTGAATTCATGGAGAGAGGGTGTTGATAATGCTACCCATGATCATCTTTTTCTTCTAATTTGTAGTATATTCCATAACAACGCAGCCGCTGTCCGCTGCACCCATTGGTTGGTGGATTTATGACGTCCAAATTTTTAAAGATCGGCTGCTTAGGTGCCATGGATGAGGTACAACTCAGCTAACACGTGCCTTCGCTGATCGCAGACTAGAACAAAAAAGCTTGTTGGTATTTAGACGCTCTCACAATCCCCTGGGAGGCACACCTATCAACCCCGCAACAGCCGTGGTAGATCACCCATCACTTCCAATCCGGTGTGAGCACCGTCTCCCTCAAACAGCACTCCACCTTGGAGAGTTTCGAGCCGCACCTGCACCGTGGCATTCAGAGTTTCTAGCACCCGCTTGCCCATATCCAGGCGGGTTGGTCCGCGCAGCAAACCTCCCTGGACACGGCAGGCAGTCATGGACAGGCGATGCTGGCGGTTAACCAATACCCAGTCTACATGGTCGTCGAAAATTTGTAGGGCTTCGGTCCGCGACCCATTATAGGTGGTAAAACGATAGAGTTTGCCATTCAGCCAAAAGCCAACAATAAACCCCCGGAAGGCTTGCCCTACCCATGGGATGATCGCCACTGAAGCGGTGATACAAGCGGAAACGCCACCGAAATGGTTGCTCTGAAACCAGATCCACGCTGCCGGGAAAGCTTGCCCCCAATCCTTCTCGATATAACCACGGCCATTGCTGAAGTCCATCCTTTTGCCATTGAGCATCAATGCACCTTGCAGGGAATGATCAAAGCTGAGCACGCCATGATAGCATTCCATGCGCGGCACCCAGGCATACCAACCCATGACGCCTGGTGAAATCAGTGTCACCGGCCAGGGGTTGAGCGGTCCTAGCTGAATTTGACCGGTGAGTTGACCTTCGGGGCGCTCAAGTGCCAATTCCAGGCGGCTACCATCGAATCGATTTTCACCGATCTCGAGCGCAAAGCGTCGATCGTTAGCCCGGAAATCCTCGTATGGGAATGTGTGGTAGGCTGTAGTTCCATCCACACCATCGAACACTTGTACAAAGGCGTGTGCCTCCTGGCCCAGGATCACCCCCGGGATAATGGCCACTTTAAAGCTCTCGTCAGCGCTAACCAATTTGTAATACCAGCCCTCAAAGAAGGGTGGTTTTTTATTGAAACCATGGTACATACCGGGGGTGAGTGTGGCACGTAGCGTCATATAAGATTCTCCTCTTGTTAAATCAACCTGCACTGCACTTCAGAAATGTAGCGGGCTAAGCCAGGGAAATCCCTTTCCAAACTGTGCAGAATCCCACAAGTCCACTACACACTTTATTAGGTAACAGCCCACTGGCAGGAATCACAAGCTGGAAGGTCGCTTCAAGAAAGCCAGGGTTCGATCCCATGCCAGGCTCGCTGCTTCTTGGTTGTAAGCCTGCGTGCGGTCGGGTTCAAAGAACCAATGTCCGGTATTACTGTAACGATAGAAAGTCACCGGACGACCAGCATGTCTAAGGGAATCCTCCAGGTTGTCGACGTTGGATTGCGGCTCAAACTCATCCTTCTCGGCAAAGTGACCGAGGTAGGCTGCTCTTGAGCTGCTAAAATCGCCGCCTCCTGTCCCATAAAATAGGACAACGGAACGGATATGTTCGGGATCAGCAGCGGCGAGGTCCAGCGCATAATAGGCACCCAATGAGAAGCCAATCACTGCCAGGCCGTGGCCATCTTGGTCAGCACGTACGTTGAGAAACATGGTTGCATCCATAATCTCGGCCTTGGCGTGGAGGTAGCTGCTGTCGAGCACTTTTCCAAGGATTTCTGCATCGGCAATGTTGTCGGCGACCTTGCCATGATAGAGATCAGGGGCGAATACCACGAAGCCAGATTCGGCCAGTCGAGTGCAGAAGGCCTTTATGGTTTCGTTCAACCCCCACCAGGCATGCAGGACCAACACACCGCATCCCTTGCCAGTGGGCGGTACTGCGAGAAAGCCCTCAGGTTGAGAAAGTGCCATGGGAACTCCTTAAAGGGAATGTAGTGGATCGCACGGTTGCCTGACGGTTTGGATAAGCCGCAAGTGGGCGGGACGAAATCCAGCTTGTGTGCCGATATGAATTTGTAGTCCAAAAAATACCGCTGCTTAGCGGGGGTAAGATAACCCAGCGCAAGCAGAAAAAGCTTCTACAGGTGGTCATAGACGTAGAAAATGTAATCTTGAGACGCTGTTTTGACGCCCATATCGTGAAGTAATCTAAGAAGATGTGCGCGATGATCTGTGCCGTGATTAACCACATGGAGAAGCACTTGCCACACGATGAGGTCTTTGTCTTCTTCTGGTTCTTTTATCGGCTTATCGAACAACATATCATCCCGTAATGTTGTAAGATAATCACGCATACCCTGCTCAACGCTGTCCCAGTGGGCGCGAATGATTTCACGATCGTCAAGGCTGGAGGGAGGAAACGGTTCTGAGGATTCGACATTTCGCAGTTCGCTGAACCATACTTCGTCCACGCTCATCAGATGAACGATTTGGTCTCGAACAGACCCATGCGAGTAGTTCACAGCCTGGGTGAACTGTTCATGGGATAGTGAAGTGATGTTTGTATCCCATATTTTACGATTTTCAGTGAAGTGATAGTCGTAGAAATGGCGAAAGGCATTTGCATTCATGTCGAAGTTTTCTCCGCTTTACGCGTCCGTAAGCATTTGGAACCATGCACAAATAAAATATAGTAATATGCATTCTTCTCGGTGCATTGAATTTTACCCAGCATCAATTTTAATGTATAGCTAAGAAGCCCTCGATATCCTTGATGAATTTCAACGTCTCGCTCTCAATTTGTTTTGTTAATCCACCCAGGTCATTGAAATCCGGAGCCTCAACCAAAACGTGCTCGATAATAGAATCATAGCCTTTCGTGGTTGGAACGATATGGTATTGATTCCAATCCCTATCTTTAATCATTTTCCAATACTGCGTTTGAACCCCTTTATTCACTCCAACTAACCAGGCTTCAAATCGTAATGGTTCATGGATTAGCACGATGGCGATTTTCAGGTTTCGATCCTTCAATGATTTTGGGAAAACGGGGAAATAGGTCATATCCATGTATCCATAATAAATGCTGCTGGGTACGGAATAATCAGGATATTTGTTTTTAAAATGCGTTCTCAAATCCATGACATATTCCATCAATCCTTTATATGCCTTTTGAATCGCACCCTTCTCAAGTTGTTTTCTATATTCATTTATATAATCTTGAAATGTTCCCATATTCAATCCCTTCTTTTATGATATTTATACCAAATGTGCCTAAAGGTTTGCTCTAGCTGTAAGTGGGCAGGCGTGGAGTCGACCTGAGATGTGGGAGAGGCTCAAAGCCGGAAAAAGGCTTGTAAAACATACCGAATCCCACTTGTCGGCTGCACGCATTATTAACAGGCTTTTTCCAATAAGAGTAACATTGTATTTATTCAATGAGACAATTTTAATCGCGATTCATTGCCTGAAGTTTGATAAATCAAGTGCAAAATATACATCGCCATCAAGAAGGTGGGTTACTTGAAAACCAAATTGCTTATAGAACTCGACAACTTCATACCATGTTTCAGTGGTTTCAAGCACAAGGCGTTTATATCCATTTCGTTTTGCCTGCTCGCATAATCTTTGAAGGATCTTTCTCCCCACACCTTTTCGACGCATATCCTTGGCAACGGACATTCTAACAATTTCCGCGGTATCATTTGATTTGGGAACAAGTGCGCCCGTGCCAATTATTTTGTTGTTTTGCCAGGCAACCAGAAAAACTGCATTTGCATAGCTAAAGCCAATATCTTGTAAATCGGGATTCTTGCTTGGGTCAAGGGTACCCCAATGTCCTGCTAATCCATCCAAAATTAGATCCATTACCTCGGATTGATATTCAGGCTGGAAAGGTAGTATGGTGATTTCTTGTGATTGATTCATCATGTGAATGTCTTACCAGGTTGAAGTCATTGGGAATTGACTTTGCTCTGAATTAGTTTTGTTAACAGTTACAGGGCTGACGGTTTGGGTTACCTGCGTGTGGGCAGGTATGGACACTGCTTGGGAGCCTTATAAACTCGAAGCCAGCCTGCCCCGACAGTCTGGGTCGGAGAAAAATGCTTGAAAACACCGCAGTATCCCACCAGCTGGATGCGCACTTTGTCAGCCTGCCAAGATAATCTCCCGATGTTCGACATCATGCTTCATCATTACTTCGATCAAGTTCTGGATGGTACCCCTCTCATTCCAGGGATATAACATCTCGATATTCCATTTTTCGGCTGGCATTGTCTCCAAGAGCAATTTGAGTTGGTCGAAGGATGCCTCATACTCTGACCAAACCTGCTCAATACTCCAATTGCGCCGCGTATCGACAGCTAAGCCATTGTACTCATCATATTTCTCCTCTGGGATGCAATAATACTCGCCGTCCTTGGCATGGGCGCGCAGCGAACGGGCTGCCTCACCATTCCACACACCCAGGTGTCCTACTACATCCCGGACGCGCCATGCCGGGTTGTCGTCATGGACAACACGATCTGGATCGATGCCAGAGACTGCCAGTCGTGTCTCTCGCCGGGTCACATCGAGTAATTGCCCCATCAGGTTGCGTGCTTCATCAACATTCGTATTCATGGAATATTCCTTTCTTATACTTTGCTGCCTGTTTTCAAGATAGAGACAGGTCGGGGACCACTCCACACCCAAACCTGAGTCAGCTTTCATGATGAATATATAGGAGATGAACTTCACAGCCTTTCCAAAAACCCTTCGCGTAAGCTTCTCCGTGCACCGCTTCCGGCACTTGGAACTAAGTATAGCTGCTTTGCTCCTGGGTCGTCGCGATAAGCATCAGGCACCTATTGGAAACCCCGCGCTTTTCACCCGCTCTGCGATGGACTGCATAACATCCAAGGGGAGAGGGCCAAATTGTTGCGCTTGCACCAATTCCTGAATTTGCTCCATATTACGAAAGCCTGGTAGGGGAATCGTCAAAGGGGAGCGCGCCCATATCCACCCCAACGCCCCTTGCACAGAAGATCGTCCGTCGCTGGTCAGGTAAGGTTCAATCTGCTGTGCGCAGGTCAGCAGCTTCAGGAATTCCTCGTGCTCAAACCATTTTGCCCGAGGGTCATCCTCCTCCAGCTTCGTCTCTGGCGACCAACGCCCTGCGAGCACACCCATGAGCAATGGAACGCGGTTCAAACTGACCAGATCCTGATCTCGGCATAGATCCAGCATAGCTGCATTATCATTGAACACGTTCAAACGATGTTCGATGGCGGTGCAGTGTACTCCGTGTGCAAAAAGCCTGGCTCTTTCGATATCGTCCGTACTCCAGCCGTAATAGCGGATCTTGCCTGCACGCACCAGGTCTTCAAGCACGTCCATCAACGCAGGAGCTCGTTCGAGCGGGTAATCGCGGCGATGCAGAAGATACAGGTCTATGTACTCGACCGCCAGGCGACGCAGGCTGGCTTCGCATGCCCGCTCAATGGAACCGCCCTCCAAGGACCAGGGATCCTCCAGATCTGGAATTGGATCTTCCCCGAACTTGGTCGACACCACGATGCCATCTCGACGACCTCGCAGGGCTTCACCCAGGATGCGCTCGCTCAAACCCTTGCCGTAGTTATCCGCTGTGTCGAAAAATGTCACACCTAGATCAACAGCTGCCTGGATTTGCCGAACAGCATCCCGTTTTGCCTGAGAAGAATCTTGGGGAGCTAAATCGTCATGCCAGCCCAATCCGGCCATGCGGGCTGTACCTAATCCTAATGGGCTGACTATTACACCACTTCGACCCAACCTGCGAAATTCCATCAATTGTAACGCTCCTCTCTCGACCTATCTGGTCCATCACCCATCTGCCCAGTCAGCGAGCCCCCCAACGGTATGGCTCAGCGGCAGTGGCGGGACATGCAAGCCTCATATCATTTTAGCGCTATTTCTGACAAAATACACCTGCGCAGAGCAGCGGAGCCACTGTCCAACTGTAGCCGGTGAACGAAGGCTGCTCACAGGTCTACGCTTTGCAGTCCTCGATGAATTTCCTGGCGACTGTGACATCCACTTCCAGCAAGTTGTACATGCAATGCTTCCCTACTTTAAGTTCCTGGAAGGCAACCTTGCCGTAGCCCTCTGGTGAGAGATCAACGATAGGATAGGGATTGGTTTTATTATTAAGCATCCTAAAATTAAATCAGAAAGGCATTCATGGGCAGGACGACTTCCTTGCCTTACCACACACCCTGAGACCGCAGTTCCTGCATAGCGGCTTTATGGACTTCGATCAACCGGGTGATATCCTCATCCGTGTGGGCGGTGCACATAAATCCATGATGCGACGATATGTGCAGCCCGTTTTTACGGTACAGTAGTCTCAAACCCGGGCTGGCAAATCGGTCCCCTTGCCATGCATCCCGGACACTTTTGACTGGTCCGCGCGTGGCATGCATCCAGAACATGGAGCCGACGCCAGTGGCAATCGCCGGGTAGTCCTCGTCCTGGGCAAACCGGTTGATCTCAGCCCGAAAGCGGTCACCCATGGCATTCAAGCGTGCATAGAGCTGCGGTTCGCTGCCCAAGTACCGTAGGACAGCTTTCCCAGCCGCTGTGACCAGTGGGTTGCCATTGAATGTCCCTGCCATGAGTATGGATCCCGGTTCGGTATCGTATTCCATGAGGCGCATTGCTTCGGCGGTCCCACCCACCGCCCCGAAGGGAAGGCCGCCCCCTGCGACTTTACCGAAGGTGCTCACATCTGGTGTTACCCCAAAAAATTCCTGGCCTCCGCCTGGAGCAAGGCGAAAGCCGGTGATCACTTCGTCAAAGATGAGCATGGCTCCGATCTCGGTCGTGAGCCAGCGCAACTCCGACAGGAATTCTTGGTTAGCTGGAATCGTTCCGGCTGCACCCTGCACAGGCTCGATGATCACGCCAGCAAGCCGCGAGGCATGGCGACGAATCTTGTCAAAGGTTGCCGGGTGATTGAAGGGCAGGACGATGGTGTCCTTCCAAGCGCCTTTGGCAAGCCCGGGGCTCTCAGGGACGGCTACCGGGTCCTCGATGGGTCCATACTGGTCGGGATTCAGCCCTGGCCTGCCGAAGCTAACAGCCAGGAGGTCATGAGTTCCGTGATATCCCCCCTCGAATTTTGCCACCAGTGGTCGACCGGTCGCAGCACGCGCCAGTCGCAGGGCGTACATGGTAGCCTCGGTCCCCGAATTGCAAAAGGTCACCTTTTCCACACCTGGCACCATGTCGCAAAATAATTTAGCAAACTCATACTCGTGCTCATGGCATTGTCCGTAGGAGGTCCCGCGGGGTAATGCCTCCCGGATTGCTTCCTGGACCTCATCGGGTGCGTTCCCGAGAAGCATGGTAGAGAAGCCGAGCATAAAATCAAGATATTCATTATCATCGGCGTCCCACACCCGGGTGCCTTTAGCTTGTTTAACCACCATAGGGAAGGGATCCGCCAAGCGGAAGAGGCTGCCAACACCCGCCGGCATAACCGTGCGATTGGCCTGCCAGGCAGATAATGACTTTGGGCATTTTGCCATGATCTCGCTGCGGTAGGCGTTAAGAAGGGCGGTTATTTTTTCATTGTTTTGCATGGCACAAGTTCCTTTCAGCGTGTAAGGAAAAGACTCTTAGTTTCCACCTTGTTTGATCCACTCCACGGTGAGCTTTAGCACATTGACAAACGGCTCAAGGGTGAGGATTTCGGGGGTATCACGGTCCTGGTGATAGAAAGCGAACTGCTGTTGGGGGGCCTTGAAAGACAGGAGGGTTAAGGCATGTAAACCTGCTCTTGTGAAGGGAGCTGAATCGCCCCCCGCGCCTATGCCTGCCGCGTTCATCTTGTAGGGAACTCCGGCACGTTCGGCTGCAGCAACCACACTTTTCACCATCTCCGGTGAGTTCTTCACCGTGCCATTCACATCGGAGGAGAGTATGAAAATTTCAGGATATGCGACCATCTCATAATTTAACACACGCGCGTCCAGGCTTTTCAACTCATCCAGATGACGCTGCACGTAACGGCGTGATCCACGCAATCCAGCTTCTTCGCAACCAAATGTGATGAAACGGATTTCTGTATCATCCGGGATAATTGAGGGATTTTCTACCAGGAAGCGGCAAGTTGCGACAGCAGTCGCACAGGCTGAGAGATTATCCGCTGCTCCCGGTACGGTGCCTCCATTTTTTCTCCCCCTGAAGAGGAATAAGGCGTATATTAATCCAGGTAGGATTGGAAAGACCAGGAGCACCCACCCAAGCGTGCCAGCATGAACAACAGCCTCATTTCCGATGATCAATCCTACAAGCTGGATCAGGTTCATGACCAGGAGCGTTATCAGAGCCAAGAAATAGGTGGCGGAGAGGAAATAAAATAAATACCCATTGATTCGAAGCCATGTGTTCTCTAGAGCACTGTCATGGTGACCACTGATGATGAGCAGGCGTTTCACCTCCCGAGTTTCAGGTTTGCGGAGACTGCCAATTACATTGAGCGATTTTTTCTTAGGGAATAACGGATCAAACACCTCGAGGGAGAGCAGGAACTGAAGAATGAACATCAGCGGCGCAAGGATAGCAAAAACTACCGCTGCAATCGAGGTGATCCAGGGTGATATCCCTGTGAAGTAGCCGGTTGAAATATTCAGCAAAATTGCAAGAAGCATACAAAGCCCTCCTGGGTAGGTACTCAAAAAGCCATCGGGGGTGAAGATGAATTCTTCGCCTACCACGTTTGCGGTACCCAGGTGAGTCTCTAACTCATTCCTGATCACTTTAGCCCGTTCCCGTTCCTGGGGAGTGCCTGGATACCCAGGGCCGACATCATGGCAAATCTTTCTGACAAACTCCAAGGCGTATTGAGCATCCTGGGTGGTGATTTGCTCAGGCATATGACCGCCCTACCTTCTATAAAAATTGTCTCCTGGTTACAATCCCGACCAGGCTAACAAAGCTTAGAAACAGCACCAGAGTAATCCATTCAAGGATATATATTGTTTGAAACAAACTCGTCAGGATCACGCTCGGGGCGGTTGAGATCCCCAGGATGAGCAGCCACCTGGGGATATTCGAATGGTATCTCAGCGCAGCAGCTAAAAACACAAAACCTGTAGACAGCATGATATATAAGGCGGTAGACCAGAATGAGTGGATTTCAAACATACTTATTGGGAAAATCGCACTCATAATCATACAGAACGCTCCCAATACTCCGAATCCCTGGCCCAGGTATAACATGGTGATCTGAATCCGTTTATTCACAATCCTCCAAACAAACAATCCCAGAAAAAACAATACAAGCAATATTGCAGTTGCGATGATGCCAAAGTTATAGAAGATGGCCCCTTGTGGATTGAGGTTGGGATTTCCCAGGTCACTGAGCCAATTACTGGTTGGGGAATAGGGCAACGGAAATTGGCTGAAAGCCAGGATTGTGAATGAAATGTAGCAGATTACCACCAGAATTCCAGCGTAGAAGCTGATGAGGGGATATCTCTTAATCATTCCTGCCTCAGGTCCGCCTCATCTAGCCCATACCCGCCCTCGATCAGCTCAACCAACCGTTTTACAAAGCGCGTGGCTGGCCCGCCATCGACGATATCGTGGTCAAATGACACGGTTAAGTTGAGAATCTCGCGGGGTTCAATCCTTCCCTCCACCACTACCGGCTTCCAGGCAATGCCCCCCACCACCAAACCAAGCGGTTCGGGTGTGGAACTTATCCCCCAGCCGCTGTGGTCCCCACCGAATAAACCAACCGAAGTTAAGGCTACCGTGCCTCCCATGGCTACACTGATGGTCGGATCTCTACGGCTATTCCAACGGAGTAAGCTGATCACCCACCTGGACAATGGCCACGGCAACAGCATCAAAGAGCGGAACCAGCTGGGCATGCCTCTTCCAGGCGGCACTGGCTCGGATTGAACCTTGCGAATTTCATCGTGGATCTGACGATATGTCTTATGGTTGGCTCCCTTGATGACATGGCCCATTAGCGCACGCTTCTCGCCAACCTTCTGTTCGACCATCAGACCCACATTTACATCGTCATAAATGATAAGGTGTTTATTGCCCTTCCGGTACGCCTGGATTGACTTATCCTCATCCACAGCCCGCGCCAAGCAGTATGTGAGGTAGCCAGCAAAGGAGAGCGTCTCCCCTGTGTGTTCCTTATAATCTTTAATAAAGCGGCGTACTACGGTTACGTCAATTTCCAATAAACCGAATATGGAATGCGCTGGCCAGGAAAGATTGAGGGTGTTAATCCACACGCGGCGCCCGGGAGCGAGGTCGACGACATGATAGGGTATGTTATTTGTATTCATCAGTTGTTATTCTCCATCTTCAATATCACAAGTGGGGTTTTCGAAGGGTCTTCATTAGCAACCCAGTGCGCAGGAAAGCCCAGATGGCGGCGAACCCGCCACTGATGCGGGCTATCCAGGCAAGGTCGGGAGTAAAGAAATGGAGATAGCGGATCAGGCCGCTGGACCGTAAGTACACCAGGATTGCCGCCAACGTCAGGTTCGGGACCAGTGGTAACAGAATGTGTTGCCATAATACACGTCCATCGTTTGGTCGTAGAGCTGGCTCCTGTTCCCACTTGTGTAACAGCCCTAACGTGGCGTTTACACCTACTACCTGGAGCAGGGGGATCAATGGCAGAAAACGCAAGACCCATTGGATGAATTCAAGCTTGATCGGAGCAGGATGCTGTCCGGCAAGTAAAGAGGTCGCACCCATCCCAATTTCGTCTGTGATGAAGGGCAATCCGTAAGGGTCGGCGTTGAAGATCATCACCATGGCTTTCCGTTGTTCGGGGATGAGTGCCATAAAAGCAGAAAAGTCTGGAACATTTCCGCCATGGGAATATATCTTCGTCTGGTTCAGGTCGACTTCAAACCAGCCCATACCGTAAAATCCCGCCGACATATCCCCCATATTTATTTCCTTCACCCCACGGTGCAGGGTGTCGATGCCTGTACTGGATAAGATTTGTACATTCCCGTAGCGCCCACCGTTGAGATGGGCGATCAGGTAGTGCGCCATATCTTCCGAGCAGGAGATGAGCTGGCCGGATGGAATCGAACCAAGCGGGATAGGCAAGTTCCGAGCTGGAAAGGGCAGGCTGAACCAGTGGCGGTATCCGATTGCCAGGTTGTCAGGCTGAGCATCTTCCTTAAATGTATAGCTGTGATGCATTTCTAGAGGGTCAAATATATGCTTTTGTATATAATCGACGTACCTTTCACCGCTGGCGACCTCGATGATCAGCCCCAAAATGTTGTAGTTCAAATTGCTGTACTCACTCTGCGAGCCAACCGGGCGGGTGATCTTAAGCATGGATAAGGCGCGTACCTGGCGTTCGGTGGCATCCGGGCGGTCATCAAATTCAGCCAGGGCTAGTTGTGAGTTCATAAATGGCAAACCGCTGGTCTGGTTCAACAGGTGGCGTACAGTCATCTGAGCAGAAACCTGCGGGTCTGCCACGCGGAACCAGGGAAGGTAATGCTGCACTGGAGCATCCAGCTCAACTTTACCGGCCTCCACCAGCTGCATGACTGCCAGGGCGGTGATGGACTTGGTGAGCGAGCCGATGAAGAAAGGCGTTTGGGATGTAGGTGGTTCACCTCCTGGACGTGCCCGTCCAAAGCAGCGATAATGAACGATACGGTCCCCCTCGACAATGGCGAGCGCTGCACCTGGAATATTTAGGCGGTGCATCTGTTCCATGATGTAGGCATCGATGGCATCATACGAAGAGCTGCTGGGAGCTGGTTTTGCTGAAGCAGGCTTGGAGAACAGCAGGCGGATCAAAGCCAATGCTCCCCCGATAAACAACGATCCGAATAGGAGTTTCTTCATGTTCACTGGGTGCCCTCCTAAATAATTCAGCCTTCTTGGGAGAAAGCTAAATCTATTGAGCTTTCAGCTGCCGTCAGCTTTCACATTTGTCAGGAAATCTCTGACCGCCTGATTGGATTCAACGGGCTGCTCAAGGTGCGGACTGTGGCTGGCACGATCGATGATCACAAGGTGTGCATTGGGTATCCCTGCAGCAAGCTCTTCCTGAGCTTCAGGTGGAAATATAAAGTCTTCACGGCCTGCCATTACCAGTGTAGGCACCTTAATCTCGCCTAACCGGTCCAGGACTGTCCAGCCCTTTAGAAAATGAGTTTCACTATAGATAAGCGCTTCAGGTTGTAACTTGGTTTGTAATCCATAAATAAGTGCGGTAGGCATTAACCTTGGGCTGAGGTGGTAAGTGTATGCATCCCCTAACTTCATCAGGGCTGGCAGCGCCTCATCGGGTTCAATCTGCCCATTTAAGAAACGATGGGCTAGGTTAACAATTTCCGGGCTGAAACCACGTTCCGCTAATAACTTGGAGGCGTTCTCCTGCGCCCAACGGTTTTCAGCACCCGTATCGACCAGCAGCAAGTGAGACAAGTTTTGGGGATATCGTAAGGCATACTCCATGGCGACATAACCACCGAAGGAATGCCCGAGCACCGCCCACTGATCAAAGCCCAGTGCCTGGCGTAGCGCATCTGCGTCAGCAGTGAGGTTCTCCATCGACAAGGAGGTAACCTCTGCCCCCTCGGAGCGGCCATTGCAGCGGTGGTCGTAGAAGACCAAGGTAAATTGATCTGCTAATGGTTTAAACGATAGCATGGTATGCAAATCTGCACTTGGACCCCCGTGCATGAGCACCAATGGATATCCTTTCCCCATGACTTTTACATTCAGGGAGATCCCTCGGATCGACATTTTGGCCATAAGCTTCCCTCCCAGCACAAGATGATGTACCTGATAGTTAATCCCACGGAATTATCCCGCCATAAGGAGAATATTCCAGGGTTTGGAATAGCCCAATTTAGAAGGTGTTTATATAACGATAAGTTTACCGGTAAGGGGTGAATATTATTTTAGATAAATTTTATTACTAGCACAAGTAATAAAAATAATAATCCAAGAGGTGATCTTATGCGTCAGCATGAAGAGGATGTCTTCAACACCATGTGCGATTGCCAGCATCAGCAAGCCGCCAGCCTTTACACTGAATAAAACGTAAACGGGAAATAACTGAAATTTGTAAAGCTATTACCTCAATATGAATGGACAGGTTGTTATCCAACCACAAGCCATGTAACACGCTGAAAACTCTCGATATAATAATTACTCCCCAACCTATCCAGGCTCCCAAAATGCTGACTATAAATAGCATGAGCCTTTTCAAAATTCCTAGAAGGCTTCTTCGATAAATCATGCCTTCATTTTTATTTTGGAATCCCTAACCATTTTGGGGTTCTATGCATGTACTCCTGATATTCGTTCCCGAAAGACTCAAGGCAGCCCTGTTCTTCCGAGGCTACCTGAGAAATTGGAAAGAACATCCATCCCATTGAAAGCAAAAGGAATACCCACGAAGCTGAGGCCATGCTGATCCCCATCAAGATAAATAAAAAAGAGATGTACAAAGGATGTCTTGAGTAACGATACATTCCTCGTGAGAAGATTTGCCCCATTGGCGTTTTTGCAGCAGTAATCATAGAGGTCAGGAACATCACGATGCCAACCAAATAGATCGCAAAACCTACATTGAACCATGGCGTACCTAACTTTAGTGGAAGAAATATTGAATAAATAAAGAGGACAATCAGAAGCACCGTAGGGATTGGGATGGGTCTTTTCTCCCCTTCTTCCGCTGGCACATCACCCATCTTCTGGTTTATGTTTCCAGTACCAACTGCTTTATCCACAAAATTCATAATGAGTGGATGCAGTAGCATGAAAAGAGCAAGGATCCAGGCATTCCAAAAACCAATCTCAAGAGTTGGTATCCATGACACGTTAACGCTCCTTTTAATCTAGGAGATAGCCCAATTAACTCACTTCAGAGGTTTTCTTCTCCTCAAGTTGAAATGTTAACGGCAGAGCTGCTGCCCAGGAACGGATTACTGGCCAGTTTCGCCGCTCTCCAGCAGGAGCCCGGATGATCAGCATGGCAAACAAAACCGCCCACCACTTTAAGCGCCCATATTCCAACCTACCTCCAAAAACCCCGATGCTCACCGGTTTGACCGGACGGGTTGCCTTAAGGATAGGCTGAAGGTATTGGGATAGCTGGGTATAGCGTTCCCTGAAGCTCAGGCTTCCCATTTTTTGGGGCGGCTTGGGTAGATTTTCGTCCAAAAAGACCGGAACACCCTCCACACTTGTTTCACCGGTCTGTGTCAGGCTCATCGCAAGTACGAACACCGCCAATGGGATCCGTTTGAACCCTTCCCGATGTTTCTTCAAGAAACGTGCTGCATCACGGTGCCAACCCATGATCATCGGTCCACCGACCACTACTCCATCATAAGCCTCAATATTCTTAACCTCCCCAAGAGGTAAGACCTCCACCTTAATTCCGCTTTTGGCAATCTCCTCCCCCACGATTTGAGCGACCTCAGCCGTCGAGCCAGCCATCGTAGCATAGGTAACCAGTATATTCTTCATATGGCACCGCCATAATAATTTGGAACAGATAGCTAACCGTGAATATCACCAGCTAGTTTACTTTGTGAAAGCCAATTGTACGGAACATCACCCGCATCATTGAGTGGCCGAAATCCGGCTTCAGGAATTGATTTGGACAGGCTCCAGGAATTACCGTGATCCCATTTTCGCGGCACATGCGCACCGCCTCCGCTGATACACTGGTCATACCGGCAGCCAAACCGGGCTTCGTGCCCATCAGACAATGCATCCAGACGTGCTTGACACCAAGGTCAACGCATTGCTGGACGATTTGCTCGGTGACTTTTGGGTTGGCCAGGATGAACACAGCATCCGGCTTTTCCGGGATTGATTTCAGGTCTGGGTAGCATGGATCTCCATCAAAAGTCGTCAGGCGTGGGTTGATAGCACTGATGGTGTATCCTGCCGATTTGAACCGGCGGTAGCCGGCGTTGCAGCCCGTCTCGCGTTTGTCTGAAACCCCAACCACGGCGATCTTTTTCTGGGCGAGAAAATCTTGTACAAGAGTATCAATTTTAGACATTTTGGCACCTTTCTATTGTGATGATTAGAATGCTTAACTGTTTGAACGCAGTTAAAGCTCTCGTTTATCCAAAAATATGGCTCAAGGTAAGGCTAAAAAATATTCTACTAGTATACAAGAAAATAGGTATTCTAAGAGGAGATTACGGAAGCTTTCTTCTGTATATGAGCTTTATCCAGTAAATATGTAGCGTTCATCCAGAAATGAAATACGCATTTTTTTGAACTATATATCCCCCACAAATTTTGATCTTGGGGTGGAAAAATAATAATTCTCGCCCAGATAGTCATTTATTCAACCATGAGAGTGGTCCAAACCTAATGCTAACACCAAGGAATGAAGCAAGCGAACTTACCCCTTCACCTCACCTCAGCTCAACCTTCACCTGCACTTCGTCCGTCCCCTCGGGTGGGAAGGGTACGATATTCCCTTCAATAAGTACATTATCCACCTTCAAGGTTGCATTATTCCCGCGGCTTACCCGTTCCACCTGGATATTGTAGGTTACCCCGCGGAATACACGCCGCGCTTTGAAACTATTCCAAGCTTGCGGAATAATCGGGGCTATTTTCAAACCTTGATAGGTGGGTCGAATCCCAAGGATCCACTGCGTACCTGCCACGTAAGTCCACGAGGCGGTGCCTGAGAGCCAGGAGTTGCGCCCGTATCCGAATTGTGGATGCTCTGGTCCGCAGATATTACCGCAATATACATATGGCTCAACTTTAAAGACATCATGATCGCTGCGAGCCATGGGGTTGATCTGCTGGTAGTATTGGTACGCCAGGTCGTTCCAGCCCAGGCGAGCCGCCGCGATGATCGCCCACGCGTTGGTGTGGCAGAAGATACCGCCATTTTCCTTGGCACCCGGTGGGTAAGTGGTGGTGCCACCAATGCGCGGGTCCCCGTGGGTATATGCGGGTGCCAGGATCGCCAGGCCGAAGGGAGAATTCAGCCTTTCATGTGCACTTCTCATCGCTTGCCTGGCGCGTTCCTCGGGGGCACACTCGCCAATCACTCCCCAGGTTTGCGTGTTCAGACCGATCTGGTGATATTCCTCCGCCTGCACTCCCACCGGTCTTCCTTCATCGTCATAGGCGCGTGCATACCATGCACCATCCCAGGCAACCCGGTTGATGATCTCTTCCATTTCGTCGTGCAGCATCCTATACCGTCTGCAATCTTCCATCATTCCGAGGTGCTCGGATAGCTCTGCCAGGTCGAGCATAGCACGGCAGAACTGCTGGGCTGCCATCACACTCTCAGCTTTGCCCGAGCCATTGTCCAGATTCATAGTATCGTCCCAGTCCGAAAAGCCCAGGCGTGGTAAACCTTGCGGACCTCGATGTTCCAGTGTGAATTCAACCGCTCGTTGCATGTGACCCCATATGGGTTCGTCGCCCCCGTCCGCGTAAGGGATGCGTTCGTCAAGGTAGGAGAAGTCACCCGTCTCGCGCAGGTAAGCGCAGACTGCGATCAACAGCCACAGGTGGTCATCACAGAACCACTGCGGTTTTTCAGGATACTCGGCTGCCAGCCCAGCCCCGCCTTCCCCGGTCAGTGGGAAGACCTGGTGCCAGGTATGTCCATCATGGAATTGCAGTTTCCACAGGGTGGACAGGTTCTGGCGTGCCCGCTCAGGGGCGTTCTGTACCACCGCCAGTGTGTCTTGGGCTGAGTCGCGCGTCCCCATTCCGCGCCCGAGTCCAGTCTCATAAGCAGAAGCAAAGCGCGACCAGAACAGGGTTGCCCGGCATTGCACCTGGTTCCAGACATTCAACATGGCGTTCATCCTGGCATCCGGGGTTTCAACCTGGAATTTGTCCAGGTAGGCATACCACTCAGCTTTTTGAGCAGCAAAGGCCGCCTGCACATTTTCCATCTGTGCATATCTGGTTACAAGTGGGGCGATCTGCTCCGGCGCCTCGGTCACCCCTAATATATAGATGATCTCCTTCTCCTCGCCGGGATTCAGCTTGATTTCATGGCACAGCACACCGACGTTATTGCCGCGCGCAGTCTGTGAGTCTTTAGGCGTTCCATTCTCTACCACAGCTGGATTCGATAGGTCATGGTAGCTACCAATGAACGCCTCCCGCTCCGTATCGAAACCAATCACTGGCAGGCTGCTGGTAAAAAAGCTGGTGGTGGGACGGAAGGTTGTATTAACGTAGATAATCCCATTTTCAACATGGCTGTGCAGGACGTGTTGTCCCCAATCCAGGTTGTTCAGGTCGGCATCTGCATTCCACATGCTGAACTCAACGTAGCTGAAGGAGCGCAGCACCCGCGGCTTACTGGAGGTATTGCGCAGGTGCAGTACCCACAATTCACAGGCTGCCTCTTCGGTCTCTTTGAAGGATGGGCTGGGGTTGGCGGAATTAGGTACAAAATATAATAGCTCAGATTGTATGCCTTGGTATTGGCTGGTGATGCGCGTGTAGCCCGGTCCGTGCTGGCATTGGTAAGCATCCAGCTTCCGCTCGGGGATGGGCTGCCAGGTAGGACTCCAATACACTCCACTTTCCTGGTCGCGCAGGTAAACGTAGCGCCCGGGCTGATCAACTGGGACAGCATTATAGCGGTAGCGGGTCACGCGCCGGTTTTTCGGGTCTCGGTCGAATGAGTATCCACCGGCAGTGTTCGAGATGATCCCACCGTAGCGTCCTTCGCCCAGGTAATTGATCCAGGGCGTGGGCGTATCCGGCCGCGTGATGACATACTCGCCGGTGGTTTCATCGAAATATCCAAATTTGTTGGCGATCTTTTCGGACTGCATGGTTTTACTCCGTAGCAGCACAACGACGAATAGATGAGTACTGCCTGGCAGTTCTCATCTATTCATTGTGGTAAATTTTATTGTGGTGGGCAAATGATGAAGGATATCTCGTAATATTGAGGTACCACGCCCGCGAAACTTACAACTTAACCTGTTTGTTGATTTCTGCCAGGATGGCGTTGACCTTTTCCTTAGTAATACCGAGCTGTGCTGCTTGCGGCATGGCGAGGAGCATGTTCAGCGACATGCCTTGCGCCATCGCCACCATTGGGTTATCAGCAATGCCTGGCATTTGTTTATCCAACACGGCTTTTGCTTGCGGATCTTTTAAGAGTTCACCGAGCGTGGTATCGAGTGTGAATGCCATAGGAGGCCTCCAAATAAAAAGATTATGATAAATGTGAATATTTCCGTTGATCTAGGGAAGATTTTATCATGAAAATTATTCCCGACCTCGGCACTTGGACCAATTTCATCTGCCTAGGATTCTCCACCTTCCATGCGATCTGCAGTGCCCTGATACAACTCCCATCCCTGGCTGAGGATGACAGCCTGGGCAGCCAGAAGCCACAGGAAAAACAAAGTCAATACGATTGCCACCCCATTCAGGATGGTTTCCAGGTTGGACTGAATATTGGTGAGGAGTGATGTTACATTATCCATGGATGATTGAGATTGTACGACCATCTTTTCATACTCACCCAGGCTGGATGAAATCGTGCCAACGCCAGTTGACATGGTAACCAGATTTTCTTGAATGGATCCCATGTTGTCATCGGCGGTACTGAGTTTAGTCGACATTTCAACAAATGTATCCGGCAGCGTTTCGAGGCTTGCGGCCAGCTCGCCTAATGAATCCGCCAAAGGAATCTCCGGGTTGTAGGATTCACCCGTCTGGCCCACTAAATTACCCAACAACGGTGTGGCACTCAAAATAAAACGAAAAGCATCCAGAGATTTAATCGTGCTTTCGAGAACTTGCGCAGCCTCTTGGGCAGTATACAGCGAAGATGTGGCTGCTTCCAGTGTGGAAGGAACTGTATCAGACATGATGGTGTTGATATCCATGAGCATTGGCGTGGTATCTTCCACCGTGGTAGCGGTCGTACTCAACATAGTTGATAAAGCATCCAAGCTATCAACAGTAGCTCCCAGTGCCTGTCCAGTAATTTCCATGACATTCTGGCTGGTAGTAACACTCTCGCTGAGGGTGTCGATGGTGTTATTTGCAAAGGTGGCAACGGTTGGTTTTGCCACCCACACCCCAATAAGCCCAGCTAGGCTGATCCCTAAGCCCAGGATGCCCGCGATCATGACTAATATCCCAAGGATACGACGTATGATATTCATGACTCCTCCTTTTCTCAGTTTTGTGTGATCGGGTTAGGATATAAATATACTACTTAAACAACAACTCAGCACTTGTAATTCATTAAAGGTTAATCCAAGCCCATTCCATAGGGGGTGAAGCGTTTACCCAAGAATATGCCAATCGATATTTTGATTATATTTATTAGGAATTCACTCGAAAACTCAATTAACACACGCGGGGTATAATCAGCCCGTATCCGGTCAATCTTCATATATTCCAAATACTTAATACTTATGAAGCAATCTTTGATTCGATAGTTGGGATGGCAGGAGGACTTATAGATCATGCAACATAATCGTGAGGAAGTTATTGCGCGCACCATCCGCGAGTTTGAACTCCTGGACGGTCTTGTTGCAAACCTGGCCAACGAAGATTGGGACAGGTTGCTGATCCGCCCCGAATCGAAAGACCCCTGGACGGTGAAGGATGCCGTAAGCCATATCACCTATTGGAAAGCCGACAAAGCCCGCTCAGTCAGGGGGCAGCCGCGCCGGCCTGATTGGCGTGGATTGGACGAAACCGAGGAGAACCATAACATCTACTTGATCTGGCACAACCGTTCTCCTCAAGAGGTGCTCGCCTGGCACAGGCAGGTCCAGGAGCAAGTGCTGGCCACCCTGAGAGAAGCACCTGAAGAATGGTTCAGCAGTAGGCAGCACAGGCCCGACTGGCCATACGACCTCGACGGACATTCTGCCTTCCACCGGGTCAGGGACATCGTACGGGTGCTTAAATCCAGACCATGAACTAGACGGTTGGCGGCGGTCGTTTGCTGGGCAGAGTAGTTTTCAGCATTTTATCAGCTAGTAAATCTAGAAGGACGGACTAAAAATTATGAATAGAATTTGTATTGTGGGGGCTTCCGGTAAGCTTGGGCAGTACATGGTTCAGCATGCCCTGGACCGGGGCTACGCAGTGGTTGGTGTGTGTCGAGAACAAAGCGTCCACAAGCTTGAGCCGTTCAAAGAACGCATCACAATCATTCCTGGGATGACGAATGACCCCCAGGTGATCAAGCAGGCAGTCGCAGGGTGTGATGGAGTGCTCACCGTATTGGTACCCTGGGGAGCTAACCATTACTCATCGGGAACAGCCCAGGCTGTTCTCGACTATTCGAAACCCGAGGCGCGCCTCATTTTCTCCTGCGGCTGGCATATTACGCTGGACGGCAAGGATGTCTACCCTCCGTCCTTACAAAGGGAGGAGAAGCTCACCCGTTGGATTGGACGGCTGACCCGCCTTGTCGATATCGATGACCAGGTGGAAGCCTGTCGGCGGGTGTTTGCATCCGATACTAGCTGGACGGTGGTGAGAGGAAGCGACCTGGAAGAGGGGGAGAGCCAGGGATTGCCTGTGTGGAGCAGGCACGTAGGTGACCCCATTCTGGCGAGCAACCTCACCCGCCGGGTGGACTATGCCCTCTTCATGGTGGCAGCCCTTGAGACTGACGAACTGATTCATGAGGCACCTGCCATCGTAGGTTGCCAGACCCCCTCGGCGCTGGCTGTCAAAGCAGGTAGTTTAGCCTGACATGCAGGATATCCAGGCAGGGGTGTATATTGTTTGAAGGTAAATTAAGGAATGCAGATGTAAGAATTGGATGCATGTCCACTGGGTTCAAAACATAATAAAAGACCCTGAGGATATGGAGTACCATGCTCAGGGTCTTTAAATTGTCTGAAGCAATTAACTTCCCAACATGCTTTCCATTGCCTGGTGAGCCTGGAGTTGAGTGGTACCCATCGAAAATTCCCATTCAGTGAGAAGAGACTTTACAGCCCTTTCGAGAATGGATTTCTCCTGGTCATTCAACTTGGAATTACGTTGATAATATCTCAAATCCCGCACCACCCGGCAGATTGAGGATAATTGACCATCTTTGAGTTGGTCTGTGAGTTGCTTTTTACGCAGTACCCGGTCCTCCTCCAAATTTTCATTTTGACTGATCAGGATGGGTAAAGTCTTAATAAATTCTTCTGGTGGGGTGGGTTCGCGCAGGCTGTTTTGCCCTTCATCATTCATAGGAATCCAGATGGTCATATCATTCATCCGAACGACATAACACTTTTCCTGTTTCCCATTGATGGTTTTTTCCTCGATTTGGGTGATCTCACCTAGGCCAAAAGTACAATGAATCACTTGATTACCAACTTGAAAGCCCATGATACACCTCTCTCCCTACCCAATATAGAAATCACGGATCAGGGTGTAGGGCACCCTGATCCGGAGAAAATGCGAGCTATTTTACCAGCGTCGGCTGCCGTAAGATTTGCGAGGGCGCTCTTCGCGCGGTCGGGCAATGTTCACCTTGATCTCGCGGTTATCGAGCGTTTTTCCGTTTAACATCCGGATAGCGTTCTCCGCCTCTTCCTGGTTGTTCATTGTCACGAAAGCGAAACCTTTCATGCGTCCAGTATCGCGATCCTTGATCACTTCCACTGCTACGACTGTACCAGCTTCAGCGAATTTAGCACGCAGTCCGTCCTCAGTTGTATCATAGGACAGATTTCCAACATATAATTTTGAATCCATTCTTTTTTCCTTTTTTGAGTGTGCAACTAACCTCAGTCATCCCGGCATCTAGGCAGCTGTTATGAGATCATCCAGGATCAACTTCGAAAAAAGAAACCGCCATTCGATGCAGAATGGCGGCGTTTATAACCGAGCGCGAATCTGGAGTCCGTGTGAAGGTAATTATATCAGACTTTGAAGGGATAACAAGGTTTGGAAGATTATTATTTGCTAATCTTATTTGATGAGTGTCCTTTCAATTCCCCAGAGGATGATCGTTTTCCACGCATAAATTGATCGCGTACCCCTGATAGAAAACCTTTCACGGTATCCAGGATACCTGGCTTTTCTTCAACCGGTGGTGGAAGAGGCGGTTTCTCCATGATCTTTCCATAAATATAGCGGAACACCAGGTTCCCCGTGGCGATTGCCGGGGTAGCTAAAAGTGCCCCCAGGATCCCAAATGCCCCGGCACCGGCGATGGTGCCAATTAAAACCACCAGAGTGGGGAGATTGACGGCCTCGCCCATGATTTTGGGCACGATCCATTGATTTTCCATTAGCTGGACAAGCACGTAAAAAGCGACCACAATTAACGCAAAAACCAGGTGGTTAATATCAAAATTGGTGGATCCGAACAGCAGGGCGAGCAGAACCGCTGGAATAGCCGCCAGGGTAGGGCCAACATTGGGGATCAGTTCCATCAATCCCGCAATAATACCCAATAAAATCGCTTGAGGCAGTCCAAGTATCGTCGCCCCCAGCCAGATGACGATGCCGATGAACAACATAAGCGTCATCTGACCGCGCAGGAAACCGGTCCAAGTCTGGCGGATGTTCGTCAGCAGCCCGTTAAGCTCCGGGCTATAATCCGTAGGGATCAGGTCTGCATACCAGTTCGTAAACGCTTCCGCGCTGAGTGACATTTGCAGCGACATCAACAACGAGAAAAATAAGGATGCCAGAACTGAAAAAGTGGGTCCCAGTATATTTGCCAGTGTGCCCATTGCCTTTCCAAATCCACTGGTGAAATCAGCCACCGACAGGTTTATGCCTGAAACCCCAACCTGGCTAGCGGAGGCAAAACTTTCCAGTTTAATAGAAAGGGAATCCAGGGTGGGTTGTAATATCGCTGATAATCCGGGGCTGGCTTGCAACGCACTCGATATGGATTGGATCACCTCGCTTAGTTGCTGCGCTGCCAGTTTAGTGTCGATATTTGTGACAAAATTAAATGCCTGCACCAGCGATGGGACAGTCAGTAGGGGGATTAACACCACGATGGCTACCACAAGGAAATATATGAGTCCCACTGCCAGCCCTTTTTTCATCCGCATGCGGCGCATCATGAACCGGATCAATGGATCTACCAATAAAGCCAGCAGTGCTGCGAAAATCACCATGGGTATGGCTGACCGGCCGATAAACAATACAACGATTACCGACAGGAACAGGAACACACCCATAATGTAACGCGTGGGGGCACTCCAGCGGTTGCTAGCCGGGGTTGCCACTGCAGCTGCGGTTTTCGCCACTGGCTGGTTGATTTTGGATGCTAACCCTGCTGTCGGAACTGCTGATGAGGCAGTCGGTATTTGAACCGGCGAGGTTGTGGATGGATTTCCAGGTGCGAGGCTTATCTGATTCGATGATAAATCGGTTACCTGGTCAGCAATCTCATTGTGGCTCGGTTCACCATCCGCGCCAGGTTCGGAATAAGGCTGTGTTTGCCGGAAGAACGCTTTGATCTGGTCTGCGCGCGAGAGAACCAGTGAAATAACCACCCCGAGGATCGCCCCGATTGAAAAGACCATCAAAGCCAGCCTGCCTTTGCTTGGCTGGTTGTTATCATTGAGAGGATCATCTGTTTTCATACGGTTCTCCATATTCCAATTGGGTTCTATGTAGACTGGCAGGACGCAACGGTCAATCATAAAACCTCATCATGGTTGTGATAGTGCGCCCAACAACTCTAATATTTTATCGTAAACCAATTGCTTCTCGGCAACATCTGCTGCTGGGTCTTTGGAACTGCAGGGTCGAGCTCCATCGTGCCACCATCTGCCATCAGGTCAAGAAAAAGGTTGCCGTCTTTGAAGAAGTATATGGCGGCTGAGCTCAGGTTCTTGATGAATTCATCGCTGCGCGACTCGGGTGAACACATCGCCCTGAACAGACAATAAAGAGCGATTATGTTACAAATATTGCTTACTTCTCTCCAGGCTGAACCATATGCAGGATCTTTAACAAATCAATGGCATCATCAACAAGGATTTATATTTATATACATTAAATGCGACCTGGTTTGCACCACCATTCCGTAAACCACCAATAAATACCTGCCACATTGATGATGATGCTTAATAGAACTAATCCAATGAAGATCCAGGATGGACGTTTCCCAATTCCTAACCCCATCAAGAACAGTACTGGTAACAGGAAATCTAATAAATAACGGTATCCCATCTGCCAGGATCCAGTGTTGTGGTAAAAAAGCAGAAGACCGATCGAAAGAATAATGGATGTCCATGCCCCAGCTGTCCACCAATTTAATTTAAAACGCCGGAATATATAAATTATTGCTGGTGTTGTTGCGAGAATACTTATCCCTTCACGGGTGACTGAAAAGTAGAAACAACCCCTTGCTAATTCGATATGCGGGAATTTTAAGAACATAGCATAAAAATTTGCGGGTAGGAAGTGAACGTTGAAAATGCCATATGTTTTTACCGCATCCATAAGCCATTCTGCGCTATTAATGGTCACGTACCCAAAATCGAACCAATTGTCAAACCGGATAAAATTGAAATAGAGCAAACCTGCAATTGCCAGGCATACAGGCAGGGCAGATTGAATGGACCAGGTTAAAAACGGTTTCCATGAACGAATACTTTTGCCTGCCAGAGAATCCAAATATAATTTCAGACCAACCAGAAAAGGCCATAAGGTAAACGCATTTGGGCGGGATAGGACAGCAAGCCCCAGGCTTAATCCCACCCACCATGGTGAGGCCTTGTATAATATCAGCAGCGCCGCCAGGGTAGTGAATGTTAATGTCAAGAGCTGGCTGATGTACCACATCTGACCTTTAATGGCAAGCCACCAATGGCTTGTGCCAAATATGGCTACAGCTATCAATAATAGAATGCCAGTCCGATTTGTTGGTATCACGTTCAGGCTTGAGCTCTTGGTTAACACCTGGAACAGCAGCATAGCATTGATTGCCCCAATGAGAATGGAGAAGCGGACCATATTGATATTTTCCACGCCCATCACCGCCACAAAAGGCATGACAACGAACGCTGGTAGTGGTGGATTGGGTACATACCATTGCCCATGATAGAAGGTTAGATCATGTGTGGTATCAGGGTTTTCGAGATATAACCTGCCCTGCAGGAAGGAATCTGCCGCCAGATGCCAATAAGACTTTGCTGGTGTGTAGTCAGTCCTCGCCCATAGGGTTGTATGCCGGTAGACTGCAGAGGTAGATACCCCAATCAGAACCAATAAGAGAAGGTGGTTGATAATTTTATACCTGGAGCCCTCGCGGAAAAATTGGTCATGCAAACCCAATAGAAGACCAAAAAACGCGGGAAGAAAGATAATTTCATGTCCACGCGTCCAAATATTGTCGCTCATTGCGCCATAGGTATAGAATGCAACATCATAAATGAGAATTGATGTTGCAAACAAAATTGACCAACGCAGGGTTGTGAAAAATGGCTTCTCAGAATCTGATCTTGGATAATTTAACACAACCAGCAAGCCGAGTTGGAGAATACATAATTCGATCCAGATGATCACATTCCCAGCCCTCTCAATCAGAGAACGCTGAGTAACCAGCTCATTTTCCTCTGCCGCTAAAACAAGCAGTGAGAAAGCCAAGATTGCGAAGAATAAGCTAAATAATGCAACCAGGCAAAATAACTTGCCTGATGCCGTGATAACCTTCATTACATGACGGCTTAATTGTTGCCACCACAATGGCTGGAGAAGAGCAGCCACAGCAAAAATGCCGAGCACGATCACAACAAAAATTACCGCCCCAGCTAGGATTAAACGCGAAAGCGAATACCCGAAAAGAAAAACGGATCCGGGTTCAGAGCGAACGTTGAATAGAGTAGCTAAACCAACCAGCCCCTCAACTGCCATTAACGCAAAGAGGAGTGCGTTAAGTTTTCTATGCGTATCATCTGTCAAATGGAGCATGCTATCTATACGGCACATTATAAAGTAAATTGAATGCCTAGATATTGATCCATGATCGTTGACAAGATAGCAAAGCTTGGGTTGAAGTCTTTATGAGAATTCGAAAATCAACCTGACGCATATGGATCAGTGCTGATTAGCCTCATCGTACACTGGAATTATGCATATTATGCGGATCATGCCGTTTCTGAATAACCGTAAATAATGTGAGGAAAAAGCGATAACCTGCTGTTAAGCAGGTCTTTGTGGGCGATTATTGCCATTTCAAAGGCTTGTGCCCGTATTCTGCATTCCAATTGAGCATGTAGCGGGTTAAATGCTCAAACAATTGAATGAATTAGGCTCAATTCCAAGACATACCAGCTGAAGGTCAATTGACCTTCAGCTGGTATGTCCATTAACCATTGGCATCAGATGAAAATTAATAGTTGATCTTACGTGGCAGGCTCTTGGCTTGCTCAACCCAATCCTGTACCTGGTTGAGCACGGGCAACCTGCGCACCAGCTTCTTTTCCTCATTCACCGCTTCTAATTTACCGAACAGATTATCTGGGTTGCGTTGGGCCAGCTCGACTACGGTGTCCACACCCGCCATCTCTAGCAGATCAGCATATTCTGAGCCCACCCCTTTAATGCGGAACAAGTCGACATGATTGACCCACTTCAAGACCAGGGAGTGGCTAATCCCGGCAGCTGTGGCGATCTCTTCCCTACCTTTAGGGAATGCACCTTTCTCCAGCAGGTCATGCAGAGTGGTGATGCCGATTGCATTCAGCCTGGCAGCATAAGCCGGACCAATACCTTCAATATAATCCAGGCTGTATTTGAACTTATCTGCTTCATCACCGCTGATAGTGACAGCTTTGCTTTCCGGGGAAAAGGCTTCCGTAGCGAGGGGCTCAACGGGCACTGCTGCAGCTGTAGCTTGCTCGATGAGTACATCTGGGGCAACAGGTTCAACCGGGGCAGGCTCCTGCCTGGCCTCTTCAACAACAGCAGCCATACCGGCTGCAGAAGCTACAGCAACTGCGGGAGCAACCTCTACAGGGGCTACCACAGGAATCTCGACAGATTTAACGGGTGTCACAGGCTCAACCATGGCAACCTTGCGGGTGCTCCTTCCCTGTACAACGATTCCGAAGATCACCAGCAGCAGGAAAACG
>Ga0209253_10000729_pt1 | contig 28544 bp, 22 predicted proteins | sample FrelakmetBRP12BR_FD_187145 | JGI IMG/M metagenome (GOLD analysis project Ga0209253, IMG submission 187145) | Freshwater lake sediment microbial communities from the University of Notre Dame, USA, for methane emissions studies - BRP12 BR (SPAdes)... | ecosystem: Environmental > Aquatic >...
CAGGCAAATCAAGGGGGTTCCAAGGGGGATGGCCCCTTTGGTCGCAGAGCGAAGCTCGAGAAGGGGAGGCAGGGAGCGGAGCGAACGTTGGAAGGGGGAACGCGGAGCGTTCTCCCTCCAAGAAGCCGATGTGGGAAATCGCAGCGTGACTTCAAGCCACATCTCCCGACCCTCGCCGGGGCAAATTCGCGTGCCTTCTACGCCCACACCCCGAGCACTCGTTGACGAGCGAGAGATATCTGATATAAGATAGTGCTAGCAAAGCGACACAGGAGATCATCATGGTTTTAGACCCTCAGCTTCTCGCCATTCTTGCCTGCCCTCTCTGCAAGGCTGATATTAAGTTGACCGAGGACGAGAAGGGCCTGAAATGCGTCCGCTGCCACCGTGTCTATCCGATCAGGGACGGCATCCCGGTTATGCTGATCGAAGAGGCCTCTGTTGAGCCGGAAAGAAAAACCAAAGATTGACTCCTCTGCATTATCCAGGATTCTCCTCATCCGGCTGAGGCGCATAGGCGATGTGGTCATGACCACGCCCGCCGTCGCGGCGCTCAAAGAAGCTCTCCCCCGGGCTTCCCTCTCTTACGTCATCGAAGAGCCCTACAGGCGGCTTGTTGAGGGCCATCCCCTTTTGGATAAGGTCATCGTTGTTCCCTCGGGCCAGAGCCTCGCCGCTTTCCTCCGCTCTGTTCGGCAAATACGGAAGGAACAATACGATATCGTCATTGATTTTCATGGCGGGCCGCGGGCATTTCTTCTCGCCCTCTTCTCCGGCGCCAAAGTCAAGGTCGGGTACGATTTGAAATACAAGGGCTTCATCTACGACATCCGAGTCCCGAGGACCCGCCGGGACGAACGCTTTCACAGCGTTGAGAGCCATGCCGGCCTCGTCAAGGCTATGGGCATTCCGCTCCGCGAGCCTCTGCCGCCACTTTTTCTTCCCCAGCCGCGGAAAGAGGAAAAGGAAAAGATCGTTAATTTTTGGGCGGAGAACGGTCTCGAATCCGCAAGGGTGATCACCCTTCACATCAGCGCAGGGAACGAGTTCCGCGATTGGGGCGCGCAGAATCTCATCGAGTTGGCAAATATGCTGGCCCGCCCGCCTGGAATCCGGATCATCCTGGTCGGGTCGGCAGAAGACCGCGAGAGGGAGGAGGAGATCCTCGCGAAAATCCAGGCGCCTGTTCTCTCGCTCGTGGGCAGGGCTAATTTGAGCGAACTCCAGGAGGTCATCCGCCGCTCCGCTCTCTTTGTCGGGCCGGACAGCGGGCCGATGCACATTGCGGCGGCCACAGCGACTCCTATCGTCGCTCTTTTCGGCCCCACGCTGCCGGCCAACTTCGCCCCCTGGCGGGCACAAGCCATCCTTATCGAGAAAGAGCTTGAATGCCGCCCTTGCAAACAGAGGCGTTGTCTCACGGAAGACTTCCGCTGCTTGAGAAATATCCAGCCGGCCGAGGTTTTCGAGGCCTGCCTAAAAGTCCTCCAGGCTGTTGCGCCAAAAAGTTGAGCCAAAGACGCCCCCCCACACCTCTCTTGCCCTGAGCTCAATTTGACTTCCCAGAGAATCACATTTTATAATTCACCGCGAGCGAATGAAGAAACTTGTCGTTCTGCTTGCAGTCCTTTTCCTGTTTCAAGCCCCATTTTCTTATGCCCAGAGCGGTCCGTGTCCCCGCAAGGTTGCGGTGAGAACCTCTTCGGAAACGGATCCAAGCTTTAATGCGGCAGTTTTCCTTGAGCACTTTCGTAGCATTTTTCAATCTTCCAGCGTTGAGCTCGGCGAGGATTTTGAGAATCCTGAATATGTTCTGGCGGCAACCTTTGAAAAAGATCGCGAGGATCCTCCAAGGACGTATCTCGGCATCATTTTGGGATTCGTGGGCGGTGAATTCGGGCGTGGCGCCTCTCGAGGTACCCCTTATTTCCCCCACATCACAAGTTACGATGGCGATCTGATAGACAGCGCCTGGACGTTAGCACCCGGAAATTCGGTTTCTAATCATGTCAGACTCATGGCAGCCGAGTTCGCCTCCAAAGGAGGGCTTGAAAAGCTCATGCATGAGTTTGAGCAGATCCCAATCAAGGCTGAGGCCGAGCTCGTCAAGAAATTTTTTGCGGATGACACCTGCGCCGAAAATGGAGAAGAACGAGAGATCAGCGTGATCAAGTTGGAATCCCCATATCCCGAAACTTCCCCTTATCTAAAAGGTATCCGCCTGGTAGCTCAGGTGGAGAAAGGTGAAATCTTGAATGGGGAGCCTATCTCGGGAAACGACAAGTACCGAGCCTACTCGCTGCAAGGTTGGTCCCGGGGGCCTTTAAGGTATTTATCTGTGAGATATCGGGCTCCCTCCGAGGGAGACTCGGATAAACTCATTGTCTACAATTCCTGTGACATTCTTCATGAAAGGATCAAGCCCCTCAAAGACACGGTGAAAAAGGACGTGATCCTCACGTTCGACATCCCCGTCTGTTATGCCTGGGAGGGGACCATCGAGCACCGCTGGGCGGCCAAGTCGGCCAAGGGCGAGTCCTTGCTTACGACCATCCTTCCGGGAGGGGAATACCAATCTACCGAGAACTGGCGCCTCCGTGTGAAGTTCAAGAAAGACCGCGGCAACGAGGACGTCCAGGTTTTCAGCCTGATGTCGGCGCGCCTCGAGCTCTTCGAGGAGAAACTCGACGCGACGGTCATGGACATGAGCAAGGAGGACCGGAGCATCCGGGTCGAGATGAAGGACAGCGCGACGGCCCGCTACCGGACCTTGAGCCCGAAAGAATGCGCGTTGGAGCTCGCCCTCAACCGGAAACGCGGCACCTATATCCTGAGCGGGGGACTGCATGTCAAAGGCATCCCGTCCACGTCCCAGTCCAAGATGGAAATGATCAAGGCCCCCATCGATCAAAAGGAAAGGGATTCGGGCCGGGGGACGGTCGAGATCAACCAGTCCATCGAACTCAGCGGGAGCCTGGCGCCGGATGCTCAGGAAAACATCCGGGGAACCAAGGATGTCATGCAGGACCTGGCCCCGGACGCTAAAAAGTTCTTGAAGGACATGGGGGGAGAGCAGACAAGCGTATTCCGATGGGACCTCGTCAAGCGCAAGGAAAAAATTTCACGATAAGGAGGAACGATATCATGAAAAATGGAAAGTTGCAGGTTCTGGCCGTGGCCTTGATGATTTGCCTGTTCGGGGCGGTCGCGGCCCGGGCGGACGTCTACATGAAGCAGAAGGTCCATACCGGGTCCTTCAAGATGATGGGCCAGACCCAGCCCGAAAAGGACGTCGTCTCGGTGTTCTGGCTCGGGGAGAACAAGGTCCGGACGGACCAGGAGGACGGGAAGTCGACCATTTTCCTCGGCGATAAAAAGGTCCTCTATATGCTCGACCACAACAAGATGCAGTATGCCGAGATGCCCATGGACCTCGATAAGATGATCGATGAGGCGATGGCGGCGAGCGGCGAGGAGGACGCCGAAACGGCCGAGGCCAAGGAGAAAATGCCCGCGTTCATGAAGAACATGATGAAAGGCGTCGCGGGGAGTATGTCCGCCAAGGTGACCGAAACCGGCGAGACCAAGAAGATCGGGAGCTGGAACTGCCGGAAATACCTCATCGACATGACCATGATGGGCGGGGAGATGAAGTCCGAGGCCTGGGCCACGGAGGACATAAAGATCAACAAGGACCTCTACTTTACCGGCGGCAACGCGATGCTGGCCGGCCAGCCCGGGTTTGAAAAAATCCTTAAGGAGATGCGGAAGGTCAAGGGGGTCGTCGTTTATCAAACGGGTATGACCAAGATGATGGGCGCCGAGGTGGCCACGACGACCGAGCTCCTAGAGTGCAGCGACAAGGAGGCCCCGGCCGGGAACTACGACGTCCCCGCCGGTTATAAAAAGGTCAAAAGCATAAAAAGCAAGGGCTAAAGCCAATAGCCATAAGCTCGTCTCATTCCCGGGTCATTTCTCCGGGGTCAGGATGACCGCGGCGCCGCCGTCCGGGACGAGGCTGAGGGCGAGGCCTGCCAAAAATTCCTCCAGCCTTGAAATTTCTCCGGGCCTTGGGCTAAGCTATGGACTTGAATCCCATGAAAATCCTTAATAATCAAGAAGAAAGAAGGCTTTGGCAATCTCCTCTTGTTCTTGCCCTGGCGGGCTGCCTGCTTTTCTCCATGGTCTCGATTTCTTTCATGGAATCCTTTCTTGCCCTGGCCTTCATCTTCTGGATCGCCACGCTCATCAAGACAAAAACAAAGCCCCAGTTCCCCTCGTTCTTTTGGCCTTTGCTCGTCTATTCGGGATTATCGCTCCTGTCTTGTTTTTTTTCCGTCAATCCGGAAATCAGTCTGAAACACGCCAAGGAACTCCTCCTCTACATCATCATTCCGATCGTCATGACAGCGCTGGCAACCCGCAGAGGACGTGCCACCACGACAGCGGCCCTTCTCGGCTCCGGTTTTCTCAGCACGCTTTACTCGACCGGCTACTTTCTTTTCAAAGCCCAGCCCGGGGAACGCATCCAGGGATTTATGGGCCACTATATGACTCAGGCCGGAGTCCTGCTCCTCTTTGTTTGCGCGGGCTTGAGCCTTTTTCTCTTCTCCCGGAATAAGGCAAGATGGGTCTGGGCAGCCGCCTGCCTCCTGGCAATTTTTGCGCTGGCCTTGACTCTCACGCGGAGCGCCTGGGTTGCCTTAGTCGTAGCCCTCTGCTTTCTCCTTTATCTTTACAAGCCCAAGGCCCTCGTTCTTGTTCCCGTAGCCGTCGTCCTCTTCTTTTTCCTCAGCCCCAGGGTGGTAAAGGACAGAGCCTTGAGCATCTTCAACCCGAAGCATGTTTCCAACCAGACGAGAATCGAGTACTTTAAGGCGGGAATAGAAATCATCAAAGACTTTCCTCTTCTGGGAACCGGCCCGGACACAGTGGAGATGGTCTTTCAGGACCCGAAGTACGGGCTCTCCGAAGTGGCCAAGAAAAATGTTCATCTGCACAACAATTTCACCCAGATCGCTGCCGAACGCGGAATCCCGGCGTTCCTGGCCTGGCTTGCCTTCATCGGCTGGGCCTTTTTCTCCCTCTTCCCGCTCCTCAAAAACCGTGACTCTTCCGTTTTTCCCTACGCAGTTGCTGCGGGAGCGGCACTCTTGGCCCTCGTCACGGCCGGTTTTTTTGAGTATAACTTCTCCGATTCGGAGATCACCGTCCTTTTCCTCTATCTTATCACCGTGCCCTGGGCCTCCAAGCCGGTCAAAGAATGAACCTGAAGCTTAAAAAAAAGAGGATCGCGGCGGCCGTCCTCTTTCTTTTCGCTTTGTATTTTATCTGGCTGGGCTCATCTCTTGTCCGGTACCGCGAGCCCCGGGCCAAGGCCCCCGCTAAGCAGAGCGGGCCTTTTGAAGTCGAAGGCGTCTATCACATCCACACGACATTTTCCGACGGCCGCAGGACTCCGGAAGAAATCGCCGCGATCGCCGCGCGTCAAGCCCTGGATTTCATTGTCCTGGCCGACCACGGCAGACCTAATCTGAAGTCGCTGGCCAACCAGGGATGGAAAGATAAGGTCCTCGTTCTCGCCGGCAGCGAACTCTCGGTCAGCCGCGGCCATCTCGTGGCTTTAGATTTCGATCTTCCGCCCCTCTTCTTTTCGCAAAACGCCGATCGGGCCAGCCGCGAGGTCGAAGCCCTCGGCGGTTTTTCCATCATCGCTCATCCCTTTTCCAAGACTCGCTGGTCGTGGGGAGAGCGCGCTGTTTATTCGGGCATCGAAATCATCGACGCCGATACCATGATTAAGAGAAACTTTCTCTCTTCGCTTCCTTACCTCCCTGCGCTTTTTATCAAGCCGGGGCTGTATCTGCTCAAAATCATCGACAGGCCCGACCAGACCCTGAGAAAGTGGGACGAACTCAGCCGGCAGCGTCCCCTGTCCGGATATTTCAGCGCCGATGCCCACATGTTGTATACCGCCCTCCTCTCGTGTTTTCGGCTCCATGTCCTTATGCCGGAACCTCTCTCTCAAGATTTCGAAACAGCCAAAGCCCAGGTCTTCAGCGCGCTCCGCCAGGGGACGTTTTATAGCGCCATCGATGCCGCCCGCTCGGCCAGGGGCTTTCGTTTTAGGGCAGAGCGAAGACGGGCCAGACTCCCGATGGGGAGCAAGCTCATTTATGACCCGCGAGCCCCTGTCACGCTGAGAGTGAGGGCGCCTTTCCCGTTTAAAGTGGAGACGCGCGTCATTCACAATGGAGAGTCCCTCTTGAGCTCGGAAGAAAAAGAAGTTAGTCTGATAGCCCAGGAGCCCGGGACATACCGGATTGAAATGTATCTTCGAGGCTGGTCTCCCCTTGCCCGGGACGTTCCCTGGATCATCTCCAACCCGATATTTTTGAAAGAGGATGGAAAATGAAAAACGCAACTCCCGACTCCGAGAAACTCAGCCGCATTGTCCGGGCGTTTAAGAAGAAAAAGGTCCTTGTGCTCGGCGACCTGATGCTCGACAGGTACATCTGGGGGAAGGTTTCCCGCATCTCGCCCGAGGCTCCTGTTCCCGTGGTCGAAGTCAGAGCGGATTCGTTATGTCTCGGCGGAGCCGGGAACGTCGCTCAAAACCTCTTCAGCCTGGGAGCGGCCCCTCTTCTCGTGGGTGTTGTCGGTGATGATGAGCAAGGGCACTGGATCAAAAGCAACGTTCCTGATGACCGCGGTATCTTTGTCGATAAGGCCAGGCCGACCACGGTCAAGACACGGATTATCGCCCACCATCAACAGATCGTCAGGGTCGACCTGGAAAAGAAGGGGTCTTTCGCTCGCAGCCTCGAAAAAAGGATTTTAAATTTCATCCGGAGCCAAAAATACGAAGGAATCCTGATCTCTGACTATAACAAAGGAATCGTCAATCCCTCGCTGATCGGCCGGGCGCTCCTTTTCGCCAAGGAACACCGCCTCCCTGTTTTTGTCGACCCGAAGGTGGAGCATTTTTCCCTGTTCTCGCCCGTGACCCTGGTCACACCCAATCACCTCGAAGCGGAAAAAATCGTCCGCCATGAATGCCGCACTGACGCCCAGGTCGAAAAAGCAGGGGCCGAGATCCTGGCCCTCATTTCCAGCCGCTACCTCATTATCAAACGCGGGGAGGAGGGCATGGCCGTGTTTGAAAAAGGGAAGCGGCCTCTTCACATCCCCACCATGGCCAGAGAAGTGTTTGACGTCACTGGAGCGGGTGATACGGTCATCGCAGTGGCCTCTTTGGCGCTGCTGGCTGGCGCATCCATCGCCGAAGCCGCTTCTCTTTCCAACACTGCGGCGGGAATCGTCGTCGGAAAAATTGGCACAGCCAGCGTTTCGCCCGAAGAGCTTCTTTCTGCCCTTGACAGAGCCAACAAAAAAAAGGTCCGGTGGGATAAGTGAAAACTCATGATTCCTGGCAAAAACCAGGCAAAAACGGAGATCGATTCTCATTTATAAAGGGGAACTAAAAGCAATGAAAAAAGCTTTAGTCTGCGGAGCCGGCGGGTTTATCGGCAGCCATCTGGTCAAGCGGCTGAAGAAAGAGGGTTACTGGGTCCGCGGTGCGGACCTGAAGTATCCGGAATTCTCGCCCACAGCTGCAGATGATTTCTTGATTCTGGATTTGAGAGAAGAAAAAAACTGTCAGACGGCGGTCCAAGGGCCGCACGGTCAGGCCTTTGGCGAGGTCTATCAGCTCGCCGCCGACATGGGCGGCATGGGGTTTATTCATGCGGCCGAATGCGAGATCATGCGGAACAGCGCCTTGATCAATATCCACATGGTTCATTCGAGCGTCAACGCCGGGGTCAAGCGCTATTTTTTCTCTTCCTCCGCCTGCGTCTATAGAGACATGGAATCCGAGGAGCCGGAGCTGTCCGAGGAAGAAGCTTACCCGGCCAGGCCGGATAACGAATATGGCTGGGAGAAGCTCTATGCCGAGCGCATGGCCATGGCTTACGGCCGCCGCTTCGGGATGGCCGTCCGGCTGGCCCGGTTTCAGAACTGCTACGGGCCGGAGGGGACATGGCAGGGAGGCCGCGAAAAGGCGCCGGCCGCTCTCTGCCGAAAGATCGCTGAAGCCGAAGATGGAGGCGTTATCGAAGTCTGGGGCGACGGCACGGCCATGCGCGCCTACACTTACATCGATGACATGATCGACGGGATCCGCATGCTCATGGACTCCGGCCTCGAAAACGGGGTCAACATCGGCCGCCGGGAATATGTCTCCGTTGACGAACTGGCTTTGACCATTGCCGCCGTCGCCGGGAAAAGGATCAACATCAAACATGTCGAAGGGCCGGTCGGGGTGAAAGCCCGGAATTTTCTGGTCGACCGCATCTCTTCCATCGGCTGGAAATCCCGGTTCTCTTTGCGCGACGGCCTCAGCCGGACCTATCCCTGGGTCAAGGCCCAGGTTGACGCCAAAAAAAACAAGTGAACCTCAGGCCCTGGGATTATCTCATCGTCACGGCCTCCAATGAAGACCAGGCCTCGGCGTATCGCGGCCAGCTCGAACTCCGGAAAAAATTGGGTTTCATTCCCCAGGTCCGCGAGGTCCTGGCCATTTCTGATCCTGAGGGCAAACGGGTCGGAAGCGGCGGGAGCACGATCTGCTGCCTTCTCAAAATTCTCAGCCGGGAGCTGGCCGGGAAACATTCGCTGCTGAAGGATCCAGGCGCCTGGCTGGAGACTTTGGCCGGGCTCCGGATACTGATCATTCATGCCGGCGGCGATTCCAAGCGGATTCCCGCTTACGGACCGTGCGGCAAGGTCCTCATCCCGGTGCCGGGAGAGTCGGACAGGGCTCTGGGCCTGACGCTTCTTGACCGCGAGCTCCCGGTTTATCTCAGCCTTCCGTCTGCCCCTCCCCGCCGGGGGCAAATTGTTGTGGCCACAGGCGATGTGCTCCTGACCTTTGACTCCGGCGAAGTCAAATTATCCGGCAGCGGAATCACCGGCCTGGGCTGCTATGCTGCGCCTGAATTGGCTCAAGACCACGGCGTTTTCTGTCTGGATCCAAGCGGGAACGTCAGGCTTTTTCTCCAGAAACCTTCGGTCGCCGAGCAGGCCGAAAAAGGGGCAATTCAAAGCCAGGGCCTGGCGGTCCTGGATATCGGCATCATGAGCCTGGACGAGCGGGCCGCGCTCGGCCTCATCCAGACTTTTGAGACCCGTCTCAACGTTGATGGTGAACTCGTCTGGGCCGGCGGACTCAGCGAAGCGGTCCAGAGATCGGGGCTCGACTTTTACCGCGAAATCTGCTGCGGCCTCGGCAAGGAAGCGAAATTTGCGGATTATCTGAAATCCGTCCGCCGGAGCGGCTCGACGTTGGAAGAGCAGCATCTCCGCCGCATTTTTGAAGCGTTGTCGGGAATATCCTTTTCTGTTTCCGTCGTGCCGAGATGCGGATTCCTCCATTTCGGGACATCCCGGCAGCTCCTCCGCAGCGGCAAGGAATTGTGGAGCCAGGACACGGCCGCGCCGCCCCCCAGCTCCTGTCTGAGCATGAACAATGACATCTCTGAGGAGGGCTCCATCATCGGAGCCAATTCATGGGTGGAAGGATGCCGCATCCGTGCGGCCCTGACTCTCGGAGGCGAGAATGTCGTCATCGGACTCGACGTCGATGCGGCCCTTTCGCTTCCCGAAGAAACAGTCGTGGATGTGCTCAAGGGAAAGGACAGAAAGGGGGCCGTAGCCTGGTTTGTGCGCTGCTATGGTATTGATGATGTCTTCAATAGGCCGATTTCCGAGGGCGCGCGGCTGGCCAATCTCCTTCTCGCCGACTGGCTGCGCAGCATGGGGGCCTCGGAAGAGGACATCTGGGAAAGAGAGGCCGCGCCGGAAGAAAAACTGGTCTGGCAGGGCCGGATTTTCCCCTCGGTTTCCCGTCCTCAGGATTCAAGGGACTGGCTCTGGATGCTCGACCCGGCCGGGGCGACGCCGCAGCAGAAAAAGCGCTGGCTCGAAGCCGACCGCTACAGTCTCGCTGAAATGGCGGTTCTGGTTTCTCAAGAAGAGTTTCATAAAAGGCGGCAGGAGAACCGCGCCGAAGAGATGCGCAGGTCTCTCGAGCGCATCTTCCGTCCGCAGAGTGAATTCTCAAGTTTGGAGTTGTCTTTTATTTTCCAGAATCTGGGTCTGGAGAAACGCCGCCGATGGTTGATAGAAATTCTTCGCCAGTCCTGGTCTCGCTTCGGAACAAGGAAGTCCATTCCGGGCCTGGAACAACTGGAACTTTCCCGAATTTTCCATACCCTGGGCTCGGCCGTATCGAGAAGGATTGAAGAGGGTGATCAAAACTGGGAAGACGTGGTCCAAGAGACATATGCGGGTCTTTCCGAACCGGCCAGAGCCTGGCTGGCCGGCCTCGGCTTAGCCTGGGAGCCGGCCAAAGGAGCAAGGTCCTGGGCGCTGTCAGCCAAGGAAGCCGCGTTCGAGAATATCGGCCGGACGATCGTCTTGAGCAAAGAGAAATTTCCCCTTTATCCCAAGAACGCCCTGAGGACGGATGAGATCATCTGGGGAAGGGCGCCGGCCAGGCTGGACCTGGGCGGAGGATGGTCTGATACGCCTCCCTATTCCCTCGAACACGGCGGGTGCGTCATCAACGCCGCTGTGAATCTCAACGGCCAGCCGCCCATCCACGCCTATGCCCGTGTGATCGAAAAGCCGGAGATCCGCATCAGCTCCATCGATCACGGAGTCCAGATCACAATCAGGGAGCTCGATGAACTCCTGGATTACCGCATGCCCACGAGTCGGTTTGGCCTGGCCAAGGCCACGTTAGCGCTCTGCGGATTTTCGCCTGACACCGCGGATTGGCCGCGGGGAACGACCGGGCTCGAAGACATGTTGACGTTATTCGGGGGCGGGATCGAACTGACAACGCTGGCAGCCATTCCGAGCGGAAGCGGCCTGGGCACGTCAAGCATCATGGGCGCCGTTCTCATGGCTGTGGTCCACCGGATGACGGGCCGGAGCGTCACGCCGCGCCAGCTTTTCCACGACGTCCTGCAGTTGGAGCAGGAATTGACCACAGGGGGCGGCTGGCAGGATCAGGTCGGAGGCGTGGTGGGCGGCGTGAAGATGATCATCACGGAGCCGGGGATGGTCCCCGACCCGCGCATTCATCATGTGCTCCCGGACCTGCTTGATCCCAGGACAAACGGAGGGGCGACTTTGCTCTATTACACCGGCATCAGGCGGCTGGCTAAGAACATTCTGCATTATGTCGTCGGCAACTACCTCGACCGTGACAGGGCGGCCCTGGAAACGCTGCGAAGACTCCATGCCTTCCCGCCGATCATGGCAGAGGCCATGGCCGGCAAAAGCATGAAGACCTTTGGCCAGTTGATCGACGTCGCCTGGAGACTGAACAAGAAGATCGACCCTGATTCGACCACGGAGGTGATCGACGAGATTCTGAGAAGAATTCAGCCTCGAATCTCCGGCGCCAAACTCCTCGGCGCGGGCGGGGGAGGATTTCTCCTGATCGTTTGCAGGTCGCCGCAGGACGCGCTTGAGGCTCGTCGGGAGCTCGTCGAAAACCCGCCGAACGAACGGGCCCGCTTTTTCGATTTTGAGATCAGCTCCGAAGGGCTAGCGGTCACGGTTTGCTGAAGAGCGGCCGGATCCCTAATCCGCGTGAAAAACTTCCTCCATGGCCGCCCACCATTCGCCCTTTTTGGCTGTTTCCACCGGCTGCTGGCAGGGGTCTGTGAGAGCCCACCATTCCCGGGTCCTGGGGTCTTTCGCCATTTTGGCCATATCGGCCTCGTAGTTATCGCCCCTATATTCAAAATAGCTGAACAGATATCCGTCCCGATAAAAGATGGAATAGTTCTGAATGCGGCCTTTCTTGATTGTGCTCAAAACCTCCGGCCAGACAGCTTGATGAAGCCTTTTATACTCCTCCAGCCTCTCCGGCCTGACTCTTATAACCTGTCCGTATCGTTTCATCTTCCGGCTCCTCGAAGCAACATTATTCCACAGCGGCATGATCAACGTAAAGTCGCAAAAGCCAGGGGAATTAGCAAATCTTTAAGGGAGTAATACTTAGTTTCTCATTTTAGCGCAATCAATAAAGTAACATTCTCAGGGCGGGATGGATGCCGCCCAATATGAAATACCACTCAAACTATTGCCCCCACTCCCCTAACGTTTTGCGATATACCGAGATGCGGCTCTACGATGAAAATTGGGGCTATCATCTTGAGCGCCGGATAATGATCAGCCACCATCGGTTGCAGCGACCATTGAGGGTTTAGCCTTCCCGAGATGCTCTTCGAGGGAACCCGCTCTGGCGGGCGGGAGGACTGTCTGAGCCCGAGAAGACCTACCGGATAGAGGAAGGAAGGCAAGAAGGAAAAGCGTGTGAGGCAGATCCAGCGTGCGGAGTTCCGCAGCGCCGAGAAGAGCGTTGAGGGAACGGCGTCAAGAACCCGAATGGGAGCTAGGCCGATGGCGGCTGATCATACTCCCCGTTATCCTTCTCTTGCACCACTTTTTGTTATAGAGCCTCGAGATGCGTGTTGAGTCCTGTCCCTATTAAGAATATAATAATAATAGGAAATGTGCGGCGTTATCGGCATCGTCGGGAATACGGACGTATTCAAGGACCTCTATCAGGGTTTACTGGCCATTCAGCATAGAGGACAGGACTCAGCCGGAATCATCACTTACGACGGCCGCTTCCACACCAAGAAAGGCAACGGCCTCGTCCAGGACATCTTCACCGTGGAGAACGTCCAGCGCCTGACGGGAAACATCGGTGTCGGCCACACGCGCTATCCGACTATCGGCGGCGGCAGAGGCGAGGATGCCCAGCCCTTTCAGGTCAACTCTCCGTTCGGCATCATCATGGCTCACAACGGCAATGTCGTCAATTACAAGGACCTCAAGCAAGAGCTCTTTGAAAAATATCACCGCCTGCTCAATTCGGAGAACGATGTCGAGGTGATTTTAAACGTTTTCGCCCAGGAGCTGGCCGGCCAGCAGATGAAGACGGTCCAGCCCCATCATGTCTTCAAGGCGGTCGAGGGCGTATTCAAAAAAGTCAAGGGAAGCTATTCTGTGGTCGCCTATATCGCGGAACAAGGGATGGTCGCCTTCCGCGATCCCTACGGCATCAAACCCCTGGCCTATGGTGTGCGCCGTGACGGCCTTTATCCCTCTTATGCTTTTGCCTCAGAAAGTGTCGTCCTCAATATCACGAGCTTCGGCGAGATCCGGAATGTGGGGGCGGGAGAGGCCCTGTATCTCGACCGCCGGCGCCATCTCCACTCCAAGAAGATTGCCCATTGTCCCCATACCCCCTGCCTCTTCGAGTGGGTCTATTTCGCCAGGCCCGATTCTTTTATCGATGATGTCAACGTTTACCTCTGCCGGGTCGAACTCGGCTGGTTCCTGGCCGAAGAGATCAGACGACAGAAGCTCAAGATCGATGTCGTCGTGCCCGTCCCGGATTCGGCCCGGGACGCGGCCATTGAGATCGCCCGGACTCTCAACCTGAAATACCGGGAGGCCCTGGTCAAGAACCGCTACATCGGCCGCACCTTTATCATGCCGGCCGACAAAAAACGGAAGACCTCGGTGCGCCAGAAGCTGAACCCGATTGCCTCGGAATTCAGGGGGAAGAATGTCCTTCTGGTCGACGACAGCATTGTGCGAGGAAACACGTCCCGGGCCATCATCGAACTCGTCCGGGAGTGCGGCGCGAAGAAAGTCTATTTCGCCGCCTACTCTCCTCCCCTCCGTTATCCGTGCGTCTATGGCATCGATATGCAGACAAAGATGGAGTTCGTCGCCCGTGATGCCGACTACGACCAGATCGCCAAGAAAATCGGCGCCGACAAAGTCATCTACCAGCCACTGGCCAATCTCAAGGCGGCCGTCCGGCTGGGGAACCCAAAAATCAAAAAGTTCTGCGCGGCCTGCTTCGACGGCATCTACCCGACCGGAGATATCACTCCGGATATCCTCAAAGACATCGAAAAAGAAAGAAAAGACCTCCAGGAAAGCCAGCTTGAACTGAATCTTTGATTACGGGTGCACCCGCCAGTAATCCAAAAGATCCCGGAGGGTTTTCTCCAGCGGAATATGCGGTTCCCAAGACGTTTCTCTTTTGATCTTGCGGCTGTCGCCGACAAGGAAGGGAATATCGACCTTCCTCAGTTTGTCCGGGTCTTGCTCGACAGCGACAGGCTGTGAACAGGCGGCAAGGAATATCTCCAGGATCTCCCGCAAAGAAACGCCTTCGCCCCGGCAGATGTTATAGACTTCGCCTTTCCTCCCCTTTTGCATCAGCAAGAGATACGCTCTCACCGCATCTCTGACATCAGTGAAATCTCTTTTAGCGTCGAGGTTCCCGACGCGCATGCGGGAGGCCATGGCGCCGCGCTCGATTTGAATGACCTGCCGCGCCCAATCCGAGCAGACAAAATCGGAGCTTTGACCCGGCCCCGTGTGCGGGAACGGACGGGCGATGACAATTTCCAGACCTTCAATTTGGGAATAAAACCCGGCCAGAAGCTCGCCCTCCGCCTTGGAAAGAGCATACGGATTCGTGAGGTGAAAGGGATCCTCTTCCGTGAACGCCCTCTCGGCCGGCTTCTCGTCTCCGGAAACAAACCCATATATATCGGAAGAGCTCACGTAAAGGACCCGGGCCGCGGGGACGAATTTCTTAACGGCCTCAAACAAATGGAACGTCCCCAGGATGTTCGTCTCCATGGTTTCCGCTCTTCTCTCCCAGGAATGCTTGACATTGGAAACGGCGGCCAGGTGAAAAATCCACTGCGGCTGGACGGACTTGACCACGTCAAAGACGTCCCGCTCGGAGCGCATGTCCAGAAGGCAGATATTTTTCTCGGAGGGATGCGGCGGTTGGGGAAAAGAGGATCCATAAACTGCAAATTCAGGAGACAGCAGGGCATTCATCAGGTGACGGCCGGCAAACCCTGTCGCGCCGGTGATAAAGACCTTTGTCCGGTCCATTTCCTTAGACTCTCTCCCTCCAGTAATCAAGCAGGTCGGCCATCGTCTGGCTGAAGGGGATCTCGGGTTTCCAGCCGGTCAAACGGACGAATTTCGAGGAATCCGAGAGAAGGATGGGGACATCTGAAGGCCGGAGCCGTTTTGGGTCGACCTCGACCCGGACGTTGACTTTGCTCAAGGAAAGGAGCGTGTCCAGGACCTCCCTCATCGAGCGCGACACACCCGAGCCGATGTTATAAACCTCACCGTCTTCGCCTTTCTCCAGGCAAAGCCAATACGCCCGGACGATATCGCGGACATCGCTGAAATCGCGCTTGGCCTCGAGGTTCCCCACATAAATGATCGGCCCCCTTTTCTTTTTCTCAATCTCGGCAACCTGCTTGGCAAACGAAGAGGTGACGAAGACTTCTCCGCGGCGAGGGCCGGTGTGGTTGAACCCCCGCGTCCGGACAATCCGCAAGCCGTAGCTTTTATGGTATTGATAACCCAGGAGGTCCTGCGCCACCTTGCTGACGGCATAAGGGCTGAGGGGCCGCAGAGGGTTTGTCTCTTTCATCGGGATCTCCTCCGGATTGACATGGCCGTATTCCTCGCTTGAGCCGGCCACCTGAATCCGCGGCGAGAGCTTCAGGCTGAGAGCTGCCTCGAAAAGGTTGACCTGGCCGATGGCGTTGATGGCGAATGTTTCTGCCGGACACTTCCAGGAAGTCGGAACGAAACTCTGGGCGGCCAGGTGGAAGATGCGGTCCGGCTTGACATGGGCCAGGCAGCCTCGGAGCGAGACGATGTCTTTCAGGTCGGCCTCAACCAGCTCGATCTTGCCCTCGAGGTGAAGCACATTCTCCATCCGGCTCCGCCAGCGCACGATCCCGAAGACTTCGACATCGGAGTGATGGGCCAGGATATATTCAGCCAGATGACTCCCGGCAAACCCGGTGATTCCTGTGATCAAAACTCTCATTTTCCCTCCGCAATTACCAAACTTAGTAACTCAGATCCCCACGCTTCGCTCGCGATGACATTGTCCGATTACAACGGTGCGCTCGCATTAACACAGTCATTGCGATACATCGCAGATGTCGAAGCAATCTCATAATTTTAAATAAAGATCTTCCCCAGACGGATTCATACTTCTGACCGGAATATTCTACTTCCTGTCGCGGTAATAAGTCTCGTAAAAGGTTTTAAAGTCCCGGCTTCGCTCCTTGATTTTGCGCCACCACTCTCCGTTCTCCTGATACCAGCGGACGGTCGAAGCCAGGGCCTCGGTGAAGTTTTTCTCCGGCCTCCAGCCGAGGGCATGGATTTTCCGGCACTCGAGAGCGTAGCGACGGTCATGGCCCAGTCGGTCGGGCACGAGCTTGATCAGGTTGCGAGGCTTGCCCAAAAGGCCGCAGATTTGCTCGGCTATAGAGACATTCTGGACTTCGTTAGCGGCGCCAATGTTATAGGCTTCACCGGCCTTGCCGCTGCGCATCAGGAGGTCAATGGCCCGGCAGTTGTCTTCAACATAAAGCCAGTCGCGGACGTTCGTGCCCTGGCCATAAAGCGGAAGTTCTTTATCCTCCAATGCGTTGGTCACGAAAAGGGGAATAAATTTTTCGGGGTATTGATAAGGCCCGAAATTATTGCTCGGACGGAGAATGATGATGGGAAGGCCGTAGGTAACGTGATAGGCGTAAGCGAGACGGTCGGCGCCGGCCTTGCTGGCCGCGTAGGGGGAAGAAGGATGGAGGGAGTCGGTCTCTTTAAAAAAACCCTTATCCCGGCTTCCGTAGACTTCGTCCGTAGAAATATGAAGGAAAAACTCAATGTGAGGAGCCGTCTTAAGGGCCTCAAAAAGGACAAAACTGCCGTAGACATCGGTCAAAATGAACTCCCCGGCATCCAGGATGGACCGGTCGACATGGGTCTCGGCGGCGAAATGAACCACTCCCTGGACCCGGGGGAAGATTGCCCGGACGACCTCCCTGTCACGGATATCTCCATGGATGAACTCATAGCGCGGGTCATTCTCCACATCCTTCAAGTTGTCCGGGTTGCCGGCATAGGTCAGCTTGTCCAGGTTGATGATTTTTGTCCGCGGATACCCCTCGAGGAGATAACGGATGAAATTGCTGCCGATGAACCCGGCGCCGCCCGTAATTAAAACTGTTTTTCCATCGATTTTCCGCTCTTCAGCCATCTTTCCGTTTCCAGTCATAGGGGATGTCGTTGTCATAGGGATCGAGGCGCTGCTCGTCGGGATGCTCGCGACTGTACATTTCCGTGGGGATATTGATGATAAGCGCCTCTTCCTGGCTGACGCACTTCCAGCCATGATAGATCCCAGCCGGGACTTGAACCAGCAGCGGATTGTGGATTCCCAGATAGAATTCATTGATTTCTTGGAACGTCGGCGAGCCGGTCCGGCCATCGTAGAGGGCCATCCTGATCATGCCGGAGGGGCAGGCGATGTTATCGGACTGCTTTTCGTGTTTGTGCCAGGCCTTAACTACACCCGGGAGCGTAGTGGTCACGTAGACTTGCCCGAAATTCTGGAAGAGTTCGTCGTCCCGGCGCAGAACCTCCATCAACCTTCCCCTCTCATCCGGGACGACCTTGAGCTTCTTTATTTTCACACCTTGAATCATTTCTCGCTCCTATTTTATGCCGATCTCGCTCTTGTCTCCGACCATGAAGCGGTAGGCGACGGGTTTGGGCGGGCATTTATAGATACGCACTTCCCGCCCGATCAGACTTTGATCAATCCGGCTGCCGATCTCGATGATCTCGCTCCCCTCGAGGACGATGCTGTGCTCAATTTCCGTTTTAATGATCCGGCATCCCTTCTGGATGGAAGTGAATGGACCGATATAGGAATCGACAACCTCCGTGCCGGAGCCGATGATGGCCGGGCCGCGGATGATGCTCGAACGCACGGAGACGCCCTTTTCGATGATGACCTCGCCGTTGATGCGGGAGGCATCATCCACAGTGCCCTCAACTCGGCCCGAAATCGTCTCCAGGATCAGCCGGTTGGCCTCGAGAATATCCTCAATCTTGCCCGTATCTTTCCACCAGCCGGAGACGAGATGCGGCTGAACTTCATAGCCGTGCTCGACCAGATACTGGATCGCGTCGGTAATCTCCAGCTCGTTCCGCCAGGACGGCTTGATGGCTTTGACCGCTTCGAAAATATGCCGGTCAAACATATAAACGCCAACCAAGGCGAGGTTGCTGACCGGTTTTTTCGGCTTCTCCACCAGCCTCACCACTTTTCCGTCCCTGAGCTCGGCGACCCCAAACATCTGAGGGTTGGGGACTTCCGTCAGCAATATCAGAGAGTTGGGCTTGCGTTCCTCAAATTCCTTCACCAGAGAGATGATCCCGCTCTTAAGGATATTGTCTCCAAGGTACATCACAAACGGCTCTTGTCCCAAGAAATCTTCGGCGATCAGGACCGCATGGGCCAGGCCGAGCGGCTCGGCCTGATCGATATATGTGATCCGCACGTCTCTGCCCCATTTCTTCCCGTTTCCGGCCGCTTCCTTGATTTCTTCCTTGGTCTCTCCGACGATGATCCCGATATTTCGGATTCCGGCGGCCACGAGCGCGTCGATGCCATAGAAAAGGACGGGCCTGTTGGCCACGGGGACGAGCTGCTTCGCTTGGGTAAATGTCAGGGGGCGAAGCCGGGTTCCCTTGCCACCGCTGAGAATCAAACCTTTCATGTTAGAAACCAAATCCTCCCATAAAGTCTGTGGTCTTGCCGATGTTTCCGAGTTCCACGGAAATCCTGAACTGAGTTTCCGCGGGCGTGCGGTAATAAAACTGTCTCAAATCGGCCTTAATACTCAGGCACTGGTAATGATAGACCAGGCCAAGCGCCGAGTAAAGGATTTTCCTCTGCAGAACGTTGTAGTCGATATCCACGAACACATCAAGGTTAAGCTGCGGGATTTTCACCCGGCCGAATGTACCAATCTGCTGCCGGTTAAAAACCGCGTAGGTGTACCAAGGATTGAGGCTTTTGAACCAGCTGACCGAAAGAAAAAACGGGTCTGAGGGCGAATTCAAACTGGCTCCCAGGCGGAAGTGCGAAAAAGTCTTAAAATAGGTGTTGTATGCCGAAGAACAGTCGAGGCTGAACGTCTTGCCGGGATAGAACCTCAGATAGCTGCTGATATCAGAGTACTTCGGAACCGTGCCTTTATATCGATAAATGCTCAAGGGACTGTCCTCCGGCGAGAGGTAGTAAGTCTGGTTTATTCCCCAAGTAAAAATTTCCCGCGGCATATCCCGCTTGACCAAGACCCGGTTGGTCAGGCCGTATACGAGTTGATGATAGCGAAAGTAACCGTAGGGGGTGATGATCCTGTCAGGTTCATTCACCGGACTGTCGTAGCGGTAGCTGATCGTTGGTTCGATGATGTGTTTGATCTTTGTCTCGCCCCCCGCGCTTTGATAGATCCGGTAGAAAACAGGCCCGGTCCATTCGACCCCGGCCCTATAATTGGGAATGAAAACGGGGTCATTGACGATGAGGCGCGTGTTTGGCGCGTACGACTGGGCATAATAGGCAAAATTCGAAGACAGGGTCGTATTGAGAGTGAGCCAGGGGATTCTGGAAAACGGCAGGCTGAGGGCGGGCGAAAAAGAAACGCTATTGTAATATTTTTCCTTGCCCGCATCATACTCATACCGCCAGCCGTACTTCCAGCTGGTTAAAGCGGAGGAGAAAGAAAAATAGACCGGCGAGAACAGCTTGATTTTGAACGAATTGAGCGTCAGCTGGGGCAGGTAATACGTTAATATGGAATTGTCGACACTCGTGTAATAGGTCTCAAATCGGGAGGCCCTCAAAGTGAAGTTATAGTTCGACCAGGCTCTGGAAATGTAGGCTTCGGACTTAAAATTGGAAATGGATGCGCGCTTGAAATTATTGTCAAAATCTCTCATGAAATCTATGGAGGTTTGGTAATCAATATTGGCCACCAGCCGGAAGTCAGCGGGAAGAGGCTGGTTGTGCCTGAACCGAACGAGATAAGCATTCGAGTATGTATTTCCTTCAGCTCCCGGTTTGAAGTAAAAATAATAGACTCTAGCCTCTCCTCCTGTTCCATCTCCGAACAAGTAGCGGTATTCCAGGCCGCCCCCGACCCCCTTGGCGGAATAATAGTCGAGGCCGAAAGTGGCATCCATATTCCTGGCCATGGCCCAAAAAAAGGCCTGACCGTAAAAAAAACCTTTCGCACCAGAGTAGCCCAGCTGCGGCATCAAAAATCCCGTCGAGCGCTCCTCATTCAGAGGATACCGCAAATAGGGCATGTAGAAAATCGGGACCTTTTTTATGGTAAAGACAGAACTCCACATCGCCACATAATCGTTTTTTTTGAGGGTGGCTTTGGCGCAGGAGAAATTCCAGCGGGGAGTGGGCTGCGTGCAGGAGGTCAGCCGCGCCTTTGTCAGTCCGTAAGTGTCCTGGGTTTTCTGCTCGATCTCGACCGCCTGGTAAAAGACGGTGGGCTGCATCATCCCGTTGGCGTTCTCCATTTTGCCCTTGTGGCTGTCCAAGTTGTAGAAAAGAGACTCGCAGCGCACCACCTCTGTTGGCAGCTGGATGACGACGTTGCCCTTGGCAAGGATGTCCTTAGTCTCGGTGTTGATCTCAACCTGGTCGGCGAACACTTTCAGGTTCTTGTAGTGCACCTCCACATCGCCCGTGGCAAAAATCCTGTTCTCTGTTCTTTCCCAGCTCCGGGCCAGAAAAGTGACGGGTGATTCAGCACCTGGGGGACCCTCCCTCGAGGCGCGCTGAGGTTTATCCCCAGGCCGGGATTGTGAGGGCGCCTGCTGCCGGGCTTGCGGCTCCGGCTCTTCAGCCGAAAAAGAAAAGGTCGTGTTCAAAATGAACGAGAATAAAAAAAATAATAGCGGCGCCAGGAGTCTGAGCCAGCAGGTCCTTCCCCTCTGATCTTCCGGCATTGAGGCAAATTTAGCACAATCCCCCCCGGATAATCAAGACAAGGAAGCGCCTGGAATTGGCTGTTCCTTGACAGCCCTCACAGGAACACATAAAATTCAGCACGCCAAAAACCGCTTCCAGGAGACAAAGATGATAGGAAAAAATGGCCTGGGCTGGATCCCCGATTATCCTGATTTCAGGGATTATACGGAAGACACCGCAGAGGTGAAAGAGATCTTGAAGCCTTCCGGGCTGCCTCACCCAACGGCCGGGAAGAAATCACGAAAATGGCCATCTCTCCCAGCGGCCGTGGACTTAAGAGAATGGTGCCCGCCCATCGAAGACCAGGGTCAGATCGGCTCCTGCACCGCCCAGGCCGGAGTCGGCGTGATCGAGTACTACGAAAGAAAAGCGTTCGGCCGCCACATCGACGCATCACGGCTGTTTCTGTATAAGGTCACGCGGAACCTGATGAAGATGAAAGGCGATACGGGCGCCTATCTGCGAAGCACCATCGGCGCGATGGTCCTCTTCGGCGTGCCACCCGAGGAATACTGGCCCTATACAGGCGACGACAAAGGCTTCGATAATGAACCGCCCGCCTTCTGCTATTCCTTTGCCCAGAATTACAAGACCATAACGTACTACAGGCACGATCCCCCGTCGGCGACGCCCGAGGCGATTATCAATAAGGTCAAAACGTATCTCGCAGCAGGGCACCCGGCCATGTTCGGGTTCACGGTCTACAGCTCGGTCGAGCAGGCCTCCGACACGGGCAAAATTCCCTTCCCTTCGCGCAGAGATAAAATCGAAGGCGGTCATGCGGTCGTGACTGTGGGTTATGACGACAAGATCGAGATCAAAAACAGATATAGTGATGAAGAAACGGTGGGCGCTCTCCTCGTCAGAAACTCCTGGGGAAAGGACTGGGGCGAGAACGGCTACGGCTGGCTGCCTTATGAATATATAAAGAAGGGGCTGGCCGAGGATTTCTGGTCGGTCTTGAAGAAGGAATGGATCGATACTGGGGAATTCAGGATATGATCAGCAGAAGAAAGACACGCTCGGTTCTAATCCCCTTGTCCTAACTCATCTCACTTTTTCGTACTTTTCTCTTCCTTCTCTGATCTAACCGACCTGTCCCGCCACTTTCCCTGGGGGGGCTGGGCGTACTGGCCGTAATAGCGGACCATGAATTGGCCTTTGTCGGGGGATGTGCGAGGTCACCCGGTCAAAGATCTTCGCAAAACACGAGCTTCAGCTTAGGACATTTGAGATCGATACTTTTGCCTTCGCCGATACGGCCATAGAGTTTTGGCGTAGGCCATGGACTCGCCGGCAAGCCAAGCGGCAAAGCCTAGTGCCACTACAGGCAACGTTGATAGATAGAGGTGCAGGACACTCCCCCGCTGCGCTGTGCGCGCGGTCCGCGTGAGCAGACGTACCAGCCTAACCGGGAAAACCGAGATCATGAGCCAGAGCATGAGCCGTAGCTTCGACCAGCGCACCTCCCTGGCATTCATCCTGCCAAAGTCTTTTCCGCGCGTATAGCGCTCGGCAACATACTTGCGCCATGTGACGCGATGATGATGGCTGACACTGGCGCTGGCCTCAAACCATATGGTGTAGCCCCGAGCGCCGAGCGCCGATGTGAGCAGGTAATCGCCGCTGAATAAGTCATCCTTGAAAGGTCCCGCGGCTTCATACATTTCCCGCGTCAAAAGCAAGTTGGCCGACGCGGCCGAGCCAACAGGCCCAGCCGGCTTGTACGGCAGGGAGCCGTGGTACTTGCAGAAGTGCACTCCCCATTCGAACCAGTGCTTCCCAAAGCACGTCACGCTGCCGCTGACGGCATAACCTGTTTGCTGGTGACACAGGACCAACCGCTCCAGCCAGTTAGGAGCGGGGTAAATATCGGGGTCAGTGAAGACGATGATGTCTCCAACGCTCGATTGGACGCCAAGATTGCGCGCAGCATGCGGCAGGAGCCGCCGCTCGGAGTGGATATAACGGACCTCCGGGTAGTTCGCCACGATTTTTTGCGAACGGAGGCTGACACTGCTGTCGACGATGACGACTTCCATATCACGCCAAGTCTGGTCGCGCATGGCATCGAGACAACCGGCGATAGTATCGTGCGATTCATAGGCCGGAATGATGATGGACACGGCGGGCATGCGTTCTATCTATCCAGGGCCGGGTGGAGGGCTGGCCCGGTCGGCGTTCATCTCGTAAATCAAGAAACGGCGATCATGGATTGGCACTCCCGTCAGCAGGCCGACCGCCTCGCCTGCAGCACCGCCCAAATGCGCGCCAAGGACAGCCCAGATGCCCGCCAGAGCTTTCCAGAAGTATGATGATCGGCGGTGGGCGAGAATCCAAAGAAGCCGAGCCGACCGGTAGAGGGGGGCGAAAGGAGTGAAAATCAGCCGCAGCGCGCGCTTCAGCGGCGACCAGTGATAGAGTTCTGCCCTCAGCGGGGCAAAATTGCGCATGACGAGGTAGTACCCGAACATGAGCGTCCGGAGATTCCCCTCGCTCGAATGCTCAATTCGAGCGTCCGGCGCGTGCCAAAGCTTGTGGCCGTCGGTCCGCATACGCCACTGAAGAAAGATATCGGCTTCCAGCAGCCGGTCAAGTTCAGAATCATAGCCCAGAAGTACATCGCGTTTGAACGTAGAATTCTGGCCCGGAATGAGACTGCTCTCGCCTGGTTTCAGCGGAGGCACCCATTCGCCAAATCCCGTCAGGTATATGAGATCACTGAGGCCCTGGCCAGGCGCGGAGTTATACACCTCGGGTCCGACACCCGCCCAGCCGCCGGCGTGAGCCTCCAGCATGGCCTCAGCCCAACCGGGGCGCACCAAGACGTGTTCCTCAAGGAAGGCAACGATGGGCGCACGCGCCATCCGAACGGCCAGGCCGCGTGCCGGGCCGTACCCGATCGTGTAGTTCAACCTCAATAGACGAATGGCACGATGACTGCTCGAAGGGAGGCGGGCTACAGAGGCTGGCGCAAAGTCGAACAACAGCACTTCGATATCGTCAATAATGCTCTGGCCAAGGATACTTTGCAGACACCTCTCACCCCGCTGGCGCTGCCCGTCCACCATCACGATTGCGGAGATGCGAGGCCTATGGCTCATGAATTGTCTGCTTTCATGTGGGCTGTCTTGTTTTTGCCCGGTCTACCGATCATTGCCTGCGCCCACGTATAGAATATTAATCTCTACTATTTTACGCAATAAAGGCGCGATCGGCAACTGAGGAAAAGAGGCTTCCAAGCAAACCCGCCAATGGCGCAAAAATCCATCTTCACTAAGTCTGAATGTTTTTCGACGAATAAGGCCCGCGTCATTTTTGGCGTGCGAGCGGTACCGGTGGGACGAGCGCCAAATCCCGACAACCTCATGATCCTGCTGAAAGAACGGGAAGAACTCCTGCTCGCAGGCCCGAATCAGGGATGGAAAATGTCAACCTGGGTTGACGCCCGGCCAGGAGAATGGAAACGTCGGGAAGCAGGACCGGGCGGATGATGGCGCTATCATGAGAAATAGGAAGGAATTGGATTACTGGAGATATGAAAGGAATGGAGTTGACGAGATCGCTGTGTTGAAGCAAGCGGCGGCGGACGAACGGCTCGTAGTCGCTGTGGACACAGGGATAGCCGCGCGAACCGACAATGGCGAATCCTCATCGGAGGGCCTCGCGGCAGGCGTCTAGGAGGCAAGAGGCGGCCCGCTCCCATGTGAACAGGGAGGCGCGGCGCGGGCCCATTTCGCGGAGGGAGGCGATAGCGGCGGGATCGCGGAGTAGGCGGGAGAGGGCGGAGGCGATGGCGATGGGGTCGGCGGGATCGACGAAGAGGGCGGCGTCCGCGCAGACCTCGCGGAAGATGGGCCGTTCAGAGACGAGAGCTGGGACCCCGCTGGCCATGGCCTCCAGGGCTGGCAGGCCGAACCCTTCCTCGAAGGAAACGAAGCAGAAGACGTGGGCCAGGGCATAAAGGGCTGGGAGGTCTTCGTCCCGGACCCATCCGAGCCGGATAACGCGGTCGCCGATCTTGTGGCGGCGGATCAGCCGGGCTAGGTCAAAGGATTTGCTGTCTGGGGCACCCGCCAGGACAAGGGGAATGGGATCGTCCAGGCGGGAGAGGGCGTCGAGGAGATTCCCGATATTCTTGCGCCGGTTCAGACGCCCTACGTAAAGGAGAAACCGTTCGGGCAGGCGGTAGCGGGAGGCGACGGAAGACATGGCTTCGGCGGGGTGCGCGGCGCGCGGCTTGAAGCTCTCCTCGACGCCCAGCGGGACAACGGAGATTTTCTCCGGTGGAGCGACGCCGTGGGCCACGAGGCGGTACTTCTCAGATTCGGACAGAGTGACGACGCGCTCGGCGCGGCGACCGAGATACCCGATAGAGGCAAAATAGAGCCGCTCGGCGCGGGAGAAGTATTCGGGGTGAGAGAGGAAGATCGCATCGTTGACGAAGGCGACGCGCCGATAGGGAGCGCGGAACGGCACGAAATTGAAGAAGACCCCGGCGTCAAGACCCAGCAGGCGAGCCCGCGGCGGGATCGTGACGAGATTGGCTAGGAGGTTGGGCCAGCCGGGGACGTAGGCCAGAGTCAGGTTCGGGGAGGCGAAGGGAAAGGGGAGGTGGCGGTCCTTGCTGCGGAGAAACAGGACGTATTCGTGCTCGGGATGACAGGTCAACCAGCACTCGACGATTCTGCGAACGACCACGCGGCCGCTGGGATTCCCCTCGAAGAACCATTTAGCGTCGAGCCCAATCCTCATCGCGTCCGGCTAATCCTCTCCTGCTGCCGGACCCCGGAGAAAGGCGGCACCCGCGGCGCAGAACGTCCACAGGATCCAGCCGATGGATACAGGAAAAGCGCTCGTAACCTGGTACGCGAGTGTGGAGAGAAGAAGGACGAGGAACAGGGACCAAGCGCCGGCGCGGAGAGGTGCGGCTCGGACCGAGAAAGCCGTCCGAAAGAGGGACGCGGCCATGAGCCCCAGGGCCGAGAAATAGAGGCCGAGGCCCAGGAGGCCCCAGTCGTGAAGGACCTGGGCTGCGGCAACGGGGATATAAGAGCGGATCGGGCTGTCGGTGAGGAGGCTCATGGAATCCGTGCCCCGGCCGAGCACGGGGCTCTTTTTCCAATCCGCGAGCGCGGCGGAAGCGGCCTGTAGCCGGTGGCCGAGGCTGAAGCTCTTGAGAAGGCGGTGGATCTCCTCGTCGGTGAATTCTGGCGCCTTCGCCCCCGGACTCGGCGCCGGAGCCGCCAACTTGGGCTTCGTGAATCGGCCGCTCGTCCAGAAGATATCTTCGGCGGCGATGCCGAATTCGCCCCAGGAAACTCCCGGCTTGAGAATGGAGCGGACGGGAAGCCGGACCGCAAGGAAGAGGAGCGCGGCCAGGGTGCCGGCGACGGCGAAGGCGGCACCCCGGACGAGGTTGCGGCCGCGGCGGGCCTGGAAGCCCCAGGCGAGGGCTGCGAGCGCCCCGGCGGCGGCGATGATCCAGGCGGTGCGCGAGCGGGAGAAGACCGTCCCGCCGGCAGCGAAGGCGATGGCCGCTACTTCCAGGCGGCGGCCCAAACCGGCGCGGCCCGGGCCGTTCATGATCCGATGGAGGAAGATTATAAGGGTCAAGGCCGACGCGGAGCCGAACAGGTTCGTACTGATCATGGTCCCGCGGAGAGATGAGAAGCCGAGTTCATATCGGACCATGCCCAAGTCCCAACCGGCGTAGAAGAGAAAAAAGGCGGCTACTGAAAGCCCAATAGCTGACGCCCCAAAGTTCCACAAGGCGTCCCAGGCCGGGGCGAAGCGGGCGTCTGCGATCTCTACGGCGACGGCCAAAAGGCCCAGAGTGTAAGGGAGGTACACCAGGGATTTGCGGAGAGAGAACATCGGATCGGGAGAGCCCAAGGCGGAGGAGAGGAGCATAACGGGGAAAAGAGCAGCCAGAAGGGCGGCCGGGAGCGGAATCTCGACCTTGATCCGCCCGAGAAGGACCCGGCGGAGTGTATCCGCAAATAGGAACAGGAGGGCGATCTGTTCGAGGCGGACCGTGGACCCGCCAATCTCCCAGCGGATACGGGAGAGGAAAGCACAGGCCAAGGCCAGGAGGAGAGGAAACGTCGGTCCGCCGGTGCGGCGGCACGAGACAGCTATAATGGAGGCGAGGACCGCGAAGGCGGCGACGGGGATAGTCGGAAACATGGCGATCTCTACTCCGCGCCCCGCAGAGATTTCACCCAAGCCCGAGCCTGGCCGCGGACGAGGGCAAGATCGCGGGCGCAGGGGACAAAGAGGTCCCGCCAGCGGGCGCCGCCGGAGCGGACGTAGAGGGCGGCTGCGACGGCGGTGGCGGCGGCGAAGCCGATGGTGGCGGCCAGAGCCGCGCCGCGGATCCCGTAGGTAGGAATCCAGAGGATATCGAGGATGACCATAACGAGGAACGCGACTGCCGAAGTCAGGCTGTAGCGGAGAGGCTTCCCGCGAGCGAGGAGATCGGCAGCCAGGATTTTCCAGACCGAGAAGGCCAGGAAGCCCGGAAGCAGGATCCGCAGCACGGGCACGGCTTCGAGAAAGGCGGGGCCGAAGAGGAGGAAGACGAACGGCCGGGCCCCGGCGAAGAGGATCGCGCCGAAGGCTAGGACGAACACGAGGATGATGCGGCAGGATTGCGGGGTGACTGAGCCGGCCTGGCGGTCGTCCATCCGGCTGAGGTGGGGGACGAGGACGATGCCGGCCGCTTCGGGGAGGCGGTAGACGAGCTCGCAGAGGTTGACGGCCGCGCCGAAGAAGCCCACTGCGGCAGGGCCGAGGAAGGCGTTGATGATGAGGAAATCCGCCCTATAATTCATTAGCTCAAGGACGGCGCCGGGGTGGACGCGAAACCCATAGCCGAGGAGCCGGCGGAGGAGGCCTCGGTCGAGTCGGCAGGGGCGCAGCTCGCCGAGGCGGAAGAGACGGATAGCGGCAGCAGCGGTCGCGAAGGCCAGGGCGATCGACCAGGCGACGACGGCGCCGGTGAGCCCGCGGCGCAGGACGCCGACCGCGAGGGCCAGGAGGATGAATTGGGCGAAGGGGAAGGCCAGGGCATAGAGGTTGCGGTCGCTGAGGCGAAGCGAGGCCTGGAAGGCGTGGCCGAAGTATTCAAAGAAGAAATAGACTGGGGCCATAACGCACATCCAGGCGGCAAAGCTGGGGGGGATCTCTTTGAGGACGGACCTTTGTAGGGCCAGAACCAGGCCGAGGATAGCCGCGGAGGAGAGGAGGCCCAGGCCGGCGGTGAGGACGAGGCCGTGGAAGACGACGCGCGGCCTATCCTCGCGGGCGGCGGAATAGATGACGGCCGGGCCGACGCCGAACCGACCCAGGGTTACGGCCAGGATGGGGATGAGGATGAGGACTGACATCGTCCCCTTGCCTTGGGGGCCAAGGAGGCGCGCCATGAGGACGGCGATCCCAGCACCGAGGACGGCCATAGCCAGCAAGGTCGCGTACGTCGAGATGGACTGGCGGATGATGCGGGTGCGGTGCAAGCTCATTCTACCGAACGTTTCCG
>Ga0209253_10000730_pt1 | contig 28541 bp, 22 predicted proteins | sample FrelakmetBRP12BR_FD_187145 | JGI IMG/M metagenome (GOLD analysis project Ga0209253, IMG submission 187145) | Freshwater lake sediment microbial communities from the University of Notre Dame, USA, for methane emissions studies - BRP12 BR (SPAdes)... | ecosystem: Environmental > Aquatic >...
CAGAGATATTGGGACTGTGGCACCCGCTCTTTCGACGTCTCCTTGATGCTGCAGGCCACGGAAAACACGAAGATAGGAAGAAAGGAGCGGGCCCTTCTCGGACTCCTGGCAAGGATCGGGAGCGGCAGCATGGAACCCTCCGGGCAGATTCTCGAGGCGACCCGCAGCCTCGACCGGGCGCGCCGGCAAATCGTGAGGAGATGGCTCAAGGCCGGCCAGCGAAATCACTTTCCTCTCGTGGCCAACCCCGAGCCTCTCCCAACCGTCAACCACGCCGAGCCCTAGCAGATCGCCGTTCCTCGGCGGAAACACCCAGCGTCATCTGGGGTACCTGCGGCCCACTGCTACGGTTTCTTTCCCCTCGGAAGAGCGTCTCCCTTTACACGATACTCGTCATTCCCACTATCCCCTAGCGGCGCCCGCGGAGCCAGGTTACCCTGCCCATCTTTTGCTTGCAGGCCTGTCGAGGAAGTCTTTATAATGACGAGCACCTGCTGCTTTGGGCGTGAGGAAGATCCTGTGAGGGTCATGACCTTTAACCTTCGCTTCGAGAATGACTTCGACGGCGACAACAGGTGGGGAAATCGCTGCGAGTTCCTGGTAAAGACTATCCTGAAGTACGGACCTCACATCGTCGGCACCCAGGAGGGTAAGCCGTCCCAGCTTGATTTCCTTCGCGAGCGCCTCACCGGGTACCGAATCTCGGCGGAGTCCCGCTGGTGGGACCGCGAGTGTCAGTATCCCACCCTTTTTTATCTGGCGCGGTCCTTTCGCTGCCTGGAAGGGGGGGAGTTCTGGCTCTCGGAGACACCCGTTATCCACCGGAGCAAGAGTTGGGACTCGGCCTTTCCCCGTATGATGAGCTATGCTCATCTCGAGGTGCGGGAAACGGGGCAGCGGCTTTGGTCGGTGGTGACGCATCTAGATCACATCTCTGAGCGCGCTCGCATCGAAGGCGCCAAGATGATTGGCACATGGGCCTTCGCCCGGGGAGCACCAGCGGTCCTCGTGGGCGATTTCAACGATGGCCCAGGATCGGAGGTGCACCAAGTTCTCACCCTTCCCAGCGGTCCTTTTCTCGACACTTGGGAAAGGCTCGGGCGAAAGGAGGATGAAGAGAGCTACACCCAGCACGGTTTTACCGGAGTCGGTGCCAAAGGCCGCATTGATTGGATCCTTGCCACTCCAGACTTCCAGGTTCTGGAGGCAATCATCGGGAGGGATCACGAAGAGGGGCGCTACCCGTCCGACCACTTTCCCTACTGGGTCGACCTGAAACTGGTAGACCGCCGGCGACGTGCACCTGACATCGCGGGAAACATGAGGGAGGGAGTTAACTCTGGTTCGGAAAGCTGAAGCGGTATGCCCGAATGTTCGCAAGACTGGCACGAGTCTTGCCAAAAAAATAACGGCTAGACAGAGGCTCCTCCTGCCGGTGCGCCGCTGAGGAGGGGAGATCCCAACACGCTCAAGGAATGTTTCAGAGGGTTGCACAGCTCTTTTCCGTCAAGCCTTGTCTTTTAAGCTCTTTCATATGTCTTCACAGCTTCTCACCCCCGGGGCCCTGAGTGTATTTCCCCGCAAGGATCATGGTTGCATGAAAGAGAACATTCGCGTCGCCCTCGTTCAGGGTAAACCCTATCCCGATCTGGATGATCCACGAAACGTGGGTCACGCCATTCGACTCCTCGACCATTGCCGGGGAAAGGGTGTGGATATCGCGTGCCTTCCGGCCTGTTTTCCCTGGTCAAGCGAGGAGGCTCTCAGCGAGGTGGCGAGGAGCCTGAAGTGTTACCTGGTTGCAGGTCTATTGGAGGTTGCTGGGGGCAAGCGATTCAATACCGCAACCCTCTTCGACCGGCGTGGTCGCCTTGTGGGGCGACAGCGCCAGGTCACCGTGGGGGCGGCGGAGCGCCAGCATCTCGCCATCGCTCCCGGTGAGGCCTCGTATCTGGCCTTCGATACTGACTTCGGCCGCGTGGGACTGCCGGTGGGAATCGACTTCTGGGGTCAACCGGACGCAACCAGAGCCATCACGGAGCAGGGAGCGGACCTTGTCATCAACTCCAGCATCTTTCCTATCCTGTTGGGGCACTGGAAGTCAGCAGCCCTCACCCGTGCTCTTGAGAACTTCGTTCCCGTGGTCGGCATCAACACGGCCGATTTCAACCTTCGTCTGGGCGGCAGGGTGCAGCACCAGCACGGAGGTCGAAGCCTCATTATCCAGCCGCCCCGATTGATCAACAAGGACGATTTCCGCGTTTGGCTCCGAAGCCTTGACAGCCTGGAAGGATGGATAAGCTTGAAGCTGGATAAGCGGGAGCAGGTCGCTCTTGGGGAGGTCGACCTGGCGACCGCGCGGCGCTTTCGCGGGGAGTTCTGGCGTCAGCTTGGGATTCAGCGACCTGCCGATGGTTAGACGCGTCGGGGACCGCAACGCTTTGGCTCAAGCGGAAAAAGAAAACCCGCCGGGTGGCGAGCTTTCTCGAGAAATCAGACTGACTCAGCCTTACTGTCATCACGCAGAAGGCGCTTCGACTTTTTTCCTTCTCCGGATAACTCTTTTTGGAGCCGCTTCCTGAGCTGCCGCTGCAGCCCTGGCCTTCCGGGCCTTCTGCAGTCTCGCCCCGAGGCCGAGGGCTTTGGCGGTCTTCCGCCGCTTGGCGGTCAATGACTTCGCTGACAGAGGCTGCCTGGCGGAGAATCCCCACTTCTTCCGATATTCCCGCGGGGTCAGGCCGAACTTTGCAAGAGTTCTCGCGGTCAGTTGCTTGTACTTCTTGCCATCTTCCAGATTGATGACGTAGTTGCGATGGATGGACTTCGCCGGGTTGGCCCTGAGTTGTGCGAGTTCATCCTGCTCTTTGGCGGCCTCAGGCATTTCGCCCATAAGCTCGAGGCCCTTCAGTTGCTGCAACGCCTCAAATGTTTTCTTGAGGGCAGCATCCATCTCGTCTGCAGACATAGCTGCGTGCGATGCCTGCGCCGCCACAATCTCGGCAGCCATCTCAGTCAAACTTTTTGCCATACCATCCTCCTTCTCGGAACGATTCGGATATAACTCTGAAGCTCTCTTGCTGTAACCATATTGAGAAAAAATATACTTGTCAACAACTATTTCGTTATTTGAGCATATCAAGGCGAAAAAAAGTAGGTGATGAGGTCGACTCAAGAAGGTTCGATCCGATCATCGAATCGTCTATCTTGCGCTCCGGGAACAGAGAGAGCAGGACACCCAGTTGATGCAGAGGAGCGCGCATACTCGCCATTGCTTGCTTGTCTTCAGAGACAAACCATATGCGCCTACCGCGTGTTATCACCTAGGGGGCATTCCCGCTGGGCTCAGCCCCATGAGAGTCCGAGTAAGGCCCGGTTGAGAGTCGAAGATAGGCGGGCGAAGAGACATCCTGATGACGACGGGTTCCGGGGAATGTCGTGGGTCCTCCATCCCTCTGCCTGAAAATGCTCTAGCGAGCGCATTCCCCGTCCCGCCTTCGGGCGGGACTGCGGGGTTAGCGAACGAACTACGATAAGGTGAGATTTCTTCCTTACATTTCGAAGATTCCCTGTCCAGCTGCAGCGGGACTGCAGGGAGCTTCAATAGTTCTTGCGGCCGCCGCGAATCCCTTTCTGCTGCAGGCCTTCTCCGGATTCCTGCCGTCGGCCTGTGGTGCTAGCGCCCGAATGCGGAGAGAACGTGCAACCACGTTGTTGTTGCCTTGACGCAAAAAAAAGCGGCGACCCGGGAAAAATGCACGGCGCGGAGGGATAGGGATAACGATCAACACGAATGGTCACAGATCGTGCTCCGTCACGATACGTATGGGGATCTGTGAGAATCCGTCTCCTGGTTTAAGAGGCACTCTGTTGATTTCGCGCCGAGGAAGCTATAGAGTGATTTGCGCAGAATCCTTGGCAAGCTCTTGTGCTGCTACGGAAGTAAGATACAATATCTGCGTGAATCAGCGTAAATGTGCGTCCTGTTCTATCGACGCGAGCGACATGGGACCCGAAACGCACCCAACTGATGCAGCCGAGCGCCTCACGGCGCTGGCTCGTGAATTGCTCGTCCAGTCGCGGCCTGAGGCGGCCCCACGCCTGAAGGTCATGCTCGAGTCGCGTCTCGAGCGAGATCTCGGCATCGACAGCCTGGCCCGGGTTGAGCTCATGCTCCGGATGGAACGCGCTTTCGGCGTGCGCTTGGCGGAAGGTGTCGTGGCGGAGGCTGAGACGCTCGGTGACCTGCTGCGGGCCGTTCTCGGCGCGTCGGTGGAGGCGTTGCCTGCTCTCGCTCCCGAGGTCCTGGCTCGCGCCACGGCGACGGAGGGCGTGGAGGGCTCACCGGGCGAGGCGGGGACCCTTGTCGACGCCCTCGAATGGCGGGTGGCACATCATCCGGAGCGGGTGCACATCACCTTCCTCCCGAGCGACGAGGAGACGCAGACCTTTCGTTACCGCGAGCTCCTCGGGCGCGCCCGACGTGCGGCCGCCAGCCTGCAGCGCGCGGGCCTCGAACGCCAGCAGGCCGTTGCCGTCATGCTGCCCACGAGTCTGGAGTTCTTCGTCGCCTTTTACGGCATCCTGATCGCGGGCGGCATCCCGGTGCCCATCTATCCGCCGGTGCGAATGTCCCAGATCGAGGATCACCTCCGCCGGCAGGCGGGGATTCTTGCCAACTGCCTTGCACCGATACTCGTAACAGTGCCGGAAGCGAAGCTGCTCGCTCAGCTTTTGAAAGGGGACGCTCCCACGCTTAAGCAGATTGTCACCGTCACCGAGCTCGAGGCGAGCGACGGCGAGCCGCAGCCGATTCCGCTCGCGCCCGGCGATATTGCCCTCCTCCAGTACACCTCCGGCAGCACCGGGAACCCCAAAGGCGTGATCCTCACCCACGAGAACCTCCTCGCCAACATGCGCGCCATGGGGCATGCGGCGGGCGTGGACGCCAACGACACCTTTGTGTCGTGGCTTCCCCTCTATCACGATATGGGCCTCATCGGCGCTTGGCTCACGGGCCTGTACTCCGCCTTTCATCTGGTCCTCATGTCGCCGGTGGCGTTCCTATCCCGACCGGTGCGCTGGCTGTGGACGATCCACCGCTTCCGCGGCACCCTATCGGCCGCGCCCAACTTCGCCTACGAGCTGTGCGCGACCAAGGTCGACGAGCGCGACCTCGAGGGGCTCGACCTCTCGTCGTGGCGCTGGGCTTGCAACGGCGCCGAGCCGGTGAGCGCGGAGACCCTCGCCCGCTTCGCCAACCGGCTCGCCCCTTACGGATTCGACCCCCGCTCCCTTGCACCGGTCTACGGCCTGGCGGAGTGCGCCCTTGATCTCACTTTCCCGCCGTCGCGCCGGGGGGCGCTCATCGACCTCGTGGATCGCGAGGCCCTCACTCACACTGGCCGGGCGCTTCCCGCGGCGCCGACGAATCCCCAGGCGCTGAAGATTGTCGCCTGCGGCCGCGCCCTTCCTGGCTACGGGATACGCATCGTTGATGGGCACGGCCGTGAGCTTCCGGAGCGCGCGGAGGGGCGGGTTGAGTTCCGCGGCCCGTCGGCAACCTCCGGCTATTATCGGAATCCCGAAGCCACTGCCAAGCTTGTGGACGGTCAGTGGCTGGATTCCGGCGATCTCGGCTATCTCGCCGACGGTGAGCTCTATCTCACCGGCCGCGCCAAGGACATGATCATCCGCGGCGGCCACAACGTGTATCCGTACGAGCTCGAGCATGCGGTGGGCAACCTTCCCGGCATCCGCAAGGGGTGTGTCGCCGTGTTCGGCACGCGCGATCAGGCCGGCGCTACCGACCGGGTCGTGGTGGTCGCCGAGACGCGGGAGAGCGATGCGGCAAAGCGCGAAGAGCTCCGGGCGAGGATCAACAACCTCGCGGTTGACCTCCTTGGTGGTCCCGCCGATGAGATCGTGCTCGCGCCGCCTCAGACCGTCCTCAAGACCTCGAGCGGCAAGATCCGTCGCGCCGCGACGCGTGAGGTGTACGAGCACGGCCTTGTGGGCGTAGCGCAGCATGCGGTTTGGGTTCAAGTGGCTCGCCTCGCCTGGCGCGGCACGTTGGCGCGGTTGCGGCAGTGGCTGGCCGGTGCGGGGCGCACGCTTTACGGCGCCTACGTTTGGAGCCTCTTTGCCCTGGTCACAATAGTCGGCTTTGTCGCGAGCTTCCTTCCGGGTCTCCGCGTCCGACGGGCCGCGGCACGGGGGCTGGCGCGCTCCCTCTTGCGGGCTGCAGGGATCCCCGTCACCGTGGAGGGGGTGGAGCACTTGCCCCAGGAGTGGCCTTTCGTGCTCGTGGCAAACCATGCGAGCTATATCGACGGGATCGTCCTCGTCGCTGCGATCCCGCGGGCGTTTGCCTTCACTGCCAAGGCGGAGCTCAAGGGCCAGCGGCTGATCCGCCATCTTCTCGGGAGCATCGGTACCCGGTTCGTCGAGCGTTTCGACGCCAGACAAGGGGTGAGCGACGCCCGCGAGCTTGCCGCGGTCGGCGGCGCGGGGGAGTCGCTCGCCTTCTTCCCCGAGGGGACCTTCCGGCGGGCGCCGGGGCTTCTCTCCTTCCGCATGGGCGCCTTCGTTGTGAGCGCCGAAGCCGGAATGTCCCTTGTGCCGGTAACCCTCGTGGGGACCCGCGCAGTGCTCCAAGACAAGAGCTGGATCGCGCGGCGCCTCCCGATACGGGTGGTGATAGGGGAACCGATGAAACCTCAGGGACGGGACTGGGATGAGGCGGTCAGACTCCGCACCGCGGCGCGCGCGGTGATCCTCGCTGGCTGCGGCGAGCCGGATGCGGGAGCGGAACCCCATCCGTTCAATAGGACACAGATTTACACAGATTGACACGGATTGTGAACACCGCTTTAAGGATGAAGACGAAGACGGAAAAGAAGTCGTCTCGTCTTGATCGGTAGAGATGCGTGTCCCAATGACTGGGACACATACGGCTTGGATGAACATAGGTGGTTGTTGTTGTATTATCTGTGTTGATCTGTGAAAATCTGTGTCCCATTGCATCTGGTGATTGATATGGACGAGCAACGTGATGCAACGGAATCTCCCTGGGTGCGGCTACACACGGTCGGGAATCGCTTCGAGGCGGATCTTCTGCTCCACGCCCTGGAGCAGGAGGGGATCCCCGTTCGCCTCCGGACCTATGAAGAGACTCCCTACGACGGACTCTTCGTGCCCCAGCGAGGCTGGGGGGCCATCTTCGTTCCTGAAGAGTATGAAGATGGTGCCCGGGAGCTCATTCATCGTATCTTGGCAAGCGCGCCCCAGGAGCCGACCCCTCTCCCCGTCGCAAACGAGGACGAGGGGGAAGCATGGTGAGAGGTGGACCGGGAATGGACGAGCCGGCATGAACATCGATCATCCGATTAAGAAACCCCAGCGCCGATTTCAAGACCCGGGCGAGATCGATCCAAGGCTCTGGGAGGAGTGCGCAACGCGAGACCGAAGCGAGATCTGCGTTCGTGCCTCCGTGCGGTTTGACCTAGAGCGGGGTTGCTACCTCGTCCCGTTCCTGAACCGAAAGTATGAAGTTTTTCCTGGGGAGCGCTTGATCGAGCGCCAGGACTCTCGGGGGGAGGAGCCGCTCTCCTTTCAACTGTACCTGGTCCTCGTTACCTATCTCCTCCGCGCCCAATCGCTCGGGCTCTCCGGACGGATGGTAACCGGTGCGGAGCTGAGGGGCGGAAGTTTTTTCTTTAGAGGTCCCCATGCTCTCTTCACGGAGCCACTGGAGCGGCGCTTCGGCAGCGACCCCGAAGGTTTTCTCGGCGCGGGGCTCCGGCTCGGCGGCGGCAAGACGGATTTCGGCGACGCCTCCTTTCGGCTCTGGCCTCTTCCGAGGATTCCCCTCGGCTATATCCTCTGGTCTGCCGACGATGAGTTCTCGGCGCGGGTCGGGGTTGTCTTTGACGCCTCCGTCGTGGAGCATCTGGCCCTCGATGTGATCTGGGCGCTGGTCAACGAGGTGGGGCGGGCGTTGCTGAACGAGGCAAAGAGCAGAGAGCAGGGCGCAGCGGGCTGACGCCGCCGAATGCTTGACAGGTGCGGCCCTTCTTGCTAAAAGCCCTAGGCCTGGGGCCTTCGAGGGAGAATTCCCGGCTGGCCAGGCCCGAGGTTGGTAGATAACCCCAGGGGACCATGAGGAGGAGATCGTGGCCGCAAAACGGATCCCGCGCAAGGAGCTCAAACAGCCGGACGAATTGGTCACCCTAACCGGCAAGGTGATCCAGTGGTGCATGGGGAACAAAGCTCTGCTGCTTCGGGGATCGGCCACGCTCGCGGCGGTTATCCTGGTGGTGGCGGCGGTTTTTTTCTATCAGGGATACCGGGAACGGCAGGCTCGACTCCTCTACAACGAGGCCCTCGCTCTCGAGGCGCACGCTGGACGCGAAGAGGGGTCGAACCCCGAGGCCGCTCTAGCCAAGCTGAAGGAGGTGCGGGAGCGATACGCATCGACGAAGGTGGGGCCGGTCGCCCTGGCTGATCTCGCAGGCGCCTATCTCAGGAAAGGCAGTTACGATGAGGCCGTTGCCTGTTACCAGGGGTCACTCAAGGGACTCGATCGCCGGAGCTCCATCTACGGTCTGGCCCTGGAGAATCTGGGGACGGCCTACGAGGCCAAGGGTGCTTGGGATTCCGCTCTCGAGACCTATGAGCGGCTCGCCCGCGAGGGCACGCCTGTGTATCAAAAGCAGGCCGAGCTCGGTCTCGGCCGAGTATACGAGGCCAAGGGGGATCGCGCCAAGGCCCTCTCCCACTATGAGGCATACCTCAAGGACAACCCCGATACCCTTGCCAGCGACTGGATCCGGGTGAAGGTGACTCGCTGGCGCCTCGAGGGAGTCTCGTAAAAATACCTTGACAACCTGTGGAAATTTCTATAGCGTTCGTGCGTACGCGACCGATGCACTGAGAAGACCATGTATAGCACTGTTACCGGCTTCGGGGGTTTCTTTAGCTTCGGCGGCTTCTTTTTTGGAAGTCCGCCCGTGGGTTGAAGAGGTAAGCCGGTAGCATCAGGTGACTATCGGAGGCCATGGGCGGACGGAAGACGGGCCCATGGCCTTTTGTTTTGGGGCCGTGGGTGAATCAAGACCTACGGCCTTGGTATTTTCGACGGCGGCCGATCTTGAGAGCTGGGTCGGCTGCCTGGGAGGTTCTGGGGAATGGCGAGACCCGGCTGGAGTCCAAGGGTTCTCTTGGTGCCAGCGCTCGGGACTCTCCTCCTCTGGATGGCCCCGCTCGCCACAGACATCCAGGCGGGCGACTTGGCGGACACGACGCTCCGTTTCGCCAACTACCTTTACTCCCAGGAGGAGTACTACGGTGCCATCGGCGAGTACAAGCGCTACCTCTTCCTCGCCCCGGAGGGAGGAGAGGCGCCTTTTGCCGCCCTCCGCATTGCCGAGTGCTATGCCCACGGGAAGCGGTGGAGCGAAGCCCTTGGGGCAGTAGAGGAGTTCCTGCGGGCTTACGGCTCAAGCCCTCTTGCGGTACAGGGTCGAATGCTCAGGGCGCGAGTTCTCGTTGAGCTGGGCAAGGGAGAGGAGGCACGAGAGGAGCTCCGGCACCTGCTGGAACCCCACCCCGGGGAACCGCTGGCAGCGGAGATCTGGTATCTTACCGCCATCTCCCTGGCCCGGGAGTCGCGGTGGCTCGAGGCTGACGAGGCGCTGCGGCAGATTGGCTCCCAGAGCCGCCGCTTTGCTGCCGCCCAGGGTATGCGGCAGGTTCTGGGCGAGGCCCCCACGGCTACGCGGAAGGATCCGGCTGTTGCGGGCCTGTTAGCGGCTGTGGTTCCTGGGGCCGGCCATCTCTACTGCGAGCGACCGGGCGATGGGGCCATAGCGTTCGTGTTTACCGGAGCCTTTGCCTGGGCTACAGTGGAGGCCCTCCGTCAGGACCACGAGGCCGTTGGGATCGGCCTCGGCTTCATCGCCCTTTCCTTCTATGGGGGGAACATCTTCAGCGCCGTCAACGTGGCTCATAAGTATAACGACCGTGAGGAGCGTCGCCTGCGGCTGCGCCTCGCGCCCTACGACCAGCTAGGTCTCGAGGTGTACCCCGGACGGACGCCAAGTGTGCGGCTGACCTTTTCCTTTTGAAGAGGTGCGCGGGCATGAAACGTTTCCCGACCCTCCTGCTTCTCGCACTCCTCCTGCTGTCGGCCCTAAGCTGGCCGACTGCCGTCAGCCTCGCCGGGGAGGATCCCATGCGCGGACCCTGGAACCAGCGACCGACGGGAGCACCTGCGTCGTCCCAGCAGCGGTCGCAGGAGACGCCGTCCCCGGCGGCATCCTTTTTCCGGCTTCTGGTGACCTTCTTCCAGCGGGTTATTTCACCTGTCGATGGGGATAGGTGCCCGAGCTATCCCACCTGTTCCGCATACAGCATTCAGGCCTACGAACAACACGGGGCGGTCCTCGGCACCTTGATGACGGTGGATAGGCTGTTCCATGAGGATTCGGAGGCGGGGTTTGCCCCCACCATCGAGGTCCATGGGGTGAGACGAATTTACGATCCGCTGTGGGCCAACGAGTTCTGGAAGGAGACGGAAGGCAAGAGAGCACGCACGGAATGAGCCGGTGCCCCGGCCGCCATACGGATGGATCGCGAAGAGGAGGTTCTATGATCTATAACGAAGAATTCGAAACCATGCCCAGGGAGGCACTGGAGGCCATTCAGGTGCGACGGCTTCAGGCAACGGCGGCCAGGGTGTACAACACCGTGCCCTTTTATCGCAAGCGCTTCGATGAGGTGGGGGTGAAACCCGACCAAATTCGCACCCTCGACGACCTGCGGAAGCTCCCCTTCACATACAAAGACGATCTCCGGGACAACTACCCCTTCGGTATGTTCGCCGTGCCTATGGACAACGTGGTCCGCATCCACGCCTCCTCCGGCACTACGGGGAAGCCGACCGTCGTAGGGTACACGGCGCGGGACGTGCAGACCTGGGCCGAGCTCATGGCGCGAACCCTCATGGCGGCGGGCGCCACCAAGAACGATATCGTTCACAATGCCTACGGTTACGGGCTCTTCACCGGCGGCCTCGGTTTCCACTACGGCGCCGAGAAACTGGGGGCGTCGGTGATTCCCATCTCCGGCGGGAATACGAGACGGCAGGTGATGATCATGAAGGATTTCGGCCCCACCATCCTGACCTGCACCCCCTCGTATGCCCTCCACATGGCTGAGGTGGCCGAGGAGATGGGCGTGAGCTTCCACGATCTCAAGTTCAAGGCGGGTGTCTTCGGGGCGGAGCCCTGGACCGAACAGATGCGCCAGGAGATCGAGCGTAAGCTGAACCTGAAGGCCATGGACATCTACGGTCTCAGCGAGGTGATCGGTCCAGGAGTCTCGGTGGAGTGCATCGAGGCCCAGAACGGGCTTCACGTCTTCGAGGATCACTTCATTCCCGAGATCATCGATCCGAAAACCGAGGAGGTCCTCCCCTACGGCACTCCGGGTGAGCTCGTCTTCACCACTATCACCAAGGAGGCCTTCCCGGTGATTCGCTACCGGACCCGGGACATCTCCATTCTCCACCCGGAGCCTTGCCGGTGCGGCCGCACCATGGTCCGGATGGGAAGGGTCCAGGGCCGGAGCGACGACATGCTCATTATCCGCGGGGTGAACGTGTTCCCCTCCCAGATCGAGAGCATCATCATGGAAACCAAGGGAGTGGAGCCCCACTACCAGCTCGTGATTGACCGGGTGGCGAGCCTGGATCAGCTCACGGTGCTCGTAGAGGTAAACGAAAGGCTCTTCTCGGACGAGATCAAGAACCTCCAGGTCATGGGGCGGACGCTGGAGAAGAACATCAGGGAGACGCTCGGGGTGGCCGCCGAGGTGAAGCTCGTTGAACCCAAGACCATCCAGCGCAGTGAGGGGAAGGCGGTTCGGGTGGTGGACAAGAGAAAGCTCTGAGAGGAGGGAGAGATGAAGGTTGAGCAGATTTCCATATTCTTGGAGAACAAGGCGGGGCGACTTGCCGAGGTGACCCGTGTTCTCGGCGAGGGGGGAATCAACATACGGGCCCTTTCTCTGGCCGACACGTCGGATTTCGGCATCCTGCGGCTGATCGTCAATAACCACGAGAAGGCAAAACAGGTCCTCAAGGAGCATGGATTCACCGTGGGGAGGACCGAGGTGGTGGCTGTGGAGGTGGAGGACAGGCCCGGGGGCCTGAACCGAATCCTGCAGATTCTTTCCCAGGCGGACATCAACGTTGAGTACATGTACGCCTTCGTCCAGCAGAGCGGGCAAAACGCGGTGCTCATCTTCCGGTTCGACGATAGCGACGCGGCCATTGCGGTTTTGCGCCGGGAAGGCGTAAACGTCATCGACGGTACGAGGCTATACGCGATGTAGGGGCGGGAAAGGGAGACACAAGGAGACGCGGCGACACGGAGACACGAGGACGCGGAGTGACGGTGACACGGCGAGGCAAAGAACGGGAGTACTCGTGCCGAGGAAGGGAGCCGCGAGCTACTGGCTGCTCGTGGCGTCAAGCGGCTTTCATGAGTAGGATCCCTCCTGGGAGGAGGAGAGAGCCCTGATTGCGCCCTGCTGCGTCGCGCCGGGGCGCGGCAAAGGGAAAGAAGGAGGAGGTGGACCATGGGGGAACGGAAGACCACGTTGGCAATGGTGACGGCAGTCGTCCTTGGGATGCTGCTTGTTGCGGGGGGCTGCGCCCAGAAGGACAGTGCCCGGGCGCCCTACAAGATCGGGGGACTTTTCTCCATTACCGGCCCTAACTCGTTTTTGGGTGAGCCGGAACGGAACTCTATGCAGCTCCTGGCGGAGCAGATCAATGCCAAGGGGGGGATCAACGGCCGGCCTCTGGAACTGGTGATCTACGATGATGAGGGTGACGAGGGCAAGGCGGTCCTGAACGCCAACAAGCTCATTGAGAAGGACCAGGTCCTGGCCATAGTCGGGCCATCACTCACCGGCACCACCATGGCGGTCATCCCCATCGTGGAGAAGGCGCAGGTGCCCCTTGTCTCCTGCGCCGCCGGGGTGAAGATCACCACACCGGTGAAGAAGTGGGTGTTCAAGACCCCGCAGACCGATGTGATGGCGGTGGTCAAGATCTATGAGTTCATAAAGCGCCAGGGGATTCGGAAGATCGCCCTCCTCACCGTGAGCAACGCCTTCGGCGACAGCGGCAGGGAGCAGCTTGTGGAGCAGGCGTCCGGCGCCGGATTTCAGATCGTAGCCGATGAAAAATTCGGTGCCAGCGACGCGGACATGACTCCCCAGCTCACCAAGATCCGGGGCCTGAGCCCGGATGCCATCGTCTGCTGGGGCACAAACCCGGGCCCGGCGGTGGTTGCCAAGAACATGCAGCAGCTCGGGCTCAAAATCCCCCTCTACCAGAGCCACGGGATCGCCTCCAAGAAGTTCATCGAGCTCGCGGGCACAGCCGCCGACGGGATCATCTTGCCCACCGGCAAGATCCTCGTCGCCAAGGGTCTCCCGGACAGCGACCCCCAGAAGCCGGTCCTCCTCAAGTACATCACCGACTATGAGGCCAAGTATAAGAGCGCGATCTCCGGGTTCGGCGGCTATGCCTGGGAGGGCCTCGAGATGGTCGCCTTGGCCCTCCAGAAGGCGGGGGCCGATCGGGCCAAGATCCGCGACGAGATCGAGAAGATAAACGGCTACGTGGGGATCAGCGGCATCTTCCGCCTGTCGCCGCAGGATCATAACGGTCTCAGCAAGGATGAGGCCTTCGTCATGGTGAGAATCGTGAACGGCGACTGGCAGATTCTAATTTAGGCGCAAGGCGTGAGGCGTAGGGCGGGTCTCCGCACCCGCCCATTCAGGCCGATGGGGTTCGCGCCGAGCTGTGCCGAAAGGGGGCCGGCCCTAGCCCACTCCCAACTGACAACGAGCCGCCACTCATGGACATCATCAGCGAGCTCACCCAGTACCTCATCTCGGGGCTCACCAGCGGCGCGATCTACGCGATTATCGCCCTCGGATTCACCATCATCTACAACGCCACCGAGGTGATTAACTTCGCCCAAGGGGAGTTCGTCATGCTCGGGGGCATGATGATGATCGCTGTTGACGCAGCCGGGCGTTTCCCCCTCGCGGTGAGCTTCATCGTCGCCGTCTCTTCGGTGACTCTGGTGGGCGTGGTGTTCCAGCGCCTTGCAATCCAGCCGGTGAGGCGACCGAGCGCCATCACCCTCATCATCATCACGGTGGGCGCCTCCATCTTCCTTCGTGGGGTAGCCATGCTGGTCTGGGGCAAGGACCCCCTCGGTCTCCGCCCCTTCAGCGGGGTGAGCCCGATTGCCGTGGGAGGGGCGACTCTCACCCCCCAGAGCCTTTGGGTCCTGGGTGTAAGCCTGGTGGTGATGGCGGGGCTGCAGTTCTTCTACAAGCACACCATCACGGGGAAGGCCATGCGGGCCTGCGCCTTCAGCCGCAGGGCGGCACGGCTCGTGGGGATCAGCGTGGACCGCATGGTGCTGATTTCCTTTGCCCTGAGCGCCGCCATGGGTGCGGCGGCCGGCATCGTCGTCGCTCCCATCACCCTCTGTGGCTACGACGTGGGTATCATGCTCGGGCTGAAGGGATTCTGCGCCGCAGTGCTCGGGGGGCTGGGGAGCAGCCCCGGCTCCATCCTCGGCGGATTCCTCCTGGGTGTCCTCGAAGCCCTCGGCGCCGGCCTGATCAGCTCGGGATTCAAGGACGCCATCGCCTTTCTCATCCTCCTCGTGGTTCTCTTCCTGCGGCCGAGCGGGCTGCTTGGCCCGAGGGAGGTGAAGAGGGTCTAATTAGCTGGGAGCTGACAGCTGGCAGGGGGCAGAGATGGAATGCCAAATGTCAACGGTCAACGGACAACTGACAACAGACGACTGACACAACTTTAGGCATTTTGGGCACTTTTCATGTCCCCTTTCTTCCGCCACCGCTTGCTTCCCGTTTCCGCCTTCGCGCTCCTGCTGGCCCTCCTGCCCCTCGTGGTGACGAGCCGGTACTACCTGAACCTGTTTATCTTCATCGGCATTCACACCCTCCTCACCCTGGGGCTCAACCTGCTCATGGGGTATGCCGGCCAGATAAGCCTGGGCCACGCCGCCTTCTTCGGGCTCGGGGCCTACACCTCCGGCATCCTTACCGCCACCTACCATGTCTCGCCCTGGGCCGCCATGGGCGCCGCAGTCCTCGTCACCATCACGGTTGCCCTCCTCATCGGTATTCCCTCCCTCAAGCTCACCGGCTACTACCTGGGTATGGCCACCCTCGGCTTCGGCATCATCGTCAACATCTGCTTCCGGGAGCTGGGCGGGCTCACCGGCGGTCCGTCGGGGCTGGTAGGCATCCCACCCCTCAGCCTGGGCGGGGTGGTACTGGATGAGCCTCGATACGTCTACTATCTCATCTGGGCTGTGACCCTGGGGGCGCTCGCAGTCAGCCTCAACATCGTCGACTCCCGGGTAGGGCGGGCTCTCCGGGCGATTCACGACAGCGAGGTCGCAGCCCGGGCCTCGGGCGTGGACACGGCGCGCCTGAAAATCTGGGTTTTCGTGGTGAGTGCCATGTACGCCTCGCTGGCCGGGAGCCTGTACGCCCACTTCGTCACCTTCATCAGTCCGAGCTCCTTCGGCTTCATGTTCTCCGTGAAGCTCGTCACCATGGTGGTCGTGGGCGGCATGGCGAGCGTCTGGGGTGCGGTATTCGGCGCCGCTACTCTCACCGCGCTCCCGGAGGTTCTGGCCGCTTTTCACGACTATGAGATCCTGATTTTCGGATTCATCCTCATGGTGGTCATGATCTTTCTGCCCCAGGGCCTGACCAGGGGGTGCCTCGACCTGGCAGAACGTTGGAAGTTCTGCCGCCGCGGCATTCCGGCGGCAAAGGTATAGGGGGGAGGACGGTGCTGGACAGGGTGCTCCTTGAAACCGAAAGGCTCTCCAAGTCCTTCGGCGGAGTCCGTGCCGTCCAGGAGGTAAGCTTTTCGGTTCGCCCAGGGCAGATCAAGGGGATCATCGGCCCCAACGGCGCCGGAAAGACGACCCTCTTCAACCTGATAACCGGGGTCTACCGGCCGGACGCGGGTCTCATCCGCTTCGACGGGGAGACGTATGCCGGACTCGCGCCGAACCAGATGGCGGAGCGCGGGATCGCCCGAACCTTTCAGAACGTGGAGCTCTTCGAACGGATGACCGTTCTCGAGAACATCATGGTGGGAAGGCACCCCCGGACCCGGGCCGGCTTCATCAGCGCCGCCTTTCGCCCTGGCGGGGCCCGACGGGAGGAACGGCTCATTCGGGAGCAGGCCGGGGAGATCCTTCGTTTCGTCGGGATTGCCGACAAGGCCGACTGGGTGAGCTCGGCCCTGCCGTTCGGTCTCCAGCGGCTGCTGGAGATCGGCCGGGCCCTTGCCACCGAGCCGCGCCTGCTCCTTCTCGATGAGCCGGCATCCGGGTTGAACGCCGTCGAAACCCGAGACTTGGGGCGTCTCCTCGGCCGTATCCGGGAGCAGGGCATCACGGTGCTCCTGGTCGAGCACGACATGAGCCTCACCATGGAGACTTGCGACGAGATCCTCGTCATGGACTACGGGCGTCCACTGGCCGAGGGTACACCGCGAGAGATCCAGCGAAATCCGCAGGTGATCGCCGCCTACCTGGGGGAGGAACTGGTTGCTTAAGGTTCGGAGCCTGCAAACATTCTACGGCCGGGTTCGCGCCCTGGATACGGTGTCGCTCTCCGTGCGGCCCCGGGAGATCGTCACCCTCATCGGGGCAAACGGCGCCGGCAAGAGCACGATCCTAAACAGCATCTCGGGGCTGGTCCCCTCGCGGGAGGGGGAGATACTGTTCCAGGGAAAACGGCTGAACGGCCAGCCGCCTGAGGAGGTTGTTCGCCTCGGCATCTGCCAGGTCCCCGAGGGGAGGCAGATCTTCCAGCCCCTCACCGTCCTGGAGAACCTCGAGCTGGGAGCCTACCTTCGCTTCCGGAAGCGGGAAAGGCGGGAGATCCGGCGAGACCTGGAGATGGTCTACGCCCTGTTCCCCGTTCTCGAGGAGCGGCGGCAGCAGATCTCCGGCACGCTTTCGGGCGGCGAGCAGCAGATGCTCGCCATCGGCCGGGCCCTCATGGCTCGCCCCGCCCTGCTTCTCCTGGATGAACCCTCCATGGGGCTCGCGCCGCGGCTGGTCCTCGAGATCTTCCGGACCATTCGTCACCTCCGGGACCAGGGGCTGACCATCCTGATGGTGGAACAGAACGCCCGGGCGGCCCTCAAGACGGCCGACCGCGGCTACGTCCTGGAGACGGGCAGGGTCGTGCTCCAGGGAAACGCCCGCGAGCTCCTGGACGATAACGACGTGAAGCGGGCGTACCTCGGCAGAGATTATCGCGAGTTCGCGGAAGGAAGGATGTGACCGTGGAGATCTGGAATCGGGAGGCGGAGTGTCAGGACCGGGACGACCTGGCCCAGCTCCAGCTGGAGCGGCTCCAGGCAACGCTCAATCGGGCCTGCAAGAGCGTGCCCTTCTACCTTCAGGGGCTCCAGGAATGCGGGTTGCGCCCGTCGGCGCTCCGATCCCTTGAGGACCTGGTCAGTCTCCCCTTCACGACCCGGGAGGATCTCAACCGGAGCTACCCCTACGGGCTCTTCGCCGTGCCCCTCCGCGACATCGTCCGCATCCACAGCGCCACCGGCACTGGGTTACGCCCAACGGTGAGCGGGTACACGGGAAACGATCTCGGGATCTGGAAGGAAATGGTCGCCCGCTGCCTCATCGCCGCCGGAGTCGTGCCGGAGGATATCGTCCAGATCTGCTTCGATCCCGGGCTGGCGAACTGGGCGCGAGACTTCAAGGACGGCGCCGAAACGTTGGAGGCGTCGGTGATTCCCATGACGCCTCTCGAACTCCCCAAGCAACTCATGATCATGAACGACTACAAGACGTCGGTGCTCGTGACTACACCTTCCTACCTCGGGCAGCTCTCCCGGGAGATGGCGAGGAGGGGCCTTCCCCACAAGACGCTCGCCCTCAGACGGTCAGTCCTGGCTGGAGAGGCGATGAGCCAGGCGACCAGGTCTCACCTCGAGGAAGGTCTCCAGATCAAGATCTACACGGCCTACGGCTTAAGCGAGGTGCCGGGACCGGCGATCGCGTACGAGTGCCAGGAAGGGCACGGCCTTCACCTCAACGAAGACCACTTCCTTGCCGAGATCGTTGACCCTGCCGCGGGCACGCCCCGGCCTTTAGGGAAGGAGGGCGAGCTTGTCCTCACCACCCTGACCGCCAAGGCCTATCCCCTGATCCGATTCCGTACCGGCGATCTGGCACTCCTCACCGCGGAGCCGTGCCCCTGCGGGCGCACCTTCGCCCGCCTCGAGATGGCCGCCGGCCGCGCCGATCAGCTCGTGGTGATCCGCGGCGTGAGGCTTCACCCGGACCTCATCGAGGGCATCATCACCCGGATGGTGAAAGGCGCTCAGCCTGCCTACGTTGCCTTCGTCAAGCGCGTGGAGGAACTCGACCTTCTGGAGGTCTGGGTGGAGGTGAACGAGGTGCTCTTCTCCGACGAGATCAAGGTGCTCGAGATCCTCGCCCACCGGATACGGCGGGAGCTGGAGCAAAGCCTCGGCATCCCGGCGCGGGTTCGGCTGGTCGAGCCGGGAACGATGAGCGAGCACCGGGGGCGCCTCGGCCGGATCATCGATGAGCGGCGGAACGGATAGATGGGAACGCCCCTCCGCTTCAGGAGCCACCCCGTCGGGTTGAAGGTCCATGCGGCCGGGCCTGGTGTGCAGCCCCCAACACACAGAGATAGCTGGATTTTCCTTGACATCGACCGCGAGTTTTGGTAAGAGAAACCAATCATAAACCTTCCTTGAGTGGCTTCAACAACCTGGTTGTCTGAAGGATCACACCTGGTCTTGGAACCTTTCTTTGTACAGGGGCTGCAGTCGAAAACATCGGGAGAAAGGAGAAAGGAGATGAAGAAAGGTTGGTTGGCAACTTGGTTCGGGGTCCTCACCCTGCTGGTGCTGCCGGGTCTCGCCTTCGGGAGCGGCTTCGCCATCAACGAGCAGGACGCCAAGGCTGTGGCCATGGGCGGCGCCTTCGTGGCCCAGGCCGACGACCCCGCGGCGGTCTACTACAACCCGGCCGGCATCTTACAGCTGGACGGAACCCAGGTCTCCGTGGGCATGAGTGCCATCAGCCCGCACGCCAGATTCGAGACCGATGGGAATCGCGCTGGCATCCCACCAGCTGGATTCTGGGGGCCCCCTGCAGGCACCAACACCAGTATTAAAGATACAACCTTTTATATCCCCAACGCCTACATCACCCAGAAGATGAGCGACACGTGGGGCTTCGGCTTCGGGGCCTTTTCCAACTTCGGCCTTGCCACCGAGTGGAACGACAACTGGGAGGGACGGTTCATCGTCGGCGGCACCAAGGCGCAGATCACCACCCTCTCCCTGAACCCGGTGATCGCCTTCAAACCCTTCGAGAAGCTCAGTCTGTCCGCCGGACCGGTGCTCCAGTCCCTCGACATAGAACTGAAGTACAAGGTTCCGACAGGAGGAACAAATCAGTCCTCGGTGAAGCTCAGCGGCGACAACTGGGCCTGGGGCTGGAATGTGGCTCTCCTCTACTGGATCACCGACGACCTCAAGTTCGGCGCCTCTTATCGGAGTGAGATTGAGCAGAACATAAAGAATGGTAACGTCAAGTTCAGTCCTGAGGTGCCTCTTGCGGGGTTAAATAATACAGGCGGGGATGCGAGTATCACGCTGCCCGCTATCGCCTACCTGGGCCTCTCGTGGTCCCCCAAGCCATTCACCTTCGAGATCGACGCGCAGTACTCCGGGTGGGGGTCTTACGACCAACTGAAAGTCAACTTTGACCAACCAGTAAGAGGTAGCTCGACCCTCGCGAGGGAAAAGGACTGGCATAATGTTTGGGCGTACCGGTTCGGGGCGCAGTATGCTGTGAACGATTGGCTGGATCTCCGGGCCGGCATCATCTACGACCCGTCACCCATTCCCGACAAGACCCTCGACCCCCTGGTCCCCTCGGGCGATCGCTGGTTGTACTGTATAGGCTTCGGCACCCACTACCAGAAGTTCACCTTCGACTTTGCCTATAACTACCTGCAAGATGAAAACCGGAAATTCAACAACGCGGTGGGTAACGCGCCAAGTGCAGCTTTGCCGAGGATGACGGGAAAATTCGAAGACGTGTACGCCCATATCTTTGCGATCAACCTGTCCTACGCATTCTAGATCAAGTAGCGGCGGGGGCCGGGCTGCCGGCCCCCCTTGTTTTTCCTGCATGCTTCTCGCCTGCCAGCTTCGCGTCGCGTCTCTCCACGGCGCCGTCGTGATTGAAATCCCCTGGACCATCTGCTATTACTCCGGGCAGAAAATCGTTCACCCCCCTTTCATAAAGGGGGTGTGGGGGATTTGAAATCCCCAGCGAAAACACTCCAGGACTTTTCATGCCGCCTCTTGCATCCGTTGACATCGGTTCCAACACCCTGCGGCTCCTCATCGCCGAAGCCCGTACCTCCGCGGCGCTAACACCCATCCGACTCGAGCGGCGGATCACCCGTCTCGGTGAACGGTTTCTCCCCGCGAGGATTCTGCAGCCGCCCGCCATGGCCAGAAGCATTGCGGCCCTTCGGGAGTTCGCCCAGCTCATGGCCGAAAACGGGGTCCAGGACTACCTGGCGGCTGCGACCGCCGTGGTCCGCGAGGCGGGAAACGGAGCCGAGTTCCTGTACCGGGTGGAGGAGGAGGCCGGGCTCCGGGTGCGGCTCCTCAGCGGCACGGAGGAGGCGGAGCTTGCCCTCCGGGGCGCGGCTTCGGTGACGGCCGGAGGCGAAACCCCTGTGGCCCTCTTCGATATCGGCGGCGGGAGCACGGAGGTGATCCGACAGGGAGCAGGCGAGGGCTCCGTGGTGGAAAGCGTGAGTCTCCCCATCGGGGTGGTGCATCTCACCGAGACCTTCCTGCGGGAGGATCCGCCCGGGCTCGAGGCCTGCGCCCGGCTGGCCGGCCACGTCCGCGCCATTCTCGCAGCCGTGAGCTTTGTCGCTCCCATGGACCGGCTCCTCTGGGTGGGAACCGCGGGGACGGTGACCACTCTGGCGGCCATGTACCTCGAGCTTCAGCACTACGACCCGGACCGGATCAACGGGGTGGTGCTGGAGCGGCCGTGGCTCGCGGATCTCTGCAACCGGCTCGCCGGTACTCCCGTTGCGGCGCGGCGGGGGATCGTGGGCCTCGAGCCGGGTCGGGAGGACATCATTCTTGCCGGAGCGCTCGTTACCCTGGAGTTCATGGAGACCTTCGGGTTCTCACGGGTCACGGTGAGTGACGCGGGGCTCCTGGAGGGACTGTTCCTCGAGCTCTGCCGACCGGGAGGTCGCTGAGAGCCACACCGATGTGAATGTAAGAGAACGGGCTGCCTCCGGGAGGCCGGGGAGGGAGTTGCTCTTGTTCCCGGCTCCTTTTTTTGATAGGGTAAAGAACTATTTCACGCTAACACCTACCGTATGAGGTTCACCTATGATCCAGGAACCAAACGATATGCCTCTCACGCTGACCTTTGACGATGTTCTCCTCCTTCCGGCCCAGACCGCCGTGCTCCCGAGGGATGTGGACGTGCGGACCCAGCTCAGCAGAACTATCGCCATGAACATCCCCCTGGTGAGTGCCGCCATGGACACGGTGACCGGGGCCGATACGGCAATCAGCATGGCCCGCGAAGGGGGCATCGGCATCATCCACCGCAACATGAGCATAGAGCGGCAGGCAACGGAGGTGGACAAGGTCAAGAAATCTGAAAGCGGGATGATCGTGGACCCGGTGACCATGCGACCCCACCAGAAGATCTCCGAGGTCCTGGCTGTAATGCAACGGTACCGCATTTCCGGCGTTCCCATCGTAGGTGACGGGAAGAAGCTCGTGGGCATCGTGACCAACCGGGACCTCCGCTTCGAGACCAACCTGGACCAGGAGGTCTCGGAGGTCATGACCAAGGAGAACCTAGTTACCGCTCTCGAGGGGATCACCCTGGAAGAGTCCAAGATCCTCCTTCACGAGAACCGCATCGAGAAGCTCCTGGTGGTGAACGAGAAGGGAGAGCTCCGCGGTCTCATCACCATCAAGGACATCATGAAGATCAAGAAGTTCCCAAACGCCTGTAAGGACCGCCTCGGCCGACTGCGGGTGGGTGCGGCGGTGGGTGTGGGACCGGACCGTGACGCCCGGGTGGAGGCGCTGGTCAAGGCCGGCGTGGATGTGATCGCGGTGGATTCCGCCCATGGGCATGCCGACGGGGTGCTCGAGAGCGTCCGGGTCATCAAGAAGAGATTCCCTGACATGGATGTCATTGCCGGGAACGTTGCCACCGCCGCGGGAGCGAGGGATCTCTGCCGCGCCGGCGCCGACGCGGTGAAGGTGGGCGTTGGCCCGGGCTCCATCTGCACCACCCGGGTGGTGGCGGGAGTGGGGGTGCCCCAGATCAGTGCCGTCATGGAGTGCGCCAAGGTTGCCCGGGAGTTCGGCGTGCCGATCGTGGCCGACGGCGGCATCAAGTACTCGGGCGATGTGGTGAAGGCGCTCGCCGCCGGGGCGAACTCGGTCATGATCGGGAGCCTCTTTGCCGGTACCGACGAGAGCCCCGGCGAGACGATCCTCTACCAGGGGCGAACCTACAAGGTCTATCGCGGCATGGGTTCCCTCGGCGCCATGAAGGACGGCGCCCGGGACCGCTACTTCCAGGGGGACATCGAGGAGGACGTGAAGCTGGTGCCGGAGGGGATCGAAGGCAGGGTTCCCTACAAGGGCCCCCTGGCCCAGAGTGTCTATCAACTCGTGGGCGGCCTCCGGGCCGGCATGGGATACGTGGGCTGTATCAACCTCGACGAGCTTCGGGAGAAAGCCCGCTTCATCAGGATCACCTCGGCAGGGCTCAGGGAGAGCCACGTGCACGACGTGATCATCACCAAGGAGGCACCAAACTACCAGGTGGATTGGAAGTATGGAGCGTAAGGCGGCTGACGGTACACGCCTGTTAGGGATGTCGGGGGATACTGCGAGGCGGGGTGATCTGTTCGGCAAGTCTGCATAGTCGCGCCATGAATAAGCTCGTGGTGGTCCGGCCCCCGTGTGGAGCGAGGGTGCACGAGGCGGGAGAACTTCCCAGGAGCCGAGGAGTGAGAGGTGGCTCTAGATGCGCCTTGCTTTACAGACCACCCCGCCTCTAGCCGGACGTAAGGCGTGGGGAGGGGCCGGCCGGGGATCGGCCCTGGGGCACTGCGAGGTGGACTGAAAAACATGGACCCTCATGCCGAGAAGGTTCTCATCCTGGACTTCGGCTCCCAGACCACCCAGCTCATTGCTCGCCGGGTCCGGGAGTGTCAGGTGTACTGTGAGATTCACCCCTTCACCATGTCCCTCGACGAGATCAGGGCCTTTGCCCCCAAGGGGATCATCCTCTCCGGAGGCCCCGCCTGTGTGCTGGACCAGGGTTCGCCCTCGGTGGATGCGGAGGTACTGGAACTCGGCATTCCCGTTCTAGGCATCTGCTACGGCATGCAGCTCATGACCCACCAGCTCGGCGGCGAGGTGGAGCGCTCGGTCAAACGGGAGTACGGCAAGGCGCAGCTCGCCATCGACTCCCACGAGGGCATCTTCGCCGGTCTGGACGGAGGCGAGCAGGTGTGGATGAGTCACGGAGACAAGATCAAGGTGCCGCCTCCCGGTTTCATCGGCATGGCCCACAGTGGGAACTCGCCCGTTGCCGCCATGCGCCATGTGTCCAAGGCCCTCTACGGCGTCCAGTTTCACCCCGAGGTGGTTCACACCCTTCGGGGTCGGGAGATGCTCCGGAACTTCCTCATGGGGGTCTGCGGCTGCACGCCCTCGTGGACCATGCGATCATTCGTGGCGAGCACCCTGGAAAGTCTGCGGCGGATCATCGGCTCCAAGAAGGTGATCTGTGCCCTGAGCGGCGGGGTGGACAGCTCGGTGGTGGCGGTGCTCCTCCACAAGGCGGTGGGGGACCAGTCCACTTGCATCTTCGTCAACAACGGCCTGCTCCGTCTCGGAGAGGCCGAGGAAGTTCAGCGGGTGTTCCGGGACACCTTCAAGCTGAATCTTCGCTTTGTCGAGGCGGGCTCGACCTTTCTATCTCGCCTCGAGGGGGTGCTGGACCCCGAGCAGAAACGGAAGATCATCGGGAACCTCTTCATCGAGATCTTCGAGGCCGAGGCCGGGAAAATACCCGGTGCCGAGTTTCTCGCCCAGGGCACCCTCTATCCGGATGTGATCGAGAGCGTCTCCTTCAAGGGGCCCTCGGCCACGATCAAGACTCACCACAACGTGGGCGGGCTCCCCGAGAAGATGAACCTCAAGCTCGTCGAGCCCTTGCGAGAGCTATTCAAGGACGAGGTGCGGCGGGCGGGGGAAGAGCTCGGTTTGCCGCGGCAGACCATCAGGCGTCACCCTTTCCCGGGACCCGGTCTGGCGATTCGGATACTGGGCGAGGTCAACGCTCGACGCCTGGAGATTCTGCGGCGCGCCGACGCCATCGTCATGGAGGAGATGGAGAAAAGCGGTCTCCACGATCGGGTGTGGCAGGCCTTCGCCGTGCTCCTGCCGGTCCGGACGGTGGGGGTCATGGGGGACGAGCGCACCTATGACCGGGTGATCGCGCTTCGCATCGTCGAGAGCGTGGACGCCATGACCGCAGATTGGGCCAAGATACCCTACGAGGTGCTCGGGCGCATGTCCAGCCGGATCATCAACGAGGTTGCGGGAGTGAACCGGGTCGTCTACGATATCTCCTCCAAACCGCCAAGCACTATCGAGTGGGAGTAGGGAAAGTGTTTTTTACCCATGCGTCAGGCTGAGTTTGTCCATCTCCACGTCCACTCGGTTTATAGTTTGCTCCAGAGCACTATCCGCCTGCCCCAGCTCCTCGAACGAGCCAAGGCTTATCGCCTACCCGCCCTTGCACTCACCGACCACGGCAACCTCTTCGGCGCCATCGAGTTCTATGAACAGGCCTATGCCCTGGGGATCAAGCCGATTCTCGGCTGCGAGCTGGGAGTGGACGAGGGCCAGGCGGCGGAAGCGGGCGAGATACGAGCCCCGCGGCGAGCGGGCCATGTGGTCCTCCTCGCCAAGAACCGACGGGGCTACGAGAATCTGCTCAAACTCCTCACCCATGCCCACGCCCGGGGCTGGCAGAACGAGCCTGCCGTGCCGCGGAGCCGGCTCTTCGACCATCACCAGGGGCTCATTCTCCTCAGCGGCTGTCGCCGCGGCGATGTGGCGGGGCCGTTCCTTGGCGACGACCCTGACCGGGCCCACGCCAGGGCCGCCGGCTACCGGGAGGTATTTGGCAAGGATCGCTTCTTCATCGAAGTCCAGCCGCCGCTCAGCGACGCCCACCAGCGGCTGAACGGCGAGCTTGTCCAGCTCGCCCGCACCATGGACCTTCAGGTGGTGGCAACCGCCAACAGTCACCTCCTTGACTCCGGAGACGCGGAACTTCTTCGTATCCTGGCCGCGCTGCGGCATGGCCTCACCCTGGAGGAGATCTCACCCGCCCCCGTCCTTCCCTTCCCGGCGCCGGAGGTCATGAAGGCGGGGTTTTCCCACCTGCCCGGTGCCATCTCGACTACCCTTGCCATCGCCGAGCGCTGCAACGTGGACCTCGAGCTCGGGAGGACCCACCTGCCCGGGTTTTCTCTGCCCCACGGAGAAAGCGCCCAGCAGGTTCTGGCGGAGCAGGCGCGGGCCGGGCTCCGGGAGCGAGTGGCGCGAGGGGCCGCAGTGCCTCACCGGTACAGCCAGCGGCTCGAATACGAGCTACCCGTCATCGAGCGCCTGAAGCTCGCTGATTACTTTCTCATCGTTGCTGATTTTGTCAGCTACGCGAGAAAGAACGCCATCCCGGTGGGGCCGGGGAGCGGCGCCGCCGGAGCAAGTCTCACCGCATATGCCCTCGGTATCACCGAGATCGACCCGGTGGAGCAGGACCTTCTCTTCGAGCACCTGGTGAATCCGCTCCATCCGGAGATTCCGGACCTGGCTCCGAGTTTTGCCGCCGAAAGACGTGACGAGGTCTACGGCTACCTCTGTCGGACCTACGGACTGGACCGGGTGGCCCACATCGTTGCCCTCGGTACCATGCAGATGCGCTCCGCCATACGCGATCTGGGGAAGGTGCTTGCCCAGCGTCCGGCTGAAGAGGCGGAGGAGACTGACGCTCCTCTCGGCCCGGGCACGTTAGAGGCGCCTCATCCCTCAAGGGACAGGCTCCTCCGGCTCGGCACCGCCCTCGAGGGCCTGCCCCGCCATGTGACCACCCATGCGACCGGGGTCGTGATCGGGGGCGGTCCTCTGACTGAGAAGGTTCCCCTGTTCCGGGATTCCCAGGATGAATGGGTCAGCCAATATGATATGCGCGCCTTGGAACGCGTGGGGCTCGTGAAGTTTGACCTTCTCACCAGCAAGACCCTCAGTGTGATGACAAAGATCCGTGGGCCCGAAGCCGCCGCCGCTTTGGAAGAGTTCCCCTGGAAAGACAAGGCCGCCTTCAGCCTCCTTTGTGAGGGAAGAACGGCCGGCCTCCCCCACGTGGACACCGAAGCCGCGCGAGGTCTGCTCGTCACCCGGAAACCTCGGACCTGGCACGAGCTCCTCCTTGTGATGGCCCTCTCTCGGCGGGAGACGGGAGTGACCGAGACTCGACCCGAGGAGCGGGAAGGGAGGACCGGCGCCGGGGTCAGCGAGATCCGCCCGGAGCCGGAAGCTCTCCTCTTCGACGTAGATGCTACGAGGCTCATTGCCCATACTGCCGGCTGGACGTTGGAGCGGGCGGATGCGCTCCGCCGGGTGCTCACGAGGTACCGAGCTGAGGAGAGGGAGGAATTACAGCAGAGCTTCCTCGTTTCGGCCCGCGCACGAGGGCATACCGCCCAGGAGGCGGATTCCGTCTGGTCGCGCCTGGAACGGAAAACGCCGCTGACGCAGAGCAAGAGCCAGCTCGTGGGTCGGGCCCACCTCGTGCTCCAGGCTGCCGCTTTCAAGGCCCGGGCTCCGCGGCAGTTCCTGGCGGCGCTGCTGAGCAGCGAGCTCCGGCAAGGGGATCTTCTCGAAGAGCACGTGGGCGCGTGTCGGGCCGAGGGGTTCGGGCTTCTTCCCCCCGACATCAACGTGAGCGAGGTGGAATTCACCGTGGCGGGGGACGCTCTTCGTGTCGGCCTTGCTGCCGTCCGCCACGTAAGCGAGACGACCGCCGAGGCCATTCTTCGAGCGCGCAGGGAGGGCGGTCCCTTTCGCACGCTCGCAGATCTTTTGACTCGCGTCGAGAGGGAGTTCCTGGGACGCCGCGCCCTCGAGGCGCTCATCAAGGCGGGGGCGCTCGACTGCCTCGGAACCGGGCGGAAGCGCCTGCTCAGCCTGCTACCGGAGGTCATGGACGCGGCGCGTTCCGGTCAGATGGCCCTCTTTGAGGCGGTTCCCGAGGATGGCCCGGCGGCGGAGGCGGTGGGCGGAGAGCCGGAGTGGAGCGAGCTGGAAAGGCTCGCCCACGAGAAGGGGGCCTTGGGATTCTCTCTCTCCGCCCACCCGCTGGGCGAGTATCGTGCCCTGCTGGAGCAGATCTCGCCGGGCGGCACCGCCCAGATCAGTCGGCTCCACGAAGGTGCTCGGGCCAGAGTGGGCGGCGTGATCCGATCCGTGAGAGAGGGCCGGAGTCGAAAGAACGAACCGCTTCACTTTGTCGGGCTTGAGGACTTTTCCGGCTCTCTGGAGGTCGTGGTCTTTGCCGATACCCTTGCCGGTTTCGGGAAAGGGCTTGAGCGGGGTGCGGTGATCCTGGTCACCGGGCGAGTGGCGAGAGACGCGGATCGGGTGCGCCTGGTGGCGGACGACATGGTGCCGCTCCACGAGGCAGCCGTCGCTCTCGCGACCTCGATCCATCTCCACCTTCACACGCAAGGGCTGTCGAGGGAGAGGCTGGAGAGGCTGGAGAAGGTCATCCGCGCTCATCCCGGCCGGTGTGGACTCTTTGTCCATTTTCACCTCGGGCAGCAGACGGAGGTGGTGCAGAAGCTCCCGGAGACCTCCGCCATTCGACCTGACGGGGCATTTCAGGAGGATCTCCGGAAGGAGCTGGGTGAGCTCCGGCTGGAGATTCGATACCGTGAGGGCGGAGGGTAGAGGGCTTGCACAGCAGGCAGCTGGTAGCGCGGTGAGGAGGCAGGGATTGAATGACAAATGTCAAAGCTCAAATGACACATGAATGTCATTTGTCGAATGCCAATTGTCAAGTGACGCTGGAAAGCGGACTGCTGACGATTGACAACGGACAACTTGTATGAAACTTCATGCCGGCAAGGTGTTTTCGGTCTTGCGAAGGACCTTCATACGCGGCGCATGTCCACGACGCAAGGCCAAAGTTTCTTGTTCGATCAAACTTGCCGCGACAGCGGCAAGCGGCTAGGCT
>Ga0209253_10000731_pt1 | contig 28530 bp, 18 predicted proteins | sample FrelakmetBRP12BR_FD_187145 | JGI IMG/M metagenome (GOLD analysis project Ga0209253, IMG submission 187145) | Freshwater lake sediment microbial communities from the University of Notre Dame, USA, for methane emissions studies - BRP12 BR (SPAdes)... | ecosystem: Environmental > Aquatic >...
AAATTGATGTACGGCTTGATACTCGCGTCGACAATTAACACCTCGGGCTGTGCCTGCCCCGCGCCGGCAGGCTGGACTTCCACCACCACCGAAGATCCGCCGTCTTTCATCCCGACGTCCATCGTGATGAGCCGTATTGAGGCATTCAGGAGCTTCGATTCTGCGGCGTTGTACCTCGGCTGCTCCTTCCCACGGTACACGGTAAGTGGCGTGACGGTTTCACGCGTGGCACCATCCGTCACTTCCAGGACAGACCCCACCGTCATGCTGCCTTCTCCGCCTGCCATTGCTTCTCGGCCGTGGCCGTTCATATCGAAGTTCAAGAACGTGGCCCGGGCACGACCGATGGCAACCGGTTTTCCCTTCGGCAACGTGTACTTCTCCCCCTCACCCTCCCCGCCCGTCGGTTGCTCCAGAGACAGAGGCGATAGATAGAAATCCCGTGTCAGAAAGGACGCGATGTCGGGGTTCTTCATGATCCCCTGCTCGGCCGCGCTGAACATCACCGGAGTCAGCGTGAAGGATGACCCCCTTCCCTCGACCTTGACCGGGAATCCGTATTTCCCATCCGGCAGTTGGACGGACCCCGTGTATGTGAACCGATGACCGAGAGCCTCCCGGGGCACGTTCAAAGGAAGCGCAAGACGCTCCATGGAGCTGAACTTTCCGGTGCTTATGACGCCCAGGAAAAAGAGGGCCAGACCGATGTGCGCGATCTTCCCGCCCAGGAACCGCGGATCGCCTTTTGCCACCCTGAGCGCGATATCGGCATTGACGAAGAAGGCGAACACCGACGCGTAGATGAGCGTCACAACAAGAGAGCCGTGCACACCGGCAATGACGAGAAGAAGCGTCACGACAAACGCCGCCAGGAGCGATTTCCATGATCTGCGCAAAGTCTCGCGGGGGTCTTGCATCTCCCACTGCATATGCAGGCTGAAGCCAATCAGGAGGGCCATGGCAATGGCAATGGGCAGGTTGGTTGTGTCGTAGAAAGAAGGCTCCACGCGAATGTTCGAGAAAATCGGTAGGCTCGTCCCGAACAGGACTACCGCCGCAGTCAGCAGAAGTGCGATCGTCCCGGCCCCGAGGGCGAGCTCTCTCGTAAGGATTTCCCTTCCACTTTCCTCCGGCCTCATTTCCGCCCATCGCTTTCCAAGGAGCACCGCGCCTGCAACGGTGACCAGCCCGAGGAATGCCAGCAGGAGCCAGTATACCGTCGCACCGGGATCAGTGAAAGCATGAACCGACGCGTCACCCAGGATGCCGCTTCGGGTCAGGAACGTACTGTAGATCACCAGCAGAAACGAAAGGATGGCGAGGATGAAGTTCGTGCGCACGAACTTGCCCGTCCGGAGCTGGGCAAGAAGAGTGTGCAGCAGACCCATGCTCGTGAGCCATGGAACGAGCGAGGAATTCTCCACCGGATCCCACCCCCAGTACCCCCCCCAACCGAGGACGCCGTACGCCCAGTACCCTCCGAGCATGATACCGAGTCCCAACACGAATGTCGCGAAGAGAACCCAGGGGAGAGATTGCTCGGTCAGGATGCCATACCCTTTTTTCCAGAGACCCCCAATGGCAAGAGCGAACGGCACCGTCATCGCAGCAAATCCGAGGAACAACACCGGCGGATGAATCACCATCCAGAAATTCTGTAGCAGCGGATTCAGACCACGCCCGTCCGCCGGGAGCTGGCCCGCAGGAGCCTCCGGGAACATTGCCCACAGGGAACGAAATGGTGACTTCGCAATGACCAGGAGGAGTAAGAGTGTCTGCACGGCCATGAACGTGGACATCACGGGGAATTCCGTCTTCCGCTTCCTGGTGAAACCCAGGAGCACAAGAGCGATGAACGAGGAACAGAGCGCCCAGAAGAGGAAACTCCCTTCCTGACCGGCATAGAAGCTGGAGATCAAATAGTGGAGTGGCAGCGAGCGATCGCTGTAGCTGTAGACGTATCCGCTCGAGAAATTATGCGTGACCAGAAGGACAAGAAGGACGGCGGAAGCGAGGACAACGGTGGAGACGTGGACCCTTACGAGCACCCTTGAGAGGTCGGGTCGGACACTCCGGCCGACTGCCGTTAAGTAGTACGTGATAGCTGAAGCAGCCGCCGAAAAAAGTGCCGCGAACACAAGAAGGTTTCCAAGAACAGTCATTCCACCATCTCCGGGTTGATCTCTCTGTGCTATTACAGGTCAACATGCGTGCCACCGCGGTACAGGCCGCCCGCTTCCAATAGGGCGCAAAGAGGGCAGTTTTCGCCTCCGGGAGCGTATCCCGGGGATTTCCATTCCAATCTCTGAGAATAGCTTTGCAGGAGTGAAAAACCAGCAGATTCGGGAGTCTGCGGGGGATGAAATAGGTACAAATCATCGGAAACCGCGACCGGAGATGGTATTCCCCGGAGGATCCGGAGAGGAGAAATCCAGTCGGCGGAGAAGAACCATCAGCTGCAGGCGACTGCAACCAGAAGCTGGAACAGGAACGGAAAGACAGGGGCTGAAAAAAGCAAAGCGGAGTTTCATCGGATCCTCGGCGCGATCATTATATGCCATTTGAATCTATCCGCGCAATGATGATGCCACGATGGGAGTCGAGGAATTCCCCGCGAATCTGCATACCAGAAGAGCCGCCGAGTCGATCTGCTTTCGCGCATGGGAAAAAGAGGCTCGAAAATAAGAAGTCCCGCCGGCCCTCAGGGGGGCGCGCGGGACTTCCAGACAATTTTCGTTGTGTCAAGCGATTACCACGTGCGTGGCACGTTTAGAGACGGGGTACCGTCTCTTTCATCCAGTTCTTATGTCGGTGGATTTCGGTAACGCTCTCCTCCTCTGTTGGTGGTTGGTGTCGGCCCGCAACCGAACTGCGCGAGCTTCACAAGTCGCACCAGCAGTATACGATGCGACCTCAAAAGATGCTGTGCCCGGGAGCACACTCCGCTCCAAAGGGAGCCTCCATCGCCCCCTCCCCTCGTCTTGCCCCGGGAAGGGGAGAGAAAGCCCCGGCCGCCCGGATCAACGGAAGGGCTGTTCGCCGCCGAACGTACTCGTCATGTTGATCTTCCCGTTGATGTGCTTCGCCTTATTCAGGATCTTACCGGTGCCGTCCATGACGTCGCCATGGCAGTTCACACATGCCGTGATAGGAAATGGTGAGTGCCCGACGGGCGGATTGGCATGACAGGTCGACCCGCAAGCAGCAGCACTCGACCCACCGGTCCATGACGGCGCAGCCTTCCCGCCGACCATGACGGAGTCTGTGAAGGCAAAATCGTTGGGCGACGTCGCCTTGCGGAGTTTCCAGTTTCCATGGCAGTACGTAGTATTGCATTTCAAAGCCGCGTCATACGACGGGTTCGGTTTCAGCGTTCCATCTCCCGTGATGAGCCGGGCGAGTGTATCGTTGAACACGACTTCCGCCGGTGGCACATCGAGGTGTCCCGGCGCATCATACTTTGCCGGCACGGCATGGCACTCCTGACATTTGACCGTCTTGCCAAGAGTTCCCGATGCGATGTGCTTCTGATGTGCGCCGACTCCGCGGACCGTTGTCGCAGAATCGCCGACGACGCTCTTCGGCGGGGCTGCGGACTGGAAGAAACTCTCCGGAGATGCAAAGTCACCGTGGCACGTATTACACGCTTCGGGGCTCTTTGCCGAACCGTTCCGGTCTACGTGGCAGCCCGACTGTTCGCAGGAGACATTCACAATCGGCCCGCCAGTGTACGAGGCTCCATGGCAGGTCTTGCACTGCGAGAGGGGATAGTTCTTGGATTGCAGATACCCGGGATGGTATTTGCCTGCCTGGGTGAACTTCACGGGGTGCGGATAGGAATCATGGCAGGTGAAACATCCGACGCCGCTGGTCCCACCCTGGTAGTCGACTCCGTGGCAGCTCTGGCATTCCTTGTCGTCCCATGCCGGTGTCTTGGCTTTCAGGTAGCGGCCGTGGAACGCTGACGACGAGGGCTGATGCCCCCATTCCCCGGCGTGGGGATAGGATGAGTGGCAGGCGAAACAGGAAGTCCCGGAGGTACCGCCCTGGTAATTCCCCCCGTGACACCTCTGGCATTCCTTTGCATTCCACGGCGGCACTGTTGTCTTCAGGTATGCCCCGTGGAATCCTTCGGATGCGGGCTGGCTCCACCCTTCGCCGTGGACTTGGGCCTCCGCAGATACCGGTACCGGAAGATCTTTCCTCAATTCACTGCAGGATCCTGCCAGCAGCGCCAGACTGATCGAGCCGAGAATCACGACAACTGTTCTGTTCATGAGAGAGCGTCCTCGCTATTGATGGCAGTACCCGCAGAAGCCCATCCCCCTCTTTCCTCCGGGGTACGCATTGACGTCGGTGTGGCAGCTGTAGCAGGTGGCGCCTGGATCACTGTGCCAGGATCCTTCTTGCCCTTTCTGGAATCCGCCCGGGTGCGTCCGCGGGTTGGTTCCACGTATGCCGTCACCGTCCGTGTGGCATGTCACGCAGGTCGGGTCGGCGCCGCGCACATCATGGCAGCTCACACAGCTCTCGATATCACGCCGGGCTAGTTCCGCATGCCGCCCGCCGCCGGAACCGACACCGATGCGCGCAAAGTCGGAGCCAAGATGCCACGCTGGCTTGAACGACGACGCCGTGATGTTGCCTCCGGTGTTGTGGCACCGGACGCAGAACTCCTGCGGCGAATGGCACGTGTAGCATTCAGACGATTTGGATTTCGCGTCGATCCCGTGCGTGAAGCGATAGTTGAGATTGTGCGCCATCTGCAGCTGGAGCTGGTTCGGCGACTCCGTTCTTGAACCACGGGGGGCGGGATCAGCCATCAGATCGCGCGTACCGATACCGACAAGACCGGCCGCGGCATGGCAGTCCGCGCAGAACGTCTGCGTATGGCAGGTAGCACAGCTCACGTCAAGCGCCCCGAGCCTCGTCATCTTCCTATGTTCCCGCTTGAAGTCCGCCTTGAGATGGTCGGGTGGAATCAGATTCGTGAAGCTCGTGTGACACGCTTCGCAGGTGTTTGTCGCCTTCGCATCATTGTGACAGATGCTGCAGGTCTCCATCGACGGCATGTTCTTCGGACCCGCATACTCCACCTCTTCAAGACCCTTATGGCACGCGACACACTCGACATCCTTCATCGAGGTATGCTTCTCGTGCGAAAAGATCAGCGAACGCACACGGGGCGGGGCCGCCTCGATGTTGTCCGGGTTTTTGTGGCAGTAGCCGCAGGTATTGTTGACCTGCTCTTCATGGCAGGTAATGCAGTTGTCGTGATTGGGGCGAAGGTTGTCCGACGAGAGCTTGCTCGTCTTTGCGGCTTTGTGACACTCTTCGCAGCCGACACCCGCGTCTTTGATATGTCCTTTGTGAGAGAACTTGAGTTGCAGTGAATCACTGTTTTCCTCCCACCCACCGGTTACCGTTCCCTTGCGGGCAATTGCCGTCACCAGCGCCGCAAGGACCACCAGGGCGATCACGAAATACCGTCGCTTCATTGTTGCACCTCCTGCCCGAAGAGCGAGAGCCTCTCCGCGAACCAGTAGTTCAGTTTCACCAGCGCGCGCAGATCGCGCGCATACACTCTGTTGGTCATCCACTGTCCCTGCACGTCGAACGAGAAGGTCCGGGACGGCCTGACCGTTGCGCCCAGAACCACAGACCAGGCGTCGTTTCTCGAGTCCTGCGGGCTGAGCCGGTATGAGGCGAACGATAGGCCCGCCGAGGGGACGACCATGTTGTTGAGCATCGGATAACTTCCCTGGAGGGTGACCGACTGGAGCTCTCCGGCGTAGCCATTGCTCCCCGAATAGCTTGCACTGCCATAGCCGGCGTTCACGCCGACCGTCCAGCGAGCGCTTTTCTCGTCACTGTACGACACGGACGCCACTCGGGCGAACGCCCTCACCAGGCGCGAGAAGCTGTACTCCACGCCCCCCTCGATTTCATCGACGGCGTTCAGCGTGAAGGCGGAGAAAATGGAGTTGAAGCTGACCCGCGGGAGACGGTGCATGTAATCGGCGGTCAGCGCCACTTCAGGGGACACGTTGACGCGCCCGCCCGCCTGAATCCGGGCGGTCTTGCTCTCGTTCAGATCGTAATCATAGCGGCCGTACACCGAAAAGAGCTCTCCGTAGTTATAGTATGCGTCACCGCTGAGCAGCTCTTCGGCTTCCGGTTGGAATGTCACATAGTACGGCGCGGCATTGAACGAGCTGTCGCGGGCGCGGAGGGTCCAGTATGGATCACGCTTCTCGCGGCGGTTCATGTAACTCACGCCGACACGGGCGCCGGGGATGGCGGTGGTGACGACCTGGCCGCCGAAGTTCAGGTTGTCGTGATAGTCTTTCCGGACCCCAGAGAAATCCCGGGAAGGAGCCGCGCCGCCGAACCCTGTCACTGTTACACGGTCCTTGAGCAGGCGAAGCCTGGCGCTGATTCCGTCGATCGTCCCGTTGGCCGCCCCGGCATAGACGGCTTGGCGGCCGAGACTGACGTCGACGGCCTTTCCGATGTTCGCCCAGCGGAGGTACAGGTTGTAGGCGCGGACGAGCCCGACACTTCCGTCGGTGTTGATCGCCCCCTGCAGGTAGGTGTTCAGCGACACATCGCCCTGCGCAACGGCCAACTGGACGGTCTGGAAGCCCCGCAAATAGGTCTTCGAGGAGTTGACGGTGTCGAACTTCTCCCAGGTATACAAGGAGGTGACAAATCGTCCATTGACCAGCTGTGCCTGAGCAACGGAGTGCAGCATGACCGACGCAACCAGGACCGCCAAGGCGCTACACAGGAAGAGGCGGTCGGGACGGGTCACTCGCAACAGAGAGGTGAGGGATGTCATGATGAAAAGTATGGAAGTGGAACAGACCCGACAGGATCCTTTGCAGGTGAAGTCCGGGAATCTGACCTTCCGGGACATACTGCCCAGCAGTTCGACGGTACATACACCATGCCATGCGGTACCGCGTGGGAAGCGCTCGAAACGTAACCTCAGAGGAGATAGTCAGCGATCCGCCGGCAATTCTTTTCCAAACGATGGGAAACCCAGAGTTCAGCTCTTCTCATTTCTGCAAAAGACCCGACAGCATCGCACGAAGCACACCGGGCCATCAGTGTTGATGGCCCGGCCATGGTTGTGAATTCTCAGCCTTTCTTTGCAGGCAGCCCGTGTGCGATCTTCGCCCACATCTCTTCCATCTTGAACCCCTTGAATGTTGGGCTCTCGGCATTGTGGCACTTCTCACAGAGCTTTGCGTCCTTCTTATCACCAACGATCAGCCCTGCCGCCTTCGCCTTCTCCAGGTTCTCCGGCTTGTTGTGGATCATCTTGAATCCAGATGCTGCACCGTGGCACGCTTCGCACGTGACGCCCTCTTCCTTCTTGAAGGAAGCCTCGACGTTCGTCGCCGCGCCGCCGCCGGTCACGTGGCACTTCAGGCATTCGGGGCTCTCCGCCGCCGGCTTCGTCAGACCCTTCTTCTTCGCTACTTCTTCGGCCTCTTTGCTCTTCAGAGTCTCAAAGGCCTTCGCATGTTTGCTCTTTTCCCAGACGGTGTACACAGCACCGGTCTTTTCCGCCTTGTGGCACGATCCGCACAGCTTCACGCCAACATATTTGTTCTGCGCCAGACCGGAAATGGCAAGGGCAAACGTACAGACGAGCAGCACGACGAACATACGTTTATAATGCATGGTGATCCTCCTTGAAGTTCAACGGTGTTTTGACTGTTAGGTGGTTGTTCTCTCCAGTTGTTGTTGACGTTCAAGACGCCGGATGAACAGCCATAATGCAATCGCCACCACGGTGATGATCAATGTCGCGATCCCCAATCCGATGCGGCGAAAGACATACTCATCGATGGCACGCTGGCCTTCCTGGCCGACCAAGACGGCTACCGCGAGGCCTTTCCCCACCACGTCACGGAACTTGCCCTCGTTAAATGAGTGCACCATGGTCCGTGCTTCGAGCCGGGCCTGGTGGACATCCCGGAGTTTGAACTTGGCTTCGCCGACTTCCATCCCCTTCTGCTCAGCATCCCCGACCAGAGATTTTGCCCGTGCCTCGTTTGTTTCCAGGGAGTCAATCAGTCCGCGCATCGTCGCCGCCACACGATAGCCCTCAGGGAATTCGCCTTCGCTGTGGCATTTCGAGCAGACAGCTTCCGGTGTCACGCCGATCAGGGTATTCGTCGCCGTAACGATCTCGTGATTCCCGTGGCAGGTTTCACACTCCGGGAGCTTGCGCTCGTCGAAGGCCTTTTTGTGCGGACTCGCGGAGAACAGGTCTGCATTCAGTGCATGGCACGTGCCGCAGACTTTCGAAACAGACTCAACGCCCGGTGGCGTCGCGCCGTGGTTGCCGTGGCACTTGTTGCACGCCGGAGCGCCAAGATCCTTCTTCTGCAGCAGCGCGATGCCGTGCACACTCTTGGCGAATTTGTCGTACTGGTCTGTGGGAATCCCGTACCCCTTCATGTACTCGGCATCGCTGTGACACTTGCTGCACGTGCCCGGGAGTTTGGCCGGATAGACGGCGGATTTCACGTCCGTACTGGAGAGAATGCCGTGGCTTCCATGACAACTCGCGCACGCCGCGGCCTTTGCGTCACCCTTGGCATTGCGCATACCGTGAATGCTTGTGCGATATTTTTCCTGCTGGTCCACGGAGAGCGACGGATTGTAGGAGCGCATGTACACGGCGTTGCTGTGGCATCCTGCACATGTCGCAACAACATTCAAAGGGTAGACCGGTGACGCAGGATTCTTGACGGACACGATGCCATGGGCACCATGACAGGTCGTGCACTGGGCGATGTGCTCCTTCCCCGTTGTGGAGAGCTTTCCGTGGACGCTGGCCTGGAGCAGTTCGAGCTGGCCCGTAGGAAGGTGGGAATGCCATGCCTTCATTTTGTCGGCGTTGGAATGACACGTTGCACACGCCACCGAGACAGCATCTCCCTTGGGCACGCCAATGAAGCCGGCCTTGGGGTCCATGGCGCGTTCCATCTCATCCGACGTGGCGTCCCCGCCATGGCAGCCTGAACACGTGACTCCCTTCAGATGGTGGATATCCTTCCTGAACAGCGAGGATGGTTTGTCCCCGAGTGTTCCATGACAGGTTGCACACTGATCACCTGCCCGGGCATTGAAGACCACCATGCACCAGCCGACAATCAGACCGGCAACGGATATCCAGCTGGGCTTCTTCACATGAACCACCCGAGAATACTGAAGATGATGATATAGAGAACTGCAGCCAGGCCAACGTAATTGATGGCGCGATTTTTCTCGCCTCGCGCACTCTTGCGGTCCCAGAAGGGAACAAGCAACCAGAGGATTGCCGCAACTCCGAACAGCATGACTCCCAGGACTTCACCGTCGAGGAACCAGACTTTTGCCGGGAAGAGCTTCAGCGTCTCAAACATGAATAGAAAATACCACTCAGGCTGGATTCCTGCCGGGGCCGAGGCGAACGCATCGGCCTTCTTCCCCAGTTCCCAGGGGAAGAACACTGCAAGAATGGCCAGAAGGTTCAATATCAGAAGCCAGAAGAGAAGGTCCCGCAGGAGAAAATTGGGGAAAAACGGCATGGTCTTCCGTTCGGCGGCTCCCGCCTTTTCAACGTCCAGCGGTTCGCTCATGCCCTGGCGCTGGACGAGGAGGAGATGAATTCCGAGGAGGACTGTGAAGATCCCGGGAAGGACCGCAACGTGAAATCCATAAAACCGTGTCAGTGTCGCCCCCGTCACGTCCTCTCCTCCGCGCAGAAAGACCATAATCGGCTTGCCGACGATGGGGACAACGCCGGCAATATCAGTCCCGACCTTCGTTGCGAAAAACGCAAGCTCGTTCCACGGAAGCAGGTAGCCGCTGAACCCGAAGCCGAGCCCCAGAAAGAGCATAAGCATGCCGGTGAGCCACGTTATCTCGCGTGGCGATCGGTACGACTTCTCAAAGAACACACTGAACATATGAACGACTGCTGCGAGGATAAAGAGGTTCGCCGACCAGCTGTGGATGGAACGGACCAGCCAGCCAAAAGCGACTTTCGACATGATGAACTGAATGCTCTCAAAGGCGAGCCCCTCACTCCCTTTGTAGTACAGCAGAAGCAGAATGCCGGTCAACACCTGGATGATGAACAAGAACAACGACACACCGCCAAAATAGTACCAAACCGACCCACGGTGGACAGGGACGTACTTCTTCCCCATGAATTCGACAAGGTCACCCAGGTGGACCCTCTCGTCGATCCAGTCGTAGGTTTTCTTCCAGAGAGTGCTCATATGTTCTTCGAAAGGAAAACGTCGGCCCCCTGGACGACGACCCGGAATTCGTCCAGCGGCCGCGGTGGAGGACCGGCGACATTACGACCGTTCAGGTCATACCGCCCGTTGTGGCAGGCGCACCAGATGACTCCCATGTCCTTGCGGTATTGCACAGTACAGTCAAGATGGGTGCATGTTGCGGAGAATGCACGGAGCTCACCGGCAGCTGTCCGTATCAGAATGACGGGCTTGTTCCCGAAACGGATGATCGTCCCGCTGTCTTTTTCAATCGCGTTGAGAGGACCAACCTTAACGCTGCTCACTTCCACTTCGCCCTGCTGGGGGGGCTTCAGGTACTCAACAATCGGGTACGCCACCGAGGCGAACCAGGCGAGCAGCCCGCCACCGAGAACGTATTTGAGAAAATCCCGCTTGCTGTTCCGGGACTCAGGGCTCGTCTGTTCATTCATTGCATTGTACGCCGCCGGTCGACATGATTCATAGTGACTCTCACCTTCGCGGGAGCAAAAATACGGAGCCCATCGTTGAAAAGCAATACTGTATTCTTCGGGGGCCGGGGTACCTGCCCCCGGAAGCCTCAATCCGCCCCCCGGAAAGGAGCAATGCTACTGAGGATTATGGCAATCGCTACAGTTGGTTTCCTTCCAGGCATCTCCAATATCAGCCGGGTGTTGGTACTCCACACCCCCGAGGGAGAGGTGCAGCGTGTCACGCTCAAACTGCTGGGCGAGGATCGTGTGACAGACTTTGCAGTCGCGGGTCAGCACCTTGCCCTCATCGGAGACGTGTTTCCCGTCGTGACACCGGAAGCAACCGGGATAGTAGAGATGGCCGATGTTGTTCGGAAACTTCTTCCAGCTCACCCCCATTTCCGGAAAGAAATTGCGGCTGTGGATCTTCTGGACCTCGCCAATCATCCGGTCGATCTCCGTCTTTTTCGCAGCGGCGACGGCAGGATATTCCTTGGTGTACTTTTCCTCAATCGCCAGCCTGATGCTGTCGAGGGCTCCTTGTTCGGTTGCATAAGGTGCTTCCAACGCTTTCACGGCGACCGCTTTTGCTTCCGGAAGCGTTGGATCAATCCATCCCTGCGACATGACATGGTTGACCGATTGCGCAGGCGGATGATAGATATGGGTCGGCCGGTTATGGCAATCGATGCAATCCATCCTCCTTTTCTTCATCGTCTGGAGCGCACTGTCGCTCAACGTCGCGTCCGTGCTGCGGTAGACCGTGACCTTCCCGTCCCCCATTTTCGAGCGCACCCAGGGAATAACCTGACGCTGGGAGTCCGCGGGAACGTACAATACCTCGTTGGCAAGATTCATATGCCAGTGGATGCCGGAGGTGGGGCCCGCCTCAGTGTTTCCTCCTCCGATCTTGATCAAGAGGTCGAGATCCCACTTTGTACTGGCCGAATCAGAAATGTAGTAGGTGTTCTTGTGCAGCTTCTCGCTGAAAAAATGCTTCGGCCAGTGGCATTGCTCGCAGGTTTCCTGGGCCGGACGAAGATTCTCAATAGGTGTCGGGATCGGCCGCGGGTATCTATTGAAGAGTGTTGCATACACCTGGTAGGTCCCTGAGAGCTTCGATCGAACGAACCAGTCCGCACCGGAACCAATGTGGCACTTCACGCAGCCGACCTTCGCATGGGGTGAAAACTGGTATGCCGTAAATTCGGGCGCCATCACCGTGTGACACATCTCGCCGCAGAACTGATCGGAATCCGTGGCTTCATAGGCTTTGAAGCTCCCAAAGGCCGTGAAGAGGAGCAACAGAATTGTACCGACTGAGAAGACGACGAATGCAGTCCGGTGATGGGGATTGTTCAGATCAATCGAAGGAAGGTGCAGCCCATGTGGCTTTCCCGTCCGCTCACGGCGGCCTTCCCGGAGGATTCCGATGATCAGGACTACGATGCCAATCAGGAGTATGCCGGGGAGAACGACAAAGGCGATGACGCCCATGTACGGCTTTTGCGACGACGACATCGTCTCCAGCAGCACGAGGAAGAGGATGAGACCAAGACTCACGGCCGCGATAGCCGCACCGATCAGTGTCGTGAGATTGTAGAACGAGGGGGGGAAAATCCGTTTCATGGGTCACCTGATACGATTACGAATGGAATGGCACGCTCGAGAGAGGCTTGGACGTGCAAGGGAGCAAATAAACCTCAGGAAGCGCAACCTCCTACTGGTACGCGAAAAGCATGGCGTAAATGATCCACGCAACAATCCCAAAACCGACGGAGAGGGCAGCCCATCCGAATGTCCTGACGGCGCGGATGACGATGGGCGGATACGGGTCCACCAGAAATTCCTCCAGTTTCCCCTGCTTCACGAGAGCGTCGTATTCGGCAGGTTTGTCCTCTTTCAACTCTTCCAGGGACATCCGGCCCGTGAAGACCACTGTATCCATGGGGAATTTCTCCGGCCGGAGATGGGTGTTAAAGAAGTGAACAGTGAAGATGAACCCGACCGCCAGCAGAGCCTCGTCGCTGTGGATGATCGTAGCGACGTTAATGACCGACCCGTCGATGAACCGGGTAAAGAATTCCGGGAACCAGAGCATGAAGCCGGTCGACCCGATAACGAAGATCCCCCAGAACACTGCAAAGTAGTCGAACTTCTCCCAGTACGTCCACCGACCGTACTTGGGCCTCGGGCCGAGCCCCACGAACCACTTGAGCGAACCGATGAAGTCCTGGAGGTCTTTTTTCCCGGGCAGCATGGAGTCCGGGCTGAAGAGCATTTTCCTCCATGATCCATGTTCGCGTCGGATTCGACCCGCCAGGTCAACAACGTGCGCGACAAACAGACCAACCATGAGGATTGCTGCGAAGCGATGGATATACCCGGCAGTTTCGAACCCGCCGAATAGGTGTGAGAGAATCGCGGCCCAGCCGGTATAGGAGAATTTCAGCGTCATCCCTGTGAGTGCGAGGCTCATGAAGCTCACGATCATGATAATATGAAGGATGCGGTTAAGGCGCGTGAAGCGGAGGAACTGCTTCTCACTGCTGGTGCCCCCTGTTGAGGTCTCCATCACTTGTTCTCTTTCTCTGAATCGTTCGTTTCTGTCTCGCCCCTGGTTTCCTTGGCTCCGCCGGCCATCCTTGCATTCCGTTCGCGCCGAATTTGCAGCGCCCGCGGAAGCCATAGCAGGGTGTGGACCCCGCCAAGGACGAAGGTGAACACGAGGAGGCCCGTCATCCCCCAGAAGGTCCAGAAGAGGACCGGATATTTGGCAGGATCGTGGTGTGTCGCGTGCGTGAAGTACCCCGCAAACCGGCGCGTCGCTCCAGCGTGGCATTTCTGGCACGTCCCTGTCACGTTTTCACGGCTCAGCTGGGAACGCGGGTCGCCGATCGCCAGGATGTTGTGCGCCCCATGGCAGTCATAGCACTTGGCGGTTTTGGTGTACCCGAGCTGGGAGACCTTCCCGTGATACGTGTCGAAATAGGTCTTCGCGATATCCTCATGGCACCGCCCGCACTGCGTCATGATCTGCAGCTTGAACCCTTCAGTGTCCGCACGGCGGATCGTATGCGCGGTATGGCAATCATTGCAGACAGGGAGGGATTTGTCGGTCCTCCCGACCTTCGTCGAGTGGATGCTCAACAGGAACTGGTCCTCGATCCCGTGATGGCAACGACCGCAGGTATTCGGAACGTTTTTCGGATTCACACTCGATTGGGTGCTGTCGATCGGCAAGACGCTGTGTGCCGTGTGGCAGTCGGTGCACGTCGCCGTCACAGTCAAGCCGCTCTTCAGAAGGCCCTTGCCGTGGATACTCTCGGTGTACCGCTCAATGATCCCGTGCTGTTTCCCTGTGTAGCGCATAGCCGCCTTCTGTCCTTCGCGGTGGCACCGCGCACACAGGTCCGGAATATTGGTCGGGAAAATCGGCGACTTCGGCTCCTTCTTCCCATGAATAGTGTGGGTCCCATGGCATTCTTTGCAGGACGGAGCATTGGGATCGCTTTTGGTGAGGAGCACTCCATGCATACTCTTCTGGTATTGCTGGCCCACTTCCGTATGGCACGCGGCACAGTCGACCTTCTGCGTGATCGTCTCGCACGGACGTCGGTGCGACGCATTCACGCCGGTGTGGCACTGGCTGCAGGCGGACTTCACATGTCGCGACCCCTTCACTTCATTCGCATCAACATACAGCGACCGACCGTCCTTGGCTGACTTGAGATCCTGGGCCGCATGACACCGCATGCAATCGCTGTCGGCCATCCCCTGGTCGTAGAATACCTTCCGCACTTTATGCGGTTGGTGGCAGTCCACGCAGGAGGGAAGCATATGGGCTTGCTTCTCCCAGAGCTCGCCGCGGATGACCTTGCGATGCACTTCTTCGATCTGCGCGTGGCACTGCGTACACGTTGCTGCAATGTTCTTCCGGGCAATGGAGGAGCGCGGATCGGTATGCGGGAGAATCCGGTGTGACGTGTGACACGAAATGCAGGTCGCGGTAACCGTAAGACCCTTTCTCAACAAGGCCTCGCCGTGAATACTCTCCGAGTAATTCTCGAGGATGTTTGTCTGGGGGATGTGACGCTGGAGCGAGACGGGGGCACCTTCCCTGTGGCACTTTCCGCAGAGAAACGGAATACGCTGCGGCGCCACCGGCGACTTCTTGTCCTTTGCCCCGACAATGTTGTGCATACCGTGACAGTCGTTGCAGCGGGGCGCCAGGGGATCTCTGCGAGAGAGAGCTCTGCCGTGCAACGACTCATCATGCTGCTGCTGCTCGGTGTTGTGACACGTCCCGCAGTCCACCTTCGCCAGCGGCGCTTCATGCGGCATCTCCTTCCCCTGCAGGTCGGCATGACATCCGACGCAGGTGAGCGTTCCGTGGATGGAACCCGTCACGACCTTCTGGTCGATGAACAGTGACACCGATTTTCCCGCCCGTGTTGTTGTCATCGCCTTGTCGCCGTGACAGGCGAGACAGTCCGCGCTTTCCTGTGCACGCGCCACCGGACCCGCGAACAGCAGGGCCAGGACGGAAAAAACCGCCCGAACCGTTGGCGATGGGATCAACGACACGCTCCAATCAATCTGTTCCACCGTGACACTCCTGTTTTACGAATCGGATTCCTCGTGTTTCTTCTGGGCCTCCTCCAGCCGTTTGATCTCCTTGAGCTCCAAGGGATGCTCCTCCTCCATTTCCGCTTCGGTGAGAGTACCCTTCCAGAATGCGAGATTGATCGGGTACGTATCCGGGTTGAAAATGACGAAGTAGAAATGCCACACGATGATCGCCAGCGTGGCGAGCCATGCTTCGTAGTAATGGACCGTTTGGGCGACGTCCCACCAGAGTTTCGTCAGCAGTCCGAGGGACACATTTTCAAACCAGAGGATGAAGCCCGTAATGCCCATGACGATTGTCCCCCACACCAGCGCCCAATACTCGCTCTTTTCAATGTAGCTGAACCGTCCGAACTGCGGTTTGTCCACGGCGAAGCCCAGGTTGTACTTCATCACCTTGATCGCATCGGTAAGATCACCGGGGACCGGGAGCAGATCGCGCACCAGCCTCTTCCCGCGCGGCACGAACAGAACATAGTAGAGGTGATAGAGACTCACTACCACCAGGACCACCCCCGCCACGCGGTGCACGATGCCACGGATATCAAACATGAGCGGGCTGATGCTGCGCACACCTGCCACCCACCAGGCATCCGGGAATTTCAGAGCGAACCCCGTGATCACCAGCAGCACGAAACTGATCAGCATCGTGGCGTGCTGCAAGCGCTCACCCAGCGACATGCGCACGTACAGCCTGTGCGCGACGGGATGATGCTGGATGATGCCGCGGCGGTACTGTAGCTGCCGCTTCGATTTCCTTACGAAATCCAGAAGGTTGTGGACGATCATCCCACCGATGATAACGACGATCAGGAGAAGGTACGTCGTCGAGACAAAATAGAGAACCTCGTCCTGCTTGGACGTCGCGAGCACGTGCACGGAGCCTTTCGTGAAGTTCTCATTTGCACCGGGATGACATGAACCGCAGGTCTTGACCAGGTTAGCTTTGTGAATCCTCGATGTCGAGTCGGTTGACGGCTTAATGTCGTGGACGCCGTGGCAGCTGGCGCAGTTGGCCACTTCGACCGAACCCGCCTTGCCGGCAAGGCCGTGGTAGCTGTCGTTGAACGTCGTGAACCTGTCCCCCGCCATGCCGTACTTCGAAGTGAGCTTCACAGAGGCATGGCAGGGAGAACAGACCTGCGCGGAGACGTTCAGCGTCGCAACCGGTGAGTTTACATCCGTCGGCGACAGGATATTGTGCTCACCGTGACAGTCCGTGCATGTTGCCGAGGCGGTAATGCCGGCGACAAGAGCGGATCCGTGAATGCTGCCGGCATATTGTTCCTGGATTTCTCCGTGGCATTTGCCACAGGTAGAGGAAATGTTGAGCTTCGCTACACTCGATTTCGGATTGGAGCCCTTCAACATGTCGTGGCTGCCGTGACAATCCGTGCAGTTGGCCGCCATATCGTTCCCGGTCTTCACGGCTTTCGCGTGAACGCTGTTGTCGTAGCTCAAGATGAACCCGGCAGAGGGGCCGACCTTTGCCCGCACATCGGGGTTGTCCTGGTGGCAGCGCATACACATGGCCGCGACCTTTTTCCTGTTCGTCTGTGACGAATCGGCCGTCGGCGAGCCCACCTCATGCTCACCGTGGCAGTCGATGCAGGTCGGCGCACCTTTGACTCCAACCGCCATGGCTTTGCCGTGGTCTGATTTCATGTAGCGGTCGTGAACCTTCATGTGGCATTTGGAGCAGGTCTCCACGGCAAACTGATGGCGCTCCGAAGGTGTGCCCGACGAGACCTTCCGGATCGCGTGGGTCGTATGGCAACCCGCGCAGTCTGCGCTTTTTCCCCCACCCGCATGAACCGTTCCGTGTACGCTCTGCCGGTACTTCTGGAACTGTTCGTCACTGTGGCACGAGGTACAGTCGACCGGTTTGATTTTCTTTGCGTGGGGGAGATTCGTCGGGTCAAGGCCCGCATGGCACGCCACACACTCGAGATCGGCGTGCGCCGATTTCTTGAACATCCCCGCATCCACATAGAGCGGGAGCGTCTTGCCACGCTTCTGCACCGAAAGCGAACGATCGTTATGGCAGTTCAGGCAGTCGGCATTCGACTGCCCGAGCGCCACGGATGCAGAAACGGTGAGGAAACCCCACAGGAGTAGGTTCACCGTGACCCGCGGGATGGAGGAGGAGAGAAATCTGCCAGTGCGCATAGAAAAGTCTGGTAAGATCAGTCGGATCCGATTCGTCAGGGCTAATACAGCAGTTAGAGGGGGTCAATCCTTATGCCAAGAAAAGGGAATGGTATTTGTTGAAAATCGCCACAGAATCGATCCGGAACCCGGGCAATTCCCAATTCTGCGAGAGGGAAGGGGGACAGATTTGCACCATTGCGAAAAAAAGGGGGAAGATAGGAAACGGCTCAGGGCCAGGGGGCCGGGGCGATGGAGCTCAGACTGCGAGGAGTTCGTTGATACGTTTGGACACTGCGCTGATCTCGAAGGGCTTGTAGAACACGGAGTCGACGTGTTCCCTGACGACCCGGTCGAGGGAAACATCTTTGGAGTTGTAGACGTAGAGGATAATGATCGGAAGATCGCGGTTGGAGCCTTTCAGTCCGTCGATCCGCCTGATGAGCGTCTCGCTCGGAACAGCGTCCACAATCACCAGGTCGGCCGAATAGATGGCCACAAACTTCTCCAGCATCCCCATATTGGTGGTAGTAATGACATTGTAGCGGTCCTGGAACACCATGGAGAGACTGAAACAGAAGTTCAGGTCAGGGCTGTAGATGATGATCGACTTCTTGTTCTCATCCACGTCGCTTCTCAATTGCTGCTTGCCCTTGTCTGTGTATGCTGGCAATGTCATTGCCTATGCGATCCCTCTCAACGGAGGTGGAGTTCTTTTTCCACATCCTCGCTATGGAGAATGCTTTCACGCATCGGGTGAGGTTTCACTGCAAGGACCGGGATATTGGAGAGTCTCACGACCTTCTCGGCAACGCTCCCCATGACCATGTGCTCCAGTCCCGTCCTGCCGTGTGTGGCTATGACAACCAGGTCGACCTGTTCCTCTTCGGCGAACTTCTTAATCTCGGATGCCGGGTTCCCGAATCGAACAACGGGGATCAGCTTGATGTCGGGGTTGATCTGTTTCGAGATGAATTCCTCCAGGGCTGCCTGGGGATCCACTTCAAAACGGCGCGTGTGACCCTCCTTACCCTCAACGACGTTGAGCAGGAAGATCCTGGAAGCGAACAGCAACCCGAACGTGGAGGCATACTCCATCGCCGCCAGAGAGAACTCAGACAGATCGGTCGTCACAAGAATTTTTCTGAGGTACACCATTGCACACTCCCATGCATCCGTATCAGGGTTCGTCAAGATATGTGCCAACTGAACGGACCGGGAGAGGGCGAGGATCGCTCAAAATGAGGAGAATTTGAAGAGCAACTACGGAGAAGCCCCGGAGTTATTCCAAATTGTGGGAATAATTCTTAACCCTGCGAAGGGATATTGAGTTCTTCAATCTTTCTGTAGAGCGACGAGAGGCTAATTTTCAGTGCCTTAGCCGTCGCCTCTTTGTTGTACTGGTTCTGTCGGAGAACGTGGCTGATATACTGCCGCTCGAACTCGTCCACGGCCTCCTTCATTGACCGGCGCGAATTGAAGGAATAAATGGCATCCTGACGCTGCTCAAACAGTCCCGGCAGCTCCTTCTTCGTTATCAGCTGCCCCTCCGAGAAAATCACGGCCCGCTCGATCACGTTTTCTAATTCCCGGACCTCCCCCTTCCACGAGTGCGCCAGGAGGCACTTCATCACTTCATTGTCCACCCCCTTGACATCCTTGCTCATCTCCCGGGCATACTTGTCCACAAAGTGCTGCACAAGCAGCGGGATGTCGTCAATTCTCTCGGCAAGAGGCGGAAGGTTGATCTCCACAATATTCAAGCGGTAAAAGAGGTCCTCACGATACCGACCCGCTTCGACTTCTTTTGTCAGGTTCTTATTGGTCGACGCGATGATCCGGACGTCCATCGGAACCGGAAAGGACGCGCCCACCGGCGTGATCTCCTTCAGCTCTATCGCGCGGAGCAGCTTCACCTGAAGGTGAAGGGGGATTTCACTGACCTCATCCAGGAAGATGCTGCCGCCGTCGGAGGACTTGAAATATCCGTCTTTGTCCATGCTTGCGCCTGTAAACGACCCCCGCTTGTGCCCGAAAAGCTCGCTCTCGAAGAGATTTTCAACAATTGCGCCGCAGTTGACCGCCACGAACGGCTTCGAGGCCCTCTTACTATTATAGTGAATGGCCCGGGCGACAAGCTCTTTTCCCGTACCGCTCTTTCCGTTGATAATGACCGTCCCGTCGGTCGCGGCAACCTTCTTGATAGTGTCAAACACTTTCTGCATCGCCGGACTCTGGCCGATCATCTTGTCAAACTCGTACTGCCGGTGTAGCTCGCCGCGGAGAAGCTTGTTTTCCAGCGTGAGGCGACGTGACTGGAGGACCCGTTTGACTTTGACGATCAGCTCGTCGAATTCTACCGGCTTCAAGATGTAGTCCACCGCTCCCTGCCGCAGAGCGGCTATTGCCGTGTCAATGGATCCGTACGCGGTGATGATCACGACCAGCGTCTCCGGGCAGTACCGGCTGACTTGCTCCAGGAGTTCGATCCCCTTCATTTCGGGCATCTCCAGATCGGTCAGCACAAGGTCGAACGACTCCTGCTTGATCCGCTCGAGAGCCACCCGGCCGTTCGCCGCCTCCCTCACCTTGTATCCCTCCTTGGTCAGGATGAAGGAGAGGGATTCACGGATGATCTCTTCGTCATCGACGATGAGAATCGAATCAGCCATTCCCGTAGTCCTTTGCATTCAATGGCAATGTCACACAAAACGACGTGCCCTGGCGCGGCACGCTTTTCACTGTGATGTCTCCGCGGAAACTCCTGACGATGCCGTAGCTCACCCAGAGCCCAAGCCCCGTTCCTTCCCCGACCGGCTTGGTTGTGAAGAAAGGTTCGAAGATCTTCGGCAGGTTGTCCGCACTGATACCGGCTCCGTCGTCGGAGATGGTCACACGGATATGGTCGTCGTCCCGCTCAAAATCCGTCGTAATGGTCCCCTTCTTTCCTTTCAGCGCATCAACAGCATTGAGAAGGATGTTGATGAAGACCTGGGCAATCTGGTCCGGCACGAGAGTGAGTATCGGGATCTGGTGCCGCACATGGGTGATAAACGTAACGTCTTTCGCCTTCTTCCCCATCTTTACGATCTCCACAGCATCGGTGAGACTCTTCACGATGTCGGTTGGCTGCAGCTGGTAATTGGATGGGCGGGAGAAATCAACCAGATCCCGGATAATCTTCGTGATTCGGTGGACCTGCGCCTGGACCAGCCCCAGTTTGTCCTTTGCGAAGTCGTCGGATAGTGTGCGGAGGAGCACCTGCACGATCGAAGAGATGGAGGTCAGCGGGTTGCCTACCTCGTGGGCGATGCCGGCGGCCAGGGTGCCGATGCTCTCCATCTTCTGCGAGTGCATCAGCTGCTGCTCAAGCGCCTTTTGCTCCGTGATATCCCTGTGCGCGCCAAGATACCCGACCACCTTCCCGTCCCCGGCCACAATGGGCGAAATCAGCAGATCTGTATGAATCGCCTGCCCGTCCTTCCGGCGATTCTCGATCTCGCCTGTCCATACCTTCCCAGTCCGGATCACGGCCCAGACCCTTCCCCAGAACTCCTTTGAGTATTTCTTGCTGGAGATCACGCTTGGGTTTGAGCCGATCAGTTCGTCCTTGGTGTACCCCGTCACCCTTTCGAACGCCGGGTTCACATAGACCATCTTTCCCGACCCGTCGGTGATCTGAATGGGATTCACCGTATAGTGAACGACATTGGAAAAACGGAGCAGGTCAAGGTCCTTGCGTTTCGCTTCCGAGACGTCCCGGGCGATCACGTACGTATATTCTTGGCCGCGATCAACAATCGTCCTGACGAGCAGCCGTGCGTCGACGATGGTGCCATCCTGTCGACGGAACCGCACCTCCGGCTCCGCGGCACCGTCGTCCGCAAGAAGATCAGCAAGAGAAGGACGGGAGGAATCATGTGAGAGGAGGGAGAGAAAAGGGATTGCCCCGTTCAATGACGGCGACAGCCCCGTCACAGACCGGGCATGGTCGTTGCAGTCCAAAACGCTGAAATCCTCCGACACCATGAAACACATGTCGGGGATGATATCAATGAGCGTATGCCTGGTGCCGGGCTGAGATTTCATAGAGCTAATGCATCCATAATACCAAATTTGGCGAGGAATTTCAAGGTTGAGAGATCATTACGGAAAACCGTATATTGACCAGCATCAATGACGTCTGGAACACCAGGAAGCCCCACGATGGAACGGTTCGAAGAATTTCTCGACGCGGAGATCCGGTCAGCAAAGCTGCAATCGCGAAGGCCCGAGGCCGGGGAGTGTCGCACTTCCGACGGGAGGCCGTGCAGGCTCTGTTACGCCGGCGTGGTCGACTACGGGCCCGAATCTGCGTTCAAGGAAGCCGCGTTGCAGAAGTTCTGGTCACATCATTTCCCCACCGTCCCGCGCGAACCCCTTGTCGCTTCACCGCGTGGCCGCGGCTATCGGACCGTCAGCAAGAGGAAGGCGTTCGCCACGCGCCATGGTCTCCGGCTGGGGTTCGTCGGCCCGGCCGACAATCCCCCGCCGGGCGGGCTGCCTGTAGTCCGCTGTGCTATTGAACCGCCCGCTCATGCCAGCGTCTATGCGCATCTTCAGGATGATCTCCTGAGGCCCCGTTCGGAACCGCTGGCGGAAACGCTCACCTATGTCGTCATCAAGGGAAACTACCATGAGCAGAGCCTCATCTTCAACGTCAGGGGAATCACGCCGGCAGTCGTTAAAACCCTCAACGCGCTTTCGAAATCAGTAACGCGCACGTTCCCGGCGATCACGGGCGTTTTCCTCTTCGAGGGACAGGACAACGGGCGGTACTATCTTGAGGCGCGCGAGCGCAGACCGGCGGGGGTTATCCGGAAGATCTACGGGAATCGGGAACTTCTCGTGAGAGTTTCCGGAAGGAAATTCCTCTACCCTCCCCTTGCCTTTTCCCAGGTCAACGAATCGATCCTGGATGCGTTTGTCGGAGAGGCACGAAGTCTCTTGAACCTTCAACGGCGGGGGGTGTTGTATGACTTGTACTGCGGGTACGGACTCTTTGCACTTTCCCTTGCCGATTCCGCGCGCAAGGTCATCGGGGTGGACCTCGCACACCCATCCGTGGCCGCGGCCACGGCAAACGCCGAGCGCCTGAACCTGACAAACGCCCGGTTCATTCGGAGCGCCATCACCGCCGAGACGGTGGAGACCCTCTTGAAGCGCTCACGCCGGGAAGATGCCGTTCTGCTCGATCCACCACGCGGCGGTACCGCCGAAGGCGTGATCGAAGGCATCGCCGCACAGAAGCCCGCCCGCGTTCTCCACATTTTCTGCAACAGCGACATTCTCCCGGCCGAGATCGGACGGTGGGCCTCCTCCGGGTACATGGCGGAGAAAGCGGTGCCGTTCGATATGTTCCCAGGCACGCCCTCGGTCGAGGTTCTGGTGCTGCTCAGCCCGGCGGACGGATGACCTGTTTTCCGTTGAGGCGTTCGAAGGGGATGTTGAGGATGGGATACGCCCGCCAGTCGCTGTAGTCGAAATGCCACCACTCGTTCGGTTCAATGGTGAATCCTTCCGCCTCCATCGCCGAACGGAGCAGGTCCCGCAACCGGCGTTGTTCCTGCGTCCCGCCGGCATACCGTGACGAAGCCCGGCCCGTGAAGTCATCGTACGGACTGGGCATCTGCATTTCTTCCCCCGTCCTGAGGTCGAACAATGAGAGGTCAACGGCACAGCCGCGGTTGTGGCGCGAACCCTTCTGGGGGTCCGCTACGAAGGCACGCTTGGACGGCGGCGTTTCGTCCCAGAACTTCTTTGTGACCGACCATGGTCGGTACCCGTCGAACACGAGCAGGCCGTAGCCTCTGGCACGGAGCACTCGGTGAACGCGCAGGAGAGCGAGGGCAGCGGGGCGCTGAAGGAACGCCCGCGCCTGCGCGTACATCGGGCGCTTCATGAAGTTGTTGGCCGTGGCGTAGCGGATGTCAAGGCGGATCGTGGAGTCCAGAGTTACCAGCTCCACCAGGTCGGTGCGGAGGGAAGCGCTATCTCCCGGAACAGCGACGGTAGTCGAATCCCTGCCCGTGGCGGGACGCGTAAACGCGACCGCCGCGAACCAGAACATCGCGGCGGAGATCAGCACACGGCGGAAACGGGCGCGCCGGCTCACGGATGCTGCTTCTTCCACTTCGTGAGGGCGACTTCGAGCTGGACGTAGAACTCCTTTGCGTCAAAGGGGGTCAGGCTCAGGTCACGGCTTTTCACTGCTGTGTTCAACCACGGAACGAGCCCGCGCATCACGCGATAGCCTTCTTTCAGCATCACATGGATTTCACCTTCGCGTGAACCGAACCCGAAGGAATAAGGAGGGAGTACGTTCAACACCACAGCCTTCAGCCACTCTCCGAATGTCAGTCCCTGGTATTCGGCGATCCGTCCGAACGGATCGATCACCTTTTGCCAGAACGGCCGGGCCCGATTCGCCGCGGGAGAATGGAAATGCAGCCCGTCGATCTCGTCGAACTCGATCGTCAGCGTTGTTCCATCCTTGTAGATCACGCGGACAGCGTTCTCGAGGAGATCATACAGTTTCGGACGCCCCCGCAGGAACGGAACCACGCCCAGGAACCAGAGCGACAGAGCGTACCAGATCAGGATAAGGCTGATCACCGCGCCCACGGCCATCTGAACGAACCAGTCGTCCGCCTTCGATTTGCCCAGCCATCGGACATACTGAAAGATAGGGAGGATCGGGATGAGCATCGCCAGCAATGGAGGTGTGATGAGTTTCAGCGTTCCACCCACGCTCGGTTTCGCACTTGCAGACTGATACAGCTTCTTGACGGCAACTTCTTTCCGTTCGAAGAACCCTTTCGACTCTTCCGCTGAATACATCTGTCCGAGCTTGTGGCCTGATCTGCTGAGATACTCCGCCGCCTTGTCCCATTGTTCGGCCTTTTCGTAGTGAAAGGCCAGGATCTCGTAGAACTCCATCAGGCGCTCGGGATAGAGGCGTTCAATCGCGCGGGCGATCGAGGCATGGAGTTCCTTCCGCTTGTTCAGCAGAATCGTGTTGTACGCCACCTCCTGGATCAGGAAGTGCTTGAAGAGGTACTGATATTCGCGGGCTTCCTGGTTCTGGAGGATGAGCTCGAGCGACCGGAGCTCATGGAGATTCGGCACCAAGTCGCCTTTCCGCTCCACGACGTGTTCAAGAAGCGGTTTGGAGAACTCCCGGCCAATCACCGAAGCACCGAAGAGAACCTCCTTAATGCTGTCCTGCAACCTGTCGATGCGGGCCATAATGATGCCCTGGATCGTCCCGGGAATCCCGGCCTCGATGTTCTCGGCCAGGATCTCCACCTTTCGACGCTTGACCGCGATTTTCTTTTTATCAATCAGGGTCTTCAGGATCTCCTGGATGAAGAAAGGGTTTCCCTCCGACCGTTTGAGCACAAACTCCTCGAGTGACGGTGGCACAACGTCCACATCCAGCCGGAGCCGGACAAGCTTTGCCGCGTCGCTCCGGGTCAGGCGGTTCAGATCAATCAGTTCGCCCTCTTCCATCAGGACCTTCGCCTGAGTGTATTCTTCGCGGAAGGTCATTACGAAGAGCGACAGCACGACGGAGCTGGTGCGCGAGAAGACGTACTCCAGGAGTTCTTGGGAGAATCGGTCGATCCAGTGGAGATCTTCCAGGATGAAGACGATCGGTCGCCGGACGGAGAGCGCGCTCAGCAGAGCGCGTGTGGCCTGGAAGATACGCATCTTTCTGACCGCTTCGTCAACGAGCTTGATCTCGTCGTAGCGGATCGATATCAGGGTCGCGAGGAACGGTTCGTGCTCGTCTAGCCCGAGCGAGTGCGTGGTCTGGTGCAGCCGGTGCCGCGCTTCTGCCTCGCTCGTGCTGGGGGCAATTTTCAGCATGTTCTTGAGCAGCGTCCCCCAGAGGTAATACGGGGTGTTCACCTCGAAGCTCGAGCAGGTTCCTTCAAACGCCGCGACGGCCTTCTGATACGACAGCTTGATCAGCTCCGCCTTCATCCGCGACTTGCCAACGCCCGCTTCGCCGCGGATGAACAGCCGGACCTGCGTCCGCCGGCGCACCTCGTCGAGGGACCTCCGTAGAATGTCCAGCTCTTTCTCGCGCCCGACAAACTCCTCCAGGCCCATCGCCTGGCGACGGGTCTCCTCCTCATTCTTCAACCCGCGCAGCTTGTACACGTTCACCGGCTGCGTCTTGCCGCGGAAATTCGTCGAGAATGGCCCCTCGGCGGTGACAACGTTCGAAACCGAATTGTAGGTCTCTGAACTCATGTAGATCTCGTCCCGCGGCGCAACTTCGACGAGCCGCGCAGCAAGATTGACCGTGTCGCCGATGACCGAATAGTTCATCCGAAGATCGCTCCCCACATTCCCCGCGATCACCATCCCCGAATGCAGACCAACATGCAAGCCGAGAGGTGTCGGCAGAGTCACCGTACTTTGCCGGTTGAACCGCTCGATCTCGGAAATCATCTCGAGGGCACAACGAACCGCTCTCTCTGGGTCGTTCTCGTGCGCAAGCGGGGCACCAAAAATCGCCATGATGCCGTCGCCAATGAACTTGTCGATGGTCCCCTCGTACTTCAGGATGCTCGCAATCAATCCACTGAAGCAGTCGTTCAGGACGGCCGAAACGTCTTCCAGATCAAGTTTTTCGGACAAAGCTGTGAACCCCGTCACATCGGCGAAGAGCACAGTCACCATCCGTCGCTCGCTTTCTATCAGCTTGCCTGCAGCGAGGATCTTTTCGGCGAGATCTTTCGGGATGTAATTGCGAATAAGCGCGAAGCCATCGACGGACGGCCGGTTGTGAGCTGGCGCACTTCCGGCCACCGGGGAACCGCAGCTGGGGCAAAAGCGGGAATTTTCCGGGAGTTCGGTCGAGCAAGATTTGCACTGCATGCGGTAATATATCCCAACGACCTGTGAGAATCAAGCAAACCAAAGGACAACAACTTAGGGGACCCCCTTCAAGTTTCCTTTAAATACCTGGGATCTTGCGGTTTAGCGACTTGTTTTTTCCTCACTATTGGCCTATTTTTAGACTATGGGCCAACAGAACGAGGAACAGGGAAAACTGAGCACCGGGCCGAGGAAAAGATCCCGGTCGCCACGGGGGAAAAAGCGGAGTCTCTTCCCCGGCGGGGGCAAAGGGTCGTCCTCACTCGATTCATCCCTCTTCATCAATCGCGAACTGAGCTGGCTGGAATTCAACCACCGCGTCCTTGAAGAGGCCCTCGACACCCGCCATCCGCTTCTCGAAAGGGTCAAGTTCCTCTCCATCGTCAGCTCGAACCTGGACGAGTTCTTCATGATCCGGGTTGCGGCCATCCGGGAGCAGATCCTGGCGGACTATGTGGAATACTCGCCGGACGGCCTTGTGCCGCTTCAGCAGATCCGCGCGATTCACGACAGAGTCTCAGTCATGCTGAAGCAGATGAGTGAATGCTTCTGGAACGTCCTGCATCCCCAGCTCGCAGAGGCAGGCATCCACCTGCTGAAGATGAACCAGCTGAACGACGACGACCGGCGGAAGCTTGCCGACCTCTTTGCCCGGGAAATCTTCCCCGTCCTCACACCGCTGGCGTTCGACCCCGGACACCCCTTTCCCTACATCTCGAACCTCAGCCTGAACCTCGCGGTGGTCGTTACCTCGCCAAAGGGTGAAGAACGGTTTGCCCGCGTCAAGGTGGCCGATGTCCTCCCCCGGCTCGTCCAGATTCCGGATGGCAATCCCGACTCCAGCACGTTCCGTTTTGTGTGGCTCGAGGATCTGATCGCCGACAACCTCGGTCTGCTCTTCCCGGGCATGGCGGTCAAGGAATCGTACCTCTTCCGCGTAACGCGCAACGCAGACATCGAAATCCAGGAGGATGAGGCGGAAGACCTGATCCGTTCGATCGAGGAATCGATCCGGCTCAGACGCTTCGGTTCAGTGGTTCGTGTCGGTGTCCAGGAAACAATGCCCGCACGCATTCGCGATATCCTGGTGGAAAATCTGGAAGTCACGCAGGACGATGTCTATCCGGTGAAACCGCCGTTGGGACTCAGTCACCTGATGGGCCTCCTGAAGATTCCCCGACCCGACCTCAAGGATCCGCCGAACACGCCAGCGCTCCAGTTGTCGGACGACGACACCGAAGACCTGTTCAGCATTATCCGCCGTGGAGATGTTCTGCTGCACCACCCGTACGACTCGTTTGCACCCGTGGTCCAGTTTATCAAGGGTGCGGTAGCCGACCCGAACGTCCTGGCCATCAAGCAGACCCTCTACCGGATCGGCAAAGAATCACCCCTCGTCCCGCTCCTGATCGAGGCCGCGGAAAACGGGAAGCAGGTCGCGGTTCTGGTGGAGTTGAAAGCAAGGTTCGATGAGGAAAACAACATCGGATGGGCAAAACAGCTCGAACGCGCCGGCGTCCACGTGGTCTACGGACTGGTAGGTCTGAAAACGCATGGAAAGATGGCACTGGTGGTCCGCAAGGAGCAGGACGGCCTCCGGCGATACGTCCATCTCGGCACCGGCAACTACAACCCCGTCACCGCGCGGATCTACACCGACTTCAGCTACTTCACCTGCCGCGAGGAGATCACCCGCGATGCCACGGAAGTTTTCAACCTCCTGACAGGCTATTCCAACAGCGATGTTTTCAGAAAACTGGCAGTCGCTCCTGTCAACCTCCGCGAGAAAATCACGGGCCTGATCGAGCGGGAAGCGGAACATGCGCGACAGGGAAGAGAAGCGCGGCTCATGTTCAAGATGAATTCCCTTACCGACGCCAAGATCATCGAAAAGCTGTACGAGGCGTCGAAAGCCGGCGTTCACATCGACTTGATCATTCGGGGAATCTGTTGCCTGCGGCCGGGATTGAAGGGCATCAGCGATAATATCCGCGTCATCAGCATCGTAGGGAGGTTCCTGGAACACAGCCGCGTCTTCTCCTTCCAGAACGGCGGTGCGACCG
>Ga0209253_10000732_pt1 | contig 28496 bp, 26 predicted proteins | sample FrelakmetBRP12BR_FD_187145 | JGI IMG/M metagenome (GOLD analysis project Ga0209253, IMG submission 187145) | Freshwater lake sediment microbial communities from the University of Notre Dame, USA, for methane emissions studies - BRP12 BR (SPAdes)... | ecosystem: Environmental > Aquatic >...
ACGCCGCCGACGTCCCCGGCACCCGCCGCGGTCCCGGCGCCGGAGGCCGCGGCTCCCGTTGCGGCGCCCGCCGCTCCGGCGGCAGCACCCCCGGCGGCCCAGCCCCCCCTGCCCGCCTCGCCAGGCCCCGGCGCTCCAACCGAGACCGCGGAGGCCGCCGCCACCACGGCGGGCCAATGGCTCGGCACCGCCGAGGCGGGCCTCTTCATCACCGCCCGCAGCCTCACCTATTCCGGAGTGCCCGCGGGAGCGTCCGCGCTGCGCGGATACCAGGCCGATTTCATCGCCGGCCCGTGGCTGCGGCTGGAGCTGTACCCGTTCTCGCTCCTCGGGGAGGGACTCGCCGCCGGCATCGCGCCGTTCGTCGACTACGCCTTCTCGGTGGGGCTGACCACGAGCACCAGCGGCGTGGGCGGCACACAGGACCTGGCGACGCACTACTCGAGGCTCGACGCCGGCCTGCTCTGGCGAATCCGCCTGGACGCCTCCTCCGGGCTGGCCCTCGTCCCGGCCGTGTCCTACGCGCTCCAGACGTTCACCTTCGATCCGCCCTTCCCGGGCCTCCCCGACTCGAACCTCTCCGGCGTCCGCCTGTCACTCGGCGTGGATGTTCCCCTGGGGGGGATGTTCTCGCTGCAGGCCGCGGCGGCCTACGTGTACTGGATCGACGCGCCGGACCTCATCGGTGGAGCACCCGCGCTCTTTCCGGGCGGGAGTGCCTACGCCATCGAGGCCGAGGTCGGGCTCACCATCGCCGTGGTGAGGCCGGTCTGGGTCCGCGTCGCGGGCGCGTACAGCGGGACCTGGTACTCCCTCGAACCAGCGTCGGGCAGCCCCTACCAGGCCACGGGCGCGAAGGATCAGTACATCGGAGGCCGGGCGACCGCGCTCGTCCGCTTCTGACGCACCGAGGGCAGCCGACTTGGCGCGGCGCCCTCTGCACCCGATCGGGTAGCAAGAAGCCTGACGCCCGATCGGGTGTCCCACGATGACCGGCTACGAAGGCTGGCACCCCGAGGCTACGCTTCACCAGCGGACCCTCGGAGTGCATCGATGCGCGGCTGCCGTAACTCTTCAATCTCAGAAGTCTTCCTCCTCCTTCTTCTCCTGCCGGCGTGTGGCGCCTCCGTGGCGGATTTCCGGGTCCGGGAGACCGAGGTGGTGATTCGCTCCGACGCGGCCTTCACGAGCACCGCGGACTTTCCGATGCGCGTGGAGAGCACCCTGGATGCCGCGCTCGCGTACTGGGGCGGGACCTGGCGACACCTTGCCGGCGTGACCATCACCTTCGAGGGCCAGCGGCACGTTGCGTGCGGGGACCGGCTGGGCGCAACCGGCTGCTTCGACGGCGACATCCGCGTGTCCACCCGGGACGCGGGCTTCACGTTCCTCTGCGTCGAGGAGACGGTCCTCGTCCACGAGGTCGGGCACGCGGTGATCGGCGACCGCAACCACCTCGACGCGCGCTGGATGGATTTCACCTCCGTGTTCGCGCAGCTCGACGGCAGGCGTGGCTACTCGGACGAAGGCGAGGTGGCGTGCCCGATCTTCGTCAGCGTCTGGCGACACCCTCCGGCACGGTGAGCCGGCGGTGCCTCCGGCACCAAGGCCCGGCCCGCCACCTCGCCACCGCCCTCGGGAGCCGGCGCTTCTTCTCGCCCAGCGAGGCCTCGGAGGCTCGGGAGCCGCCGTCCGCCGGAGGCGTCCTCAGGTCAGCGCGCTCCCGGGCCCGGCTGCTGGAGCGCCTGGATCGCCTGCCGCGCCTGGGCGGCCTGGGGGCTCGTGGGACTTGCCGCGATCACCTGGTTCCAGGTCTGGATGGCCTTCTGTGGGTCCTTCAGGTCATGGGCCTGCACGACCCCCAGGTTGAAGAGGCTCTGCATGTGCTTGGGGTCGAGCTGGTTCGCCTTCTTGAAGTTCGCCTCGGCCTTGTCGATGAGCCCCAAGTCCCGGTACATGACGCCCTGGTCGGTGAGGACGTCGGGGTTGTTGGGCTGGAGCTCGAGGGCCTTGGCGTAGGCGTCGACGGACCTCTGGCGCTGCTGGGTATCGAAGTAGAGGTTGCCGAGCTCGGTCCAGGCCCTGGCGTTCTTGGGCTCCCGGGCGACGACCTGGAGCAGTTCCGCGATCCGCTGCTCGGCACTGCCGCCCATCTGTCCCAGCGCCATGCCCGGAGGCGGCAGCCCCTGGGGTAGGCCTTGCGGCATGCCCGGGGGTGGCAGCCCCTGCGGTGCGACCGGGGGCGGGGCGACGGGCGCCGCGACGACCGGCTCGTTCTTCTTGCATGAAGTGAGGAGGACCACGGCGGCGAGCGCCAGGGCGGGTCCAAGGCCGAGGGCGGAGATCGTTTGGCGATTCAAGGGCGCTCCTCCAGGCGCGCGTGAAGTGCCCGCATCCGGGCCGCGCCGGCGGGCAGTCTAGGGCGAGCCGGCGCCGACTTCAACGAGGTCGGGAAGCGCCTGCCCGGTCGCATGCGGTAGCAGCGGCTCCGGCCGCCCGGTAGGATGAGGGCCGGTGACGTCGGCGCCGCGGGCCGAGCCCACCAGCCGGCAGGAGAACCCCACGGGACGCGCCAGCCCCTACCTCGGCATCGGGTTGGCCCTGGCTCTCGTGGCCGCCGGGCTCCTCCTGCTCGTCTTCCTGGGACAGCGTCGCATGCTCTACTTCCCCGAGCGGCAGCTGATGGCGGCGGCGGAGCGCGGAGCGCGCGCCGTCGGCCTCGCGCCGTGGACCTTCGAGGGCCGCTTCCTCGGCTGGAGGGCGCCCCACCCCTCCGGAGCGGCACGCGGGCGCGTCGTCGTCTTCCACGGAAACGCCGGCTCGGCGCTCGACCGCGCCTACTTCCGCGACGTCTTCCAGTCCCCCGGCGGGCCGCTCCCCGTGGACGTCTACCTCGCCGAGTACCCGGGCTACGGTCCTCGCCCCGGCGAGCCCTCGGAGCGGGCGCTGGTGGATGCCGCTCTGGAGGCTGCGCGCACGGCCCGGCGCGACGGCCCCGGGCCGGTGATCCTGGTGGGGGAGTCGCTCGGCAGCGGCGTGGCGGCGCTCGCCGCGGCCCTGGATCCGGCGGCGGTCGATGGGCTGCTCCTCGTCACGCCGCTCGCGAGCGTCCCCGCGGTGGCGCGGCGCCACTACGGCGCGGTCCCCGACTGGCTGGTGCGCGACCGCTACGCCACGGACGTGGCCTTGCCGCGCTACCCCGGCCCGGTGGGCTTCCTCGTCGCCGGGCGCGACGAGGTGGTCTTCCCCGACCTCGGGCTGGCGCTCTTCGACGCCCGCCACGGCCCGAAGCGACTCTGGCTCGACCCGGCGGCCGGGCACAACAGCCTCGACTACGACCCTCGGCTGCCCCGCTGGCGCGAGATGCTCTCGTTCCTCCTCGGCGCCCCGCCGGCCGTGGAGCCGTCGGGCGGCGCGCGCCCGACCCCTTGAGCGGTCGCCGCGCTTGACCCGCGGACCGGCGTCGCCTACTCCTTCGAGCGTCCCGAATGGTCGATCCCCTGGCACCGCTGCTGGCCGATGGCATCATCGACGAGGTCGTCGCGCGGCTGAAGAGCGGCAAGGAGGCCGACCTCTGGCTGGTGCGCCACGGCGGCGAGACGCTCGCCGCCAAGGTCTACAAGGCGCGCCAGGCCAGGAGCTTCCGGAACAACGCCGCGTACAAGGAAGGACGCCAGGTCCGCGATACGCGCACGCAGCGTGCCATGGCGCGCGGCAGCCGCTTCGGGCAGGCCGCTTCCGAGGAGGCCTGGAAGGCGAAGGAGGCCGACGCGCTCCACGCGCTCCACGCGGCCGGCGTGCGCGTGCCACGGCCGGTGATGTTCTACGAGGGCGTGCTGCTGATGGAGGTGGTGGTCGACGCGAGCGGCCGGCCGGCGCCTCGGCTCGTCGACGCCCACGTGGCCCGCGAGCAGGCGGCCGCGCTCTACGTCGACCTGCGCGGCCAGGTGGTGCGGATGCTCTGCGCCGACCTCATCCACGGCGACCTCTCCGCCTACAACGTCCTGCTCGGGCGGCGCGGCCCGGTCGTCATCGACTTCCCGCAGGTCATCGGCGCGGCCCACAACAGCCAGGCCGAGCGCTTCTTCGAGCGCGACCTCCAGAACCTGCACCGCTTCCTTGCCGCCGTCGACCCCGCGCTCCGCGCCGCCGAGGGGGACGCTCGCGAGATCTGGCGGGCCTACGTGGGCCGCGAGCTCAGGCCCGACTTCCTTCCCAGCGGCAGGGCCCCGCAGCCGCACCAGAGGGGCCGGGAACCGCGCGCCCCCCAGCCGGCGCGACCGCACGCGGCCGGTGGGCCGAGCCAGGGCGGAGGCCCCCGCCAGGATCGGCGTGATCGGTCAGGCGAACCGGCGCCGCGGCACCTCCAGCCGCCGCGTCCGGCGTCCCCGCATCCAGGCTCCCGCCGGGCCGTGGCGCAGGGAACGGGGCCACCCGGCCCACCCGGCCCGCGACGCCCGGGCCGCGGCAATCCCGACCGAGGACGCCGCGGCCCGCCGGTGCCGGAGGTGATCCGGCTCGCGCGGCCGCAGCCCACCGCGCCGGATGTCGGACCGGGCGCGCGGCCGAACCTGCCAGCGAACCGCACCCCGGGGCCTGGGACGCCCCCGGCGAGAGGGCCGCACGCGGCGCCGCAGGCTTCCGGTCGCGGCGCCCAGGCCACGACCGGGGCGGCGCCGGGTCAGGCCCGTCGCCGCCGCCGCCGCCGCAGGCGCTCCTCGCAGCGCGGCGGTCCCACCAGCTGATCCGGGCTTCCTGGCGGCCCGATCGGATTGGAGCGACCGCCGAACGGGGCGTCCGGGGTCAGGAAGGCGGGCGTCCGACGGAGGCGGCGGCGCCGGCCGAGAGGTCATCCGGGGCCTCCTCCTCCTCCCCCTCGCCCGCCTCGAGGAGCAGGGCCTGGACCCGGTCGGACTTCACCGGTGCGCCGAGCTTTGCTATCGCCTGCGCCTTGCGGAGCACGTTGCCGCGGCCGGTGTCGAGCTTGCCGCGCGCCGCCGCGAAGGCGTCCTGGGCCTGGCCGAGCCGCGCCCCGACGTCGTCGAGGTCCTTCACGAAGGCGGCGAGCTTCTCCAGGAGCTTGCCCGCCTCCTCGGCAATCCGCTGGGCATTGGCGTTCTGCTTCTCCGAGCGCCAGACGTGGCTGATGAGCTGCAGGGCCGCGAGCAGTGTCGTCGGGCTGCAGAGGACGACGCGCTGGCGGAACGCCTCCTCGTACAGCCCGGCCGCGCGCGAGATGGCCGCGTGGAAGGCCGCCTCGTTGGGCACGAACAGGAGGACGATGTCCAGGGTGCGCTGCGCCAGCACGTCCTGGTAGCTCTTTCCCGCCAGCCCCTTCACGTGGGCGCGCACCGAGGCGAGGTGGGCGTCGAGCGCGGCCTCGCGGGCCTCCGGTGTCGCGGCGCGGGTGGACTCCACGAAGGCGCTGAGCGAGCACTTCGCGTCCACCACGATGGCGCGGTTTCCCGGCAGGTACACGAGCGCGTCGGGGCGCTTGCGCCCCCCCTCGTCGTCGAGGTGGCTCACCTGGAGGTCGTACTCGCGCCCCTCGGTGAGGCCCGCCGTCTCGAGCACCCGCTCCAGCACCAGCTCCCCCCAGTCACCCTGCGCCTTCGACTCGCCGGTGAGTGCCCGCGCCAGGCCCTCGGCGTCCTCGTGCAGCTTGGCCTGCGTGTCCTGCATCCGCCGGAGCGCCTCGAGGAGACTGGCGCGGTCGCGGTTCTCCTGGTCGTAGGTCTTCTCGACCTTGGCCTCGAACTCGCGGAGCTTCTCGCCGAGCGGCCGGAGCAGCGCCTCGAGCCCTTCCCGGCTCCGATCCAGCATGGCCTTGCCCTTCTCGTCGAGGAGCCGCCCGGCGAGCTTCTCGACCTCGGCGCGCACCTGCTCGCGCGTGCGCTCGGCCTCGGCGGCGCGCTCCGCGGCCGCCCTCCGCTCGGCCTCGAGCTCCGCCCGGGTCCGCGCCAGCTGCGCGGCCAGCTCCGACGCGCGACCGCGTTGCTCCGCCAGCTCATCCTGCGCGGCGCGCGCCTCGGCCGTGCGCTCGGCGGCACGCTCGTCGCGGCTCTTCAGCTGCTCCCGCAACGCGATGAGCTCCCCCTCGGCCGCGTGCTCCGCCTCCCGCGCAGCCGCGGCGGCAGCCTGGCGCCGCAGGACCAGGCCGATGCCGAGCCCCGCCGCGAGGAAGACGGCGGCACTCACCATGATCCAGATGTCGTTCATGTCCGCCCCCGCTGCATCTCCAGCATGCCCTGCCTCGGCGTGTCGTGGGTCGGCAAGCCGCCGCAGGAGCCCACGGAAGAGCGCGCCGCAGGCTCACGGCGTGCATCATCCGTGGTCTCGGCAGCGGACACCAGAGGCAGGCGGCAGGCACGGGGCGCGATCGCCGGCACCGGCGGGGCGCTCGAGGGTCACGCCCTTGGCGCCGGCCCGGCCTTCTCGGCCGCGATCCAGGCGCCGATTCGAGCTTCGAGCACGTCGAGCGGCAGCGCGCCCGCACCGAGGACGACGTCGTGGAACCGGCGAGGGTCGAAGGCCGTCCCCAGCTCGCGGCTGGCCCGGCCGCGAAGGTCGAGGATCTGCAGCTCCCCCACCTTGTAGGCGAGCGCCTGCCCGGGCCAGACGATGTATCGGTCCGTCTCCGCCTGGACCTCCACGTCGTCGATGGAGGAGTGGTCGCGGAAGTACGTCACCACCTGCTCCCGGGACCAGCGCTTGGCGTGCAGACCGGTGTCGACCACGAGCCGGATGGCCCGCAAGAGCTCGTCCTGGAGGTGGCCGTAGAAGCTGTAGGGGTCCTGGTAGCGCCCCACGTCCTCGCCGAGCCGCTCGGCGTAGAGCGCCCACCCCTCGGAGTAGGCATTGTAGCCGAGCCAGTATCGACGGGCCGGTGGCAGGCCCTCCAGCTCCTGCTGGATGGCGATCTGCAGGTGATGGCCGGGCAAGGCCTCGTGGTAGGCGGTCGACTCCATCGCCAGGGTCGTGCGCTGGGCGAAGTCCCCGGTGTTGACCTCGATGCGCCCCGGACGCGACCCGTCCGCGGAGGGGGGCACGTACTGCGCCGCGGCCGCCTCCTTCTCCTGGAACTCCTCGACGGGGACGACGACGAAGTCGGCCTTGGGGAGCCGGCCGAAGAGCTTCGGGATCTGCTGGCGCATGGCTTCGAGATGACCGCGGTAGATTTCTAGAACCTGCTCGCGAGAGGTCGGGTGGAGCTTGGGATTGCCGGCGATGGAGGCGCGGAAGCTCTCCAGGTCGGCGAACCCGGCCCGCTTCGCAGCGGCCGTCATCTCCACCTCGATGCGGGCCACCTCCCGCAACCCGATCTGGTGAATCTGGTCGGCCGTCAGGCTGGTGGTGGTGGACTCCTTCACGAGCGCCGCGTAGCGGGCGGCGCCGTCCGGGAGCGACCAGATGCCCACCTCCGCGCGGCCCTTCGGCGAGTACTCGGCTCGCACGAAGTGCGCGAATCGGGCGTAGGCGGGGACCACGCCCTCCTGGATGGCTCCGAGGAGGGCCGCGCGGATCCGCTGCTGCTCGAGCTGCGGGATCTCCGCCGGCATGCGGGCGAGCGGCCGCGCGAAGGGGCTCTCCTCCGGCTTCATCGCGGCGATGCCCGCGGCCTGGTCCGCCACCTTCTCCAGGAGGAACCTCGGCGGCATGAGCCCTTCGGCCATGCCGAGCCGCATGTTGGCGATGGTGTCGTCGAGCTGCCGCGGCAGGTTGCGGACCCGGGTGAGGTAGTCGTCGTAGTCCTTCGACGTCTGGAACTGCAGCAGTGCCGGGAACCGGGCCGCCCGGAGGTGGATTCCGCTCATCTGGTTCACCGGCATCTTCCAGGCCTCGAACCGGGCGTTCTGCAGCGTCTCCCGGAACTCCCGGATCATGAGCGTCCGGGTCAGAGCCTCCTGCTCACCGAGCCCGGTCGGGTCGATGGCCTCGAACCGCGCCAGGAACTCCTTCGTCCTGGCGAGATCGGCGGCCACCGCAGTGGCCGAGAGGTCGGTCGACTTGTCGTTCCAGCGCCTGTCTCCCAGGATCGAGGCGTATTCCGGCGTCTGGGAGAGGAAGTACTCCCAGTGCTCGGCGAGCACGGTGCCGAGTGCCGTGCGGCGGGCGTCGAGGCCGGCCGCGGCGGGAGGCACCGACGACGATGGCATCGCCGGCGGGGAGCGTGTCGTCGCACAGGCGCACATCGCGACGACGACGAGCGCGAGCTCACGCTGGGGCATCGTAGGCCTCTCTCTCTTGCGGCCGCCGGAGTGGGTGGTGCCCGGGGCGGCGTGCATCCTACGGCATCCGGCGCGCGCCATTTCGGCGAACCGCCATCCGCTGGAGCAGATCCTCGCCGCGGCCGGCGTCCTCCGCCAAGGCTCACTGCAGCCGCGTCGGATGGCTCGGGATGCTCTCGTTGCCCTCGGCGTCGACCGTCGCCACCGCGAAGACGAAGCTGTCGGGCACCATGCCCTTCACCACGATCTCGTTGGCCTTGGGGTACGGGTCGGCCCTCTGCCACGCCACGGCGTCCGCGCGCCGCCGGTAGAGGACGAGCCCGGCGACGCGCGGGTCCTCCGGGAGCTGGACCCGCAGCCTGGCGTCGGGGCTGACCGCCCCGCCGAGGGCCAGTTCGCGGACGGGCGCCGGCGCGCTCGCCAGGTGCGCCACCGCCGCGACCAGGCCCTGCGTCAGCTTGGCCGCGTAGGCGGCGTCGAAATGGGCCAGGTCGTCGCCGTAGCTCCGCCCGCCCTCGACGCGCGGAACCTGGTGCTGGCGGTGGTAGTGCTCGTGCGCCTCGGAGAGCCGGATGGCGGGGAAGCCCTCCCGGCTGAAGCTCATGTGGTCGCCGCCGCGGGCGATGCGGTCCTGGCGGAGCATCACCCACAGGTCGAGGTTGTCGACGTAGCGCTCCGCGACCCGCTTGACATAGCGGCTCCACTCGCGGGCGGCACCGTCGTTCTCGCCGCCGATCGCCTCGCGGAGCCGGCGCTGCGCATCGGTCTCGAGCCGGCCCACCCCCTCGCTGAAGAGGCGCGCCGAGACGTTGTCCTTCACCCCGTCGAGCCCCTCGGTGTTGCCCACGGTGTCGACCGCGATCATGGCCATCACCGAGACGCCCTCGGACTTGAGGCGCCGGGCGAGGTGGGCCGAGCCCGTGAGCCCCTGCTCCTCTCCCGCGACGGCGACGAGGTAGACGGAAACGGCGGGGCGCTCCCGGGCCAGGACCCGCGCGAGCTCCAGGACCACCGCGACGCCGCTGCCGTCGTCCACTGCGCCCGGGGCGTCCGAGGTCGCGTCCATCACGTCGCTGGCACGGCTGTCGTAGTGGGCCGCGAGGAGGATGGCCTCCTTGGCTCGCGTGGGATCGGCGCCCGGCAGCACGGCGCCGACGTCGACGATCTCGACGGGCCGGGGGATCCGCCCGGCGGGCTCGGCCGTGAATCGATCCTCGAACGGCTGCAGCCGCGAGCCCGGCTGCTTGGCCAGCGCGGCGAACTCGGAGGCGAGCCACCGCCGGGCGGCGCCGATGCCGCGCGTGCCCGACGTCGTGTCGGAGAGCGTATGGCGGGTCCCGAAGGAGACGAGCCTGGCGACGGTGGCGTCGAGCCGGGCGGGCTCCACGGCCTCGACGAGGGCCTCCACGCGAGCGCTCCTGGCCTGCGGAGTGGCGAGCGCCAGGCCAAGGGCGAGGCAGGGGAGGACGAGCATGGGGGTCTCCGTGGAGGATCATCCTACGGGCGCCCGGCCCGGGGACCAAGCGCGGTCGCCGCCGCTCCCCGGCTCGGGCCGTCACCGCCAGCGCACCCAGGCCCGCACCGGCCCGAGGTCCACGGCCAGGACCACCCGCTCCAGGAACGCGGCGTTGAGCACCCCGTCGTAGATGACGTCGCGCTCCCGGGCCTCGACGCGTGCCTGCCCGAGGCCGGCCAGGCGCAGGTCGACCTCGACGGTCCGCCCGGCCCGGAGCGCCTCCAGCGTCTCGCCGGCGGCGACCTCCTCGAGCGCGTGCGGCGCCAGCAGGACCTCGTCCAGGTTGCCGCTGTCGACGAGGAACCAGAGCCGGCCGCGCCGGCCGTCCACCGCCACGAAGAGGTCGACCCCCGCGCCGCCCATGTCGAGTTGCGGCCGCGCAGGGAGCGGCGCCATGCCGCGCGTGCGTTCGGCGAGGCTCGCCGCGGTCTCGATCCAGAGCCGCCCGCCACCGAGGTCGAGGGTCACGGCCCGGGACCCGAAGGTCTGCAGCGACACCAGGCCGGCCAGGGGCGGCAGCCCCGGCGGCAGGATCCGGGCGAAGTCCAGGACCGCCGCCTCCGGGACGAGCCCGGTCCCGGCGAGTTCGAGCGGAACCGGGCCGCAGGCCGGGAAGTCCATCCGCTCGCCGCTCATGCGGAACCCCGTGAGCCGGCCCCACGGGACGCACCCCGCCTCCCGCGCCGTGGCCGGCGCGAGGAGCGTGATCCCCCCGCCGGTGTCGAGCAGGAAGCGCCTGTCCGCGCCGCCGACGGCGACCTGGACGGTGCGTAGCCGCCCGGCGTACCGCTCCAGCCGGACCTCGCGCGCGCCACCGTCTCCAGGCGGCGGGGCGTGCGCGCAGCCGAGGAGGGCGGCGAGGAGGACCCATGACCGGCAGTGGCGCCGCACGGCCCTAGCCCCCGGCGGCTACCCGCCGAACCCGAGCTTCTTCAGCAGCGGGTCGACCGACGGCTTGCGCCCGCGGAACTGGACGTACAGCTCCATCGGATCCTCGGAGCGCCCCTTCTCGAGCAGCGTGCGGAACCGGCGTGCCGTGGCCGGGTCGAAGATCCCCTTCTCCTTGAAGGCGGCGAAGGCGTCGGCGTCGAGCACCTCGGCCCACTTGTAGCTGTAGTAGCCGGCGGAGTAGCCGCCGCCGGGCCCGAAGATGTGCTGGAAGTAGGTCGACCGATAGCGCGGGACGATGGTCGCGGGCATCGACATCCGCGCCAGGGCGATCCGCTCCAGCGCCGACGCGTCGGCCTGCGCCGGGGTGGTCATGGTGTGCCACTCCAGGTCCAGGAGCGACGCCGCCAGGTACTCGACGTTCCGGAAGCCCTGGTCGAAGCGGCGGGCCCGCTCGATCTTCTGGACGAGCGGCGCCGGGATGGCCTGGCCGGTCTTCCAGTGGCGGGCGTAGACCTCCAGCACCTCCGGCTCGAGGGCCCAGTTCTCCATCACCTGGGAGGGCAGCTCGACGAAGTCGCGCGGCACCTGGCCCAGGCTCTCGTACCGCTTCTTCGCGAGAATGGCGTGGAGCGCATGGCCGAACTCGTGGAAGAGGGTGCGCACCTCCTCGAGCGAGAGGAGGGCCGGCGCGTCGCCCACGGGCCGCGAGAAGTTGCACACGTTGACGACCAGCGGGCGGACCTCCTTCCCGCCACGCAGGTACTGGCCGCGGAAGCCGCTGGCCCAGGCGCCGGAGCGCTTCCCAGGCCGCGGGTGGAAGTCCACCATGAAGACGGCGAGGTGCGAGCCGTCGGCGTCCTTCACCTCGAACGCCTTCACCTCGGGGTTGTAGACCGGCACGTTCGGGAGCTCGGTGAAGGTGACGCCGTACAGCCTCCGGGCGACCTGGAAGGCACCGTCGCGAACCTGGTCGAGCGGGAAGTACGGCCGCAGGTCGCTCTCGTCGAGGTCGTACCTCGCCTTGCGCACCTTCTCCGCGTAGTAGAACCAGTCGTACGGCTCGAGCGGGTGGCTCTTGCCGTCGGCCCGGATGGCCTCCTCGAGCGCCCGGGCGTCCCGCGCGGCCGCCGCCTTGGCCGGACCCCAGAGCTGGTCGATCAGCGCGTAGACCGCCGCCGGCTTCCCGGCCATCTGGTCGTCGAGGACGTAGTCCGCCCAGGTGGCGAAGCCGAGCAGCCGGGCCTTCTCGGCGCGGAGTGAGGCCATGCGCGCGAGCAGCACCTTGTTGTCGGTGTCCCCGCCGTGGTCGCAGCGCGTCGTGTAGGCCTCGAAGATCTGCCGGCGCAGGTCGCGGCTGGAGGCGTACTGCAGGAACGGCCAGAGGCTGGGCGCGTGAAGCGTGAACAGCCACCTCCCCTCCAGGCCCGCCTTCCGCGCCGCCTCCGCCGCGCCCGCCACGGCGCGGTCGGGCAGGCCGTCGAGCGGCTCCTTGCCGGCCAGGACCAGCCGATACGCGTTGGTCTCGGCGAGCAGGTTGTCGCCGAACCTCACCCCGAGCGTGGCGAGCTCGCCGTTCAGGGTACGCAGGCGCTCCTTGCCGGCTGCGTCGAGCAGGGCGCCGCTCCGCACGAAGCGCGTGTAGGTCCGCTCGAGCAGCATCTTCTGGTCGGGAGCCAGCGGCAGCGAGGCGCGAGCGTCCCAGACGGCCTTCACCCGCTGGAAGAGCCTGGCGTCGAGCCAGGTGTCGTCGCGGTGCGCCGTGAGCAGCGGCGTGACCTCGCGGTTGATCGCCTGGAGCCGGTCATTGGTGTCGGCGCCGACGAGGTTCTGGAACACCGGCTGGACGCGGGCCAGGAGCTCGCCCGCGGCGTCGAGCGGCGCGACGGCGTTCTCGAAGCTGGCAGGCTCCGCGCTGGTGGCGATGGCGTCGACCTCCCTGCGCTCAGCGACCATGGCCTCCTTCAGGGCCGGCAGGAAATGCTCCTCCCGGATCTCGGCGAACGGCGGGATGCCGAAGGGGGTCTTCCAGTCGGCGAGCAGCGGGTTCGGCCTCGCAGGGGCGGCCGCCGCGCCCGAAGCGGCCGGCGGGGCCGGCGCGGCAACCAGGGCGGGCTCCGTGGCCGGGCCGGCCAGCGATGCGAGGACGGGGAGCAGCAGAGGAAGGCGCATGTCTCGCTCTCAGGGGAGTGGGGTCGCCGCCCCAGGGCGGCGCGGCCCGGGATTCTACATCGTGCTCCAGCCGCCCGGGTCACGGCGGGGCTCTCGGGTGCCGGGGGGACCGTGCACCGTCCGTGGCGAGCGGGTGCATCGAGGAGCTGAAGAAGGACGTCCACGACATCGAGCTGGCCGTCGCCGTCCTGGCCGCGGGAAGGGACCCTCCCGTGACGCCCTGGGGCGTCAAGCCCCAGGCAGCCTAGATGGGGCGCCTGCATTGAAAGCGCCTCGGCGGTGTCCCTACGATGCGGGCTCCCATGGCCGTTCCCGTCCTGCCCCTCTGGATCGGGGGCAAAGAAGTCCCGAGCCAGAGCGGCCGTTCCGGCGACGTGTTCGACCCGGCCACCGGCGAGGTGGTGCGGCGCGCTCCCTTCGCGAGCAGGGCGGAGGTGGGACAGGCGGTGGCGGCGGCCAAGGCGGCCTTCCCCGGCTGGCGCGACACGCCTCCGCTCCGGCGCGCCCGTATCCTCACCCGCTTCCGCGAGCTGCTCGAGGCGAACCGCGACGAGCTGGCGGGGCTCATCAGCCAGGAGCACGGCAAGACCGTGCCCGACGCCGCCGGCTCGCTCCAGCGCGGCATCGAGGTGGTGGAGTTCGCCTCCGGGGTCCCGCACCTCCTCAAGGGTGAGCAGGCCGAGGACGTGGCGCGCGGCGTCGACTCCCACTCGGTGCTCCAGCCCGTCGGCGTCTGTGCCGGCATCACGCCGTTCAACTTCCCGGCCATGGTGCCGATGTGGATGTTCCCGGTGGCCATCGCCTGCGGCAACACCTTCGTGCTGAAGCCCTCCGAGAAGGTGCCGTCCACCGCCCTGCGCATGGCCCGGCTGCTCCACGAGGCCGGCCTCCCCGAGGGGGTCCTGAATGCCGTGCCGGGCGATGCCGAGGCGGTCGATGCGATCCTCGCCCACCCTGACGTGAGCGCCGTCTCCTTCGTCGGCTCCACGCCCATCGCCCGCCACGTCTACGAGACGGCGGCCCGCCACGGCAAGCGGGTGCAGGCGCTCGGCGGCGCGAAGAACCACGCGGTGGTGCTGCCCGACGCCGCCCTGGAGTTCACCGCCGACGCGCTCATCGGCGCCGGATACGGCTCGGCCGGCGAGCGCTGCATGGCCATCTCCGTGGTGGTCGCGGTGGGGGAGGTCGCAGACCCGCTCGTGGCGCGGCTCCGGGACAAGGCGGCCGCCTTGAAGGTGGGCCCGGGCTCCCTGGCCGGCATCGAGATGGGGCCGGTCGTCACCGCCGGGCACCGAGAGCGCATCCGGGGCCTGGTCGGCACTGGCGTCGCCGAGGGCGCGCGCCTGGTCCTCGACGGCCGCCAGCCGAGGGTTCCCGGCGGCGAGAAGGGCTTCTTCCTCGGCCCCACGCTCCTCGACCAGGTGGCGCCGGGCATGACGGTCTACCGCGAGGAGATCTTCGGCCCGGTCCTGGCCGTGGTCCGTGTGCGGACGCTCGACGAGGCCATCGCGCTCGTCAACGCCAACCCCTACGGGAACGGCACCGCCCTCTTCACCTCGTCGGGCCACGCTGCGCAGCGGTTCGAGCGAGAGATCCAGGTGGGCATGGTGGGCGTCAACGTCGCCATCCCCGTGCCCATGGCCTTCTTCTCGTTCGGCGGATGGAAGCAGTCGCTCTTCGGCGACCTCCACGTCCACGGGATGGAAGGCGTGACCTTCTACACCAGGACCAAGGTGGTCACGAGCCGCTGGCCCGCGACCGAGGAGAAGAGCAACACCACGCTGTCCATGCCGACGCTCGGCTGACGAATCGGCGTCGCGCCCGGCGCCACGAAAGGAGCACGCCCCCATGCGCAAGCTCGCCTTCCCGATGTGGACCCTGCTGCTCGGTGCCGCTCTCGCCCTTCCCGCGCGGGCACAGACCCTGAAGATCGGCGCACCCCAGCCCATGACGGGCCCGGACGCGCCCTTTGGCGACAAGTTCAAGAAGACCTACTCGATGGCCATCGAGGAGATCAACGCCGCGGGCGGCGTGAACGGCCGGAAGCTGGAGGTGGTCATCGAGGACCACATGGCCAAGAACGCCCTGGCCGCCACGGTCGCCGAGAAGCTCATCACGCAGGAGAAGGTCCTGGTGCTGACCGGCGGTCGCGCCTCCGGCCAGGCCATGGAGATCGCCTCCATCGCCCAGCGGCTCAAGACGCCGTACCTGGTGGACCACCCCTCGGCCGACATGATCACCACCAAGGGGTTCGAGTGGGTGTTCCGCAACAACCCCACCGGCTCCATCTATCCGTCCGCCTTCAACGCCTTCATCACCGAGTCCCCGGGCGCGATGCCCAGGTCGGCCGCGGTGGTCTACGACAACACCCTGTTCGGCAAGACCATCGCCACCGCCGCGATGAAGTTCCTGAGGTCGAAGAACGTGCCCATCGTGGCCGACGAGGCCTACCCGGTGAACACGCTCGACTTCAAGCCCATCATGACCAAGGTGAAGGGCACCAATCCCGACTTCTTCCTCATGGTCGCGGTGGCCACGACCGACGCCATCCTGCTCACCCGCCACGCCAAGGAGATGGGCATCGCGCCGCGCGCCTTCGTCGGCTTCGGGGGCGGCTTCGGCGTCGCCGACTTCGCCTCCCAGCTCGGCCCCCTCGCCCAGAACGTCTTCTCCTCGGCCGCCTGGTCCGGCAATCCCAACGATCCTCGAACCAAGGCCTTCTACGACAAGTTCCACGCGAAGTACGGCATCTGGCCGCACGAGCACGAGGTGGAGGGGTACGCCGCCATCTACATCCTCGCCGACGCCTTCAAGCGCGCCAAGCTCACCGGGAACCTGGAGGCCGACCGCGACGAGGTCCGCAAGGCGCTGGCCGCCACCGACATGACCACGGTGTTCGGCAAGGTGAAGTTCGCCAGCTGGACCGGGCCGACGGGCGATCCCTTCACGAACCAGAACATCTACTCACCCGAGCATTCCGTGCTTGCCCAGTGGCGCGACGGACAGCTCCTCAACGTCTGGCCGAAGGCGGTGGCCGAGACCACGCTCGTCTTCCCGGATCCGTCGACGGCCAAGAAGTAGCGGCTCCGGGCCCTTCTCCCGGAAGGGCGGGACGGCGAGCGCCGACCGGTGGAGACCTTCGTCCAGAGCCTGGTGAGCGGTGTCCTCATGGGCGCCCTCTACGCCATGATCGGAATCGGGCTCACCGTCATCTTCGGCGTGATGCGCATCATCAACCTCGCCCACGGCGAGATGGTGATGGTGGGGATGTTCGGGGCCTTCTGGAGCCAGACGCTCTGGGGCCTCGATCCCTTCCTCTCCATCCTGCTGTGGGCGCCGGTGATGTTCGTCGGCGGCATGCTCCTCTATCGCTTCCTCCTGCGGAAGATCATCCCCGGCGGCGAGCTCAACACGCTGCTCTACACCGCCGGCCTCTCGCTGCTGGTCGCCAACCTGGCGCTCCTCGCCTGGACCGGCGACTACCGGACCATCACCCTGGCCTACACCCAGGCGCCGATGCGCCCGCTCGGCATCGCCGTGCCCGGCGCGCTCGCCATCGGGTTCGGTGTGGCGGTCGTCGTCACCGTCGCCCTCTGGCTCTTCCTGGGCCGGACCGACATGGGGCGCGCCATCCGCGCGACGAGCCAGAACCCGGAGGCGGCCGTCCTGATGGGAGTGGACGTGGAGCGGGTCGCCGTGGTGGCCTTCGGCCTGGGGACGGCCCTCGCCGGAGCGGCGGGCGTGCTCCTGGCACCGTCCCTTTACCTCTACCCGACGGTGGGCGAGCTCCTCATCGTGAAGAGCTTCGTCATCGTGGTCCTGGGCGGTCTGGGCTCGGTGCCGGGAGCCATCGCCGGCGGGCTCCTGCTCGGGGTCGCCGAGTCGCTCGGTGCGGTGTACGTCTCCTCGACCTACAAGGACGGCATCGGATACGTCATCTTCCTGCTCGTGCTGCTCTACCGGCCATCCGGGCTCTTCGGGGTGGGCAAGCGGTGAGCCGACGCGCACGCATCCTGGCCGGGACCGCCGGCGCCCTGGCGCTGGCGGCGCTGCCACTCGTGGTGAAGAACACCTTCTTCCTCCACGTCTGCATCCTGGTCTTCATGTGGACGGTGCTCGGCGCCGCCTGGAACGTGCTCGGCGGCTTCGCCGGCCAGGTGTCCTTCGGGCACGCCGCGCTCTTCGCCATCGGGTCCTACGCCACCATCATCCTCTTCCTGAAGGCGGGCATCGCTCCCTGGTGGGGCATCCCGCTCGGCGGCGTGGCGGCGGCGGGGCTCTCGGTCCCCATCGGGCTGCTGTGCTTCCGGCTTCGAGGTCCCTACTTCTCGCTGGCCACGCTCGCCGTCGCCGAGCTGGCGAGGCTCGTGGCGCTGAACTGGGAGTGGTTGACCAACGGTCCGATCGGGTTCTTGATCACCACGCTGCCTCCGCTCCAGATCCTCGGCTACTCCGTGGACTGGGAGAGCAAGCTCCCCTTCTACGCCCTCGCCGCCTTCCTGATGATGGCGGCGCTCCTCTCCACCGCCTGGCTCCGGCAGTCACGGCTCGGCGCCTTCCTGGCCGCCATCCGGGAGGACGAGGATGCCGCCGAGGCGGTGGGGATCGACACCGTCCGGTCCAAGGTGGTCACGCTGGCCCTGTCGGGCTTCCTGGCGGGGCTGGGCGGCGGCTTCTACGCCTTCTACTTCCGCTACGTCGACCCGGACGCGGTGCTCAGCATCGGGCTGTCCATGGAGATGGTCTTCATCGCCATGGTGGGGGGCCTCGGCACCGTGGGCGGCCCGCTCATCGGGGCGGTCTTCCTCACCACCGTCGGCGAGGCGGTCCGTGAGCGCTTCCAGGTCGGACACCTCGTCTTCTACGGCCTGTTCATGATGCTGGTGATCCGGTTCCTGCCGGAAGGCATCTGGGGCCGCGTCCTCCGCCTCCTGGCGAGAGTCCAGGCGAGGGTCCAACGCCATGGCGCTGCTTGAGGTCGAGGGGCTGACGCGGTTCTTCGGCGGCCTCCGGGCCGTCGGCAACCTCTCCGTCGAGGTGAATGAGGGGGAGATCCTGGGGCTCATCGGGCCGAACGGCGCGGGCAAGACGACGGTCTTCAACCTCGTCACCGGCTTCGTCCGTCCGTCCAGCGGCGCCATCCGGCTCGAGGGGAGGAGCGTGGTCGGGCTGAAGCCCCACGCGGTGGCGCGGCGGGGCATCGCGCGAACCTTCCAGATCGTGAAGCCGTTCCCACGGCTCAGCGTCAGGGAGAACGTCACCCTGGCGGCGTTCCTGCGCCACCGGGCGCGACGGGAAGCCGAGGCCGCGGCCATGGAGGTCGTGGAGCGGCTCGGGATCGGCCACCGGGCCGAGACGCTGGCGAGCCAGCTCACCCTGATCGATCAGAAGCGCCTGGAGATGGCGAGGGCGCTGGCCACCGGTCCCCGCATCCTCCTGCTCGACGAGCCCATGGGGGGCCTGAACCCCAGCGAGGTGGGAACCGCGTCCGGTATCGTCGAGCAGATCCGCGAGAGCGGAGTGACGGTCATCCTGGTCGAGCACGTGATGAAGGCCATCATGCGGATCTCCGACCGGGTGGTGGTCATGCACCACGGCGAGAAGATCGCGGACGGGCCGCCGGCCCAGGTGGTGCAGGACCCGGCCGTGATCGCCGCCTACTTCGGGAAGCGGGCCGCCTAGCCATGCTGCGCGTCGAGGACATCCACGTCTCCTACGGCCAGGTGACCGCTCTCTGGGGCGTGTCCTTCGAGGTGCCGGCCGGAGAGATCGTGGCGCTGGTGGGCGGGAACGGCGCCGGCAAGACCACCACCCTGAAGACCATCTCCGGCCTGCTCCGGCCGAAGGCGGGCCGGGTCCTCCTCGACGGGGACTCGCTCGAGCGACGCAGCACCATGGAGATCGTCGAGCGGGGGGTGGTGCAGGTGCCCGAGGGGCGGAAGCTCTTCCCGGAGATGACGGTTCGGGACAACCTGCTGCTGGGTGGCTTCTCCCTGGGCGCGCGCCCGCACCAGCCGCGGCGGCTCGAGCAGGTGTTCTCCATCTTCCCTCGGCTGCGGGAGCGGGAACGGCAGATGGCCGGGACGCTCTCCGGCGGCGAGCAGCAGATGGTGGCCATCGGACGGGGCCTGATGGCGGGGCCGCGCGTGCTCATGCTGGACGAGCCCTCCCTCGGCCTCGCCCCCATCATGGTGGAGGAGATGTTCCGGGTGATCGTGGAGATCAACCGGGCTGGCGTGACGGTGCTGCTCGTCGAGCAGAACACCGAGCACGCGCTCGCCATCGCGAACCGCGGCTTCGTCCTGGAGTCGGGGAGGTTGGTCCTGTCCGGAACGGGCGCCGAGCTGCTCGCCAACGAGCGGGTGCGCGAGGCGTACCTGGGGCTGTAGGAGGCTGGATCGGGGCCGGGGAATCCGGTATGGAGGCCTCTCGCCGCCCGGGTTCCATCCGATGAATAGGCACCCCGCCCGGGACGTCCGGACGAGCGAGACGAAGCAATCCCTCCACGAAAGGACGTTCGCATGAAGCGCATCGCCGTCGCCCTCGCCCTCGCCGCCCTCGCCGGAACCGCTTCCGCCGACGCCGCCGCCACCTTCGCCGCCAAGTGCAAGATGTGCCACGGCCCGGACGGTGCGGGCGGAGCGATGCACAAGGCCTCGATCAGGGGCGTGAAGGAGGCCGAGGTCCTCAAGGCCATCAACGATGGCAAGGGCAAGATGAAGCCGGTGAAGATCGACGACGCCGCCGCGGTGGCGAAGTACGTCGCCGGCCTGAAGTAGAGCCAGGCGTCACACTGCGGGCCTTGACTCTCCCGCTCGCGTACACATCTTCCAATTGAGGGGCAAGGAGCGGCGGTTCCGCCGCGAGGTGCCGTCACAACATCGCGCAGTGCATGCCCCCCAGTTGCAACAGCGCGATGGCCGGCGGCCCGGGCCGGGCATGCCAACTGAGCGTGCCCGGTCTCCTTTTTTCTGCCAGCCCGGGGTCCATCGGCCCCCACATGGCCACGACCTCAGGTGTTCGGGGCGCCGCGCCGGCACCCCTTGGCCCCTCAAAGGGCGGGGCGTTGCGTCTGCCGGATGGTGAGCACATGCTTCGGTTGGCTGCCGGGGTCCACGGAAGGCCTCGGTGGCTGGGGTGCGGGCGTAGCGCCGCGTGGGCATCCCCCTCCCATCCACGCCGCGCGCCCGCGCCCTTCTTGCCGGGATGGGGGCACGCTTGAATCCCAGAAGGCTTCGGGCGTCCAATGACATGGAGGTGAAGCCATGAAGACCTTCACCGAGGGCTTCCTCTTGTGTGCGGCGCTGGTCCTGGTTCCTGCACCGACCAGGGCGGTCGATGACGACGCGACGGTGGGCACGCCGTCGCCTCAGGCCGGCGAGCCCGCGCTGCAGCCTGTGCAGCCGTCCAGCCCAGCACCGACGAATCTGCCGCCGCCCCCGCCCTCGGCGAATCCCACGCCTCCGCCGGACCTGGCGGAAGCCCTGGCCCAGCAAGCTCCCCCGCCTGGGCAGTGGGTCTTCACGGACCAGTACGAGTGGGTGTGGATGCCCTACGGCAGTGCCTTCACCCACGTTCCACCGAACGGCGCTGAACCGAACATGTACGTCTACTACCCGGCCGTCGGCTGGTGCTGGGTGATTGCACCCTGGGTGTGGGGCTGGGGGCCGATGCCGTACTTCGGCATGTACGGTCCGGCGCGCTTCGGGTGGTATGGCTACGGCTACGGCCGCTGGTATGGCTACGCGGCCGGGTACGGCTACCCGGGCTGGTACAGCCGCGGCTACTGGAACGGCGGGCGATGGTACGGCGCCGGGCGCACGTACCCCGCGCCGCCCCGTTCTGGCTACGGAACGCCACCTCGGACTGGCTACGGAGCGCCGCCCCGGTCTGGCCACCCGGCGCCTCCTCGGACTGGCTACGGAGCACCGTCCCGGTCTGGATACTCAACGCCGCCTCGGTCTGGCAACGCCGTACCTCCTCGGTCCGGCTACGCCGCGCCGCCCCGTTCTGGCTACGCGGCTCCTGCCCGGATCGGCTACGGCGCCGCACCCCGTGCCGGGTACGCACCCCCGACTCGAAGTGGCTTCGCCGGGGCCACAGGCGGCTTCGTCGCCGCCCCTCGAGGCGGCTTCGCCGGCGGAGGCAGCTACGGCGGCGGCGGTGGGGGCGGCCACGGTGGAGGCGGGCGTCGCTGACCGCTCCTCGCGCGAGGAGAAGCCCATGGTCATCGACGCCTGGATTCAACACCCAACCGCGCCGTTCATGCGGCACCCGATGTTCGAGTCGCTTCGTCGCTGGACAGGCGCGGCGGAGGTGCCCGACGACATCCCTCTCGACTTCACGCTAGGTGCCCTGGAAGCCGCAGGCGTGGACCGCGCCCTCGTCTGCGCGTGGTACGGGCCGCAGGGCACGCTCATCTCGAACGACCAGGTCGCCGGGTTCGTCCGGGCGAAGCCCGATGTGCTCGTCGGAGTGGCATCCGTGGACCTGACGCGGCCGATGGCGGCGGTCCGAGAACTGCGCCGCGCCGTCCGCGACCTTGGCCTGCGCGCTCTCCGCGTGCTGCCGTGGATGTGGAACCTGCCGCCGAACGATCGTCGCTTCTACCCGCTCTACGTCGAGTGCATCGAGCTTGGAATCCCGTTCTGCCTGCAAGTCGGACACACGGGCCCGATGTGCCCATCGGAGCCGGGGCGGCCCATCCCGTACCTCGACGACGTGGCGCTCGAGTTCCCGGAACTGGTCATCGTCGGTGGCCACATCGGGTATCCGTGGACCGAGGAGATGGTGTCGCTCGCCACGAAGTACCCGAACGTCTACATCGACACCTCCGCGTACAAGCCGCACCGCTTTCCAGCCGCGCTGCGCGTGTACATGAAGGGCCACGGTCGCCGCAAGGTGCTGTTCGGGAGCAACTTCCCGATGGTCACTCCACGCGACTGCCTCGCCCAGGTGGACGAGCTGGGGTTGGACGAGGAGGCGCGACGGCTGTTCTTGGGTGAGAACGCGCAGCGCGTGTTTCGGCTGTAGTCGGTGAACGGTCCCCGGGGGGACCGAGCGGTTCCGGCCGAGCTCCAGCGGGAGGGTCCCGGGAGCAGCGTGCTTCGGGGGCAGCAGAGGCGGGGTGCCCACCGACGAACGCCGAACCCTCTGGGCTCTCGCGGGCTCGTACCTCCAGGGAGGATCGATGCCAACGACTTTGCGCAGGATCGCGACCCGGGCCCTGATTCTGGCCCTCGTGGCCGGCGCACTCGCCCAGACGGGTGCACGTGCCGACGAGCAAGGCCCGCCTCTCCCGAAGGACTTCCGGTCGTGGACGCACGTCCGGTCCATGGTGGTGACCGACGGCGACCATGGGATGTACGGATTCCACGACGTCTACGGGAACGCCGCGGCGCTGAAGACCCTGCGCAGCGACTCCACGGCTCCGAAGTACCCGGATGGCGCGGTCTTCGTGGTGTCCATCTACGAGGTCGTGACCAGGGATGGCATGACCAGCGCCGGCGCCAAGCGCCGCGACGTGGTGCAGCTGAAGGACTCGAAGGCGACTGCGACGGGCGGCTGGCGGTTCGGGGCCTTCGATCCGACGGGGAGGCGCATCGCCATCGACGCGACCGCCTGTTCGGCTTGCCACGCGGGGGCGAAGGACAAGGATTGGGTGTTCGCCGCGTTCACGCGGTGAGCGGAGGGCACGCCCTGGCGGGTCGCGGCGCCGCTCAACCTCGATCCCGTCGGACGGCTAGGCCTGCCCGGCCGCCACCATGATCCAGCGCAGGGCGAAGCCGCCCACCAGCACCAGGACGGGCGCGACCCGCGTCGGGCGCACGTGGAGGCGCATCTCCAGGATCTCGAGCAGGGACGGGACGGCCAGCCCGGCGATGACCACCAGCGCCCAGAACTCGGCGGTGAACCGGCCGCCGAGCAGGAGCCCGGCCGCCTCCTTGCCCTCCAGGCTGGCGGTCGAGAGCCCCACCAGGAAGAGGACGATGAGGAGCACCTCGAGCCCGATGGCGAGCAGGTCCCAGCGGGTGACGAAGTGGCGCTCCCCCTCGCCGAGCCGGAAGAACATCAGGAAGGCCGCGCCGGTCGAGAGCCCGGAGACCAGGAACAGCGGGCCGAGGAGCGCCGAGCTCCAGAGCGCGCGCGCCCCCAGCGTGGAGAGCAGGATGCCGGTGTAGACGCCGAGCCCGACGCCCACCACCAGGTTCGCCCAGCGCAGGCGTGCGAGATGGTGCTGCGCCCACGCCCGCAGGGCCGCCGCCGGACGGGCGAGGCCGAGCCCGCCCAGGAACCGCCCGGCCTTCTCCGCCTGGGCGTCGTCGAGCCCGGCCAGGGCCACGAGCAGCGACACCGGGTAGACGAGCACGAGGACCCAGGCTCCCCAGGACATGGGCGAGGTCCAGCGGAACGCCAGGTAGAAGCGCAGGACGTGGACCTTGAAGGCCAGGTCGAGGAACAGGGCGCCCATGCCCACCGACACCAGCACCGGCGCCGCGAAGGCGAGCCAGCGCGCCGCCGGCGAGGGCTCCTCCTTCCGCATCGCCAGGAGCGAGGTGAGGATCATGAGCCCCGCCGCCATGCCGCCGAGGAAGAGGTAGACGGGGATCTCCCAACCCCAGATGTGGAGGTGGGGGTCGATCTGGAGGCTGTATCGCGCGACGTCGATCTCGGTCATGCAGTCACCCTGGGGCGTGGAAGCCTACCCTCCGCAGCCGCCACCGCCGCCCTTCCTCGGGCCCGCCGGGGCTGCAGTGGGCGGGGGAGGCGGTGGAGCGGCCTTCATGCCGGTCATGGCGGAGTTGAGGCCGGCGCGGAGGCGGTACTCCTCCATCTCCGCCGGCGGCGCGCCCGGCGCAGGGGGCACCGGCTGCGTGAGCGCGAAGGCCTCCCAGCCCTTGAAGCCGCCTGCGAGGACGTAGAGGCGGCCCGGGTAACCCGCTGCGGCCGGGGGCACCGAGGCGACATCCGCCGGCCCGACGAGGATGACGTCGCGGGACGGGCTGGCCTCGGCGAGCCGGATGCTCGCGAGCTTGTCCACGGGGACGCACTCCGCTCCGGGGATGCGCCTCGCGGCGCACTCCTTCATGTCGCGCATGTCGATGACGCGGACCTTCCACGGCTCGTCGAGCACGCGGCGGGCGAGCTCCAGCTGGGAGACGGACGCGGCCTCGCGGCTCTTGGCCTGGATGCCGGTGGGAAGGGCGAGGAGCACGGCCCCGAGGAGGGCAGCGGTGGCGAAGCCCGCGAAGACCGCCCGGCCGGGCCGCCCGGCGGGGTTCGCCTGCGCGGCCGGGTCGGCCCGCGAGGCGAGCACCTTCTCCAGCTTCTCGGCGCCAAGGAAGCAGCCCACCGCCATGGCGGCCACGGCCAGCGCGACGACGGCCGGGCCCGTGCGCGGCGGAAGGTGGAGGAGCTCCCAGAGGTAGAGGTTTCCGAGGTTCCCGCTGTTGTGGAAGGCCTTGAGGAACGCACGCCACTCCACCTCGGCGTAGAGGACCTGCCCGACGACGACGCCGGCAACCGTCGCGAGCCCGTCGAGCTTGCCGGAGGCCATCGCCACCCAGGACGTGCCCGGGCAGTAGCCCGAGACGATGAACCCCACGCCGAGCGCGAGACCGCCCACGATCATGGGCCACAGGAACGTGGAGCTGGTGGCGCTGTCGGCCACCGCCTTGAAGTCCGCCAGGCCGAGGCCGGAGACGACGACGAGGCCCACCATGGCCGTGACGATGGAGCTGAACATGACCTTGAAGACGGTCAGGTCGGTCCCGTAGAACTGCGCCGCCAGCTTCTGGGCACGGCCGAACCCGGCGCGCTCCAGGGTGAAGCCGAACCCGAAGCCGATGAGGGTCTCGACCACGAGGCCCAGCTCGCGGTGCTCCGCGACGAGCGACTCGAACGGGAAGATCATCGCCACTCCCTCCTCACGAACCAGGCCATGGCGTAGCCACCGGCGAAGACCGAGAGCATGAACGCCCAGGCGCCGACCGACTGCAGCGCCCCGCCGGTGAGGGCCTGGCCCGAGGTGCAGCCGCGGCTCATGCGTGCGGCGGCACCCATGAGTACGCCCCCGGTGAGGGCCAGCGCGATGCGCGCGCCGTTCCCGATGTGCGGTCCCTTGAGGATCTCCTTCTTGAGTCGCCCAGAGGTGTAGGCGCCGACGAAGCCACCCAGCAGCACGCCCAGCACCTCGAACACGAGCCAGTTGTCGAGGGGGTGGCCGTCGGAGTGGGTCTTCGCCAGCGGGGGCGTGCTCGCCACGTGATTCGGCGCCACCGCCCCGATGGCGGTGACCCCGAGCCGAAGCGAGGCGTTCGAGGCGCCGAGCCCCTTGCCCATCACCAAGAAGGCGGTGAGCAGCACCAGCCCGAGCGCGACCCCCGCCAGGTACGGGTTCCAGAACTTGTCGGGATTCCGTTCCACGGTTGCCTCCTTAGCTCGAAGCCGTGAGGAAGAAGACGTTGGGCTTGTTGCCCGACTCCGGCAGCAGGACGATGTTCTTGCGGGCCGCCACCAGCCTGGAGACCGCGCTGTCGGGGTCGGCGAGGTCGCCGAAGGTGAGCGTCTTCGTCGGGCAGGTCTCGACGCAGGCCGGCTGCTTCCCCGCGTTCACGCGGTGCAGGCAGAAGGTGCACTTGTCCACGTAGCCTTCCGGGTGGACGTAGCGGGCCCCGTAGGGGCAGGCGGCGATGCAGGCCTTGCAGCCGGTGCACTTGCTCCGGGTGACGAGGACCGTGCCGCCCTGGTTCACGTTGGAGGCCCCCGTCGGGCAGGCGTCCACGCACGACGGGTTCGAGCACTGGTTGCAGCGCTCGGAGCGGATCTGCATCCAGAGGCTCGGGAACTTCCCGTAGACCTCGGTGGTGATCCAGTCGCGGAAGCCACCGTCGGGCAGCGCGTTCTCGGTCTTGCAGGAGATGACGCAGGCGTTGCAGCCCACGCATCGCACCGTGTCGACCGCCATGGCATGGCGCGTGTTCATACGGCCTGCTCCGCGGGCTCGAGCTTCACGAAGTTCACGTTCATGCCGGTGCCGCCCATGATCGGGTCGACCTTGTAGCGGGTGACGAGCTCGCTGTCGGAGGCACCCCGCTTGTAGGCGTAGCGGAGCTGCTTCGCGGTCTGCCCCCAGCCGTGCACCAGGTAGACGCAGTCACCGCGGATCCGCTCGGTGACCTTGGCGCGCACCGGCCCGGAGCGAGCGCCGTCCTGGTTGACGAGCATCACCAGGTCACCGCTCCTGAGAGGTCCAGCGAAGCCCGGCAGCCCCTTGGCGACGTCGGCGTTCACCCATACCTCGTTCTCCGGGTATGGCTGCGACAGCAGGCGGTTGTTGGTGGTGCGGCCGAAGGTGTGGGTCGGGGCCCGGCCCATGAGCATCCGGAAGTGGCCCGGCGGGCCCTCCTCCTGCGGGTAGTAGCTCGGGAGCGCGTCGAACCCGAGCTTCGCCAGCTGCTCGCTGCGAAGCTCGATCTTCTTCGAGTCCGTCGGGATCGTCACCGGCAGCCCCTCCTCGACGCAGGTGGCCACCGGCTTCCCGAGGACCACCCCCCTGGCGCGGGCGGCCGCGACGTCGAAGCCACCGGCGCGCAGCCGCGTGTCCACGCACTCCCGTGCGTCCTTCCACGGGAAGTAGTCGCCGAGCCCGACGCGGCCGGCCAGCTCCTTCGCGATCCACCAGCCCGGCTTCGAGTCGTACATCGGCGGCACGACCTCCTGGCGCAGCGCCAGGAACGGCTGCTTGTAGGCCGGGGCCGACAGGTCGTCGTCGCGCTCGAGGTAGGTGGACTCCGGGAGGACCACGTCGCTCCAGCCGGCGATCTCCGCCGGCAGGATGTCGACCGTGACGATGAGGTCCAGCGCCTGGATGGCGTCCGTGGTCTGCTTCCGGCTCGGCAGCGCCTGCATCAGGTTGCAGCCGTAGACGATCCAGGCCTTGAGATCGTAGAGCGCCGAGCCCGGGACGGACGCGTCGCAGAGGCCGGAGGCGATGACCTCGCCGCCGATCGGGTAGCTGCCCGCCTTGGGCCGGTCGGCCACGCTCTTCTCCGGGTGCGGGAAGGGCTTCGAGATCGGGTAGGCGGGGGCGCCCATCTTGCCGAAGCTGATGTAGCCGCCCTGGTGGCCCCAGCTGCCGAGCAGCGCGGCCAGGATGGCCATGGCGCGGGCGCGCTGGGTGTCGTCCCCGTACCAGACCACGTGGCGGCCCGGGTGGATCAGCGAGGCCGGACGCGCCGAGGCGATGAAGCGGGCCGTCTCCCGGATGAGGTCCGGCCGGATGCCGGTGTGGGGCCAGGCCCACTCCGGCGTCTTGTCGGCCACGTGGGCCTTCAGCTCCTCGAGGCCGGTGGCGTGCTTCGCCAGGTACTCGGCGTCGTACCGGCCCTCCGAGATGATGACGTTCATCCAGGCGAGCAGCAGCGCGATGTCGGTCCCGGGCTTGATGGGGAGCCAGTGGCGCGCCTTGCCGGCCGCCACCGAGAAGCGCGGGTCCACCACCACCAGCTGCGCGCCCTTGCCGAGGGCCTCGGCGAGCTCCTGCACCTGGGTGTTGTGCATGTTCTCGCCCAGGTGGCTTCCGATGAGCGTGATGACGCGGGAGTTGGTGATGTCGATGGGTTCCGGCGAGCCGAGCGGCATGCCGAAGGTCAGCAGGAACCCGGCCTCGCGCGGCCCGCGGCACTGGGCGTACGAGGGCGCTCCCACGTTCGGCGATCCCCATGCCTTCATGAAGTGCTTGAACCAGCTGCCGCCCGACCCGTGCGTGAAGAGGGCCACCGCCTCGGGACCGTGCTTCCGCTTCACCTCCAGGAGCCCCTCCCCCACGCGGTTGAGGGCGGCGTCCCAGCTCACCTCCTCGAAGACATCCTCGCCCCGCTTCTGGCGGCGGACGAGCGGCTTCTTCAGGCGGTCGGGGTCGTAGAGCATCCCGTTGGCCCCGGCACCGCGGGGGCAGAGCATGCCGCGCGACAGGGGGTGATCGGGGTTCCCGACCACCTTGGTGACGCGCCCGTCCTTCACGTGCGCCTTCACGCCGCAGCCCCAGAAGCAGAGCTCGCAGAAGGAGGCCACCACCACGTCCCCCTCGGTCCCCGGGTCGGGGATGGGGTTCCGGTCGAGGCCCCACCACTTGGTGGTGAGGCCGGAGGCGACGGCGGCCCCGCCGAGGGCGGCCCCGCCGATCTGGATGAACTGCCTTCGGGTCAGGCTCATGCTCGAGCTCCTGGCTCTGGACGTCCGTGCGCCGCCTTCAGCGCACCGAGCACCGCTCCATGGTTCCTACGAGTTCTCGAAGATTCGTCTCGAGCAGGCGGTACTCGGCGAACCCGTTCTCCCGCTCCGCCCGCACCAGTCCCCGCATCCGCAGGATGCGCAGCTGCTGCGAGACGATGGCCTGGCTCTCGCCGAGCCGCTCGGCAAGGCCGGTCACGTTCTCCGGGCCCTGGCAGAGGATGGCGACGATCCGGAGCCGCAGGGGGTGCGCCACCGCCTTGAGGATCTCGGCGCAGTGGACGGCCTTTCCCTGGTCGACGGTCAGCGTGGGCCTGAGAGCTGGATATCGCGACATAGCAGTCTCACTATGTCGAAGGCCGGCAAGAAGCGGGGCAGCGGCCAGGTCGGCCATTCCCGGGCCCGCCGAGAGCCCGTCCGTCGCAGGACTTGCGCGGGCCGGCGGTGGGCGCGCAAGG
>Ga0209253_10000733_pt1 | contig 28492 bp, 20 predicted proteins | sample FrelakmetBRP12BR_FD_187145 | JGI IMG/M metagenome (GOLD analysis project Ga0209253, IMG submission 187145) | Freshwater lake sediment microbial communities from the University of Notre Dame, USA, for methane emissions studies - BRP12 BR (SPAdes)... | ecosystem: Environmental > Aquatic >...
CCCTATTCGTTCAACCAGCTCCGCCTCGATCAGAACGACCCGGAGACCGTGTATATCACCGGACAATCGCTCGCGTCGACGAACGACGGCGGCAAGACCTGGAAAGGCCTCGGCTGGCCGTCCGACGGGGTCATGCCCAGGGCTTTCGGCGATTGGCGGACGATGTGGGTCGACCCGCTCGACTCGAACCGGCTCATCTTCGGCTCGGACGGCGGCGTGAATGTCTCCTACGACCGCGGCAGGACGAGCCACCACGCTTACAACATCCCGCTGACCGAGTGGTACGCCGTCGGCGTCGACATGGAGGACCCCTACAACGTCTACGGCGGCCTGCAGGACCACGACTCGTGGAAGGGCCCCTCGAACGGCTGGGCCGGCGAGATCTCGGCGTCCGACTGGGTGACCGTGGGCGGCGGCGACGGCATGTACAACTGCGTCGATCCGACCGACTCGCGCTGGGTCTACAACAACCGCGAATTCGGCGCCATGTGGCGCTTCGACCAGAAGACGGGCGTCCAGAAGTCGATCATGCCGGCGCGGCCGGCAGGCCAGCCCGTCCTCCGCTTCAACTGGACGCCGCCGATCGCGCTGTCGCCGCACAATCCAGCCATTGTCTATGTCGGGGCCCAGGTCGTCTTCCGGTCCCTCGACCGGGGCGACCATTGGCAGGAGATCAGCCCCGACCTGACGACCAACGATGATGCCAAGCAGCACGGCGAGGGCAATATCACGTTCTGCACGCTGACGACCCTGGCCGAATCGCCCGTCGCGCCCGGGGTCATCTGGGCCGGCTCGGACGACGGCAAGGTCCAGGTGACCAAGGACGGAGGGGCGACCTGGCTCGACCGGACGGCAAAGCTCGCGGCGGCCGGCGGCCCAGCCAACTTCTGGACGAGCCGGGTCTTCCCGTCGCCGCACGCGGCGGGGACGGCCTTCGTGACCAAGACTGGCTGGCGCCTCGACGACTATCGGACCTCCATCCACAAGACGACCGACTTCGGCGAGACCTGGACGTCGATCGGCGGCGGCCTCCCGAACGGAAAACCCATCAACGTCGTCGTCCAGGACCGCAGGAACGCGGATCTTCTGTTCGTCGGGACCGAGTGGGGCGTCTATGTCACCCTCGACGGCGGCAAGAGCTGGCTGCCGTTCCGGGCCGGCATGCCCTCGGTCGAGGTCACGGACCTGGTCATCCACCCTCGCGAGAACGACCTGGTCGTCGCGACCTATGGGCGCGGCGCATATGTCGTCGACATCACGCCGCTCCAGGAGTTGACGGCCAAGGTCCTCGAGGAGGACGTCCACCTGTTCGATATCGAGCCGAGGACCCAGCGGGTCACGGGCGGCATCGGCAACTACCAGCTCCTCGGTGACAGCCACCTGTTCACGCCCAACGAGCCGAACGCCGTTGTCATCAACTACCATCTCAAGGCCAAGGCCGAGGGAGCGGTCAAGGTCACCGTGGCCGACCCGTACGGGACGGTCCTCGCCGAACTCACGGGCAAGAGCGAGGCCGGGCTGAACACGGTGACCTGGGGGATGCGGGCGCAGAAGCCTGGGGTGAAGCCGGCGCGGTTCACGGGCATGGGCGCGCTGGTCAGCCCGGGCGAATACGTCGTGACCTTGGAGGCCGGCGGGAGGAAGATCGTGAAGAAAGCGGCGATCCGTTATCGCCAGGGCTGGACGGTCGGCCCGACGCCGGTCGTTATCCACTAAAATGGGGGACATGATACCTATTTCCCAATTTCCATGGAGACGGCACGTCCCAAGAAGCACGCCTTAATAGAGAACCCAGCGCTGATAATGCTAGTATGAATGAAGTAAAAATAGGGAAATAGGTATCATGTCCCCCATTTTGAGGAGGTCGAAGATGAGAGCGATGACGCGAACGGCGGCCCTTGCCTTACTGATCCTCGGGATATCGGCTTGTACCCAAGCCCCGAAGGCCGACTACCCGGCCGCGCCCGTGCCCTTCACCGACGTCCACCTCACGGACGTGTTCTGGGCGCCGCGCCTGGAAACGAACCGCACCGTGACCATTCCGCATAACTTCAAGCAGAGCGAGGAGACGGGCCGGATCAAGAACTTCGACCTGGCCGGGGCCGCCCTCGACGGGGCCACGGACGGTAAGTACTGCTCCCAGTTCCCTTTCGACGACTCCGACGTCTACAAGATCATCGAGGCGGCTTCGTACGCTCTGGCCACACACGCCGATCCCGACCTCGGGACGTACGTCGATAAGCTCATCGCCAAGATCGCGGCCGCCCAGGAGCCCGACGGCTACCTCTACGCGGCCCGGACGATCGGCGGTCCTCCGCCCCAGCCCTGGGTGGGCAAGGAGCGCTGGTCGCACCTCTACATGAGCCACGAGCTCTACAACATCGGGCACCTCTACGAGGCCGCCGCCGCGCATTATCAGGCCACGTATAAAAAGAACCTCCTGAACATCGCCGTCAAAAGCGCCAACCTCATCGCCCGCGAGTTCGGCCCCGGCAAGCGGACCAACCCGCCCGGCCACGAGGAGATCGAGATCGGCCTGGTCAAGCTCTACCGCGTCACCGGGACGCGCAAATACCTCGACCTGGCCAAGTTCTTCATCGACGCCCGGGGCAGGACCGATGGCCGCATCCCTTACAGACGTGACAACCGGGACGACAAGGAAGAGCTCCTCTACGGCGAGTACGCCCAGGACCACAAGCCCTTCGTCGAGCAGACCGAGGCCGTCGGCCACGCCGTCCGGGCCGGCTACCTCTACGCCGGCGCCGCGGACGTCGCCGCGCTGACCGGGGACGCCGCCTACATCGCCGCCCTCGAGAAGATCTGGGCCGATATGGCCGGGACGAAGCTCTACATCACCGGCGGCATCGGCGCGGCCGGCGGCTGGGAGGGCTATGGCCCGCCCTACCGCCTGCCGAACCCGAGCGCCTATGCCGAGACGTGCGCCAACATCGCCACGTTCCTCTGGAACTCGCGGATGCAGCGCCTGGGCCTCGACGGGAAGTACGCCGACGTCATGGAGCGCATCCTCTACAACGGCGTCCTCTCCGGCATTTCGCTCTCCGGCGACCGGTTCTTCTATCCCAACCCGTTGGCCTCGTTCGGCCAGCACGAGCGGGTGCCCTGGTTCGGCTGCGCCTGCTGCCCGCCGAACGTCGCCCGCATCCTGGCCTCTGTCCCGGGCTATTTCTATGCGGCCACGAACGACAAGGTCTATGTCAACCTCTTCGCCCAGGGGACGGGCAAGATGAAGGTCGCCGGAACAGACCTCTTCCTCGTCCAATACACCCGATATCCCTGGAATGGCTCCATCAAGATCGAGGTCAAACCGGCCAAGGAGGCCGCGTTCACGCTGGCCGTGCGCATCCCCGGCTGGGCCATGAACCGGCCCGTCCCATCCGACCTCTACGCTTACATGGACCCGGCCGAAGGCCCGCCGGCCCTGAAGGTCAACGGCGAGGCCGTCGCGCTCGGGCTCGATAAAGGCTATGCCCTCATCACCCGGACCTGGAAGGCGGGCGACGTCGTCGAGCTCTCGCTGCCCATGCCCGTCCGGCGGGTCGTGGCCCACGAGGCCGTCGAGGCCGACCGCGGCCGGGTCTCCGTCGAACGGGGCCCGCTCGTCTACTGCGCCGAATGGACCGACAACGACGGCCGGGTCTCGAACATCGTCCTCCCCGACGGCGCGGCGCTCGCGGCCGAATCCCGCCCCGACCTCCTCGGCGGGGTTGTGGTCATCACGGGCGAGGCCGAAGCGATCTCCGAGAAAGCCGGCAAGCTCGTCACCGAGAAGAAGGCCGTGACCCTCATTCCCTACTATTCCTGGGCCAACCGGGGCCGCGGCGAGATGGCTGTCTGGCTGGCCCGCGAGCCGGGGAAGGCCCGCGTCGCCCGCGAGCCCGGGCTCTCGGCCAAAGCCTCGGTCACGGCCTCGGAGCGGGCTGTCAATCCGCGCCGGGCCAACGACCAGTTCGAGCCCGAAAGCTCGGACGACGCGGCCGGATATATGCACTGGTGGCCGAAGAAGGGGACGGCGGAGTGGATCGATTACACTTTCGATGAGCCGGTTCGCGTCTCCGAAGCGTCCGTCTATTGGTTCGACGACACGGGCGGCGGCGGGTGCCGCGTCCCCGAGTCGTGGCGCATCCTCTACAAGACCGGGGAGGACTGGCTCCCGGTCAAGGCCGCCGGCCCCTACGCCGTGGCCAAGGACGCCTGGAACACGGTCAAGTTCGCCCCCGTCCGGACGAAGGCCCTGCGCCTTGAGGTCAAGCTCCAGAAGGACTGGTCGGCCGGCGTCCACGAGTGGAAGGTCAAGTAGCTGAGAAGCCGCCTCCGGCTTAGGGTGGCTTCGGAGTCCGCGGCCGGCGATCTAAATGAAGATTCCTATCGAACGAAAAACATGTGAAAGGAGGAACTCCACGATGAGGATCCTTTGCAAGGCAGTGCTCGCGGCGGCTCTTCTGGCGCTGGCGCTCCCGGTCCTGGCGGGGCCGGGCTGGGTCCTACTGGGCGAACGGAAGGTGAACGACCGCCTGGACCACGACACCATCGTCGTGACGGCCGCCCGAGGCGACTTCAGCGGGCTGAGGATCGCGGTGAAACGGCACGCCGTCCAGTTCCACCGCGTGGTGGTCCACTTCGGGAACGGGACCTCTCAGGAGATGGAGCTGAGGGAGATCATCCCCGCGCGCGGGCAGAGCCGCGTCTTGGACCTTCGGGGACAGGACCGCGTCATCAGGAGCATCGACTTCTGGTACGATGCCCAGTCCCTCCGGGGCAAGAAGGCCGTCGTCCGCGTCTTCGGCCGGCGTTGAGGGACCGGGGGGGCGATGCGGAACACCTCGAACTCCTGCTGTTCAACGGCCCCTGCGACCCCCTGCGGCCCCGCGTGATCCCCCCTGGAGCCGCGGCGGCACCGTGGTTATCACTGCTGGCACACGTTCCTGCCCGGCGTTGCGCCGGGCCAGATGTTCCGCTCGGCTACATGGCGAAATCGACCGCTTGACATGATGTACAAATGTACATACATTAGCCATGAAGCATTTTCGGACCTGGAGCGGTATTCGAAAGGGAACGAAGGCTCTATGGGGCGGGCCGAATGAAAGAACGATATGACCTCAGCAAGGGAAAAGGGGAGCGCCCGTGACCCCGGCTCCCGGGAAAACCAGGATCACGATACGGTTGGATAACGAGATCCTTGATTGGTTTCGCGACCAAGTTGACGCCAAGGGAGGCGGCAGTTATCAAACGATGATCAATAGCGCGCTCAGGGAATACATCCAGCGAGGCGGTGAAGACCTTGGGACGTTCCTCCGCCGCATCATCAGGGAAGAGCTGAAGAACGGCCGGGAAGAACGGCCGGAACTCTCCATACCGCCCGGCCGGCTCTGAATCGGTCGATTCCCCTAAAGAGACTGGATCATCATGATCATGCTGCAAAAGGACGGGGAGACTCCAGAGCAAAATGAGCGTAGCCGGTCGTTGACCGGTTTCGCGCCTGGCCTCCGATACCCCCCCTGGGCAACCGAGACCATGATCTTCCCGGCCGATCTCTCCGATATAAGCTCCTTCAACAGGGAAAACCCGCCTACCGGACCGTCCCTGCTTGCCATGAATCGTCCCGGTTTTCCGTTGGTTTGGTCAAGATTTGGTCATGGTCAACTTTATCTTGGCAAGTTTTATTCGTAAAGCACTCGCCGATAAGGAAAGCGCCCCGGGAGGAAACGAAAGAAAGAAGGGGTCGTTCATCACGGGGATCCCGGCCCATTGATCGCCGGCCGCCGACGTGCTTGACATCGCCCGCCGACCGCAATACCCTCTTTGACTGGGTGAGCCGTCATGAGGACAATCTCCGTTATCGATTCACATACCGGGGGTGAGCCCACGCGGCTCATCGTCGCCGGGGGACCCGAGCTGGGACGGGGGCCGATTGCCGAGCGGCTCGAACGGTTCAGAAGGGACTTCGATCTCTATCGCTCGGCGGCGGTTAACGAGCCTCGCGGCTCGGACGTCATCGTGGGCGGCTTGCTCTGCGAGCCGGAGGACCCGGCCTCCTCTGCGGGCGTGATCTATTTCAACAACGTCGGCTATCTCGGGATGTGCGGCCACGGGACGATCGGCCTCCTGGTCACCTTGGCCCACATGGGCCGCGTCCGTCCGGGAGAGCACCGCATCGAGACGCCGGTGGGGACCGTCACCGCGACGCTTCATCCGGGCGGCGAAGTGACCGTGGCGAACGTGCCAAGCTACAGGAAAACCAAAGGCCTCGCGGTCGACGTGCCGGGCTTGGGCCGGGTGTCGGGCGACGTCGCTTGGGGCGGCAACTGGTTCTATCTCGTGGAAGACCACGGCCAAACGCTCCGACTCGCGAATGTGAAGACTTTGACGGATGTCGCCTGGCGGATCCGCACCGCCCTGAATGAGAGCGGATATCCCGAAGTGGATCATATCGAGCTTTTCGGCCCGCCCGCCGCCGCCGGCGCGAATTCGCGCAGCTTCGTCCTCTGTCCGGGAAAAGCCTATGACCGCTCGCCGTGCGGGACCGGCACCAGCGCGAAGATCGCCTGCCTGGCCGCCGACGGCAAACTGGCCGAGGGGCAGGCCTGGGTGCAGGAAAGCATCCTCGGCAGCACCTTCACCGGCCGCTATGCGATGCGGGACGGAGCGGTCATACCGTCCATCACCGGTACGGCGTTTGTCACTGCGGAATCGACTCTGATCCTCGACGACGCCGACCCTTTCATCTGGGGGATCCGGGGCTGATGTCCGGTTGGGACGTGGCCGTTGTCGGAGCGGGGATTGTCGGGGCCGCTTGCGCGTCGGAATGCGCGCGCGCGGGCCTGACCGTGATCGTCTTCGACCGCGGCCCCGTCGGCGGGGGGGCGACCGCCGCGGCGATGGGCCATGTCGTCGTGATGGACGACTCGGAAGCCCAGTTCGCGCTGACGTCGTATTCGCGCTGTCTCTGGCGCGATCTCGCCCCGGAGCTCCCGGCAGATGTCCATTTTGAGGCCCGCGGAACGCTGTGGCCGGCGGCCGACGAGGAGGAAATGGCCGAGGCCCGGAGGAAAGCGGAGTTCTTGCGCGGCCGGGGCCTTCGGGCGGAAATCCTCGATGAGGCAGGCATCCGGGAAGCCGAGCCGAACCTGCGTCCCGGCCTGAGGGGCGGGCTGCTTGTCCCGGACGACTCCGTGCTGTATCCGCCGTCCGCGGCCCTGTTCTTACTCGGGCGCGCCCCGCGGAACAAGATCGTGCTCCGGACCGGAACCGACGTCCGGGCCATGGATCCGAACGGCGGCGTCGTCCTCAGCGACGGCACGCGGATCAGCGCCGGGCTGACGGTCAATGCCGCCGGGTGCTGGTCGCCCGATCTGACGGCCGGGCTTCCGGTCAGAAAGCGCAAAGGCCACCTCGTCGTGACCCATCGCTATCCCGGCCATATCCGGCACCAGCTCGTGGAGCTGGGTTATTTGAAAAGCGCGCATTCGGTGTCCTCGGATTCGGTGGCCTTCAACGTCCAACCCCGGTCGAACGGCCAGATGCTCATCGGGTCATCCCGCCAATACGGCGCCGAGCAACCGGACGTGGAGTTCGGCATCCTCCGGCGTATGCTCGAACGGGCCGCGCTTTACCTGCCTAGCCTCGGACGGCTCACCGCGCTCCGGTCTTGGGCCGGATTCCGCCCGGCCACCCCCGACAAGCTGCCGTTCATCGGGCCGTCGGCCGATAATCAAAAGATCTGGCTGGCCACGGGCCACGAGGGGCTGGGCATCACGACCTCTCTCGCGACCGGCCGGCTCCTAGCGGACATGATTCTGAACCGGCCGGAGGAGATCCCCTTCGCCCCGTATTCGCCGGCGCGCTCTCTCCCGGAAGATAAAGCCCATGACTGAGATCGTCAGCCTCACCATCAACGGCCGGCCGATCCGGGTTCCGTCCGGCACGGTCGTCGCCGTCGCCCTGGCGCTCGCCGGGGAATCGCGCTTCCGGCGCTCCGTCGCCGGACATCCGCGGGGCCCTCTCTGCGGCATGGGCGTCTGCTTCGAATGCTCCGTTACGATCGACGGCCGTCCGCACTGCCGCAGCTGTCAGACGCTCTGTGCGGACGGCATGGAAGTCCGGACCGATGAGTGATGCCCGCTCCCGGTTCGAAGTCGTCGTGATCGGCGCCGGGCCGGCCGGTCTCGCGGCGGCGGTCGCGGCGGCGGAATGCGGTCGCCGGACCCTCGTTCTCGATGCCACCCCCTGGCTCGGAGGTCAGATCTGGAGGGGGCGGGAGGCGAAAGGCGGCACCGGATCGGCGAAGCGCTGGCTGGCGAGGCTTGAGGCGGCCGGCGCCGCCGTCGCTCGCCAGACGACCGTCGTCGCGGCGCCCGCCCCGAGAATCCTCCTAGCGGAATCGCCCGAGGGGCCGCGGGAAATCGGATGGGAGAGGCTGATTCTGACGATCGGGGCGCGCGAGCTTTTCCTTCCGTTCCCGGGCTGGACGCTTCCCGGCGTCGTCGGGATCGGCGGCCTGCAGGTTCTTGTCAAGGGCGGATGGCCCCTGACCGGGAAGCGAATCGTCATCGCCGGCAGCGGGCCCCTCCTTTTTGCGGCGGCAGCGGAATACCGGGCCGCGGGCGCGGACGTCGTTTTGATCGCCGAACAGACGGACTGGGCCAGGCTGGTCCGCTTCGGCCTGTCGCTCGCCCCTCTGGCGCCCGGGAAGATCCTTCAGGCCGCCAAATACCAAGCCGCCCTTCTTGGAGTCCCGTATCGCACGGGAAGCTGGGCCGTTTCGGCGCAGGGCGCGGATCGGCTCGAGGGCGTCACGCTCCGAAGCGCCCGCAGGACCTGGACGGAGCGATGCGACGTTTTGGCTACCGGTTTCGGCTTTCTTCCGAATCTGGAGCTGCCCCGCCTCCTCGGCTGCCGCACGGAAAACGGCGCGGCGGTAGTGGACGATCGGCAGGAAAGCTCCCAAGCCGGGATCTTCATCGCCGGCGAGCCGACGGGCATCGGCGGAGAAGGCCGGGCCCTGGTCGAAGGGCTGATCGCGGGTTTCGCGGCGGCCGGCCGCCCGGAGCGGGCCGGGCGGCTTTGGCGAAAGCGCCGTCGTGCCTTGGCCTTCAGCCGGGCTATGGACCGGGCCTTCGCCTTGCGCGATGAGGTGAGGGACCTGGCTTCGCCCGAGACGCCGGTCTGCCGGTGCGAGGATGTGACCCGGCGCGAGCTCGAAAAGTACGGCGGCTGGCGCGCCGCCAAGCTCCATACGCGCTGCGGGATGGGCCCTTGCCAGGGCCGGATCTGCGGCGGGGCCGTCGAAAAGCTGTTCGGATGGGATGCCGCCTCGAATCGGCCGCCCGTCTTTCCCGTCTCGATCGGGACGCTGAGGGAGCCGGATCCCCGCCCCAGCGTCGCTTCGGAATAAATACGGCCTCGGGAGGCGGACGAGCCGGGGACGGGTTGCTTCGGAGTTCGCGACCAGCGATCTCACGCCGCGCGCAATAAGGAAATTCCTATTAAACGTTGGAATGAAAGGTGGGAACGATGAGCAAGCGAAGCGAGCGCAACGAACTGAACATCATCGGCCAAGAAACGTGCAGCGGCTGCTGCAGTGGCCCGCCGCCGCAACCCGCCGGAGGTCTGTCGCGGCGGCATTTCCTGCAAGGCATGAGCGCCGCGGGTGTGGCCTTGGGTGGGCTCGCCATGATCGGGACCCATATCCGGTCAGCCAACGCCGAACCGCTGCCCGCCGACCAGCCGTTTCCGCGGGGCGCCGCCCTGCGCGTCAAGCCGATCCTGGTGTTCGATGTGCCCACGCGCGGCGACCGGACATCGTGGCGCAACTACGGCGCGATCCATACGCTGGAAGCGGCCCAGGCCGAGGCCGCCCGCATCGAGAAAGAGTTGGGCCAGTTGCGGGAGAAAGCCGAGTTTCCGATCCAGGTGCCCCCCGTCCAGGTGCTCGACTCGCAAGCCAAGCTCGGACAAGTGAGCGTCGACGACACCGACCTGTGTTTGGTCTACGCGGCCGGGTTCGTCAGCCAGTGGCCGCTGAAGGTCCCGATGGTCATGTTTGTACGGCACCGCTCCGGGCCGTTCTACCTGGGCTTCGAGATCGCCCACTGGCGGTTCTTGCGCGGCAACGGCGACCAATTCGCGCGGCCGGACTACGACACAGACGACGTGGTCGTGGACAGCGCCGACGAACTGCTGTGGCGTCTGCGGGCCATGTACGGCCTGAAGAACGCCCGCGGCACGAAGATGCTCACCATCGGCGGGCTGGCCGCTTATAGTGCCCCGGCGCAGGAGCACGGGCCGCGTGTGGCCAAGGAGCTGTGGGGCTACGAGTTTGTCAACGTCACGGACGAGGAGTTTGCCAAGCGGCTGAACGCGGCCCGCGCGGACCAGCAGGTCGGCAAGCGGATCGAGGAGCGGACGGCCGCGCTGCTGAACATGCCCAACGTCAAACTGGAGACGGAACGGAAGTTCGTGTTCAACTCGCACATGGCCCTGCACGTGGTCCGGCAGTTCCTGCAGGAGACCGGGGCGAGCAACTTCGGCTTCGCCAATTGCATGGCCCACAGCCAGATCGCGATGCTGGACACCCCGCCCTGTTTTGTGCTGAGCCTGGCCAACGACGAGGGCTACACCGCCTTCTGCCACACGGACCTGTCCCACACCCTGCCCGGCGTGCTGCTGCGTTGGATTGCCAGCCGGCCGGCCTTCGTCTGTAACTCGCACGTTCCGCACGACGGCCTGTATTTCGTTGCGCATTGCCAGGCCCCGCGGCGGATGAACGGCCGCGATTACGAGCCGGCCACGATCATGACGCACTACGAGTCGGACTACGGTGCGGCCTGCAAGACCCATTACACGAAGGATCAAGTGGTCACCGCGGTGGTTCCCAACCTGGCCTGCACGCAATGGCAGGGCTTCCGCGGCCGGATCGTCGGCGTGCCGTCCTATCCGGCGTGCCGGTCGCAGATGGAAATCCAGATCGACGGCGACTGGAAACGCCTCGCGCGGGAGATGCAGGGTTTTCACACCCTGGTCGTCTACGGCGATTACACCCGCGAAGTCGGCTACGCTTTGAAGAAGACCGGTGGCCAAATGCGTTGGGATTGCTTCAGCGAAACCAGTCCACAGGAACGAACATCATGAACCGACAACTGATCACCTTTAGATCCGGAAGTGGCCGGCGTCGCGGAGCTTGAAGAAGGCCCGGGCGCAGGCCCCGATGTCGTTGGCCGCGTCGTGGGCCCCCTCGTAGGAGAAGCCGAAGACCCAGGTGTGGAGCTCCTCGAGCGTCGGCCATTTGAAGCCGAACCCGCCGCCCGGGCGGGGCAGCCGGACGAGATCGGTCGTCCCCCTCATCGTGCAGATCCCGGCCAGTTCCAAGAACGCCAGGGGCTTCCTCGCCCGGATGAGCTCCCCGGCGACGACGTTGCGGTCGTAGTCGAAGTTGTGCGCGACGAGCGTCGTCCCCGGGACGGTCGCCGCCTCGAGGAACCCGTCCAGGACCTGGCCCAGGTCCCGGCCGACGCGGCGGGCCTCGGCGTCGGAGATGCCGTGGATGCGGGTCGCGTCGGGCGGGACCTTGAATCCGTCCGGCTTGACGATGAAATTCCGGGCCTCCTCCAAGTTTCCCGCGGCATCGTAGCGGGCCCAGGCCAGCTGGACGAGGCGCGGCCATTGGTCGACGACTTCGGGCGAGAACCAGCGGACGCCGGGCAGGCCGGTCGTCTCGCAGTCGAAGAAGAGGAGCTTCATGTTCTTGACGGACATCGCGTCTTTCCCGAACTAGGGTTACCCGGACGGGGGCTCCCTGTCAAGCGGAAGAGGGCGGCCGTCCCCTCGGTGCCTCGAGCTCGCCAGCCGCGCCGTTGACTCCGGGCCGGGCGTGAGGTACATTTCCCCACGCCGTCCGAGGCTCCCCGGCCGAACCGAACCGACGTCTCTCGGCCGGGCCGGCGGCCCCGACCGGAAGGAGGAGGAACGATGAATATCCGCTTCGATCGCTTCGCGTTTCATATCGTCTGGGCCGCCTGCGGACTGATCCTCATCGCCCTGGCCGCCTGCAAGGCGCCCGCTCCGCAGTCGCACGACGAGCTCGCCGGCGTCAAGCAGTTCGTCGCCAACGGCTCGTTCGAAGAGATGGACGGCGAGAACCCCAAGGGCTGGCGGCATCGCAATTGGCAACGCGAGAGCGAGGCCTCGTTCGCCGTCGCCTCCGCCGGGCGCACCGGCGGCCGCAGCGTCATGATCTCCTCCGATAAGGGCGCCGACGCCTCTTGGATCGCGACCGTTCCGATCAGGCCTTACTCACGCTACAAGCTCAGCGGCTGGATCAAGACGGATAACGTGGTCCCGGGCACGGGCCGCGGGGCCCAGATCAACGTCCACGGGGAGGGGGAGTGGCGGACGGCGCCGCTCGCCGGGACGCTCGACTGGAGCCGGGTCGATTTCGAATTCGACGCGGGGGCCAACGACGCCATCGAAGTGACGTGCCTTCTCGGCGGCTGGGGCCGCTCGACGGGCAAGGCCTGGTTCGACGACATCGAGCTCACGCGTCTCTTTGGCCGCGAACTCGGCCGGCCCAAGGTCGCGATCGACGGCGACAAGACCGGGAAGCCGGTGTCCCCATATATCTACGGCCAGTTCATCGAGCATCTAGGCCGCTGCATCTACCAGGGGATCTGGGCCGAGATGCTCGAGGACCGCAAGTTCTTCTTGGCCGTGGGCGAGGGCGAGTCGCCGTGGAAGGCCGTCGGCGATCCCGGCCTCGTCAAGATGGACAAGGTCAAGCCCTTCACCGGGGCCCACATGCCGCGGGTGAGCCTCAGCGGCAAGGGCCCGGGCGGCATAGCCCAGGACGCTCTCGCGCTCATCCAGGGCAAGGACTATGTCGGCCGGGTTGTCCTGGCCGGCGACGCGAGCGCCGCCCCGGTCACGGTGAGCCTCGTCTGGGGCGACGGCCCCGACGCGAGGCAGTCGTTCGTCGTCAAAGGCCTCGCGCGCGAATACAAGACCTTCCCCTTCACGCTCAAAGCCGGCGCCTCGACCGAAACCGCCCGTCTCGAGATAACTTCGTCCGGCCGCGGCTCGTTCAAGGTCGGGACGATCTCGATAATGCCGGCCGACAACGTCGAGGGCTTCCGGCCCGAGGTCCTGGCCCTCCTCAGAGAGCTCGATTCGCCCGTCTACCGCTGGCCCGGTGGCAATTTCGTCAGCGGTTACGACTGGCGCGACGGCGTCGGCGATCGCGACCGCAGGCCGCCCCGCAAGAACCCGGCCTGGACGGGCGTCGAGCACAACGACGTCGGCATCCACGAGTACCTCGACCTGATGCGGCTCATCGGCTCCGAGCCCTATATCACGGTCAACAGCGGCCTCGGCGACGTCGCCATGGCCCTCGACGAGCTCCAGTACGCCAACGGCGCTCCGGACACGAAGATGGGCAAGCTCCGGGCGGCTAACGGCCATCCCGAACCCTGGGGGGTCAAGTTCTGGGCCATCGGCAACGAGATGTACGGCGACTGGCAGCTCGGCCACATGCCGCTCTCGGACTACGTCAAGAAGCACACCCAGTTCGCCGTGGCCATGAAGGCCATGGACCCCTTGATCCAGGTCGTGGCCGTGGGCGCCGTCGGCCGCTGGAGCGAGACCATGCTGGCCCAGGCTTCGAACCACATGGACCTCATCAGCGAGCACTTCTACGTCGGGCACAAGCCCGGCCTCCTCGGCCACGTCAACCAGGCGCCGGCCGAGGTCCGCCGTATCGCCGAGGCCCACCGCAAGTACCGGGCCACGATCCCGACGCTCAAGATGAAGGAGGTCCCGGTCGCCCTCGACGAGTGGAACTACTGGTACGGGCCCCACATCTACGGCGAGCTCGGGACGCAGTATTTCCTCGAGGACGCGCTCGGCGTCGCCGCCGCGCTCAACGAGTTCGCCCGCCAGAGCGACGTCTACTTCATGGCCAACTACGCCCAGACGGTCAACGTCATCGGGGCCATCAAGACGTCGAAGACGGCCGCCGTCCTCGACACGACCGGGGTCATCCTGGCCCTCTACCGCAAGCACTTCGGGACGGTCCCGGTCGCGGTCACGGGGGCGCCCGAGCCGCTCGACGTCATGGCCTGCTGGAAGGACGAGACGAAGAGCGTTCTGACGCTATCGATCGTCAACCCGACCAAGCGGCAGATGGAGCTGCGGCTCGACGCCGGGAAGCTCGCCCTGCCCGCGACGGCCCGCTTCTTCCTCGTCGGGGGCCTCGATCCACGGGCCTGCAACGTACCGGGTCAGCCCATGCAGGTCGCCGTCCACGAGACAGAGGCCGCGCCGTTCGGCCGGACGATCATGGTCCCGCCGATCAGCGTTTCGCTCTACGAGATCGCCGTGCGCTAATCCTTTTTGGCGAAGCGCAGGTGGCGGACGCGGCCGGCGTAGACCAGAAATCCGGCGACACGGCCGGAGGAATCCCGGGTGAACCGGAGGACGTCCCCCTCCGATTCGAAAGCGTCCGCGTAGACCGGCGCCAGCTCGAACCGCTGGGCCGGGCGGAACCGGGCCCTGAGCTTCCCGTCCTCGACGTACAGTGTGTAGGTCGTGTCGATCTCCTCGCTGTAATAGGTTCCGGCGAAGGCCCCGAGATCGGCCGGCGTCGGGGCGAAGGCGGGAACCGCCTCCCATAGCCGGGGCTTGGACCGCCCGTCGGATTCCCTCATCCTGAGGGGCGTCCCGGCCGCCCCGGGCTCGAAGACCGCCTGGCGTGAGCCGTCGGCCACAGTGAAGGTCGTCGGCGACAGCGGGATGACCGCCTGGCCGGCGAGCCGCAGGGTCTTGCCGTCCTTATCGAGCTCGACGCGCAGGACGGCGTCGGTCAGCGGCTCGCGGTAGACGCCGGCATATCTCTTGAGCGTTTCCGCGGGGACGGCCACGGCGACCGGCTTGGCCGGTTCCTTGATCTTTCCGGCGAGGAAGATGTCGGCGACCTGGTGGGCGAGGTTGGCCGGCCCCGATCCCGACACGTTGCTCAGGACGGCGATCGAGAGGCGCTCGCCCGGGTAGCGGGCCAGGAAGGTCTGGTAGCCAGCGGTCGACCCGCCGTGGCTGATCTCGTGGAGACCCTTGTAGGTCGTTACGACGAGCCCCTGGGCGTACTCGTTCTCGAAGCCGTCGTTGAGCTTTCCCCGGGTCTCAAGCTGATCGACCATAGCCCGCCCGCCGACGCGCGGACCGTCGAGGTTCGCGTTCCAGATGAGGAGGTCGCCGACCGTCGTCAGCAGGCCGCCGTTGCCGATGACGTCGGTGAAGGACATGTTCGTGAAAAACGTCCCGTTGCCCCTCCGGCCGTAGGCCGTGGCCCGGTCGGGGACGATCTCTCTGAAGTCGTCGCGCCACTCCGTATGGACCATCCCCAGGGGCTTGAACAGGCGCTCCTGGCAGAACGCGTCGAAGGTCTGGCCCGAGACCCGGGCCACGACGACGCCGAGCAGCGTGTATCCGGTGTTGTTGTAAAGGAACTCGTCGCCCGGCTTGAAGTTGAGCTCCTTCATCCGGCCGACGAGCTCGAGGATCTCGTCGACGGTGTGGACTGTCCGCCCCGTCGGACGGCCGGAGAGGCCCAGCAGGGACCATTGGCTCCGCAGGCCGCTGGTATGGTTGAGGAAGTGGCGGACGAGGATGGGCGTCCCGAAGTCGGGGAGCTCGGGGACGTATTTGCGCACCGGATCGTCGCGCGAGAGCTTGCCGTCCTGGCAAAGAAGTGCGATGGCCGCCGCCGTGAACTGCTTGGCCACCGAGCCCGACTCGAAGACCGTATCCGGGCGCAACCGGATCCCGTACTCGAGGTTGGCCATGCCGTAGGCCTTGACCAGGACCGGCTTGCCTTCTTGGGCGACGCCGACGACGCAGCCGGGGGTGTCGCTCCTGTTCCAGCGCTCGAAGACGCGGTCGACCTTGGCCTCGGTCGAAAGCTCGGGGGGCTTGGCGGCTGGCGCGGGCGCTTGCGGCTGCTGGGCCGCGACCACGATGGGGAGCGACACCGCCGCGACAATAAAGGTCGATATGAGCGTCAACGCACGGATGTTCCTACTCATCTTCATGAGTCACCTCCGATCGGCCCATATGGCCTCCGGCCAAGATCTTTTTGTCAGAATCCTATCATAACTTCTCTCGATCCGTCTCTCCGGCTATGCTCGGGAATTGCCTCTAGCTCCCCGGCCCCCCGGGAACCAGTCGTCCGGTTCCCCCCGCTGCGCGGGTCCCCCCTCCACGGACGGGGATCTTCGAGGCAATATCCCTCGCCGCCGCGAGACGGATTATCGGGGATCGAGAGGTTAGCAAATTCTTGACCTAATTTGGCGAAATGAGTATGTTCCTCCACATCACCGCCTTTCCCGGAGGAGGACGACCATGAACCTTATGACCCGGCGATCCCGAGCTTATCTCACCCTCGCCCTAACCGCCGCCTGGATCCTCGGCCTGGCCCTTTCGCCGGCCCTGGCCCAGCAGAAGGTCCACGAGGAGTACACCAAGAAGATCCTCGAGTTCACGACCGACCCGCATTTCGCCACGAAATACGTCAACTACCTGCCCTACGCCGAGGGCGTCCCGACGCCGCTCGAGGTCCTCGGCCACATCGCCGGGGCCAAGGACGTCCTGAGCTATTCGGCCGACGTCTACAAGTACATGCGGGCCCTGGCCGCGGCGACCCCGAGAGTCAAGATCTTCGACATCGGCAAGACCGAGGAGGGCCGCGATTGGATCGTCGTCGCCGTCGCCGACGAGGAGACGATCCGGAACCTCGACAAATACAAGGAGATCAACGCCAAGCTGGCCGACCCGCGCAGGCTGACCGACGCCGAGGCCCAGGCGCTCCTCAAGCAGGCCAAGCCGATCTACTGGGCCACCGGCGGCATGCACTCCGGCGAGACGGGCTCCGTCGAGATGCTCATGGAGCTCGCCTACCGCGTCGCCGTCGACGAATCCCCGTTCATCAAAACGATCCGCGACAACGCCATCGTCCTCATCACGCCCATCCTCGAGGTCGACGGGCGCGACAAGCAGGTCGACATCTCCATGGCCAAGCGCAAGGACCCCAAGGCCAACGTCCCCACCCGGCTCCTCTGGTGGGGCAAGTACGTCTCCCACGACAACAACCGTGACAACCTCGGGCTGTCGCTGGCCCTGAGCCGCTACATCATGAAGGTCTTCTTCGACTTCCATCCGATCGTCATGCATGACCTCCACGAGTCGGCCTCCCACCTCTACATCTCGACGGGCTCCGGCCCCTACAACGCCTGGCTCGATCCCATCGTCATCGACGAGTGGCACCTCCTGGCCTACCGCGAGGTCAACGAGATGACCAAGGAGGGCGTGCCGGGCGTCTGGACCCACGCCTTCTACGACGGCTGGGCCCCGAACTACGCCTTCTACGCGGCCAACGGCCATAACGCCATCGGCCGCTTCTATGAGACCCAGGGCGCGGGCGACGGCTCGACTCGGATCATCTCGGCCGCGGGCGACCGGGCCTGGTACCGGCCCAACCCGCCCCTGCGCCAGACGCTCTGGTCCATCCGCAACAACGTCAACCTCCAGCAGAGCGGCGTCCTCATCGGCTTGAACCACGTCGCCACGCTCAAGGACAAGTTCCTGGAGAACTTCTACCTCAAGAGCAAGCGCTCCGTGGCCAAGGCCCGGGCCGAGGGCCCCGCGGCCTACGTCTTCCCCGGCGACGACCCGCGCCCCGGCCAGGCGGCCCGGCTCCTGCGCCAGCTCCAGGCCCAGGGCGTCGAGGTCCATCGGGCCGACAAGCCCTTCAAGGTCAAGGACGCCGAATACCCGGCCGGGAGCTACGTCGTCCGCATGGACCAGCCCTACTCGCGCATGGCCGACATGATGCTCGACCGCCAGTATTTCAACATAAACGACCCGCGGCCGTACGACGACGTCGGCTGGACGCTCGGACCGCTCTACAACGTCAAGACCGTCCGCGTCGACGACGTCGCCGTCCTCGACGCTTCCATGACCCTGGTCAAAGGCGAGGTCGCGGCGAGCGGCGGGATCACCCGGCTGGGCAAGGGCCCGGTCCAGGCCTATCTCATCAACCACAACGCCGACAACGCCCTGGCCACCTTCCGCTTCAAGCACAGGGACGTCAAGATGCACGCGGCCGAAAAGGACTTCGAGGTCCTGGGGAAGAAGTTCCGGGCCGGGACGTTCATCGTCAGGCCCGGCGAGAACCCGGGTAACCTCGAGGGGACGCTCGACGCCGCCGGGAAGGCCCACGGCCTGGCCGTCTTCTCCGTGCCCTCCCTCCCCGAGCTCCCGACGCACGAGCTTGTCGCGCCGCGCGTCGCCGTCGTCCACACCTGGCAGAACACGCAGACCGAAGGCTGGGTCCGGATCGCCCTCGACGAGTGCGGCATCCCGTACGACTACGTTTCGGTCCATGTCCTCCGCGATAACGCCAAGCTCCGCGACAAGTACGATGTCATCCTCTTCGGGCCGTCGTCGCCCGATCCGTTCAGCCTTCTCAACGGGGTCTCCGGCGACAAGCCGCTGCCCTGGAAGAAGACCGAGCTCACGCCGAACATCGGCGTCGAGGACTCGACCGACGACATGCGCGGCGGCATCGAGCTCGACGGCGTCCTCCACCTCCGCGATTTCGTCCGGGACGGCGGCGTCTTCGTCACCCTGACCAACACGTCGGCCCTGCCCATCCAGTTCGGGCTGGCCCAAGGATTGGCTATCAAGGATACGCCGGACCTGTGGGCCCGGGGAGGCGTCTACAAGGCCGAGGTCGGCGACAAGACGAGTCCCCTCGCGTACGGATACGACGACACGCTCGGCATCTATTTCGGCCAGTCGCCCGTCTTCGCCATGGGCGGTATGGGCGGCCGGGGCATGGGTCAAATGGGCGGCATGGGCGGACCGGCGGGCCGGGTTTCGGGCCGGGGGGCGGCCAACGACCCCGATATCCCGCAGGGGCGGCCGCGGGACCTCGGCCAGAAGACGATCGAAGAGTTCCGTAAGGCCCAGAAGGACGCGGCGCAGACGCCGGCCGAGGAGGGCCCCCGGCAGGCGATGGCGCCGTCCGCCCGCCCTAGGATCGTCCTGAGCTTCGCCCGCAAGGCGGACGAGCTCCTCATCAGCGGCGGCCTGGCCGGCGGCGAGGCCCTGGCCGGCGCCCCGGCCCTCGCCGACGCGACGCTGGGCAAGGGCCACGTCGTCATGTTCAGCTTCAACCCGGCCTGGCGGAGCCAGACGCACGGGTCTTACTTCTTTGTTTTCAACGCCTTGCTCAACTGGAAGAACCTCGACGCCAAGCCGAAATGAGCATCGGCAAGGAACGCCGGAAGGCCGGGATACGTATGATAAAGTGGAGTTCTTTTAATTACCCGGAGGAACCATGAAGAGACATTCATCCCTGATCCTGACGGCCGTCCTGTCCCTGGCCTTTCTGGCCGCGCCCGTCATCGCCCAGGTCGCCGCACCGCCCGCTGCGCAGGACAAGCCCGTCGACATGAAGAAGCTCATCGCCGAGATCGTCGGCGATTATGACTTCTCCTTCCAGGGCGAGTCGCTGCTCGTCCAGTTCATCGAGCAGGACGGCAAGCTCTTCGGCGCCCCGCCCGGCGAGACGCCCGAGGAGATCCACCCCGTCGAGGGCAAGCCCCTCTGCTTCGACGTCACGGTGGCGGCGAGCGGCGATTATTACGAGCTGCAGTTCGTCCGCAACGACAAGGGCGTCATCGACAAGTGCATCATGAGCGTCCAGGGCATGGTCGTCGAGGGGCTGAAGATCGTCAAGTAGGCCGGCCCCGTGTTCAATGCGTCCGACCTGAAGAAGGGCGACGTCGTCAAGATCGACGGCGATCCGCACATCGTCGAGACGGTCAAGGTCCAGACGCCGTCCGCCCGCGGCGCCGTGACCCTCTACAAGATCCGCTTTCGCAACCTTCAGACGAGGCGCAAGGTCGACCAGGCGTTCCGCGGCGACGACGTCCTCGACGAGGCCGATTTCGAGCGCCGGCCCGTCCAGTGGCTCTTCGGTGACGCCGCGAGCATCACCTTCATGGACCTCCAGGACTACAGCCAGTTCACCCTGACCAAGGACGAGATCGAGGACGAGTGGCCCTATCTCACCGAGGGCGTCGAGGGGCTCATCGCCATCTCTTCCGAGGGACGCGTCCTCGGCCTGGAGATCCCGACCTTCATCAGCCTCGAGATCGTCGAGACGCGGCCGTCCGTCAAGGGCGGGTCGGTCACGGCCCGGACGAAGCCCGCGACGCTCTCGACCGGCCTCGTCGTCCAGGTCCCCGAGTACATGGCCGTCGGCGAGAGGATCCGGGTCGACACGCGGACGGGGGAGTACGCCTCAAAGGCGTGAAAGGACTGTCCCCGCTGGGGACTGTCCCGAGGAGGATCCACGGGGCTTTTCCTCTGACATCAATGAAAAACAGAGGCTATCACTACCCCGACCGCGCTTCCTCGGAGGACGAAGGCCTCAGCGTCCTGGCCTTCTACACCTCCCGTTATCCCCATTCGACCGAAGCCGAGTGGCGGCTCAAGATCGAGGCCGGGGACGTCCTGCGGAACGGCCTTCCGGCCGGGCCCGACGACCTCCTGAGCCGGGCGGACGCGCTCGTCTACTTTCGGCGGCCTTGGGAAGAGCCCGAGGCTCCGACGGATTTCTTGACCCTCTACGAGGACGACGATGTCCTGGTCTTCTCGAAACCCTCGGGCCTGCCCGTCCTCCCGGGCGGGTTCTTCCTGGAGACGACCCTTCTCCATCTCGTCCGCGGGCGCTACGGCGACGGCTGTTCGCCCCTTCATCGCCTGGGCCGGGGTACGTCGGGGGCCATCCTGTTCACCCGCAACCGCAGCGCGGCGCGCGGCCTGGCCCGGGCCATGTTCGAGCGGCGCATCCTCAAGGTCTACCTGGCCCTGGCCTCAGGCGTCGCGATGCCGGACGCGTTCACCGTCAACGCGCCCATCGGGCCCGTCCCGCATTCCGTCCCCGCGACCGTCAACGCCTACCGCCCCGACGGACGTCCTTCGACGAGCCACGTCCGCGTCGTGCGCCGGCTTGCCGAAAGGAACGCCTCCCTGCTCGAAGTGACCATCCCGACGGGACGTCCCCACCAGATCCGCATCCATCTCGCCTACGCGGGATGTCCACTCATCGGCGACCCGCTCTATCAAAAAGGCGGACTCCCGCGCGCGGACGGCGTCGAAGATGAATGGACGACGACCCCCGGCGCGACGGGCTATCTCTTGCACTCTTGGAAGATCCGGTTCCCCCATCCCACGAAGGGCGAGGACGTCGAGATCGTCTGCCCTCCGCCGGCCGGGCTCGAGCCGTGACGGGGAGCCCTCAGCGCCAGGGATCACATCTCGTCGTTATCACGGCTAACCGGTCTTGCCTCTTGCCGGGGCATCCGGTGTTTACTCGGCCCTGGGTGGAAGCAGTCAGGGCCGGCGTCAGGACCGCGGAAGGCTCCGGGTCATTCGAAGGTGGCCGGCGAATTGAGGCCGATCCGGCCGGCCGCGCGCCCTTCTCCGAGATCGACCGTTTTAAGCCACAGGTCCAAGGAAGCGCCGAGATTCGCTTCCGCCTCCAGCGCGATGTCGGTGATCTCATCCTCGTCGAAACTGAAGGAGAGGCCGATCCGGCCGCTCAACTCGACGGAGAGGTCCTCGCCCCAATCCATGGACTCCGAAAGGCCGATGAAAAACGTCCCCTGTTTTTCGACGAAGTTCCACTCGAGCTCGCCTACGACCGGGCCGAGCTCGCCGCCGATGGTCACCGAGGTACAGTCGACCCCGAAGGACACGGGACCGAAGGCGAGATGGAACCCGGGGAACGAGCAGGGCACGACGAAATCCTCGATGCGGAGCTCGCCGGTCGGCGGCGGAGGCGGCGGCATCTCGAAGCATCTGCCGGTGGGCGGTCCGAAGGCGTTGCACATCCCGGTCTGGAACGAGCAGATGCGCATGAACTGTCTGGCAACCTCTAGCCGGGCATTGGCGCCGAAGCCCTTGGCCTCGATCGGATCGCTCATGAGGCTGGCCGCATAGAAAGCGTATTGAAGATAGCCCCGAGCGGCGTCTTCCCAGCGAGGGCGGAATTCCGCATACCTCGCGTGGTACTCGCCGAGCAGCGGCTCGAACGTTGCGAAATACCTGCCGCAGGCTCTCCTCTCGGCTTCTTCTAAGCAGGCCTCGCGGGCCCGGCCGGTTAGGGCGTAGCATTTCTTCTTTTCTTCATCCCAGAGGCGTTTCTGCTCCGCGCTGATCGCCGCCATCCTCTTGAGCAGGTCCGTCTCATAATGGCCGAACTCCCCATCCGTATCCATCAAGAGGGCATACCATCGATTCGTTTGTTCGTGGGCCCTGCGGGCCTTGCCGTCCCCGAGGCGGAGCGTCGTGCCAGTCGAACCGCCCGACGCTTTCGAGGACTCAAGCGCTCGGGGATCCAAAAATCCTCTCATTTCGAGGGCGATCGGCGCGCCGATGGCCTGGGCCACGCGGGCCGCGGCGCTGAAGGCCTTCTCGGCGGCGACGAAATCCGGGAGGGAACCGGCCTCGATGACCGGAAGCACGAGCCGAAGGTCCTTGCCCGCTTTCGCGGCCTGGGCGGGAACGGGCGGAGGGGGTCCTGCCGGCGCAGCCCTACGGCCTGTCCTGGTCTTCGACGACCGCTCGAGAGACCTCAGGGCCCGGGCGGCGCGGTCGGTGTAAGCCCCGTCAAGGGACGCGCTCAGATATCTCTCGGCCGCTTGATCGTCGCCTCTTCGCCCGGCCATTCGGCCCAGGGCGTAATTGGCTTCGGGATGTCGGGGGGCGCGGGCGACGGCGCGCAGGAAGAGCGCTTCGGCCTCCTTATCGTTGCCTTTCCCGAGCTCGGCGACGCCGAGGTTCGACAGGACCATCGGATTGTCCGGCGAGAGCTCAGCGGCATAGAGAAGGAAGATCCGGGCCGCATCGTACTGACCGAGATTGTTCAGGAGAGCTCCCAGGTTGTTGAAAGAAAGGAAGTCGTCCTGGGCTTTCCTGGCGGCCTCGGTCAGGACGATGAGGGCATTGGCCGGCGCGCCCGCCAGGAGGCTCGCCATGGCATAGCCGTTGAGCTCCGTAGCCGAAGGGGTGGCGCCCATAGCCTGTCGGAGCCGTGCAAGCGGCTCCAATTGGGCATTCCGTTCGAGCCTGGCCCGGAGATCGGCGACGGCCTGGAGCGCGCCGGTCTTCCGGATGGAAAGGCCGTTACTCCCCGCCGGATCGGCGGAAGGAGTAAGCCCCGCGTTCAGGCCGAGAAGCACCAGGGCCGCCGCGGCGATAGCCACAATCGGCCGGCCAGCCTTCACCATAGAACCTCCCCTCATAGGATGATGGTAGTGCTGGCCTATAGGCGATGTCAAGAACTGGGCTTGTACTTCAGCGGGGGACGGGATCAGGCCGGCCGGCGGAAGCGCAGAACGCACGTGCTGGCCCGGAAGCCCTCGTTCCCGTATTCGATCTCGAGGCTCCAGCCGGCGGCTCGGGCCCGGTCCTTCCAGATGGTCTCGAAGATCCTCACATAGTCTTCGAAAGGGATCTGCTGGGCGAGATGGGCCGAGGCCTTGTATAGCCCGAAATAATAGGTCGACATCCTGACCAGCGCCTCGCCAGCGTCGAGCTTTTCCAGCGTGACCGTGTTCCCCTTCAGGTTGGCCTGCTCCCAACAGACGTAGAGGATGAAGGCCTTGCGCGGCTCGACGAAGGGGACCCAGGTCTTCGCGGCCAGGAAGTAGCCGTTCCCATCCTTGAAGAAGTCGAAGGCGAAGTCTTTCCCTTTGACCTCCGCAAGGAGGTTGAATATCCGGATCTCCCGGGACCAGTGCGTCTCCTCGCGGATGTGGGCCTTTGTTTCTTCATCGACGTCGGGGAAGGTCGATGTCGGAAGGGGGCCGGTCAGATCGAGACGGATGCTGATGGCTTCGAGGTGCCGGAAGGACCATGTCCCGCCTTCGACGAGGAACGTGAAGCCGTACTCGGCGGTCCTTCCGTCGAACGTCAGCGGAATGAGGAAGTGGACGTGTTTCTCCACGTGGAAGACCTGGGGAGTCCTGTCCCATTCCGCCCAGGTCGCTTTTTCGCGCATCTCCTTGAAAAAGCCCAGGATCGGCTGCCGGAGATCCTCATAATAAGGGTTGATCCTCTCCGGGGGCGGGCCGCCCGCTTTCATCGCCGAGACGAAATCTTTCCAAATGGCGAGGTCTTCCGCGGCGACCGGCGCGGCCGAAACTTCCGCGCCTTCGGGGCCGGTCGTTCCCGGCCGGTCGCCGCAGGACGCGAACAGCAGGGCCGTAACGACGGCCACGAGGCTGAGCGATCTTCTCGACATCCGCGATCTCCCGCCGGTCAGCCCCTCCAATCCCTCATGACCGTGGCGAAGCAGGACAGGCCGCTGGGGACACAGGCGCCGTAGCCGTGCCCCGGGAACGTCCAGGCGCCGGAGAGATAGAGGTTCTTGATCGGGGTCGTCTGCGGGAAGCGCCTCTGGCCCGAGTTGTCGACCGTCTGATTCCAGCCATAGATGGCCCCGCGGGGATGGCCGGTGAAACGGATGTTGGTCAGCGGCGTCGCGACCTCCAGGACCTCGATGGACTTGCGGAGGCCCGGCAGGAGCGTCTTTTCCACTTTGTCGATCAGGATGCCGGCCAGGCGCATCTTCTCCTTCGTGTAGGCGTCCTTGTTGCCGTAAAAGTAGTCGGTCTCGTACTTCTTCCAGTAGTCGTATCCCTGCATGACGATGATGTTCAGGGTGTTCTTGCCCTTCGGCGAGAAGCCGGGGCCGAGGTTGTCATAGACGGTCAGTCCGAAACCGGGGTTCTCCGGAAGCCCTCCGGCCAGGATGTCCCGGTAATCGGCCTCGACGTCGTAGGACGTGTTGTAGAAGATCTCGCTCTCCTTGAGGCCGGCCTTGCGGACGAGGTCGGTCTTGAGCCCCATCCAGACGAGGAAGGTGGAAAAGCTGATGGAGAGGTTGTCCATGCGGGCTAGAAGGTCCTTGAGGAACTCCTTCTCGTCGGGCATCATCCGGGTGAACGTGTCCGGGGCGTTGGCGTTGGAGATGACGGCCCGGGCGCGGTATTCGGCGCCGTCCGCGGTCTTAACGCCGGTAGCGGCATGGTCGCGGACGAGGATCCGCTCGACCTTGGTGTTGAGCTTGACCTCGCCGCCGTTCTTCTTGATGAGGCCGACGAAGGCGTCGCTCATCCTCTGGGACGTCCCGACGGGGTAGTAGCCGCCGCCCTCGAGGTAGCCCATGAGCGGCATGGCGTAATAGAAGGTCGAGACCTTCGACGGCGGAAGCCCAAAGTACCCCCACAGCCCGGAGATGACGCCCTTGAGCTTGGGATCCTTGATCCTGTCGTCGAGCATCGTCCCCCAGGTCCGGTTGAAGTTCTTGAAGACAAGGGGAAAACTCGCCGGGAAGGTCGACATGTCGACCTGGCCGCCCGCCGCCTGGAGCCGACCGAGCTCGTCGGCGAATCCCCTCATGTCGGCGAAAATACCGTCGATGCCGTCGGCCTCGCCGGGGAAATGGGACTTGAGGGTCTTGACGTAGGCAGAGACGTCGCTGTGGGGCACCCGGATATCGTGGCCCGGGTAGATGGCCCGGTAGAGGGGCTTGTGGGGGACGAAGACGACGTCCTCGATCTCGGGGAAGCCCGAAATGAGGTTGGCGATGCCTTCGCGGATCCCGACCGTCGTCGAATGGAGCGAGACGTCGAAGGTGAAGCCGCCGGGCCTCTTGAAGGCGCTGGCGTACCCGCCCGGGACGCTGTGCTGCTCGAGGACGAGCACCTTGAAGCCCTGCCGGGCGAAAGCGGCGGCCGCGCTGAGGCCGCCCAGGCCCGCGCCGATGACGACGGCGTCGTAGGCTCCCGGCGCGAGCTTCTCCTGCCCGCCCCGGGGAAAGGCGCTCCAGTCCCAGGCGGCCAAGGGCACTCCGGCCAGGAGGGCCTTCAGAAAATCCCGTCTGTCCCAAGCGTTGGCTGTCATGGTTGAACCTCCCCGGACCGGCGGACTGTACTTAGGCCAGTTTACGCCCGTGAGAGGTGCGGAGTCAACGCGGCCGCACGGCGGGGCAGGGGATCCAGGCCCGCGATTGACAAGACGCCGACGGAGCCCTACGATTGATGGAGACCGGGATCCCCGGTCCGCTCTGAACACGGCCCCATGACGAAGCTCCGTCGGCGCATCTTCCCGATCCTGGCCATCGCCCTGCTCGCCGCGGGCGCTGGGGCCGTGACCGCCGGTACGGCTGCCGCCGCGCCATCCGAGGGCCGCCCCCCCCTGCGCTTCGCCTGGCTGAGCGATACCCATGTCGGCTCGGACCGCGGCGCGGCCGACCTCCGGGCCTCCGTGGCGGACATCAACAAGCAGGGGAGCTTCGCTTTCGTCCTCGTGACCGGCGACATCACCGAGATGGGACTCTATGCGAATCTCCGGACGGCCATGGACATCCTCGACGGGTTGCGCGTGCCCTACCATATCATCCCCGGCAACCACGACACGAAATGGTCGGAGTCGGGCGGCTCCGATGTCACGAGGCTCTGGAGGGCCGATCGCTTCGTATTCGAGAGCGGCGGCGTCCGGTTCATCGGCATGCACCAGGGCCCGGTCATGAAGATGGGCGACGGCCACTTCGCGCCCCAGGACGTCCGCTGGCTGGACGGGTTGCTCGCGGAGCCCGGCGCGGCGGCGAAGCCGACCGTCTTCGTCACCCATTACCCCCTGGACGAAAGCATCGCCAACTGGTACGTGGTCCTGGAAAAGCTGAAGACGATCCCCACGGCCGCCGTCCTCGTCGGACACGGCCACCAGAACCGGGCCATGGATTTCGAGGGCCTGGCCGGGGTCATGGCCCGGTCGAACCTGGGGACGAAGGAGGCCGAGCCCGGCTACACGATCGTCGAGGTCGACGGCAAAGCCATGACCTTTGCGGAAAGGACGGCGAAACGGACGAAGGCCCCCTGGCATCGGATCGCCCTGCAGAAGGGCGGCTTGCCGGCCGTCAGGAGGGGCCGGGGCGCGCCCTCCGGAACGCCCAAGGCTACGGCGGGGCCGCCGCGGCCCGATCTCTGGGTCAACGGACTTTTCCCCGGCGTCCGCGTCCGCTGGCGGTTCGAGGCGGGATGGACGATCGCCTCGTCCGCCTCCGTCTCCGGCGATACGCTCGTCTTCGGCGACGCCTCGGGGACCGTTCGGGCCCTGCGCATCGCGGACGGCACGATCGTCTGGGAGTTCAAGACCGACGATCCGGTCTATTCGACCCCGGCCGTCGCCGGCGGAAGGGTCGTTTTCGGCGGCACGGACGGCGCGATACGCGCCCTGGATGCGCGTCTGGGGACGCTCGTCTGGAAGATTCAGACGGGAGGCCCGGTCGTCGCCAGCCCGAGCGTCGCCGACGGCGTCGTGTATGTCGGGTCGAGCGACCATATCTTCCGGGCCATCAGCCTGGCCTCGGGGGATCCCGTCTGGAGCACCAACGGCATCGAGGGCTTCGTCGAAGCGAAACCCCTCGTTGCCGGAGGGCTGGTCGTCTTCGGGGCTTGGGACGGCCGGCTTTATGCCCTTGACGCCAAGACCGGGCGTCTGGCCTGGACCTGGCAGGGCGAGCGACCGAGCCCGTTCTATGCTCCGGCGGCCTGCTGGCCCGTCGCCGCGGCCGGCAAGGTGTTCATCGTCGCCCCGGATAAGATGATGACCGCCATCGAGCTGGAGACAGGACGAGAGATCTGGGGCACGGACAATCTGTCGGTCCGGGAATCGATTGGGATCTCGGCGGACGGCCGGCGCGTCTTCGTGAGGACGACCGATGACCTCATCGCCGCGGTCGCGCCCGACGCCGACGGACAGGAAACCCTATGGGAGACCGAGATGGGGACCAGCCAGGACGTCAGCTCGGCCCAGCTCGCGGAGAAGGACGGCGTCGTCTTTTACGGAACGAAAAACGGCCTCCTCCTGGCCCTCGACGCCGCGACCGGCGAGATCAAGTGGAAGCACCGCGTCGGCGCAGCCCTGCTCAACACCGTGACGCCCCTGAGCGCCCGGGAAGTGGCCGTCACCGACCTCGACGGCCGCGTCTCCCTCGTCGTCTCAGAAGGGGTCAGGTCTACCTTTTACCCGTTTTTGGGTAAAAGGTAGACCTGACCCCTTCTGAGCTGGCCGCCGCGCCGGGTCTAGACGACTAAAGGGTGATATAATCGGATCGCGGCGAGATGAAGAAACCCGTCCGGAAGATCCTCAAGGTCCTCGGCCTCGTCCTCGGCTCCCTTCTCGTCCTCGTCCTCGCCGCGGCGCTCCTCGTCATCTTCGACAAGCCGCTCGTCCGGAAGATCATCCGGAACCAGCTCGGGAAGGCGGCCGGGACGACGGCCCGCTTCGCCGGGCTCGACTACTCCCTCTTCCCCTTTCGCGTGACCGTCGATTCCCTCGAGCTCGTTCA
>Ga0209253_10000734_pt1 | contig 28448 bp, 26 predicted proteins | sample FrelakmetBRP12BR_FD_187145 | JGI IMG/M metagenome (GOLD analysis project Ga0209253, IMG submission 187145) | Freshwater lake sediment microbial communities from the University of Notre Dame, USA, for methane emissions studies - BRP12 BR (SPAdes)... | ecosystem: Environmental > Aquatic >...
CTCGGTCATGGAGACCGGGCACGACATCATCTTCTTCTGGGTGGCCCGGATGATGATGATGGGCATCCACTTCATGGGCGACGTCCCCTTCCGCACCGTGTTCCTGCACCCCATGGTGCGGGACGAGAAGGGACAGAAGATGTCGAAGACGAAGGGCAACGTCATCGACCCGCTCGACATCACCGAGAAGTACGGGGCCGACGCGCTGCGCTTCACCCTGGCCGCCCTGACCAGCGCCCAGGGGCGCGACATCAAGCTCGCCAAGGACCGCATCGAGGGCAACCGCGCCTTCGCGAACAAGCTCTGGAACGCCACCCGCTTCGCGCTCATGAACCTGGAGGGAGCGCCGGACCCGGCCCGCGCCGCCGAGCTGGCCCGCACCCCTGCCGACCGCTGGCTCCTGGCCCGTCTCGCACGTGCGGTGAACGCCACGGTCGACGCGCTGGAGGCCTTCCGCTTCGACGAGGCGGCCAGCACCGTCTACCGCTTCTGCTGGAACGACCTCTGCGACTGGTACATCGAGCTCTCCAAGGAGGCGCTCTTCGGGGAGGATGCGGAGGCGAAGGCCGGGGCCCAGGCCGTTCTGGCTCACGCGCTCGACACGGCGCTGCGGCTGCTCCACCCCGTCATGCCCTTCGTCACCGAGGAGCTCTGGCAGACCCTGAAGGAGCGCATCGGAGCGAAGGGCTGGCCTCCGTCCATCCTGGAGGCCCGCTACCCGGAGCGGCGGCCCGTCGACGAGAGCGCCGAGCGCAGCTTCGGCCCGGTGCTGGGCGTCATCGAGGCCATTCGCAACGTTCGTGGCGAGATGAGCGTCCCGTGGAAGACCGTCTTTCACGGGGTCGAGGTCGGAGGCCTGTCGAGGGAGGGGCTCGCGACCCTGAGGGCCGAGCAGGGGCGGGTGGAGCGGCTCGGAAACGTGGAGGGCCTCGTGCTCCACGAGGCCGGCCGCCCGGCCGGACGACGCCCCCAGTGTGCGGTCGCGGTGGGCGACGGCTTCGAGGTGCTCATCCCGCTGGCGGGCGCCGTCGACATGGCGGCCGAGTCGGCCCGCGTCGACAAGGAGATCGCCAGGCTCGCCGCGGAGCTGGACGGGGTGGCGAAACGGCTCGCGAACCCCAGCTTCGTCGAGCGTGCGCCGACCGAGGTGGTCGAGGAGGCACAGGCCCGCGTCCTCGAGCTGGGCGAGAAACGGCGCAAGCTCGAGGCCCATCTGGCGTTGCTCGCAGGGAGGGCGTGAGCCGTGGCCGATCTCAGCGGAGCCGTCGAGCGGCTCATCGACCTGGCGCTCGACGAGGACCTCTCCCTCGGCGACGCCACGAGCGAGGCCACCATCCCGGCCTCGGCCCGGGGGCGCGGCACCTTCCTCGCCAAGGATCCCCTGGTGCTCGCCGGGACTGCGGTGGCCGCCCGCGTCTTCGAGAGGCTCGGGGCCACCTGCAAGTTCGACCGGGCCGACGGGGAATGCGTTCCGAGGGGCGAGGTGTTCGGCGAGGCGACCGGACCCCTGCGGGCGCTGCTCGCAGCCGAGCGTTCCGCCCTCAACTTCCTCCAGCGCCTCTCCGGCATCGCCACGGGGACGAGGACGGCGGTGGACGCGCTCTCGGCGGCGGGCGGCCGGACGCGCCTGCTCGACACCCGGAAGACCACGCCGGGGTGGCGGCGCCTGGAGAAGGACGCGGTACGCGCCGGCGGTGGGCTGAACCACCGCTTCTCGCTGGGTGACGGGATCCTCGTCAAGGACAACCACGTCGCCGCCTGCGGCGGGGTGGGGGAGGCGGTCCGTCGCGCCCGATCCCGGGGCAACGCGATGCTCCGCGTCGAGGTCGAGGTGGTGGATCTGGCCGGCCTGGCCGAGGCCATCTCGGCCGGCGCCGACATCGTGCTCCTCGACAACATGGACGACCGGACCATGGCCGAGGCGGTGCGCCAGTCGGCCGGGCGGGTCCTCCTCGAGGCCAGCGGGAACATGACGCTGGAGCGGCTGCCCCGGGTGGCCGCCACCGGGGTCGACTTCGTCTCCATGGGCGCCCTCACCCACAGCGCGAGGGCCGCCGACATCTCCTTCGAGATCGAGCCGGCCGGGGGAACCCGACCGGTGGTTTGACAGCCCCGGTGGCGAACCCGACAATCCGCGGATGGCCGAGGTCGCACCGGGGAGCGAGGAGTTGGTCCTCGCGTTCCTCGCCGAGGCGGCGGACGACTTCGTTTCCGGCGAGGCCATCAGCGGAAAGCTCGGGCTCTCCCGGGCCGCGGTCTGGAAGCACGTCGACGCGCTGCGCGGACAGGGCTACCGCATCGATGCACTCCCGGCCCGGGGCTACCGGCTGGTGGCCATCCCCGATCGGCTGGGAGCGCTCGAGGTCGGACCGCTCCTCCAGACGCACGACCTGGGGCAGAGGCTGCACTGGAGCGCCGAGCTGCCGTCCACGAACGACCGGGCCAGGGAGCTGGCGGAGGACGGGGCCGATCACGGGGAGGTCGTGATCGCCGAGAGCCAGACCGCGGGGCGGGGCCGCCGCGGACGTACCTGGTCGTCGCCGGCGGGCCGAAACCTCTACATGTCGGTCATCCTCCGGCCGCAACTGCCGCCGCAGCGCGCTCCCGAGCTGACGCTGGTGGCCTCGCTCGCTGCCTGCGACGCTTGCCGGCAGGCCGGCGTGGATGCCGGCATCAAGTGGCCGAACGACGTGCTGGTGGGCGATCGCAAGGTGGCGGGAATCCTCACCGAGATGTCGGCCGAGGCCGACGCCGTGCACTGGGTGGTCCTGGGCATCGGCGTGAACCTGAACTCCTCCGCCGCCGACTTCCCGGATGACCTGCGCGACTCGGCGACCAGCCTTGCCATCGAGCGAGGGCAGCCGGTGCCGCGGGCGCTCTTCGCGGCGGCGCTGCTCTCGACCCTGGAGCAGTGGCTCGACGTTCACGCCGCCGATGGATTCGGGCCGATCCGGGAGGCCTGGCGGACGCGCTCCTGCACGCTGGGGCGCGAGGTCCGGGTCGATGCGGACGGCGCCGAGGTCGCCGGGGTGGCCGAGGACATCGACGAGTCCGGGGCCCTGCTCGTGCGCACCGCCAGCGGCCTCTTGCGCTACGTGGCCGGCGACGTCCGTCTCGCTCGTCGCGTTGACCCGGCAGGGACCTGAGGCTACCCTCCCGCCGTGCTTCTCGCCATCGACGTCGGCAACACCAACACCGTCCTCGGAGCCTTCGACGGGACGGCGCTTCGCCAGCAGTGGCGGGTCGAAACCTCCCAGAGCCGCACCTACGACGAATGGGGCATCCTGGTCCGCCAGCTCTTCGCAGCGGCCAGCCTCGATCCGGCCAAGGTGAAGTCCATCGCCATCTCCAGCGTCGTGCCGCCGCTCGGCTTCGCACTCGAGCAGATGGGCCAGCGCTACTTCGGCGTGAAGCCCCTCTTCGTCGGACCCGGGGTGAAGACGGGCCTCCCCATCCTCTACGACAATCCGCGCGAGGTGGGGGCCGACCGCGTGGTCAACGCCGTGGCCGCGTTCCACCGATGGAAACGAGGTCTCATCGTCGTGGACTTCGGCACCGCCACCACCTTCGACGCGGTGTCGCCCCGCGGCGAGTACCTGGGCGGCGCCATCGCGCCCGGCATCTCCATCTCCATGGAGGCTCTCTTCCGCCACGCCTCCAAGCTGCCCCGGGTCGAGTTCGCCCGTCCCCCGCACGTGGTGGGGAAGAACACCGTGGCCAGCATGCAGAGCGGGCTGGTCTTCGGTTACGTGGGGCTGGTCGACGGCATCTGCGAGCGAATGCAGGCCGAGTTGACCTTCCCGGCGCTGGTCGTCGCCACCGGAGGGCTGGCGCCGCTCCTGGCCGGTCTCTCGAAGGCCATCACCGAGGTGGACGAGCACCTGACCCTCGACGGCCTCCGGCTCATCCACGAGATGAACTCATGACCGGGTCCACGCCAGGCTCCACCGGGCGGGTCCTGCACCCGGAGGCGGCCGCGGCGCTCGAGGATGGGCTGCGCCGCTATCGCGAGGGGGATCAGGAGGGAGCACACGAGAAGTTCGGGCAGGCCCACCGCCGGGCCCCCTCCGACCCGCGCATCCAGTCGTGGTACGGGCTGACGCTCGTGCTCGTCGAGAAGAACTCCATCCTCGGCATGGTCCTCGTCGACGAGGCGGTGCGCAACTCCCGCCCCGAACCCGAGCTGATCATCAACCAATCCCAGGTCGCCATGTCGCTGGGTCAGCGGATCCGGGCGGTTCGAGCCCTGGAGCGCGGTCTGGCGATGTACCCCGGCCAGCCGGAGCTCGTGGCCGCGCGGGAGGCGCTGGGGCGCCGCCACCGGCCGGCGCTTCCGTTTCTCTCGCGGAGCAACTGGATGAACCGCCTGCTCGGGCGCATTCGCTACAGGTGGACGTTGCGCCGGGCGGCCCGTGGGCACTCCTCGACGCCCGACGGGGAGGGCTGACCCATGTCCGCCTGCCCGCTCTCCCTGGAGGCGCTGGCCCCGGCCCTCCATCGCCACGTCGACGAGAAGGCCCCGGTTCCGATCCGCATGATGGGGGCGAAGGGGCTCGTGCCTGCGGTCGCCCCGGGCGACCTCGCCACGCTGCTCTTCTTTCTTTCCTTCGACCCGGACCCCGGGGTGAGAGAGACCGCGTTGAAGACCGCTTCCGGGCTTCCAGAGAGGATCTGGTCGGCCGCGCTGCGCTCGGAGGGGCTCGATGCCCCGGTGCTCGACTGGCTGGCCGATCGGATGGAGTCGGCGACCTCGGCGCTACAGGCCATCCTCCTCAACCCGGCCACCTCCGACGAGACGGTGGCGCGGCTGGCTTCCAAGGTTCCGGCGGCGCTTGTCGAGATCATCCGGCAGAACGAGCTGAGGCTCCTTCGCAACGACGACATCGTGCGCGGCCTCTGTCGCAACCCGAACGCTCCCGCCTCCACCATCGACGGCGCGTGCGACTTCTGCGTCCGCAACGGGCTCATCCTCCTCGACGTGCCGCAGATCGTGGAGGCGCACCGCCGCATCCACGGCACCGACCCCTCGACCCGGCCAGCCGAGGACTCGGCCGCGGCGCTCATGGCCGAATACCGGGCGGAGCTGGCCCACGACGTCGAGGAGAAGAACGAGACGGCGTCGATGCCGCCGCCCACCGCGGAGCAGGAGGCCACGCGGATCAACATGGCCAAGCGGGTGCTCCAGATGTCCGTGTCCGAGAAGATCAAGCTCGCCACGCTGGGCAACCGGGAGGCTCGCACCCTCTTGCTCCGCGACTCCAACCGGCTGGTGAGCCTGGCAGCGGCACAGAGCCCCCGCATCACCGACGGCGAGATCCTCGGGCTCGCGAACTCCAAGACGTCGAGCGCCGACGTGCTCCGCTACATCTACGAGCGCCGCGATTTCCTCAAGCTCTACGCGCTGCGCACGGCGCTGGTCCGCAACCCCAAGGTGCCCCTGCCCACCGCGCTCAGGTTCCTCCCCACGCTCCAGGAGAAGGACATCAAGGATCTTTCCCGGGATCGCAACGTGCCGGCCACCGTGCAGGCCCAGGCCAAGGCGTGGCTCACGAAGCGTGAGCAGATCGGCAAGGGCCCGGCAGGTGGGAAGCACTAGGCCGACGGGCCAGGCCGACGGACGGCGGATGAGGCGGGCGGAATGAAGATGGGGCGGGCGATCTGGCTCTCCGCCGCGACCATGACGTCGCGGGTCCTGGGCCTCGTCCGCGACCAGCTCTTCGCTGCGCTGGTGGGTGCCAACCGCTGGTCCGACGCCTTCGTGGTCGCCTTCCGCATTCCCAACCTCCTGCGGGACCTCTTCGCCGAGGGGGCCCTGTCGTCGGCCTTCGTGCCCACCTTCGCCGAAGCGCATGCGAAGCGCGGCAAGGAGGAGGCCTACCGGCTGGCCAACGCGCTCGTCGGGGTGGTGCTGGTCGTGGTGGGCGCCGTCGTGATCGCCGGCCTGCTGGGCGCGCCTGCCATCGTGCGGCTGCTCGCGCCGGGCTTCGGGCCCGAGGAGGCGGAGTTCGCCGCCTACCTCACCCGGATCATGATGCCCTTCCTCTTGCTCGTCTCGCTCTCCGCGGTGGCCATGGGGATGCTGAACGCGCAGTCGCGCTTCACGGCGCCAGCGATCGCCCCGGCGCTGTTCAACGTCGGGGCCATCGCGGTGGGGACGTGGCTCTGGGTCACGGGGAAGGGGCCCCGGGCCGCAGCGGTGGGCTGGTCGGTGGGAACGCTGCTGGGGGGGGTCATGCAGCTTGCCGCCCAGTGGCCCAGCCTGCGCGCGCTCGGCTTCCGCCTGCGTCCCCGGTTCGGAGCGGAGGCGCTGGCCGATCCGGGGATCCGGCGCATCGGCAGGCTCATGGGGGGCGCCGTGATCGGCCTCTCGGCCACCCAGGTGAACATCCTCGTGAACACCATCTTCGCCTCGCACGAGGTCGGGGCGAACACCTGGCTCCAGATGGCCTTCCGGCTCATGCAGTTGCCGCTGGGGGTGTTCGGGGTGGCCATCGCCACCGTGGCCGGCGCCGGCGTCGCGCAGCGGGTGGCGGCCGGCGACATGGACGGGGTCCGGGATACGCTGGGTTCGGCCATGCGTCTGGTGGCCTTCCTGAACGTGCCCGCCGCGGTGGGACTCATCGTCCTCGCGCACCCCATCATCTCCCTCGTCTACGAGCACGGGCGCTTCGACGCCGCCGACGCCTCGGCCACCGCCGACGCCCTGGTGTTCTACGCGGTCGGACTCTACGGCTACTCGGCGGTGAAGGTCTTCGCGCCGGCCTTCTACGCACTCGATGAGGTCCGGGTCCCGGTGATCGGGAGCATCGTGGGCATGGCATCCAACGTGATCCTCGTCCTCGTGCTCCACCCGGTGCTGGGCTTCCGCGGTATCGCGCTCGGCACCGCGCTCGCGGCCACCGCCAACTTCGCCGTGCTGGCCGTGGCCTGGAAGTGGCGCCACGGGGGGCTGGGTGCCGCCGGGATCTACCGGCAGCTGGCGCGGACGCTTGCCGCTGCCGCGGTGATGGTCGGCGCGATCCTGGCCACGAGGTGGGCGATCCTGCCCTGGCTACCGGCGAGCGGCCTCGCCCGGCAGGCGCTGCAGGCGCTCGTGCCCATCGCCGCGGGGGCGACGGCCTATTTCCTGGCCGCAGGCGCACTCGGCGTGAAGGAGCTCGGAGAGGTGGTTTCAGCGCTCCGGCGCAACAGGCGGGGCGGTGCCGTCGCCCGATGACCGCTCCTCGAGCACCTGGATCACCATCGCCAGTGCCTTGCGGGTCTTCTCGCGGATCTTCTCGTCGCTCTTGATCTTCTGGTAGGCGTGAAGCACGCGGTCCTCGTGCTGGACCACCTGCGCCTCCGCCTCCTCGAGCCTCCGGGCCAGCTCGGCCGCGCCGGCTTCGGCCTTGGCGCGGGATGCCGCCGCGGCGGCCCTGAAGCTCTCGGACTCGGTGCGGATGGTGGCCGACTCGGCCCGCAGGCGCTCCACCTCGCCTCGCAGGCCTTCCGCCTCGCCTCGCAGGCTCTCCGCCTCGCCGCGCAGGCTCTCCGCCTCGCCTCGCAGGCGCTCCGCCTCGCCTCGCAGGCCTCCCGACTCGCCTCTCAGCCCCTCCGCCTCGCCTCTCAGGTGCACGACCTCGGCGCGCAGGTTGACTCCCTCGGCACGAAGGGTCTCGGCTTCCGATCGGAGCGCGTCGGCTTCGTTTCGAAGGGCCTCCGCCTCGGCCAGGGCGGTCGCCGACTCGGCGCGAGCCTCTTCGAGGTTTCGCTCCAGGGCGTCGGCCCTGTCCACGGCCTCGATCGCCTCGGCCCCGCGGGCGGAGGCGGCCTTCTCGGACTCCTCCAGATGGGGGCGCAGGGCGCCGAGCTCCCGTTCCAGGTCCGAGGACCGATCCCGGGTAAGCCGGAGTGCCTCGCGGTCCGCGGCGAGACTGGCCGTCAGCGCCCGGACCGATTCCTCGACGGACTCGAGCCTTGACCGGGTCGCGGCGAGTTCTTCGTTCCGGGCTCCCACCTCGAGTTCCCACGCGGCGGCCGCGCCCCGGAGTTGCTCGACCTCCTCCCGGAGCGTGTGGGCCTCCTCGCGAAGCGCGTGAGTCTCCTCCCGGAGCGCACTGGCCTCCGCGTTCGAGGCCTGAAGGGCGGTCGCAGCGGTCGCGGCGGCCGCGGCGACGGCGGCGGACTCGTCGGTGACGTCGATGGCGGGGAGGACCTCGACGTCCTCGAGCAGGAGGGGTGTCTCCTCGTTCTCCGCCACGGGCTCGACGGTCGGTTCGACCAGCCGGACGGTCTGTGGCGGTCGGCGCGTAGCGAGCGGCGAGCCCCGGGCCGGGGCCGGCGCTGCCGCCTCCTCGGCGAGAGAGGCCAGCGCCTCGGCCATCTCCCGGTCGAGGTCGAGTATGGCCGGAGACTCGTCGGCATCCGGCAACAGCGTGAGCGGGGGTTCGGACACCGGCGCGCCCGGGGCGCGCGTGCTGGGTTCGTCGCCACCGCCGCCCGAGATGCTGTCGAACGCGTCGTCGAGCATCTTCAGATCCGCGTCCTCCTCGAGCGCCGTCGCGCCGCCGGCTCCGTCCAGCTCCACGTCGGCAAGGGTGATGAGTTCCTCGTCGTCCGCCGCGGGCGCGTCGGGCATCCCGACCAGCGCGCCGACCCGCTCCACCAGGGTCGTCGGCTGGAAGGGCTTGATGAGGTAGTCCTCGGCGCGGGTCTTCAGCTTGCGGTGCTGCTCGAAGGTCTCGGGAGTGGCCTCCGAGCTGGTGATGACCAGCGGGATGGCCTTCAGCACGTCGTCCTTCTTGAGCCGGTTGCACCAGGAGTAACCGGAGAGGCCGGGCAACTCCACGCAGAGCACCACGCAATCCGGACGAAGAGCCCGGGCAAGTTCCACGCCCTCCTTCCCATCGGAGCTGGTGCGCACGCCGAAGCCCCTCGACTCGAGGGCCGCGGACATCTCGCGCGCGAACTTGGGATCGCTCTCGATGAGCAGGACGGTCTTGGACATGCGGGGATCCTACGGCCGCCCCGAACGGGCTGTCAAAGACCCGACGTCGAGGCGCTATCGCTCTGCCGACTGCGCCGTCTCCACCAGCCGGACGAGGTCGGCCTCGTCGAGGTCGGACACGAGGGAGTAGACGATCTCGTTGCTGCGCCATACCGCCACGTTGTAGCCGCGCATGTTCATGACCCAGATCGTGGCCGGCCCGGCGCTCACCCGGTGCCCCTCCTCGGCGACGCGCCGCTGGGGATCCTCGATGATGAAGAGCCCGAGCGGCCCGCGCGGCGTTTCATACCGCATGTAGGCGGCCGGCCAGTCGCGAATCTGGGCGAGCCGGGCGCCCATGAGCTTCACCCCGTCCCCGCGGAACGCTGGCGGCTTCGGATTGAAGTCGAGCTTGCTCGCGAGCATCGAGGGGATGAGCTCCGGCGCGATGGACGCGGTGGTCAGCTCCAGCGGCAGGTCGCGAGCGTGCTTGCGCACCGCCTCCTCGACGAGGGGGTCGGTGGCCCGGTGTCCCGCGAAGACCACCAGGACCCCGGCGACGCAGGCGGCCAGGGCCGCTACCGGAAGGGGAGAGATCAGGCGCCGCCACCAGGCGGCGGGGCGGGCCTCCTCCGCGTCGAGGGCGGCGGAGATGCGCCGGCGCAGCGAGTCGGGGGCGGTGGCCTGCGGCGTCCCGGGGGCAAACGCCTCGCGCAGCCGGGCGCGCAGCGCTGACCGGAAGGCCATGGCGGTCGCGGCGCCGTCGCGGCAGGGGGCACATGCCGAGAGGTGGGTCTCGATGGTGGCGCGGTCGTCCTCCTCGAACTCGCCGTCGAGGTAGGGCTCGAGGAGCCGATCCAGGTCGCTGCAATCGAAGGTCGTGGTGTGGGGCGCGTCCTGCGTCATGTCCGGTGTCCGGTGCTACGAGATTCCACGCCTTCGTTTCCAGTCGTCGAGGTCGATGCTGGGGTTGCGGATGCTCACATCCTCCCTGCCCGCGTGCAACACGCCCGATGCGGTCGCGTATTCCGCGAGTTGCTTCTGGAGCAGCCGACGTCCCCGGAAGAGCCGGCTCATCACCGTTCCGACCGGCACGTCCAGGATGTCGGCGATCTCCTTGTAGGAGAAGTCCTGGAGGTCGGCGAGGATCACGGTCAGGCGGAAATCGATGGGAACGGCGTCGATGGCCCGCAGGACGTCGTCGGAGAGGAGCCGCTCGAAGAAGGCACGCTCCGGATTCTCGGCGACGTCGGCGGCGTCTCGCGACACCAGCCGGTCCTGCACCGAATCCCGCTCGTCCTCGACGATGTTGCGTTCCTTGGACGTGCGCCGGTAGCGGTTGATGAAGGCGTTGGTGAGGATCTTGTAGAGCCAGGCCTTGATGTTGGTGCCGCGCTCGAACTTGTCGAAGAAGCGGAAAGCCCGGAGCACCGCATCCTGGACCAGGTCCTCGGCGTCGCGGGGGTTCTTGGTGAGGCGCAGCGCGGCCCCGTAGAGGCCGTCGAGATGGGGAAGGGCCAGCGCCTCGAACTCCCGGCGACTTCCCTCCGTGGCGCGATGGAGCGACAAGTCCGTGGCCTCCTCCGGCGGGGCATCGACACGATTCCGCCTCGACACGCTCTATCGTTAACGGACGGGGTGAAACGGATCTTCCGGACCCGTTAGACCCGAATGGGTTCCGGATGGTATGAAATCGCGCAAGTCCGCCATGTATCGACTCTTCTTCGCCGATGAAAAGGGGGCCGTTTACGACCACCCCCGGCTGCTCGCCGCCGCCCGCTCGGGCGGCGACGTGGTTCGACCGTCGGGTCGACCCCTCCCCCTGCCGGAGGGGGCAACCCTCTGCGTCCTCCCCGGCCGTCGGCCCGTGGGGTTCCATCCAGGCACCGGGGAGCAGGTCGTCCTCGAGGAGGCGCGAGTCGGCCGGCGCACCTTCTCTCCGGTGGCCGTCGGCGCCGCCATGCCCCCGGGTTACACCCGCACGCTCCTGCCGGCGGCTGCGCGCCCTCCTCTCGGAACGGCCGCGGCGCCCATCCTTCCCCAGTGGGCCTACACCGCGGCGGCATTCTCGCCCGAGGGCCCCGTGGCCTGGGCGCTTCACACCGACCGGCGCGGCCACTGGGACCCGGCCCGGCACTCCACGGCCGATCTGCCTGGCCTCGTGGAGGCGCGGCTCGTCCGGGCCGACAACCCGGTCTACCGCCAGCTGGCCCGTTGTGCCCTGCAGTGGAACTGCTTCACGGCGCAGAACACCTTCTACGGCCTGGACGAGGGGGCCATCCCGGCCTCGGCATCCTGCAACGCCCGCTGCGTGGGGTGCCTGTCGGAGACGGCCGAGGGAATGCCGCCGTCGAGCCACGAACGCATCCTGCGCGCGCCCACCGCCGAGGAGATGGCCGAGGTGGGAGCCGAGCACCTCGAGAACGCCGCCGGGCGCACCATGGTGAGCTTCGGGCAGGGCTGCGAGGGCGAGCCGTTGCTCCGCTGGAAGGAGATCGCCCAGGCCATTCGCCTGATGCGCAGGCGGACCCGGCGGGGCTCGATCAACATGAACACCAACGGCTCGATGCCGGCGGCCCTCTCGGCGCTCGCCGAGGCCGGGCTCGACGCGGTCCGCATCTCCCTCAACGCAGCCTCCCCGGATCTCTACTCGGCCTACTATCGGCCGGTGAATTACGCCCTCGAGGACGTCGAGGCCTCCATGCGGATGGCCAGGGAGAAGGGGCTCTACCTGGCGCTCAACCTGCTCGTCTTCCCGGGCGTCACCGACCGTGAAGAGGAGGTCGAGCGGCTCTCGGCGATGGTGCGACGGGTGGAGGCCGACCAGGTCCAGACCCGGTCGCTCGCCATGGACCCGGACGTCTACTGGGAGATCGCGCGGGACCACGGCGGGCGGGGGCCGGCGCTGGGCGTGCCGGCGCTGATCCGCGCGCTGCGGCAGGCGCGCCCGGGGCTGGTCATCGGCAACTTCGCCCGCGGGCTGGGCGAGAGGGGGAGGGCGGCTTGAGCCAGGTGTCGCTGGAGCTTCGCAAGGATCTGGCGCGCCACCTGCGCGCCGGCCACCCCTGGGTCTTCCGCAAGGCCATCGAGAAGGCGCCGAAGGGGCTGCTGGCCGGGGCCATCGTCGACGTGGTCGAGGACGGGCGCTTCGTGGCCCGCGGCTACCACGACCCCCACTCGGCCATCTCGGTGCGCATCCTCACCCGCGAGCCGGCCGAGGTGATCGACGAGGCCTTCTGGCGGAACCGCATCCGCCGGGCGCTGGCGCTCCGGGAAGACCTGGTTCGAGGCACCACCGGCTACCGGCTCGTTCACGGAGAGAACGACGGGCTCCCCGGGGTGGTCGCCGATCGCTACGGCGACTTCGCCGTCCTGAAGCTCTACTCGGCCGGCCTGACCCCTCACCGGGCGCACATCGTGGAGGCCCTGCGCCAGGAGGCGAAGGGGCTCGCAGGCGTCTTCGGGCGGGACGAGATCCCCCGCGACGAGGAGAGCGACGAGGCCGCGCCGCAGGGGCGGGTGCTCTGGGGGGCAGAGCCGCCCGAGCGGATCGAGATCGACGAGCACGGGATGAAGCTGCTCGTGGACGTCCGGCGTGGGCAGAAGACCGGCATGTTCCTCGACCAGCGCGAGAACCGAAGGCTGGTGCGAGAGCTCTCGGCGGGGCGCGGCGACGCGCTCAACCTCTTCGGCTACACCGGCGGGTTCTCGGTGGCGGCGGCCCTGGGGGGCGCGCGTCACGTGGTGACCATCGACGTCGACCGCGACGCCATCGTGCTGGCGCGGGATAACTTCCGGGTGAACGGCCTGGACCCGGCCGACCACGCCTTCGCGTCCGAGGACGCCTTCGAGATCTTGAAACGCTACAAGGCCCAGGGGAGGCAGTTCGACCTCGTGGTCTGCGACCCTCCGGCCTTCGCCAAGTCCCAGAAGGCCGTGGAGGCCGCGGTGGCGGGCTACGCATCGCTCAACCGGGCCGCCCTGCACGTGCTCGCACCCGGCGGGATTCTCGTGACTGCCAGTTGCAGCGCCCGGGTGTCGGCCGAGATGTTCCAGGACGCCGTGAAGGAAGCCGCCTACAAGACCCACATCGATCTGCAACTCGTCGAGGACAGGCGCCAGCCGCCCGACCACCCGGTGGCGCCACAGTTCCGCGAGGGCCGATACCTCAAGTGCGCCGTCTACCGGCGCCCGAGGGTGTGAAAGGCGGCCAGGGCGCCGTAGAGCAGCAACCCGGCGAGCGCGGCCGCGATCCAGGCCGGAGGCACGCGCATCGGCTGGAAGCGGATGGACGGCTCGGCGGGATCGATCCGGACCAGGTCGTCCGATCCGACGGCCGGTTGCGGCGTCGCCCGGACCCAGGCCAGGGCCAGCGGAGCGAGCCCGGCGAGCCCTACCCCGAGGAGCGCCAGGCCCACGGCGACGTTTCCCTCGGCTCCCGGGTCGCCGCCTCCCTTCATCACCGCAATGGACCCGAGCCCGTTGTTCACGGCGTGGGCCGCCACGGCCGGCCAGAGCGACCCCGACCGCCACGCCAGCCACCCCAGGAAGGCTCCCAGGAAGAGCACCGCGGGGAAACGAACCGGGTCGAGGTGCATGGCGGCGAAGAGCACCGAGGAGGCGGCGATGGCGGCGCCCGGTCGGAGGTGGGTTCGCAGGGCGGAGAGCAGGTATCCCCGGAAGGCCACCTCCTCGGCAAACGGTGCGAGAAGGGACGCGATGAGCGCCATCGCCACCAGCTGCCGGGGAGAGCCATGGAAGAGGTGGGAGACGTCGAAGGTGTCCACCCAGGATCGCGGGACGACGAGGGTGGTGAGGGACATGATGCCGGCCGCCGCGAAGAAGAGCGCGACGCCGGTGGCTGCGCCGAGCGCCACCTGCCGCGCCGCGGGGCGGCGCGCCAGACGGAGGAAGGAGCCCGGCCGCAGGTTCGACCCGGTCGCCGCGATCACCGACGGGAGCAGGAAGACGAAGAGCTCGGTCCAGACCAGGCCCCCGGCGGGCCAGTAGCCCTGGGCGGTGCCTCCCAGCCCCACGTAGAGAACCATCAGGGCGAGGAAGAACCCCAGGGCGCTCTTCGCAGGTGGCGCGATATCGGGAGGTGCACTTTCCACCGGTCGGGAACATGATAGTGGAAAGTCCGATGGCCACCTTTCGCGACCGCACCGTGATCCTCGGCGTGGGCGGCGGTATCGCCGCCTACAAGGCTTGCGAGTTCGTCCGCCTCCTCGTGAAGGGAGGCGCCTCGGTCCACGTGGTGATGACCCCCAACGCGACCCGCTTCGTCGGCCCGCTGACCTTCCAGGCGCTTTCCGGGCACCCGGTGCTCGTGGACCTCCTGGCCCCGGCCTCCGAGGCCGGGTACGGCCACCTCGAGCTGGCGCGACGCGCCGACCTGCTCGTCGTCGCCCCGGCCACCGCCAATCTGCTGGCCCGCCTTCGCGCCGGGATGGGGGACGACGCGGTGACCACCACGGCGCTCGCATGCACCTGTCCGGTGCTGCTGGCGCCGGCGATGAACACGCGCATGTGGGAGGGCCCAGCGGTGCAGGAGAACCTGGCGACCCTCCGCGCGCGCGGCTGGCACGTGGTGGGTCCGTCGAGCGGGGAGCTCGCCGACGGCGACGTGGGAGAGGGGCGGCTCGCCGATCCGATCGAGATAGCCGCGGCTGCCGCCCGGATCCTCGGGCCGCGCGACCTGGCGGGGCGCAGGGTCCTCGTGACTGCCGGGCCCACGCGAGAACACATCGACCCGGTCCGCTACCTCTCCAACCCCTCCACCGGAAGGATGGGCTTCGAGCTGGCGCGGGCGGCGGCCCGTCGGGGAGCCGACGTGTTGCTGGTATCCGGTCCGTCCGCGCTTCGCGATCCGGACGGGGTCCGGGTGGTGCGCGTCTCCACGGCCGAGGAGATGGCCGCCGCGGTCCTGGGCGCGGCCGGCGAGCAGGACCTTCTCGTGGCCGCCGCAGCGGTCTCCGACTACCGCCCCCGCGAGTCGCTGGCCTCGAAGAGGAAGAAGACCGACGGCCCGGATTCGCTCGAGCTCGAGCGGACCACCGACATCCTGGCCACGCTGGGCAATCGGCTGGCCGGGCAACCCCACTCCCCGGTGCTGGTCGGGTTCGCCGCGGAGACCGAGGACGTCGTCCAGAATGCCCGAGAGAAGCTGCGCCGCAAGCATTGCGACCTCGTGGTGGCGAATGCCGTCGGCTTGCCCGGCGCCGGATTCGGTTCCGACAGGAACCGCGTCTCCCTGGTCGGCCTGGTCGAGGTCGTGGAGGTCGAGGGGACGAAGGGCGAGGTTGCCGACTCCATCCTCGATCGGGTCGTCCCGCTCGTCGACGCTCGCCGTCCCCGGTCATGACCCTCGACCCGAAAATGCCGGCCGAGGCAGCCGAGGTGGCCGCGGAGGCGATGCGCCACCTCTGGTGGCTGCGCGACGCGGGCGTGCGGGAGGTCTCGACCGCGCCGCCGCCCACGCCAGCGGCCGCCAGGCCGTCGATCCCGGCCGGCGCAGGCGTCGCGGGCGACGCGCTGCGCGCCGTCCGCGCCGACCTCGGCGATTGCACTCGCTGCAAGCTCCGCGGCGGACGGACCCACATCGTCTTCGGCGTCGGCGACCCGGCCGCGCAGCTGATGTTCGTGGGAGAGGGTCCCGGGGCCGACGAGGACCAGCAGGGGGAGCCTTTCGTGGGGCGCGCCGGGCAGCTCCTCACCAAGATGATCGAGGCCATGGGATTCGCCCGGTCCGACGTCTACATCGCCAACGTCGTGAAGTGCCGCCCGCCCGGGAACCGCGACCCGGAGCCCGACGAGATCGAGGCCTGCGAGCCATTCCTGAAATCCCAGATCGCCGCCATCCGGCCTCGGGTCATCGTGGCGCTGGGGCGCTTCGCCGTGCAGACCCTGTTGCACGACGCGACCCCCATCAGCCGGCTGCGGGGCAAGTGGCGCGAGTACGAGGGAGTGAAGCTCATGCCCACTTTTCACCCGGCCTACCTCCTGCGGAGCCCGGCGGAGAAGAAGCCTGCCTGGGAGGACCTCCAGCTGGTCATGAAGGAGTTCGGGAAGTCCCCATCCCCGAGGTGAACGTGCATCTCATTCCGCCATCGAGGCGCGGCGCCCGCGCCCTTCTCCTCGCCACGCTGGCCGCGGCGGCGATGCTCTCCGGGTCCGGCGGGGCGGTCGAGCCGGCCCGCCCCCGGGTGCTGCTGCTCGAGGTGAAGGCCCCCATCACCACCGGCACCACCGAGTACGTCGAGGCCGGCCTCGCCCGGGCCAAGGCGGAAGGCTTCCAGGCCGTGGCCATCGTGCTCGACACCCCCGGTGGCCACCTCGAGGCCACCAGGGAGATCGTCCAGAAGATGCTCGCGAGCGACGTCCCCGTCCTGGTCTGGGTGGGGCCGGCAGGTGCGCGGGCCGGTTCGGCAGGGGTCTTCATCACGCTCGCCGCCGACGTGGCCGCCATGCACCCTGCGTCCAACATCGGCGCGGCCCATCCGGTCCTCGGAGGCGGCGAGGACGTGGAGAAGCAGGCCGGCAAGGAGATGGCCCGGAAGATCGAGAACGACACCGCCGCCTTCGCCCGCAGCATCGCCTCGTCCCGCGGTCGGAACGCCGACTGGGCCGAGAAGGCGGTGCGGGAGAGCGTGTCGGCGACGGCCGAGGAGGCGCGGATCCTTCGAGTCGTCGACGTGGTCGCCCCGGATCTCCAGTCTGCGCTGGCCTTCGCCGAGGGACGGACGGCATCGCGCACGACGGGCGCGCAGATCATCCACGCCCGTGACGCGACCGTGACGCCCGCCGACATGACCGTGCGGCAACGCACGCTGGCCTTCCTCTCCGACCCGAACGTCATCGCGCTCCTCATGATGCTCGGGACCCTGGGGATCGCGCTCGAGTTCTACCACCCGGGCGGCATCGTCCCGGGCGCGCTGGGGGCCTTCTTCCTCCTGCTCGCCTTCCTGTCCATGAAGGTCATCCCGGTGAACGTGGGTGCGCTCGTGCTCATCCTGGCCGGGATGGCGCTGCTCGTCGTCGAGGGGTTCGTGACCACGCACGGCATCGCCGGGCTGGCAGGCACGGCCCTCCTGGCCATCGGCGCCCTCTTCTTCATCGATCGAAGCTCCGCCGAGTACCGGTTCGACCCCGCCTTCCTGACGCTCTCGCCGTGGGTGGTCTGGCCCACGCCCATCGCGCTCGCGGGCCTGCTGGGATTCGTGGGGTGGAAGGTGGCCCGGACCCGCCGCGAGAAGCTGCGATTGGGCGCGCCGGGCATGATCGGCGAGGTGGGGCAGGTGACGGGCGACGTCGGCCCCGACGCCGGCGAGGTCTTCGTGCACGGAGAGCTCTGGGCGGCGCGGGCGCCGCAGCCCATCGCCCGGGGCGCCGCGGTGCGCGTACGCGAGGTTCGGGGCCTGGTGCTGCACGTCGAGGCCGCCCCGGACCGGCAAGGTGTGTTACCCTGAGTGAAGTCCGGGCACGGCCCGGGGAGGAGGACGTCTCATGCCCGCAATTGGTCTGCTCATCCCGGTGGCGCTCGTGGCCGGATGGTTCGCCCTCGGCCTGCGCATCATCAACGAGTACGAGCAGGGTGTGGTGCTCCGGCTGGGTCGCTTCGTGGGGGTTCGGACCGCCGGGCTGAAGTGGATCATCCCCTTCGTCGACCGGATGATCATCATCGACATGCGCATCACGGCCGAGCAGGTCCCTCCCCAGGACGTCATCACCCGCGACAACGTCTCGGTGAAGGTCAACGCGGTCATCTACTTCAGGGTGGTCGAGGCCAGCCGGGCCTTCCTCCAGGTCACCGACTTCCTCTTCGCCACCAGCCAGTTCGCCCAGACCACGCTCCGCTCGGTGCTCGGACAGGTGGAGCTCGACGACCTGCTCTCGCAGCGCGACAAGATCAACCGGCAGCTCCAGGAGATCATCGACCGTCACACCGAGCCCTGGGGCGTGAAGGTCACCGCGGTGGAGGTGAAGCAGGTGGACCTCCCCGAGGAGATGCGCCGTTCCATGGCCGGACAGGCCGAGGCGGAGCGGGAACGACGCGCCAAGATCATCGCGGCCGAGGGCGAGCTGCAGGCCGCCACCAAGCTGGGGGAGGCAGCCGACATCATCGCCCGCTCCCCTGGGGCGCTGCAGTTGCGCTACCTCCAGACGCTCGTGGAGATCTCGTCGGACAAGGGGACGAACATCGTCTTCCCGCTGCCGCTCGACCTCATCCGGCCGTTCCTGGAGTCGAAGCAGAGCTAGCGCTCTACAGGGCCGTCCGGATCGCGCCCGCTGCGTCGGACCAGGCCCGGGCCATGGCAGGGGTGTTGAAGGCGAAGCCGGCCTCGCCGGAAGGCCCCACCACGATGACCCCGCCCCGGCCATCCACCCGGTCGCCCAGCACGCGGATGCCCTCGGCGGCCGCCTCGGCCGCGCTCCGGCCCGCGCCCACCAGGCCGGCCACCAGGCGCGCCAGCGTCACCTGGATGATCCGCTCCCCGTCGCCGGTGGCGGAGACGGCGGCCAGCCGGTCGTCGGCGTAGGTGCCGGCGCCGATGAGGGGGGAGTCCCCGACGCGGCCCGGGCGCTTCAGGAACGTTCCGCCGGTGGAGGTCGCGGCCGCGACGTGGCCCCTCACGTCCCGCGCCACCGCGCCCACGGTGCCCCCGCCGACCTTGGCCGGTTCCCGGCCGCGCGCCGCCTCGTAGCGGGCGAGCTGGTGGACCGTGACGAGCCGCTCGTTCGGCCAGGACGGGATCCCGGACTCCCGCGCGAAGCCCGACGCCCCCTCGCCGACGAGCAGCACGTGGCCCGAGTTCTCGAGCACCGCGCGCGCCAGCAGGACCGGATTCTTGACGTCCTTCACGCAGGCCACGCCGCCCGCGGCCAGCGTGGCGCCGTCCATGAGCGAGGCGTCGAGCTCGACGTGCCCGGTGGCCGTGAGCGTGGCCCCGGTTCCGGCGTTGAAGGTCGGGTCGTCCTCCAGGATCGAGGCGGCGAGCACCACGGCGTCGAGTGCGCTCCCGCCGCGTCGAAGCAGGTCCCAGGCCGCCGAAGCTGCCCGGCTCACCCCTTCGCAGCGGGGTGCGTCGCGGCCGAGCCCGGAGGTTCCGGAGTCGTCGAGGGCGCCGGCTCCGCCGTGCACGGCGATGACCGGAAGGGAAGGGTCGCTCATGGCGGCCGGAGACTAACCGGCCGGTGACCCGGCGCAAGGCACTTCTCGCCTTGACGGTCTCGGCGCGCCGTTCCAATGTTCCGACACCCCCACTTCTCGGGGTTCCCCAAGCGAGGTCCCGCATGTCTGGACGTGAAGTGGTCATCGTCGGCGCGGCGCGAACCCCCGTTGGATCGTTTCTGGGCAGCTTGGCCGCCGTCCCGGCTACCCGGCTGGGCGCCGTCGCCATCCGGGCAGCGCTCGCCAGGGCCGGAGTGGACCCGGCCGCCGTGGACGAGGTGGTGATGGGCAACGTGCTCCAGGCCGGTGAGGGGCAGGCGCCGGCGCGACAGGCCGCGCGCTACGCCGGGATCCCCGATGGGACTCCGGCCTGGACGCTCAACAAGGTATGTGGCTCAGGCCTGAAGGCGGTCATCAGTGCCGCGCAGGCCATCGCGCTCGGCGACGCCGAGGTGATGGTGGCGGGAGGGATGGAGTCGATGTCCAACGTCCCCTACTACGACACCAAGCAGCGAATGGGCTCCCGGATGGGAAACGTGACGCTCGTGGACGGCATGGTGTTCGACGGGCTCACCGACGCCTACGACGGCGTCCACATGGGGATCTGCGCAGAGGCCACGGCCGAGAAGTTCGCCATCTCCCGCGCCGCCCAGGACGAGTTTGCCATCGCCTCCACGCAGAAGGCCATGGAGGCGCAGAAGAAGGGGCTCTTCGTGAAGGAGATCGCCCCGGTGGAGATCGAGGGAAAGAAGGGCGAGAAGACGGTGGTCTCCGAGGACGACGGGCCGAAGAACGCGCGCCCCGACAAGATCGCCTCCCTCAAGCCGGTCTTCAAGAAGGACGGGACGGTCACCGCGGCCAATGCCTCGTCCATCAACGACGGCGCGGCGGCAGTGGTCCTCATGAGCGCGGAGCGGGCGAAGAAGGAAGGGCGTCCGGTGCTGGCGCGCCTGGTGGCCTGGGGGGGCAGCGCCCGGGCGCCGGCCGAGTTCACCATCGCCCCGGCCGACGCGGTGAAGAAGACGCTGGCCCGGGCGGGGCTCTCGACGAAGGACATCGACCTCTGGGAACTGAACGAGGCCTTCGCCGTGGTGTCGATCGCCAACATGCAGCTGCTCGGGCTCGACGGGAAGAACGTGGACGTGAACGGTGGCGCGGTATGCCTCGGCCATCCCATCGGCGCGTCGGGCACCCGCATCCTGGTCACGCTGCTCCACGCGCTCGAGGATCGGAAGCTGAAGCGCGGCCTGGCCAGCCTCTGCATCGGCGGTGGCGAGGCCGTGGCCCTCATCGTGGAGCGCCCATGAACAAGGTCTTCCCCAGCGCGGCCGCGGCGGTCGCCGACATCCCGGACGGCGCCACGCTGCTGGTCGGTGGATTCGGCCTCTGTGGCAATCCCGAGAACCTGATCACGGCGCTCCACGACAAGGGCGTCAAGGGCCTCACCGTGGTCTCCAACAACTGCGGCACCACCGAGGAGGGGCTGGGCGTGCTGCTCCAGGCCAGGCAGATCAAGAAGATGATCTCCTCCTACGTGGGCGAGAACAAGGTCTTCGAGAAGCAGTACCTCTCGGGCGAGCTGGAGGTGGAGCTCGCGCCGCAGGGGACGCTGGCCGAACGGATCCGCGCCGGGGGCGCCGGCATCGCCGGCTTCTTCACCGCCACCGGGGTCGGTACGATGGTGGCCGACGGCAAGGAGGTTCGCCGCTTCGGCCAGCGCGACTACCTGCTCGAATTGCCCATCCGGGGTGATTTCGCGCTCGTCCACGCCTGGAAGGCCGACAAGTGGGGCAACCTGGTCTTCCGCAAGACCGCCGCCAACTTCAATCCCATGATGTGCGCCGCAGCCAGGGTGTGCATCGTCGAGGCCGAGCACATCGTCGAGGTGGGCGAGATCGACCCCGACCACGTCCACGTTCCCTCCATCTACGTGAAGCGCATCGTGCAGGCGGTGGGGCTCAAGAAGCCCATCGAGCGCCGCACGGTCCGCCCTCGAGCGAGCTGACCCATGGCCCTCACCAGAGAGCAGACCGCGAAGCGCGTCGCCCGGGAACTCCAGGACGGCTACTACGTGAACCTGGGCATCGGCATGCCCACGCTGGTCTCCAACTTCGTGCCCCCGGGCATCGAGGTGGTGCTCCAGAGCGAGAACGGCATGCTGGGCGTCGGTCCCTACCCGATCGAGGGGCAAGAGGATCCGGACCTGATCAACGCGGGCAAGGAGACGGTGAGCGAGATCCGGGGCACGGCCTACTTCTCGTCGGCCGACTCCTTCGCCATGATCCGCGGCGGCCACATCGACCTCGCCATCCTGGGCGCGTTCGAGGTCTCGGAGAAGGGCGACCTCGCCAACTGGCTCGTGCCCGGGAAGATGGTGAAGGGCATGGGCGGCGGCATGGACCTGGTCGCCGGCGCGAGGCGCGTCATCGTGATGATGGAGCACGCCAACAAGGAGGGGAAGCCCAAGGTGCTGAACCAGTGCTCCCTCCCCATCACCGGCCGGGGATGCGTCTCGGCGGTGTGCACCGACCTGGCCTGGATCGACGTGACGCCGCGCGGGCTGGTGCTCCGCGAGCTCGCCCCTGGAGTGACGGCCGAGCAGGTGCAGGCCCTGACCGAGCCGAGGCTCGAGATCGCACCCGACTTGAAGACCATGCAGGTGTGACCCCGTGCCCCGGCCCGTCGTCACCTTCCTCTCCGACTTCGGGGCCGGGTCGGGCTACCCCGCCCAGATGAAGGGGGAGGTGCTCCGCCGCCTCCCCGAGGCCACCCTGGTCGACCTGTCGCACGACGTGGCCCCCTTCGACGTCCTGGGCGGCGCGCTTCTGCTCGAGGCCTGCGTCCCGCGGTTTCCCGACGCGGCGGTTCACCTGGCGGTGGTCGATCCCGGGGTGGGGACGAGGCGCCGGCCGCTCTGCGTCGTCGACCCCGCAGGCCGTCGGCTGGTCGGGCCGGACAACGGGCTCCTCACGCCTTTTCTCGGGAAGGGCTCGGCCGCCTTCCTGCTCTCGGACCCGGGAATCGTCCCCCGCGATCCCAGCCCGACCTTTCACGGCCGCGACCTCTTCGCGCCCGTGGCGGCCTGGCTGGCGGGCGGAGGAAGTGCCGAGCGCCTCGGACCCCGGGTGGGCGATCCGGTGACGCTCGACTGGTCAGCCCCGGTGAGGGCGGCGGACGCGCTGGTGGGGCGGTGTCTCACCGCCGACCCCTTCGGGAACATGACGACGAGCATCCGGCGAGCCGACCTCGAGGCCAGCACGGTCTCCGCGGTGATGATCGGCGAGCGGACCGTTCGCCTCGTCGCGACCTTCGGCGATGCGGATCCCGGGGAACTCGTCGCGATCTGGGGCAGCAGCGGGCGTCTCGAGATCGCCGTTCGCGAGGGGAGCGCGGAGCGTGAACACGGTCTCGGCCGCGGCGCCCCGGTTCACCTGCGGCTGCGGGACGGCTGAAAGCACCTACTCCAGCAACCCCTGCTCCTTGGCCATCTTGGCGAGCCGGCCCTTGAGCCGCTCGAAGCGCTTCATGAGCGCCGCCGGCTCCACGCGCTGCCCGTCGGTGGCGGTCACGTCGGCGATGTCGGCCCAGGAGAGCTTCTGGTCGATGCGAAGCGTGAGCAGCGAGATCTCCTCCGCGTCGAGGGACTCCCGCAGCCTGTCGAGCGCGTTCCGCTGCCGTTCCACCTTCACGTGGGACCGGGTGCGGATCTCCTCGGCCAGCGCCGAGGCCTCGCCGCTGAAGAACCGCCGGCCGCGGCGGCGCCAGGCCTCGTTCTTCAAGTTCATGGCACCGTTCCAGGCCAGCCGGAAGGCCCAGGCCTTGAGCGAGCCATCGCCGCGCCAGGAGGGGAGGCCGCGCCAGACGTTCTCTGCGAAGACCGAGAAGGCGTCGCTGGCGTCGTCCTCGTCGCGCAGGAGGGAACGGAGGTAGCGGAGGACCGGAGGTCCGAACTCCTGGATGGCCGCGGTCGCGGCGGCGGGGTGATCGCCGGCCACCAGGAGGGCGCTGATCCGTCCCTCGATGTCCTTGTCGGCCTCGCTCACGGAGGAAGACCCATCCGGACCAGGAGGGTGGCGTATCGGGGGTCGCCCCGGATCTTTCGCAGGAGGGGATCGCCCTTCACCTCGAGTGCGGCGCCCATGTCCCTTTGCTCGAGGGCTCGGTCGAGCCAGAGGAACGCCTCGTCGGCTTGCCCGGCGAAGGCGTGGACCTGCGCGATCTGGAACGCCCAGCCGTGGCCTTCCTTCTGCTCCAGTTCCTGGAGCGCGGCGCGCGACTCGGCGAGCCGTCCGAGTTCCTGGTAGGCCAGCGCCATGCTCATGAGGCGCCAGGGACTGGCGGGGATGCGCTCGGCGGCCTCGAGCGCGGCCTGCGCCTTCCCCTCGAGAAGGTACTTCACGGAGAGTTGACGCAGCGCCAGGACGTTCTCCGGCGCGATCTCCAGGGCGCGAGCGAGGGCCGCGCCCGCCAGATCGTACTGCCCGGTCTTGACGTACAGGAGCCCCAGGTCCGTCCAGGCGTAGCTGAGGAGCGGGTCGTACTCGGTGGCCTTCTTCAACGCCGCAAGCGCCTCGGCGTTCTTGCCGATGACGCTCAGGTACCAGATGCCGTATCGCCGCAGGGTGTCGGGATGGCGGGGGTTGAGCGCGAGCGATCGCTCGAAGTCGGCCTTCACGCCGGGCCAGTCCCACAGGATGGCAGCACGAACGGTGCCTCGCGCCCAGTACCCGTCGGGGATGTCGGGGCCGAGAGCGACTGCGCGGTCGGCCGCCTCGATGGCGCGTCGCTTGTAGTCGGCCACCCCCGCGGCGGTGTCCGCCAGGTCGGCGACGCCGGCCAGGGAGGTGGCGAGTCCGGCCCAGGCCGGAGCGAACTTCGGGTCTGCCATGACCGACTTCTCGAAGGCAGCCACCGCCCGCCCGTAGCCCTCCTTGGTGCCGCGCTGGTGGTAGAACTGCCGACCCAGGAGGTACTGCTCGTAGGCCTCGGGCACGGCCGTCCGGCGCTCGACCGATGCCACCGGGCGTTCGGTCACGAGCTTCACCTGGAGCGCCTTTGCCACGTCGCGGGCGATCTCGTCCTGGACCGCGAAGACGTCGGCGACCTCGCGGTCGAAGGTCTGGGACCAGAGCTGGTAACCGTCCTTGACGCCGACCAGCTGCGCCGTGACGCGGAGGCGCGCCCCGGACTTGCGCACGCTTCCGTCCAGCACGGCATCGACCTTGAGCGCACGCCCGATCTCGGCGAGCGCCGCGTTCTTTCCGCGGAACGAGAACGACGAGGTGCGCCCTGCCACCCGCAGCCCTTCGATCTGGACGAGCGAATTCAGGATCTCCTCCGCCAGGCCGTCGGCGAAGTGGGTCTGGTCCTGGCCTGGGCTCAGATCGGTGAACGGAAGCACCGCCACGGCCGGGATGGTTCCGGCGGCAGGCGGCGCGATCGCTCCCTGGGCGTTGTGCCGGACGAGCAAGGCGGCCGCCCCCAGCCCGCCGAGCGCGACGAGGATCGCCGCCGCCACCCAGAGGCCCCTCCGGGACCTTCTACGGCTCGGGGCGGGCAGGTTGCCGGATCCCACCGATCCTTCGGCGCCCCGCAGGAGAGGGGTGAGCGCGGCCACCACCTCGCCCGCGTCGCGGTAGCGGTCGACTGGATCCTTGGCCAGCATGCGAGCCACCACCGGCGGGACGCCGGGAGACTCGGGGACGTGGAGCATCGGGGCGGGGCGCGACCCGGAGGCGGCGCGCTCGTCGTCGTCGGGGAACGGGGCCTCCCCGGTGAGCATCCGGTAGAGCATCAGGCCGAGCGCATATACGTCGGTGCGCTCGTCCTCCGGTGCGCCTCGCCGCTGCTCCGGTGCCATGAAGGCCGGCGTTCCTCCCTCGAGTTTCCGGCGGCCGAAGGCCTGGGCCATTCCGAGGTCGAGGACCTTCACGTGGCCGTCCTCGCAGATGAAGACGTTCCCGGTGGAGAGGTCCCGGTGGACGATGCCCTTCGCGTGGGCGTGGGCGAGGGCTCGGGCCACCTCGACCACGATCCGGAGCGCCTCGGGCAGCGGGATGGCGCCCGAGGTGAGCCGCTGCGCGAGGGTCTCGCCCCGCAACAGTTCCAGGACCAGGTAGGGCCCGTACTCACATCGGCCCATGTCGAAGAGGGTGACGAGGTTGGGATGGGACAGCCTCGAGGCCGTCTCCGCCTCGTGGAGCATCCGCTCCTCGCGAACCGACGGCTGGAGCGAGGCCTGGAGCAACTTGAAGGCGACGGCGCGGCCCAGGTCGCGGTCGAGGGCCTCGTAGACCACGCCGAAGCCGCCGCGCCCCAGCTCCCGCACGATCTCGAAGCGGCCGATCACCGTTCCGGGGGAGGGCGGCGGGACCCAGGCTGCCGCGTCGCCAGGCGGAGGCCCGTCGGGGCTCACCAGGTCCTCGAGGAGGCCGGAGATGCCGGAGGAGCGAGGCTCGCGCGGACCACGAGCGTCCGTTTTCCCGTCGTCCATCCCGGCCATCCGTGAGGTCCCCTCCAAAAAAAGTGGGAGCTTATCAGTCTGCCCCTTCCCGGCCAACCCGCCCGGGCGATTGGATTCGCGAAACATTTCAGCCCTTTCGGGGATGGCGAACAGTGATTCCCGGCAAATCGACACTCGACCGTCCGATCCTGGCCGCAGGGCTGTCTCCACGGAGAGGGCTCAAGGTCATCGATTGTCGGTGACGGAGCGGAGGTTCGAGTGGAACGGCTGGCCGGCGAGGACCGCGACTACTTGCAGGCGTGTCGGCGCGTGCTGGCCGCCGGCGTCCTGGCGCGCGACCGGGCCGCGTTGCTGGCGATCGAGGCCGCCCGCTGGCCGCAGGAGTCGATCCAGCTTCGCAACCGGATCGAGGCCCCGGGCGCGGACGGATCTCCCGAAGCCGAGATGGCGATGCTCGACTTCGGTCACGACTTCCAGCTCGGCCTGGCCGAGACGCTGGACGGGCTCATCGGCAAGGACGCTCGCCTGGCCGAGGCGCTCCTGCAACTCCAGCTCGACTGTGCCCGCGTGCGTTACGTGTTCGAGGAGACCGCCATGCGGCTTCGCGAGGACCCGCTGCGCTTCGCTCACGCGGAGAGCCACGGTCGGCTGCTCCAGAGGCTCACCGAGGCCAAGGTGTGCCTGCGGGCCAGCAGATTCGACGAGGCCCGCAAGGTGGTGGCCGCGTTCCGGAGCGAGGCCGGGTCGCACACGATCTCGATGGACGATGAGGCGGGGCGCCGCACCGGGAGGGCTTCGTAGGGGGCGGGGTTCTACCGTTCCCTGCGGACTCCCGGCGTGCGGGTTGGGCGCCGATTGTCCAGCGGCTCGCGCGCCTGCTAGAGTTTCAGGAGATGCCGCGCGCGCCGGACAACAAGCGGAGATCGAACCGCCTCCAGCACGAGCTTCCGGTCGCCTACCGGACCGTGGGGAGCTTCCTCACCGACTGGGCCACCAACATCAGCCACGGTGGGATGTTCATCAACACCCGCAAGCCCCTCCCGGTGGGAACCGAGGTCCGGATCCTCATCCAGCTTCCCATGGTCGAGTTCCCGGTCGGCCTGAGTGGGCGGGTCACCCGCGTCGCGGAGTTCGACAACCAGGCCAACGTCGTGCCGGGCATGGGCATACAGTTCACCGACGTGGATCCCTCCAAGCGGCTCCAGCTCGAGACCCTCGTCGAACGGCTCCAGCGGGATCTCGGCGCCTGAATCGGGCTCCGGCGCGTGTCCGTGAAGATCGAGATCGAGGGGCTCGCACCCGGGGGCGAGGGGATGGGGCGCGTCGTGGGGCGGCCCGTGTTCATCCCGTTCACCGCGCCCGGTGACCTCGTCCTGGCCGACCTGCCCGCCGGCGAGGACGCCACGCACGCCAGGATGACGGAGTTGCTGCGCGCCGGCCCGGAGCGGGTCGATGCGCCGTGCCCCCACTTCGGGCCCGGCGAGGGCGACGACCGGCTCTGCGGCGGCTGCGAGTGGCTTCACCTCCGGTACGATCTCCAGCTGCGGTCCAAGGAGCGAGGGCTCGTCGAGGCGCTGCGCCGGATCGGGCGGCTCGAGCCGGGGAGCTACCCGCTGCGCCCGATCGTCCCGTCGCCGCAGCCGCTCCGGTACCGCTCTCGCGCCAAGTTCCATCTGGACGCCCAGAGCGAGAGGCTGGTCTTCTTCCGGCGGCGGTCGCACGAGCCGGTTCGCATCCGGGAATGCCACCTGCTCGAGCCCGGCCTCGACGGGCTGCGCGAGGCGCTCGGTCCGGCGCTCGTCCGGATGCGGTTGCGGCCGGGGGATGTGGCGCTCGAGTGGTCGGAGCAGGCCGGGCGCGGTTCGGCCCTCCTGCGCGCCGTGGAGGCCGGGGAGGGGACGCGCCGTCGCGCCGCCGATCTGCTCGTGGCGGTGCCTACCCTCTCGGGCGTGGTGCTGGAGGGCGAGGGAGAAGGCCGCCGCGGGCGCCCGCTGGTGCTGGTCGGCGATCCGGTGCTCCGGCACGAGCGGGTCCCGGGCGATCCCTCCGAGGGCCTGGCGCGCAGCCGCCCGGACGTCTTCCAGCAGGCGAACCGCCCGGCCAACGCCCGGCTGGTTCGGGAGGCCCTGGACATGCTCGACCCCGGCGGTCTGGACGTGCTGGAGCTCTTCTGCGGGGCCGGGAACTTCACCGGACCGCTCGCCGCCCGGGCCGCATCGGTCTCGGCGGTGGAAGGGCAGGGGCCGGCGCTGGACCTGGCGCGAGCAGACCTGGGAGGGAAGAACGTCCGCTTCTTCGCGGGCGACTCGCTCGCCATCGCCTCCGCCCTGGGCAGGGAGGGGCGGCGATTCGGAGCCGTGCTCCTCGACCCGCCGCGCGACGGCATGAGGGGGCTCGGCCCGCTGCTGCGCGACCTGGCGGCGCCGCGCGCCGTGTACGTTTCGTGCGACCCTGCCACGCTGGCGAGGGACGTGCGCGGTGCCGTGGCCGCCGGGTACCGCATCGCCGCGATCCAGCCGGTGGACATGTTCCCGCAGACCCACCACGTGGAGGCCGTCGTCCTGCTCGAGCAGGCGTGACAAGCCCTCCTCGTTGTGCTGTCGTCCCGCGTTCCCCGCGATGGAGATTCCCACGTTGAGGCGCGACGCGCGACGCAGCAGGAAAGCCGGCACCTGGGCGGCGATGTTGCTGGCGGTGTCGCCGCTTTCCGGCGCCAGGGAGGTGTCGCTTCGCGAGTTCGCCTCGCAGATCGGTTCCACCGCGCCCCTCCGCCTCACGCCCGACGGAATCGGCGTCGACGTCGACGGCTGGGTCGGGCTCTTCCTGCCCCTGGCCGGGGCGGAGGCCCT
>Ga0209253_10000735_pt1 | contig 28410 bp, 30 predicted proteins | sample FrelakmetBRP12BR_FD_187145 | JGI IMG/M metagenome (GOLD analysis project Ga0209253, IMG submission 187145) | Freshwater lake sediment microbial communities from the University of Notre Dame, USA, for methane emissions studies - BRP12 BR (SPAdes)... | ecosystem: Environmental > Aquatic >...
ACGGCCACCGGCAAGGACCTGGCCCCGCGAATCGCGGCGCGGCTCGATGTGCCGCTCGCGTCGGACGTGACGGCGCTCGCGCTCGAGGGCGGCAAGGTCACGGCGGCGCGCCCGGTCTACGCTGGAAAGGCGATACAACGAGTCGCATTTGAGGCGGCGCAGGGCGTCGTCTCGCTGCGGCCGAACACCTACGTCGTCGGCGCGGCCGGGAAGGCCGGCGCGGTGGAGCAGGTGTCGGCGGCGAGCGTGCCGGCGCGTGCGGTCGTGAAGGAGGTGAAGGCGGCGGAGCAGGGCAAACTGGACGTGGCCGAGGCCGACATCGTGGTCGCGGGCGGCCGGGGTCTCAAAGCCGCCGAGCACTTTCATCTCGTGGAGGACCTGGCGAAGGCGTTCGGCAACGCCGCCGTGGGCGCCTCGCGCGCGGTGGTGGACGCCGGCTGGCGGCCGCACGCCGAGCAGGTGGGCCAGACGGGCAAGACGGTGAGTCCCACGCTCTACGTCGCGCTGGGCATCTCCGGCGCCATCCAGCACCTGGCGGGGATGCGGACGGCGAAGGTCATCGTGGCGGTCAACAAGGACAAGGACGCGCCGATCTTCAAGGCGGCGGACTACGGCATCGTCGGCGACCTGTTCGAGGTCGTGCCGCGGCTCACGGAGGAGGTCCGCCGGGCGAAGAGCGGCTGACGGCTGATGGCCTGTCAGGCGTGCGTCACGGCCCGCAGGACGTTCAGCGTCTCGGCGAGGTAGGCGGGCGCCTCCTCGGGCTTGCACTGCTTGCCGGAGCGGTAGATGCCCGCGTGCCCGCTCCGCACCTCCACGTGCCAGCCGCGCTGCTGCGCGAAGAAGGAGATCGCGTCGGTGCCGAAGGCGGTGCGGATCGCCATCTCGTCGGGGCCGCGCAGCAGGTAGTGCGAGGAGAAGTCCGGACTGGCCTCGAAGTCGATGTCCTGGTACCCGAAGAACCCCCCGATCTTGTGGAAGAAGTTCTCCGGCGCGAGGGCGAAGTCCGGCAGGCCCTGCGCCCCGCCAGGGAAGAGCGCCACCGTCTGCCGGAAGGTGTGTGAGTTCTTCCCGCTACCCGTGGTGTATCGGTAGTCGAAGAGCCTCACGGAGTGGTCCGCCACGGTCCCCGTCATCACGTTCCGCGCGGTCTTCGAGTGGCCGTGGCTGAAGACGGGCAGGTCGCCGAAGGTCTTGAGCGCTTCCACGTCGCCCTTCTCCTCGAACGCGTAGCCCATCGCCTGGCACGCCATCGCCATCGCTTCGGTTCGCTTCTTCTCCTGCTGGACGGCCCAGTAGATGAGGCCCCCGAAACCCGCGACGATGGCGACGACGATCAGTATCGGTGACACGGCACGTCTCCTTGCCTGGCCCGTGAGTCAGACGGGCGGTTCGGGGCTCGCGTCCCAGCCGTAGTCGAGCGGGATGGCGACCAGCGTCTCGCCCGCCGGCACGTCGCTGCGGTCCTCGGGCACGATGACGAGCGCGGTGGCGCGCGCCATCGAGGTGAGGATGCCGGAACCCTGCGGCCCGGTGAGCCGCACGCGAAGGATGCCGGCCTCCTCGCGCAGCACGGCGCGCAGGAAGTGCATCAGCCGGCCGCTGGTCGTGATGCGTTCGTCGGTGACGGCGCGCACGGTGCGCCGGAACAGCGCGGTATGCCCCTGCATCTTGAGGATCGCCGGCCGGGCGTACAGCTCGAAGCACACCATCGTGCTCACGGGATTGCCGGGCAGGCCGATCCACGGCACGCCCCGCACGGTGCCGAATCCCAGCGGCGCGCCCGGACGCATCCGGACCTTCCAGAACGACCGCTCCACGCCGAGCGCGTCGAGCGCCGCGTGGACGTAGTCGTGCTCGCCGACACTGACGCCGGCGGTGGACACCACGAGATCGCACGTGGCGAAGCCGCGCGCGAAGTGTTCCGTCATGCTCGCGAGGGTGTCCTTCGCGATGCCGAGGTGCACCGGCTCGGCGCCGGCGCGGCGGATCAGCGCGTCGAGGGTATAGGTGTTGGAGGAGGCGGTCTTGCGGCCGGCTAGGATCGCCTCGCGCTCATCCAGGCCGGCGATCTCGTCGCCGGAGGCGAGGATGCCGACCCGGGCCCGCCGGACCACGCGGACCCGGTCCATCGCCAGCGAGGCGAGCACGCCCAGCTGGGCGGGGCCGAGGAGGGTGCCGGCGTCGAAGACGCGCGCGCCGCGCCGCAGGTCCTCGCCGGCGAAGCGGAGGTTGCGCCGCGCGTCGCGACCGTCGAGGACCAGCACGACGTCGCCCTCGTGCTCCGTGTCCTCCTGCCGCACGACGGTGTCGGCACCCTCCGGAGTAGGCGCCCCGGTGAAGACGCGCGTCGAATCCCCCGGACCGAGGGCGCGCGTCGGAGACTGCCCCGCCCGGACCTCCTCGACGATGCGCAGCTGCTTCGGCGCGTCCCTCGTCGCGCCCCGCACGTCGTCCGCGCGGGCGGCGTAGCCGTCCATCGCGGAGTTGGTGTGGGCCGGGAGATCGAGAGGGGAGTCCACGTCCTCGGCGAGGACGCGGTCCAGGGCGTCCGGCAGCGCGACCGCTTCCTCGGGCAGGCGGGTGGCGCCGGCGAGGATGAGGTCCATCGCCTCACGGACCGTCTTCACCGGGTCTGCGGCGGCCGGCGGATGAAGTTGGCGAGGCGCTCGAGCACGTGGTCCTGCACGACCTCGACGACGCGCCGAGGCGCGGTGAAGTGATTGGCGATCATCACGAAGACCAGCCGCTCGCCGTCGGCGGTGGTGACGTAGCCGGAGAGGGAGCGCACATTGGCGATGGAACCGGTCTTGGCGTGCACGTTGTTGGCTGCCGCCGTGCCGCGCATCCGGTTGGCGATGGTGCCGTCCACTCCGGCGATCGGGAGCGCCTGGTAGAAGACGTCGAAGTCGGGCCGCCGCGCCATCCCGAGGAGGATGCGGGCCAGCGTCTCCGGCGCGACGTAGTCGTAGCGCGAGAGGCCCGAGCCGTCGGCGACGACGTAGGCGTCGTCCGCGATGCCGAAGCTGCGGAGCGCGTCCTGCACCGCGGCGCGGCCGCTGTCCACCGAAGCGACACCCCTCGTCTCGCCGCCCAGCGTGCGCAGCAGCGTCTCGCCGATCTGGTTCTGGCTCGGCTTGAGGAAGAGGGGCAGGACGTCGCGCAGCGGTGGCGAGCGCCACACGAAGAGCGTCTCGGCGGCCTGGCGCGCGGGCGCCGCCTGGCCCAGCACCGCGATACCCGACTCGCGAAGCGCCTGGGTCAACGCCGCCTCGAAGTAGCGCGCCGGATCCGGCACCGCGACCTCGAGCCGCACCGGAGCCCGCCCCGCCGAGAGGCGGCCGGTGACCGTCACCGAGTCGGTGAAGGGCGCGCGGGAGAAGTCGACGTCGTTGATGGCAGAGTCGCGCGGGGCCGTCGCGACGCTCCCGAAGAGGCGGAGCGGCGCCCCGCTCGGCAGGAACGCCGCGCGTGCCGGCGCCCCGGTCGTGTCGCCCGGCGCGACCTCGAGCAGCGCGAAACCCTCGTTGAACTGCAGCGCGCCCACTGGCGCCGCGTACGAGTCGCCGAGGTAGTCCCACGCCCAGCCCTGGCCGAGCGGCGGATCGGTGAACCAGCTCCCGTCGCCCACGACGCGGCCGGTGATGGTGCGGATGCCGCGCGCCCGCAGGGAGTCGGCCCACGGCCGGAGGCTCGCGAGCACGTCCGTCCCGCCGGTGACGTGCAGGGAGAAGGTCGGGTCGCCCCGGCCGGCGACCACCAGGTCGCCCGCAAGCGTGTCGGTGCGGCGGGTCCCGCGCGCCAGCACGGCCGTCCGGAAGCGGAAGTCGGCGCCGAGGCGCGCGAGCGCCGCGGACGAGGTGACGAGCTTCTGGTTGGACGCCGGCATGAACAGCCGCTCGGCGTTGCGGCGGTAGAGAACCTCGCCGTTGTCGAGCGACTGGACTACGACGCCCCACATCGCGCGGGCGAACTCCGGGCCGGAGAAGGCGCTGTCGAGTTCGGAGGCGAGATGGGAGACGGCGGGCGCGAGAGCGGGCGTGCCGGCGCGGACGGCGCAGCCGGCGGTGAACAGTGCGAGGAGCGCCGCCGGGGCGCGCCTCAGCGCGCGCCCTGCAGCACGATGTCGGTGAGCCGGTAGAGCCAATTGGTGTCCGTGAAGCGGAGAACCGGGACTGGGGCGCGGAGGTCGCGCATGTCGGTGACGATCGCCAGGTAGTTCTTGGCGTCGGGGCTGTCCGGGGTGTACAGTGGCTCGGGGTGCACGGCGTGGCGGTGCACCTCGATCTTGGGCAGGTCGGACTGCTTGAACCCCTCCACGACGACGAAGTGCGCGTCGCGCAGGTAGGCCTCCGCCAGCTCGCGGGGTCCCATCGGCTGTAGAGCTTGGACCAGGAGAACGCGCGACTGCGGGACCTCCATGACCACGCGCTCGGCGCCGCCCTCGTGCATGTGACGCCAGGTGTCGCGGCCCTTGGTGTCGAAGTCGAACGGGTGGCTGCCGTGCTTGATCGTCATCACGCGATGTCCCCGGCGCACGAGCTCGTGCACCAGGGCGACGACCAGCGTGGTCTTCCCGGAGTTCTTCTTGCCGACTATCGCGACGAGTCGCGGGCCCGGCATAGTGCCTCCGCCTGCTGCAGGTCTTCTGGAGCGTTGACGTTGAAGAATAGAACTGTTGGATCGCCGTACATCAACACCGTGGCGGCCGGGAGCCGGGCGACGCGGACCCGCTGATGGAAGCCGATGGCCCGCTGGTCGCCCAGGGCCAGGCTCGAACGGATAGCCGGTCCGCAGGCTGGGCCGTAGGCCGCGCAGAGGGGCTCGAGGCCGCTGCGCGAGTCGCTCTCGGGGATGACGACGTCGGCGTCGGCCAGCCCCGCGGCCAGGGCGCGGACCAGGGCCGCGGGGACGAAAGGCATGTCCCACGCGACGCAGACGACCGGGGAGCCTGTCTCCACCGCGGTCAGGATCCCGCCGAGCGCGCCCACGTCGGGCACGACGTCCGGGTGTACGGCCAGCCCCGGGCGCCAGGACCCCGCGTCGGGGGCATTCGCGCACAGCGCCGGTAGGGAGCCTACGGCCTCTGTGAGGGAGTCCACCACGCGGTCGAGGATACGCCGTCCCCCCACCTCCAGCAGCCCTTTCGGGATGCCGCTGTAGCGGGTGGCGAGGCCGCCCGCGATCACGGCGCCGCGGACGTTCAGTAGCGCCGGGTCCTCTGTCGTTCGAGCACGAGGTCGAGCGCCACGGTAAGGGCGAGGAGGTGGACCGTGCGGCTCCCCACCTGGGCGAAGGGCTCGAGTTGCAGGTGGTCGCCAGGGCCGGTCACGGTGGGGATACGGGCGATGATGTCCCGGGCCTCGAAACGGAGCTGATAGCCCGGCGCCGCCTCCAGAGTGACGCCGGCGGCGAGCGTCGCGAGCAATGTGGTCTCGCGGCGGTTCTGCTCGGCGAGGAAGACGCGCGCCCTCGTCGGTGATCCGAGGGAGTCGAGGAACACCCTCCCGCTCGCCTCGATGAACGAGCCGCCGAGGATGGCGACACCGCCGACCAGCCGCACGTACGGCTGCGCCAATCCCTGAGTCACGATGCGCCACGTGCCGCCGAGCTGGAAGGCGGCCGCGTTGGTCGGGATGGACTTCCCCTGGATGTCCTCGCAAGCCTGCTGGTTGATGTGCTGGCTGTCGAAGGCGTACGGCGACGCGACCGGCCCGAGCGACGCGCACCGCGACTCGGTCGTGAGGCCGACAAAAGAGATCTCGAGCGTGTAGGCGAAGCGCGGCGAGCGAAACAGCGTCGCGCCCACACCGACTGTGAATCCGGGCCGGAAGCGGCGGGACAGCGTGAGAGAGTCGAGTTCGCCCGAGGAGACGAGGGCGTACTGGCGGTCGAGGCGCCAGATCCCGCCGCCCGTCAGAGAGCCGCCGGAGATGCTGAAGACGAGCAACGGGTGCTCGGGCGACTGGGCCACCGCAGGGCTGGCCAGGGCCGCGAGCGCCAGGGCCGTGAGCGCGCTTCGCCGCAGGTGATGCAGGGTCACGCCTACTCCGGGACCAGGGTCGTCGTGACGCCGGCGCCGGGTCGCGGCGGCCGGCGGTGCCGGTCGGGCACGTCTGCATTGTACTCCGAACAGCCCCGCTGGGCCAAACGCCGGCGGGGCGGCCGACGTGCGGCAGGCGTCAGTATCGCCGCAACCGCGTGCCGCCCAGCACGACGTCGATGCCGAAGGCCAACATCACGCGGTGCGCCAGCCTGAGACGGGTGGAGGGGACAGGATGCTCCGCCAGGGCGTCCGCGGGTCCGGTCACCGCGGGCAGCGGGAGGAGCACGTCGCGCATGGAGCAGTCTCTCAGGTCCCGCCGCGGTGGACCTGCGGATGTCCGGACACGGCGCGCCCGACCAGCAGGACGCCGGCGCGCTTCGCGATGGCGATGGCTAGAGTGGACGGGACGGAGGGCGTGGCGATATAGGCGATGCCCGCGCGCGCGGCCTTGAACGCCAGCTCGGCGGAGATCCGGCCCGTCACCAGAAGGCCGAGGCCCGCCGGATCCCGGCCGCGGAGCAGGGCACCGCCGACGACCTTGTCCACGGCGTTGTGCCGACCGATGTCCTCGGCGTGCTCGAGGAGGGTCGAGCCGTCGCTGATGGCGGCGGCGTGGACGCCGCCCGTCTGCCCGTAGAGCACGCCGCGGTGGAACATCTCCTTGAATAGCGCGCGCATCGTCTCGAAGCCTGGCGGCTCCCCCCGCGGCTCGCCCTGAGGGAGAGAGGCCGGGTCGGCGAGCGCCACACTGACGGCGCCGCATCCCGACGCGAGCACGCGGCGGCGCTGGTCGGCGGTGATGCGCGCGACGTCCTCCTCTGCGATCTCTGCCCAGAAGCCGAGGTCCGTCGCGCAAGGCCGCAGGGAGACGAGGTCCTTCAGCGCGCGGATATAGCCCTCGCCGTGGAGCCAGCCGACGCACAGCTCCTCGAGCTGCGCAGGCGTGCACATCCACGTCACCGCCGGTCTGTGGTTCACCTCCAGCCAGACGGGAGTCTCCTCCACTGCCGCGAGAGGCTCGCGCGCGCCCTGCTCACCCACGAGCGTTCACTCCTCTCCGCGGTACTCGGCCCAGAGCGCCGGCTCCTCCTGCACGCGGACCGTGGCCAGCGCGCAGCCGGATGGCAACCGCTGCGTGACGCGGCGCCAGATCTCCATGCAGAGCGCTTCGCCGGTCGGCACGGTCTGCCCGTAGGCGAACTCCGGCGCGTCGAGGTTGAGGTGCCGGTGGTCGTAGCGCGCGACGACCTCCTCGTGGAGGACGCGGTCCAGCGCCACCAGGTCCACGACCATCGCGGTCATTGGGTCGGTGCGGCCCCGCACCGTCACCTGGCAGGTGTAGGTGTGGCCGTGGCCGTGCGGCGAGGCGCAGGCGCCGAAGGTCTCGACATTCCGCGCGTCGCTCCACTCCGGCCTGAAGTACCGGTGGGCGGCACAGAACTGCACGGTGCGGGTGAGGTACGCGGTTGGCACAGGCTGCTCGGGATGGGGGGCTAGGGGCAAGATACGATCAGAAGACCCTCACGGCGACGCTCTTGAACGACGCGCAGACCGGCGAACCCACCGCCAGGCCCAGTTCGTCCAGGCTGCGGCGGGTGACGAGCGCGATCAGTTCGATGCCGGCGTCGATCGTCACGCGGATCGCGGCGTCCTGCTCCGCGAGGCGCACCACGCGGCCGGCGAGGCAGTTCCGCGCCGAGGAGTGCAGGGGTTCGAGCGAGAGGACGATCTCCTCGGGCGGGATGGCGAGAGTGGCGGGCCCGCCGCGGTCGGCGATGACGTCGATGGCCACCGGCCCGACCGCCACGCGCTGCATCCCGCTGCCGCCCGGCAGCTCGACGCGAAAGAGGTTCTCGGGCGTGACGGGGACCGGCGTCCCCTGGTGCAGGGCCAGGAGCGCGTTCGACCAGCGATACGCCTCCTCGAGCAGGTGCGAGGCGAAGCAGACCGCCAGCGGCCGCAGCGCCTGTTCCTCGGCCACCGCCGCGAAGAGGGCGTGCTGGGCCGCGCGGTCGGCGGCGGAGGCCGCTTCGTCCAGCAGGAGGACGTCGGGCCGGGCGGCGAGGGCGCGCGCCACGGCCACACGCTGGATCTCGCCCTCGCTCAGCTCGCGCGCCTGGCGCCCGGCCAACTGCTCGAGGTGGAAGCGTGCGAGGGCGGCGCGGGCGCGGGGCTCCACGTCCGCGGCCGGCGTGCCACGGAGCCGGAGCGGGAAGGCCACGTTTGCGGCCACGGTGCCGCGGAAGAGGTACGGCCGCTGCTCGACCAGCGTGACGCGCCGCCGCGCCGCGCGCCGCTCCCCCGCGGTGCGCACGGGGCGGCCCTCGAGCAGGAGCGCCCCCCGCGTGGGCGGCTCGAGGAAGGCGAGCAGCCGCAGCAGTGTGCTCTTGCCGGAGCCGTTGGGGCCCACGAGCGCGAGCCGGGAGCCGGGCTCGAGGGCGACGCGTTCGACGGCGAGCACCGTCCGGCCCTCGTAGGTGTGGACGAGGCCCTGCGCCTCAAGCACCGGTGCGGCCCTGCAACAGCTGGATGAGGATGTTGACGGTGAGCGCCAGCCCGAAGAGGACCAGGCCGAGGGCGATCGCGAGGCTGAAGTCGCCCTGCGACGTGGCGAGGGCGACGGCGGTCGTGAGCGTCCGCGTCTGGCCGCGCAGGTTGCCTCCGACGATCATCGCGGCGCCCACCTCGGACAGCACGCGCCCGAAGGACACCACGACCCCTGCGGCGAGGGCGAACCGCGCTTCGCGGGCCACCGCCCACGCCGTGGCCAGCGGTCCCGCGCCGAGGGTGAGCGCCGTGCGGCGCACCCGGGGGTCCACCGCCTGGACCGCGGCGGCGCTCAGCGCCGTGGCGATCGGCACGGCGAGGAGCACCTCGGCGACGACGATGGCCGGCCATGTGAACAGCAGCCCGAGCGCGCCCAGCGGTCCGTGCCGGGACAGGAGCAGGTAGATGACCAGGCCGATGACGACGGTGGGGAAGGCGAGCGCCGTGTTCAGCACCACGAGCAGCCCGCGCCGGCCCTGGAAGCGCGTGCTGCCGAGCCAGAAGCCGAACGGCACGCCGATCCCGCAGGCCGCAACGGTGGCGACCACGGCCACCTTGAGGGACAGCGCCGTGATCCCGAGGACCTCGGCGTTCAGCGGACCCACGACAACCTAGAAGTTGAACGCGTACACGACGCCGATGGTCAGAGCGACGTTATGGACCCACTGCCGGGGCTTCACGTCGTCCGCCAGGACGTGCGGCGTGATCTCCCGGCCGTTTCGGTCGAGCGGCAGGTAGTAGCGCGCCGGCCACTCGTAGCGCCAGATGTAGTCCCGCACCTCGAGCCGCGCCGCCAACCTCCGCCCGAAGAAGACGCGCGTGCCGAGCAAGGGGACGAAGGTGAAGTTGGGGCCCGCGTTGTACCCGCCCGGGTCCTTCTCGGTCTTCGTCGGCGTCATCCACCCGGCTCCTAAGCCGACGTACGGGGCGATCCCGTGCCACGTCTTCGCGCCGGTCAGGTTCAGGGTGAGGCCGATGTCCGCCAGGAGTAGAGTGCGGTCCACCGGGCCGCTCACCCGGGTGGCGCTGTCGGCCTCGGTGTCGATCTTGAGGCGACTGCTGGCCGCGACACCGAGTGTAGCCGTGAAGTCCAGCGGGCCGGAGAGCCGGGTGTCGAGACGCCAGGCGTACAGGGTCCCTGCCCGCCACCCCACCCCTGCCACCGCGGTGTTGCCGCCGAACCGTCCCAGGCTGAAGGACAGCGTCTGGCGCATCGTGAGGTCGTGGAACGGTGAAGTGCCCGGGGGATGCCCGACCTGCGCTGCGAGGGGCGCTGCGGCGCACGCCGCGACGACCGCAGCTCGCCACAACGTGACAGCGACGCCCCGCATGCTGGCCGGCCCGTCCGCCCGTCCGCGTGTCCGCCCATCCACCTGTCCGACCATCCTCACGCTCCCTCCCTCAGGTCGCGACCCGTCATCACCGCGGGCTGCTCGAGCCCCAGGAGTCCCAACACCGTCGGACCCACGTCGCGGAGGGAGCCGCCGGGGCGGAGCGGTCCCTTGAATCCCTCGTGGAGCAGGAGGAACGGCACCGGATTGCTGGTGTGCGCCGTGTGCGGCCCGCCCGTCGAAGGATCGACCATCAGTTCGCAGTTGCCGTGGTCGGCCGTTATCAGGACCGACACACGCGCCTTGTCGGCCGACGCCAGCAGCCGCGCCAGGCACTGGTCCACCGTCTCCACGGCCTTCACCGCCGCCGGCAGCACACCGGTGTGGCCCACCATGTCGCCGTTCGCGTAGTTCACGAGGATGAAATCGTGCTGGCGCGCCTCGATGGCGGAGCAGAGGACGTCGGTGACGCCCGGCGCACTCATTTCCGGCATCAGGTCGTAGGTGGCCACCTTCTGGGACTCCACCAGCCGCCGTTCCTCGCCGCGGTACGCCTCCTCGACGCCGCCGTTGAAGAAGTACGTCACGTGGGCGTACTTCTCGGTTTCCGCCGTACGCAGCATGGCGAGGCCGTTCCGGCTCACGACGTCCGCCAGGATCTCGTTCAGCACGAACGGCCCGAACGCCACGGGGACGGTGAAGGTCTCGTCGTATCGCGTCATCGTCACGACGTCCATCAGCGGCGCGCCGCCCCGGTCGAAGCCGGTGAAGTCCGGCTGGGTCCAGGCCCGCACCATCTGCCGCATCCGGTCCGCGCGGAAGTTGAAACAGAAGATGCCGTCGCCCTCACGGATGGGCGCGAGCGGCTGGCCCGCCGCGTCGACGACCACCAGCGGCTTGATGAACTCGTCGGTCTCGCCGCGGGCGTACGCCTCCTCGATGCCGCGCACGGGATCGGTGATCGGCGTGCCTTTGCCTGCCATCATCGCTTCATAAGCCAGTCGCGTCCGCGGCCAGCGCTTGTCGCGGTCCATCATGTAGTAGCGGCCGGCCAGCGTGGCGATCACCGCCCGTCCCTGTGCGACCCGCGCCAGCTCCGCGACGAAGCCGCGCCCCGAGTCCGGCGCGGTGTCCCGCCCGTCGGTCGCGCCGTGGATGGCGACGCGAGGCAGCCCCGCCCGGTGCGCGAGCTCGATGAGTGCGAAGAGGTGCTTGTCGAGGGCGTGGACGCCGCCCTTCCCGACGAGGCCGAAGAGGTGGAGCGTGCCGCCCTGCCCCTTCACCCGCGCGAGGAGGTCCTGGACGGAGCCGATCGCGAAGAACTCCCCCGAGCGGATGCTGTCGGAGACACGGACAAAGTCCTGCGGCACAATGCGCCCGGCTCCGAGATTCAGGTGCCCCACCTCGGAGTTGCCCATCTGCCCGGCGGGGAGGCCGACGTCGGTGCCGGAGGCCTCGAGGAGCGTGCGCGGCAGGCCCCCCCACATCTTCTCCCACGTCGGGTGGGCGGCGAGCGCGATGGCGTTGCCGTCGCTGGCCGGCCGGTACCCCCAGCCGTCGAGGACGACCAGCACCACGGGTCCACGCCGCGTCGTCACGATGTTTGACATCGCTTCTCCCGGACTCTACAATGCGCCTCGTGCGGTCTCAAAGTGCAGAATCTACCCCGGCCCGGCGTCCCCAACCAGCCGCGCGCGCGGCCTGCCGCCTCGGAGTGGCCGCGTCGCTACTGTGTGTTCTCGCCGTCCCCGGACGCGCGCAGCAGTCCTTCGTCCTCCGGCGCGACAACGAGGCGTTCCTCACTGAGCCCGGCGGGGTCCGTCTCGGACGTCTCGCTGCCGGCAGACGCCTGCAGGCCACCGGATCGCGCTCGGGTCACACGCAAGTCACACTCGACGGCTGGATCTGGCGGGAGTCGGTGCGGCCCCAGCAGCGCGACGGCCACACGCTGGCGGTGAGCGCATCCGGCGAGGAGAATGTCCGCGACGGGCCCAACGGCGCCATCGTGGCGCGGCTCGTCTCCGGCGCCCTCCTCGACGAGGTGGAGCGGCGTGGCGGGTGGGTGCGCGTGCGGCGCACCGGGTGGATGGCGTCGGCGGCGCTAGGGGGAGCGTCGCCTGTGGCTCGTCCGGCACCGGCCGTCGCCGCGCCTCCGGCTAGGACGCCGTCCGCTCAAGCGCCTCCCGCGCCCGAGACCGCGAGCGCGGCGGTCCAGAACCTCGACCCCAGCCTCGCCGTCGCGCGGCGGCGCATCGAGCTGCGCCGAGCGCCCGGGGCCGCGCCGGCGGGGACGCTCGAGGCGGAGATGCCGGTGCGCGTCACGGCCCGCGCCGGCGAGTGGGTGCGTGTGGAGACGCAGGGCTGGGTGCGCGAGAGCGAGCTGCGGCCCGCGGGCGGCTCGGCGCTGAACAACGTGACCGCCGCCGAGCTGCGGATGGACCCGGAGCGGTTCCGCGGGCGCCTGGTGCGCTGGACGATCCAGTTCATCGCGCTGCAGACGGCGGACGACCTGCGGCCCGACTTCCAGCCCGGCGAGCGGTACATCCTCGCCCGCGGCCCGGCGCCGGAATACGCGTTCGCCTACTTGGTCGTGCCCCCGGAGAAGGTGCCGGAGGTCGGCCGCATCGAGCCGCTGGCCAGTGTCACCGTCATTGCGCGGGTGCGCAGCGGTCGCAGCGCGTACCTGGCTAACCCGATCCTCGAACTGGTGGACATCGTCCCATGAACGAGTTCCTGTGGAAGCGCATCGAGCGCAAGCTGGCCGCGCTCCCGGACGAGCGGGTCTACCAGGTCCTCGACTACGTCGAGTTCCTCGAGGCGCGCTATGCCACGCAGGGCGAGGCGTCCCCGTCGCCCTTCCAGAAGCTGGCCGAGAAGGTCGAGGACACACTCCGCGCCGGACGCGTGCCGGTGTCGGCCATCAAGAGCACGATGGACGCGATGTCCGCGGCCGGGCGCCTGATGAGCGGGCTCGCCGCGGCCGGCCGGGCGGTGGTGGACGAGGTGGCCGGGGCGCCCAAGCCGCCGCCCGCCCCCGCGTCGCCGAAGCCGGAAACGAGGCCCGAGCCGCCAGCGGGCGGCTCGGGATCTGCTTGACCCGCGCTCGCCGGGTCCGATAGCTTCCGTCATGGAGAGCCGGATCCGCCCGGACGCCGCCCTCACCTTCGACGACGTCCTCCTCGTCCCGCGCCACTCGACGGTCCATCCCCGGCAGGTCGACGTGTCGACCCGCCTGACCCGCACCATCACGCTCAACATACCCTTCGTCTCGGCGGCGATGGATACCGTCACCGAGAGCGAGATGGCGATCGCGATGGCGCGCCACGGCGGGATCGGGGTAGTCCACAAGAACCTGCCGATCGACCGCCAGGCCGCCGAAGTGGACCGCGTGAAGCGGTCCGAGAGCGGGATGATCCTCGACCCCATCACCCTGCCGCCGAGCCGCCCGATCAGCGACGCGCTGCGCCTGATGGCCCGCTTCAAGATCTCCGGCGTGCCGATCGTGGACGAGAAGCGGCGCCTGGTGGGCATCATCACGAACCGCGACCTCCAGTTCGAGCACGACGAGGACCGGCCGATCGCGGAGGTGATGACCCGGGAGGGGCTCATCACCGCGCCGCTCGGCACGACCCTCGACGAGGCGGAACGGATCCTCGGGCGGCACAAAGTCGAGAAGCTCCCCGTGGTGGCGCCCGACGGGACCCTCACCGGGCTCATCACGGTCAAGGACATCTTCAAGCGCCGCCAGTTCCCCAACTCGAACAAGGACCAGCACGGCCGCCTCCGGGTCGCCGCGGCCGTCGGCGCCACCAAGGACACCATTCCCCGCGCCCGGGCGCTGCTCGACGCCGGGTGCGACGTCCTCGTGCTCGACTCGGCCCACGGCCACAGCGAAGGGGTGCTCCAGGCCATCGCCGCGCTGCGCGAGGCGCTGCCCGACGCGCAGATCATCGGCGGCAACGTGGGCACGGCCGAAGGCGCCAAGGCCCTCGTCGCACGCGGCGTGGACGCGATCAAGGTCGGCGTGGGGCCCGGCTCCATCTGCACGACGCGCGTCGTAGCGGGCATCGGCGTTCCGCAGGTCACCGCCATCCTCGACGCGGTGGCGGGTGCGGGCGGCGTCCCGGTCGTGGCCGACGGCGGCGTGAAGTACTCGGGCGATGCGGTGAAAGCCCTGGCCGCGGGCGCCGACAGCGTGATGATGGGCGCCCTGCTCGCAGGGTCCGAGGAGAGTCCGGGCGAGTCGCTCCTCTACGAGGGGCGGCGCTACAAGGTCATCCGCGGCATGGGCAGCCTCGGTGCGATGCAGGACGGCTCGGCGGACCGCTACTTCCAGGAGGGCGAGACGGCTCCCGCGAAGCTCGTCCCCGAGGGCATCGAGGGGCGGGTGCCGTACAAGGGCCCTGTGGCCGACGTCCTCTTCCAGCTGGTCGGCGGGCTCCGCAGCGGAATGGGGTACTGCGGCGTAGAGACGGTTCGGGCGCTGCAGACCGAGACGCAGATGGTCCGCATTACCTCGGCGGGGCTGCGGGAATCCCACCCGCACGACGTCGCCATCACGCGCGAGGCGCCGAACTACAGCGTCTAGCGGCTGACCGGGTTCCTTCCCAGACGGGAGATCGGCTCATGAGTTTGTGGGCGACCAAGTCCGTGGCTGTGCTGCGCGCGGAGGCCAGTGAAGTAGGCGCGCACTCGCTGAAGCGGTCCCTCGGGCCGCTGAATCTCACCACCCTCGGCATCGGCGCCATCGTCGGCGCGGGCATCTTCGTGCTGACCGGCCAGGCGGCCGCGCTCCACGCGGGTCCCGCGGTGCCGATCTCGATGATCCTCGTCGGCATCGCGTGCGCCTTCGCCGGCCTCTGCTACGCCGAGATGGCCAGCGCCGTGCCGGTGGCCGGCAGCGCGTACACCTACTCGTACGCGACCATGGGCGAGCTCGTCGCCTGGATCATCGGCTGGGACCTCGTCCTCGAGTACGCGGCCGGCGCCGCGACGGTGGGGGTGGGCTGGTCCGGCCACCTCGTGAGCCTGCTCAGCCAGGTAGGCATCGTCCTGCCCGAGACGCTGACCCGCGCGCCAACGGCCTGGTGCACTGGCGCGAACGTGCAGGCCGCCGTGGCCGGCTGCTCGCACGCGGGCCTCAACCTGACGGGCGCGATCATCAACGCGCCGGCGGTCTTCGTCGTGGCGCTGATGTCCACGATCCTCGTGATCGGGATCAAGGAATCCGCGACCGTCAACAACTTCATCGTGATCCTCAAGGTCGCCATCATTCTGCTGATCGTGTTCGTCGGCCTCGGGCACATCAACCCCGCGAACTGGAAGCCGTTCATCCCGGCGAACACCGGCGAATGGGGCACGTTCGGCCCGTCGGGCGTCCTGCGAGGCGCCGGGCTCGTCTTCTTCGCGTACATCGGCTTCGATGCCGTCTCGACGGCGGCGCAGGAGGCCAGGAACCCGCAGCGCGACATGCCGATCGGCATCCTCGGGTCGCTGGCGATCTGCACCGTGCTCTACGTCGTCGTGGCCGCGGTGCTGACGGGGATGGTGCCATACACCGAGCTGAATCTGCCCGCTCCGATGGCCTACGCGATGCAGAAGATCGGCGCGCCGACCTGGGTGCGGCTGATGGTGGACGTCGGCGCCGTGCTCGGACTTGGCTCCGTGATCCTGGTGATGCTGCTCGGTCAGTCCCGGGTCTTCTATTCGATGTCGCGCGACGGGCTGCTCGGGAAGTGGGCCGGGTCCGTCCACCCCAAGTTCCGGACGCCGTACCTGTCGACGATCTTCACCGGCATCGCGGTCGGTCTGGCCACGGGCATCCTGCCGCTGCAGCTCCTGGGTCAGCTGGTGAACATCGGTACGCTCCTCGCGTTCGTGCTCGTCTGCATCGGCGTCCTGATCCTCCGCAAGACGCGGCCCGACCTCGACCGCCCGTTCAAGACGCCGTGGGTGCCGTTTGTCCCGATCATGGGCATCCTCTGCTGTGCCGGGCTGATGCTGACGTTGCCGATGGACACGTGGCTCCGGCTGCTGGTGTGGCTGCTGATCGGATTCGCCATCTACTTCGGCTACGGCCGCAAGCACAGCCACCTGCAGCAGCAACTGCGCGGGGCGACGACAGCCGCCTGATCGCGCCCTTCCGCACGGGTGTAGCGGCCGGCTCCGGAGCACCGGGGCCGGCCGCTTCGCTCGGGGCCCCGCGGCTTGCCCGGGCGGGCCCGCCCCTGTACCCTGCACGGCCAGATGCCGACACGACCAAGATTCGAGCGCGTCGTCACCGCCCGCGCGCGGGCGGCACGCGAGGTGGCGGCCGCCGTCGCGGCGGCGGACCGCATCGTCCTCACCACCCATGTGAACGCGGACGGCGACGGGATCGGCAGCGAGATCGCGCTCGTGCACGTGCTGCTGGCGCTGGGCAAGCAGGTCGCCATCGCCAACCCGACGCCCATCCCGGAGCGGTTCGCGTTCCTGCGCGAGCCGGTGCGCGCGCACGACCGCACGGCCGACGCGGTGAAGGCCGTCCGCGGCGCCGACCTCTTCCTCGTGCTCGACATCGCCGACCTCGGCAGGCTGGGGCACCTCGGCCAGCCGCTGGCGGAGCGGGGTGCCGTGGCGGCGTGCATCGACCATCACCTCTCGCCGGGCACGCTGCCGGCCGGTCCCCGCCTCGTGGATGCCACGGCCGCGGCTACGGGCGAGCTTGTCTACGACCTCGCCGCCACGGCCGGGTGGCCGCTCTCCCCCGAAGCGGCCCGGGGGCTGTACGTGGCGATCCTCACCGACACCGGCGGCTTCCGGTTCGCCAACACCGGTCCACGGGCACTGCGTGTGGCGGCCTCGCTGCTCGAGCACGGAGTGAATCCCGAGCGGGTCTACGAGTCGGTTTACGCCACGGCGCCGATCGGGCGTCTCAGGCTCACCGCCGAAGTGCTCGAGACTCTCGTGGTCGAGCCGGACGTCGGCCTCTCGTGGCTCACCGTGCCGGCGGGCGCCATCGAGCGGCACGGCACTACGCCCGACGACCTCGACGGCCTCGTGGAGATGGCGCGCTCGGTGCAGGGCACCCGCCTCGCACTGCTCTTCCGGCCGCTCGCGAGCGGCAGCATCAAGGTGTCCTTCCGGTCGGTCGGCGACGTGGACGTGGCCACCTTCGCCCGCGGCTTCGGCGGTGGAGGCCACGCCAAGGCTTCCGGCGCTTCCATCGCCGGCACGCTGGACGAGGTCCAACGCACCGTGCTGGACGCTGCACGCGGATTGCTCGGCAACGGCGCAGCCCGCTGATCACCTTTTGCCCACCCCGGCGGCCGGGTACATTCCATACGCATGACCACTATCGAGAAGATCGAACGCGTCCTCGACACCGTGCGGCCCGCCATCCAGATGGACGGCGGCGACGTGGAGTTCGTGGACTTCGACGAGCAGGAGGGCGTCGTGCAAGTGCGCCTGATGGGCCACTGCGTTGGGTGCGCGGCGTCCATGATGACGCTCAAGCACGGCATCGAGTCCCGGCTGCGGGCCTCGGTCCCCGAAGTGAAGACCGTCGAGGCGATCTAGCGCGTGGCGCACGATCCCGTGAAGGCCCGGGTCGCGGCGGCACTCACCAGCGTCGTCAACCCGCGCGTCGGCAAGGACGTGATCTCGGCGGGAACGGTCGCTGGGATAGAGGTCCAGCCCGACGGCAGGGTGCGGCTCGCGGTGCTGCTGCGCCGCGAGGATCCAGCATCGCTGGCGCGGGAGATCCGCACCGCGCTGCGGGACGTCGAGGGGGTCACAGGCGTGAAGCTCGACTTCCTCGACCCGGCGTCCGGGGCGCGGCCGAGCCACATGCCGCCCTCCCACGGCAGCGTGGAGCCGGCGCAGCCGACGCCCAAGGCGACCCCGGCTCCCTCGGCGCGGCAGCTGTCGAACCTCGGTCGCATCGTCGCGATCTCAAGCGGAAAAGGGGGGGTGGGGAAGTCCACCGTCGCTGCGAACCTGGCGGTCGCGCTCGCTTCGGCCGGCCACCGGGTCGGGCTGATGGACGCCGACATCTACGGGCCCAACCTCCCGCGGATGTTCGGCATCGTCGGCCAGCAACCCCTCGTGCTCGGCGGGAAGATGCAGCCCGTCGAGGCGCACGGGGTGAAGGTGATGTCGCTCGGCAGCATCGTCGGACGCGACGCCGCGGCCATCTGGCGCGGGCCCATCATCCAGAAGATCATCCAGCAGTTCCTGACCGACGTGGAATGGGGCCAGCTCGACTACTTCGTCGTGGACCTGCCGCCGGGCACCGGCGACGCACAGCTGAGCCTGGTCCAGTCGGTGCACCTGGACGGTGCGCTCATCGTGACGACGCCGCAGGAAGTGGCCGTGGGAGACGCGCTCCGCGGCGCCAAGATGTTCGAGAAGGTCGGCGTTCCCGTGCTGGGCATCGTCGAGAACATGTCCTACTTCGCGTGTCCGCACTGCGGCGAGCGCACCGCCATCTTCTCCAGTGGCGGCGGCAAGCGGCTCGCTGAGGAGCTCGGCCTGCCGCTCCTGGCCGAGGTGCCGCTGCAGGCCGGGATGCCGGACCTCAGCGAGACGGGAGTGCCGGTGGTGCTGGGCGAACCGGGTTCGGCCGCGGCCCGGGCGCTGTCGGACCTCGCCACGGCGGTCGTTCAGCAGGTCAGCGGCCAGTCGGTCCGACTCCCAGTCATCGTCGACTAGCGCTCGCGGCGCTGGCCTCGCTCCTCGCCGCGGCGCAGCCGCTGCCGGCGCAGGAGCGGGCGTCGCCGTCCGAGATCGTCTCCGGGCAGGACCTCATCTACCGCGGCCGCTTCTCGGCGGCCCATCTCTACTTCAGTCTCCTCGCCCAGTCGCTCCCGCGGGACCCCGTCGGCCCCACGCTCGCCGCGTCGTCGCTCATCTGGTGGGGCGAGGCGCGCGAGGACGAGCGGTTCCTCGCCGACTCCATCGACGTGCTGCTCGCCGAAGGGGCCGCGCGCGCGGAGGCGGCGCTCGCGGTTGCTCCGGACGACTCGGCGCGGGCCGGGCTCTACTTCTGGCTCGGCTCGGCCTACGGCTATCGCGCCCGGCAGGCAGAGTTGCAGGGGAAGTACTGGCGGGCATCGCGGGAGGCGGGCCGGATGCGCGACGCGCTCGAACGCGCGCTGGAGCTCGACTCCTCGTGCGTCGACTGCCTCCTCGGGCTCGCGGTGTACGAGTACGGCCTGGCGCGCGCGAGCGCGCTGGCCCGGCTCGTGGCGCGCATCATCGGACTCGGTGGCGGGAACGCGGACCGCGCGATGGAGATGTTCCGGCGCGTGGCGGACGAGGGCGTCCTCACGCGCACCGAGGGGCAGTGGCTGTACGCCAACGCGCTGATCCGCGAGGCGGAGCGCGACGCCTCGCTGCGCGAGGAAGCGCTGCGGATCGTCGCCGGCCTCGCCGAACAGTACCCGGAGAATCCGGTCTTCCGTCGGTTCCTGAGCGGTCCCGGTCCGGCGCCATGACGGCAGCCGCCCCGCCGGCCGGCGCGTCCGACCTCACCACCGGGCGCCTGTCAACCGCGATCCTCCGCGTCGCGGTCCCCGCCGTCGGTGCCGCGCTCCTGCAGTTGGTCTTCCTGCTCATCGATACGTTCTGGGTAGGGCGGATCCTCGGCCCCGCGGCACTGGCCGCCGTCTCCACCGCAGGCTTCGCGGTGTGGATGCTGATCGCGATCGGCGAGATGATCGGCGTCGGGCTCACCGCAGTCGCCGCCCGCCGCCATGGCGAGGGCGCGCACGGCGTCGCCGCGGTCGCCGCGGGGACCACCCTCGCGCTCGGACTGCTCGGTGGCGTGGCCGTCGCGATCGCGGGATGGCTGGGACTGCCGTGGCTGTTCGCGATCATGGGGACCCCGCCCGACGTCACCGAGCTGGGCCGCCTCTACCTCGGCACCTACCTCATCGGAACGCCGTTCGTCTTCGGGTACTTCGCCACCGAAGCGACGTTCCGCGCCTCGGGCGATACGCGCACGCCGCTGGCGTTGCTCGCGGCCTCGGTCGTGGTGAACCTCGTGCTGGACCCCCTCCTCATCCTCGGGGTCGGGCCGCTCCCGGCCCTCGGCATCTCGGGCGCCGCGATCGCCGCCATCGCCACGCGCGGACTCACCCTCCTCTTCGGGCTCGTGTTCCTCGTACGCCGCCGGCTCGTCCGGCTGGCCGTATGGCACTGGCGCTCCGCGCTCGCGGTGGTGCGCGTCGGCGCGCCGACGGCCGCGACGGGTATCATCTTCAGCTTGGTGTACATCGGGCTGACGCGAGTGACGACCCGGTTCGGGACACCGGCCCTGGCAGCGCTCGGGGTAGGCCACAAGCTCGAGGGCTTCGCCTACATGGCCGCGACGGGGTTCGCCCTGGCGGCGGCGGCCGTGGTCGGGCAGAATCTCGGTGCCGCTCGGCCCGACCGGGCCCGGCGCGCCGGCTGGATCACGACGGGCTTCGCGGTGGCCGCGGGCGGCCTCGCCGCGATCGCGTTCCTCGCGTTCCCCGAAACCCTGGTGAGTGTCTTCACCAGCAGCCCGGAGGTCATCGCCGACGGGGCGAGCTACCTCCGGATCATCGCGGTCGCCGAGATCGCGATGGCGGTCGAGCTCGTGCTCGAGGGTGCGATGGGCGGGGCGGGGTTCACCCTCCAGCCGATGCTCTGGTCGGTGTGCCTCACCGCCGCGCGCATCCCGCTCGGCGCCTGGCTCGCGGGCGCGTACGGCTTGGTGGGGGTATGGTGGGCGATCTCCCTTACCGGCGTCTGCCGCGGCATCGCCATGGCCATGCTGTGGAGCGGCGAGCGCTGGCAGTCCGTGAAGGTGTGACCATGATCGTCACGTTGCTCTCCGATTTCGGCACGGTGGACGGCTATGTCGCCGAGCTGAAGGGCGCGCTCCTCAGGGGGGTGCCCGGCGCCACGCTGGTGGACATTTCGCACGACCTGGCTCCCGGCGATGTCGTGGCCGCCGCCCACGTTCTCGGCCGGACCTGGCAGGCGTTCCCCGCAGGCACCGTCCACCTCGCGGTCGTCGATCCCGGCGTGGGAACGCGGCGCCGTGCGCTGGCCGCCGAGGCCGAAGGCCACCGCTTCGTCGCCCCGGACAACGGGCTCCTCTCGCGGGTGCTCCATGGCCGCCAGGCGCGCGTGGTGGCGCTGAACGCGCCTGCCGATGCGAGCCCGACTTTCCACGGGCGGGACGTCTTCGCCCCGGCCGCGGCGCGTCTCGCGTGCGGTGAGACCGTGGAGGCGCTCGGCCGCGAGGTGCGCGACCCCGTATTGCTGCCGCCGCTCCGGCTGGAGCGCCACGGCGGTGATCTGGTCGGCGAGGTGGTGCACGTGGACCGGTTCGGGACGCTGATCACCAACCTCCCCGGCGTCCGTGTGGCTGCTACGGCCACCGTCCGGATAGGCGCCTACGACCTCGCGCTGCACGGCACCTTCGCAGATGTGGCGTCAGGCGACCCCGTGGCATTCGTGGGTTCGGGGGGAACGGTCGAGATCGCGGTGCGGGATGCCAGGGCGGACGCCGCGCTGGGAGCGACTCGCGGGGTGGAGGTGCGGGCGACCGTCCGGCCCGGCGGTGCGGCCTAGCGGCCGGCGCCCGTCCAGACGACGTCGATGCCGCCGAGGGCGGCGCGCACGTCGAGCGCGAGCCGTCGGCTGGAGGCGTCGTATCCCGGCGTGTAGTACGTGTCGCCGCGCTTCACGAAGCCGGTCCGCTCGAACGACGCCAGGAAGCGGGTCACGCGGACCGACACCCCGGCGCCCCTCGGCAGCATCAGGGTCAGCGTGCCGAACGCGACGTTCAGCCCCGCCGCCATCTCCCCGCGCCAGGCTCCCGAGAAGTCCAGCGTAACGTCGCCTACTCCGCCGTCGAAGCGGACCTGCCGGCAGTTCGCGTTGCCGATCGACCAGACGCGGAACGCCGCCGCCCCGGCCTCGAGCTGCAGCTCCTCGCAGTCCTCGGGGTTCGGCTGACTGAAGCGCAGGTCGGTCTCGGACGCGCCCGTGCGGTAGCGCACGCGACGGAGGGCCAGGCCGCCGAGATCCACGCGCGACTTCACGGCGCCAAGCTCGAGGTCGAGGATGAGCGGGATGTCCGGCGCGAGTTCGATGTCGAGGGAGGGCACGGGCTCCCCTCTCCTCCGGTCGCCCAGGTTCACGCGCCCGCCGCGTCCCCGGATACCGAGGGCGAGCCGGGCGGCTTCCGCATCATAGTCGCGCACCGGCGTGAAGCGGTCCTCGTCGTACCGCAGCTCCATCCGATAGAGAGTACCCTCAGGCGCGGCGCCGAGCCGGAACTCGCCGGCGCCATAGTTCACGTTCACGGTGAGCGTGGTTTCCCCGTGGCGCTGGCGCGCAGAGGTGAGGGTCCGCCAGGTCTGGGCGGGGAGAGGCGACGCGGCCGCCATGGAGGCGGCCGCGAGGAAAAGGACGGTCCGTCGCAGTCTCACTGCTGCCGGCCCGTCCGTGCCGCGGTCGGAGTCGCCGGCGGCGTGGCCCAGAGGTACTCGTCCGTCATCTCGCCGGAGTAGCGGCCGGCGAACGTCTCGCGCATCCCGGCCCGCGAGAGGAGCACGGCGCCGAAGCCGGTCGTCGCCGCCAGCCACGTGACCAGGACCGCCGCCACCTTGAAGAGCGCGACGACCGGACCGATCCACCCGAACAGCGCCGCCGCCGCCCACAGACCGAGCAGCCCGACGAGCCCGGTGAAGATGTAGCCGTACGAGTTCGGGCTCCGCACGAAGGCGCCGTTCGCCATGCGGCGGCGCGTGACGGTCTCGCCCACGGCGTGCGCGACGGCCAGGTAGCCTCCCAGCACCGCCAGCGCGGTGCCGAGCACGAAGGCAAGGGCCGCGAACGGCAGGACGAGGATGCCGACGATCGTCAGCACGAGGCCCACGATCATCATCGCGAAAGCGGGCAGCAGGAGAAGCTGGCCGAGCAGTCCGACGACGAACGAGCGCCCGAAGGAATGCGTGGTGGTATCGGCGACCACCTCGACGTACCGGCGTCCGAAGAACACCGTGCCGAAACCCACCATCGCCAGCGCGATGAAGAGCGCGACCACCGTGCCGACGTCGTTGAACAGCCGGTCGAGTGCCGAGCGGCGCGCCGCGCCCTCTCCCTGCGCCGCAGCCTGCCGGCCCAGCGTCGTGAGCGTCTTGATGTCGCCGCGAATCGTCCCGCCCGCCTCGACGACCCGGCCGCCCACCGCGACGGCGCTACCCCCGATGAGCCCGCCGTCGTGGGAGATCACGTCCCCCAGCAGTACGAGGACGTCGCCGGTGACGGTGCCGATGACGTCCACGTCGCCCCGGAAGACGACCAGGTTGCCGCGCACGACCTCGCCTGCCTGCACGGTCACGTCGCCGACGCGCAGCGGGCTGCGGCGTACGGAGACGGCGATGTTGGGGCCGATGTCGGGCACGGCCCGAAGCGCGCGCTCGAGGCTGTCGAGCGTCGCCACGTCGGCCATGGTCAGCACTTTGGCGATGGAGTCGGCCAGGCCCGCGGCGATGCCCTGGGTCGCGAGGGCAGCGGCTTGGGCGGCGACCCCGCCTCTGCCCGCTGCGGTCTCCTCGGGAGAGGCCGCGGTCAGGTTGCGGAACGCCGCAGCGAGGCGGCGCCCGGCGGCGGCATCGTCCCCGGCCAGGCCGGAGACCTTGAACGCCCGCACGGCCGCGAGGAGCGTCCGCGTGTCGGAGGCGGCACCCTCCGCGAGCAGCCGGCGCCAGGCGCGGTCCAGCGCCCCACCGGCGCGGTAGTGCCCGATGGGCGCGCCGTCCACCAGCACCTCGCCGGCACGAAGCGCGACGACGCGCGTGGTGCCGTCGGCCAGCTCCAGCTCCACGGACGCGTCCCGAGGGCTCAACGAAACGGTGTGCGAGACGGCCGTCGTGTCCTTTTCCAGCCCGATGGCATGACGCACGAAGCGCAGCCCATCGACGAGCAGTGCCTTGGCGTCCGCGGCCTTCCCCTTCCGCTCCCCGGCCTCCAGGTCCCGCACCGGAGCGCAGGCGAGGAGGGTGAGCCAGAGGAGGCTACCGAGCAGACGAGATCGGTACACTCTTCCCCCTTGGGCTCCTGAGTAGATGGTGGAGTGCCACTGCGGCTGCGGCATACGTGACCGTCAGCAGCACGGCGATCCCAGCGAGATGCTCCTGCAGAATCGGCAGGGAGCGCACGGTCTCGTAGGAACGGGATGTCAGCACCCAACCTGCCAGAGCCATCCCCAGCTCGCGGGCGGCGCCGAGGACCTTCGCCAGCATTAGGCCGGTGCCGTAGGAGATCGACGGGCTGTTCTGGAGCACCCAGGGCACCGCGAACCCGAGAGCGATCGCGGCACAGGCGGCGTAGGCGCCGGCCAACGCGAGCGCACGGCGCGGCTGGAGCACCCAGGCCCGAGTCCGCCGCAGGACGACGAGCGCCCGCGGCTCCGGGAGACGCACTTGGGCCATGACCCTGCCCTGGAACCCCCGGGATGGGGCGTAACAGGGCAAGCGCGAGAGCTCCCGGGTGATCAGCCGGTCCAGTTCGTCCTGTTCCAAGTACTTGTCCGTCACACGCCTACCTCCTGACTGAGTGCCCTACGAAGCCCCCGGCGGGCAGGTTTCAGCCATCCTTGAGGTGGGCCAGCGACTCGCGGAGTTCGAGGCGGGCCCTGTGAATGTAGGTCTTGACCGTGCCGAGGGGCAGGTCGAGCGCCTCGGCTATCTCCTCGTACGCTCGGCCTTCGACGTGGCGCAACAGGATGCAGGCCCGGTACTCGGGCCGGAGCTTCGATATGGCCTGTTCGATCGTGGCCCCGAGTTCCCGCGACTCCACTTCGGCCAGCGCGGTCGGGCCGTGGTCGGTGACCTGGAGCGCGGTCGCTTCGATCTCGTCGGCCGTCCGGGCGCCGGGTGCCCCGTCGAGCGACAGGGTGTTCACATCGCGGCGCCGGAGATGATCGATCGCTGCATTGTTCGCGATCTTGAATATCCAGGAGGAGAACTTGTACTCGGGGCGGTAGCTGTCGAGCGCGTTCAGGACCTTGATGAAGGTCTCCTGGGCCAGGTCCTCCGCCGCGGCGTGGTCGCGCACCATCCGGTAGATGAGGGAGAACACGGGGCGCTCGTACCGGTGCAGAAGCTCCCGGTACGCCGCCTCTCTGCCGGCGCGTGCCAGCTCCACGACCTGCTGATCGCTGAGCGATGCAAGGTCTTCCGCGGTCGGCATCCGCCGGGTAATGTACGCTGTGAATGCCGCCCTGCTCGCATCCCCGGCCGTGAAGGCCTCCCCCGACGGGTCGGGTGCGCCGTCGGCCGAGAAGCGCCGGTACGTGCGCGAGATGTTCTCCGCCATCGCCCCGACGTACGATCTCCTGAACCACTTGCTGTCGGTGAACATCGACCGGTCCTGGCGAGAGCACGCCGTGGCGCAGCTCCGCTGGGAGGCGCGCCCCGGCGGCCGGTACCTGGATGCCTGTGCCGGGACGCTGGACTTCGCCGCGACGCTGCTGGCGCGGCCGGGGTTCCGGGGCTCGGTGGTGGGGGCCGACTTCGCCCTGCCGATGCTGCGGCGGGGCGCCGGCAAGGCGAACGGTCGCGTGTTGCGGGCAGGATCGGACGCCCTCGAGCTGCCGTTCGAGGACGGTACGTTCGACGGTGCGACCGTGGGATTCGGCGTGCGGAACCTCACGGACCTCGATGCCGGCCTCGTCGAGCTGCGGCGGGTGCTGAGGGTCGGGGCCCGTCTCGTGATCCTCGATTTCACGACACCGGCGTTCGCGCCGATGCGGGCGTTCTACCTCTTCTACTTCCGCCGCGTGCTCCCGTTCGTCGGCCGGTTGGTTTCCGGCCACCCCACGGCGTACGACTACCTGCCGTCTTCCGTGATGGAGTTCCCCTCGCCCCCCGTGCTCGAGGTGCGGATGGTGCGCGCGGGGTTCCGGGAGTGCGGCCACCAGCTCCTGACCGGCGGCATCGCCGCCGTGCACTGGGGTGAGCGATGACGATGGACAGCCTGCGCGACTTCGTTCGCGCACTGGACGAGGCCGGCGAGCTCGTCCGCGTGAGGGAGCCCGTCTCGACGGTGAAGGAGATCACCGAGGTCGCCGACCGCTGCATGAAGAGCGCCGGCGGCGGCCCCGCGCTGCTCTTCGAGCGGCCGGTGCTGGCGAACGGACAGGTGAGCCGGATGCCGCTCGCCATCAACCTCTTCGGATCGCACCGGCGCATCTGCCTGGCCATGGGCGTCTCCTCGCTGGACGAGGTCGGCGCCCGCATCCAGGAGATGCTGGCCACCAAGGTGCCGGACGGCCTGCTCGAGAAGCTCGCTATGCTGCCGAAGCTGGCGGAGATCGCGAAGTACCCGCCGCGGACGGCATCCGGCACGCCGCCCTGCCAGGCCGTCGTGCTGCGCGGTGATGCCGCCGACCTGACGCAACTGCCGCACCTCTTCTGCTGGCCAGGCGACGGCGGGCACTACGTCACCTTCCCGATGGTGATCACGCGCGACCCGTCGACGGGCACGCGCAACGTCGGGATGTACCGGATCATGGTGCAGGGCCCGCGCGAGATGGCGATGCACTGGCAGCGCCACAAGGTGGGCGCGGCGCACTGGCGCGAGATGGCGGCGCGCGGCGAGCGGATGCCCGTCGCCATCGCGCTCGGCGCCGACCCGCCCTCGATGTACGCAGCGTCCGCGCCCCTGCCGCCGGCGGTGGACGAGTTCCTCTTCGCGGGATTCCTGCGCCGCGCGCCGGTGCGGCTGGCGAAGGCGGTGACGTGCGACCTCGAGGTCCCGGCCGAGGCGGAGATCGTCATCGAGGGCTACATAGACCCCGCCGAGGAGCTGGTGACGGAGGGCCCGTTCGGCGACCACACCGGTTTCTACTCGCTCGCCGACCGGTACCCGAGGGTGCACGTCACCGCCATCACGATGCGGCGCGACGCGATCTACCCGGCGACGATCGTGGGCCGGCCGCCGATGGAGGACTTCTACCTCGGCCACGCCACGGAGCGGATCTTCCTGCCGCTGCTGAAGCTGACCCTGCCGGAGGTGGTGGACTACCACATGCCGTCGTACGGCATCTTCCACAACCTCGTCTTCGTCGGCATCCGGAAGCAGTTCCCCGGCCACGCGTGGAAGGTGATGAACGGCTTGTGGGGCCAGGGGCTGATGTCGCTCGCGAAGGTCCTCGTCGTGCTGGATCACGACGTGAACGTGCGGGACCCGGACGAGGCGTGGTGGGTCGCGCTCAACCACATCGACCCCGAGCGGGACGTGCGGTTCACCCGGGGCCCCGTGGACGCGCTGGACCACGCGAGCCGTGCGTTCACCTACGGCTCGAAGATGGGCATCGACGCCACCAAGAAGTGGCCGGAGGAGGGTTTCGCGCGCGAGTGGCCGGCCAGGATCGTGATGGACGACGAGACGCGGCGGAGGGTGGACGAGCGGTGGGCGGCGCTGGGCATCAGGCTCCCCTGAGCGTTGGGGTCGACGGGCAAGTCCTCCAGGGCGGCTCCCGCCTGGTGGCGTACGCGAACTTCGTCAAGGTCGCGCACACCGTCTTCGCGCTGCCCTTCACGGTGGTCGGGCTGGTCACCGCGTCGCACATCCGGCCGCTGTCGTGGCGTGCGGGACTCCTCGCGGTCGCGGCGTTCGGCGCGGCGCGGTTCGCCGCGATGGGCTTCAACCGCATCGCGGACGTCGGCTACGACGCGCGGAACCCCCGGACGGCGGACCGCGAGCTGCCTGCCGGGCGGATGAGCGTGCGCGAGGCGTGGGCGCTGGTGGTCCTGATGGCCGCGGTCTTCATCGCGGCGGCGGCATTGCTCAACCCGCTGTGCCTCGCGCTTTCGCCCGTCGCGCTCCTGTGGGTGACCGCCTACTCGTTCACCAAGCGCTTCACCGCCTGGTCCCATCTCTGGCTCGGCCTCGGGATGGCGATTGCCCCGGTGGGCGGATATCTCGCCGTCACCGGCGCGTGGATGGAACCGTGGTGGGCGCTGCTGCTGCTCGCGGCGGTGGTGGCGTTCTGGGGGGGTGGTTTCGACGTGATCTACTCGCTCCAGGACGAGGCGTTCGACCGGGCTCACGGGCTCCGGTCGTTCACCGTGGCGCTGGGCCCGGAGCGGGCGATCCTCGCCTCGCGGATCCTGCACGTGCTGGCGGTGCTCGCGCTCGCCGGTTTCGGCGCGGCCGCCGGCTACGGTGTGCCGTTCTTCGCGGGAGTGGCGGTCGCCGTGGCGCTGCTCGTCTGGGAGCACCGGCTCGTGGTGCCCGGCGACTACCGCAGGCTGGATGCGGCGTTCTTCGCGACGAACGGTGTCATCTCGGCGGTCGTGATGGCGGGAGCGATCGCCGACGCGGTGCTCCGGTGAACGCGGTGGAGCGCGGCGGCCTGGACGGTCCCGCACACGGCCGGGGCGCGCCGCGCCCGGGTCGCGGCGGCCCGCCAAAGCCGCAGCCGAAGCCGTTGCGCACCCCCGTGCCGCCGCGGCC
>Ga0209253_10000736_pt1 | contig 28394 bp, 28 predicted proteins | sample FrelakmetBRP12BR_FD_187145 | JGI IMG/M metagenome (GOLD analysis project Ga0209253, IMG submission 187145) | Freshwater lake sediment microbial communities from the University of Notre Dame, USA, for methane emissions studies - BRP12 BR (SPAdes)... | ecosystem: Environmental > Aquatic >...
TTGATAGGCTGGAGGTGTAAGTGCAGTAATGTATTCAGCTGACCAGTACTAATAGACCGTGCGACTTGACCCTTTTCTTCCCTCCTGTTGTCAAAGAAATTTCAGGGGCTTTGAAAAAGGCCTTTTTACGTGTTTGAGGAATAAAGAGCAGAGATGAGAGAAAGAGATATATTTGAAGAGATAATCGATATAGGTAAGAGACGGGGAATTCTTACCTATGATGAAATAAATGATGCACTCCCGTCGGAATTTTTCTCGCCTGATGAGATTGAAGACCTTATGGATATCCTTCAGGATATGGGCGTTAAGGTTGTAGATCATGAAGAAGCACTTCCTCCGGAGGAAGAACTCGAGGAGGAGATAGAGGAATATGAAAAGACCGAAGATTTGGTGCAGGCATATTTCTATTCAATGGGGGATATTTCTATCCTGACAAAGGATGAGGAAACAGAGCTTGCAAAAAGACTCGAAGAAGGAAAAATAATAATAAGAGACCTCATATGTGCATTGCCTATTTATAAAAAACTCGAAGCCAGTCTTAATGGAAATGAAGAGGAGTTAAATCCGGAGGAAGAGAGACCGGACAAAGCTCTTATACAAAGTGTTGAAATTATTGATGACCTCATGAAAGAAGTTGAGTTTTCAGAAAGAAGAATTACGAAATACGGTTCATTGAAAGGTCTCAAGCATGCAATACGTGAGAAAAAGAAAAAAAATAGTGATACCAAAAAGCCCGAAATATTAGTGAAAGAAATAGAAAAATTATATAAGAAGGTTGAATCTGAAATTGGCGCTAAGGTAGATGACCTTAAAGCGATGTGGACTCGTATTGTAAAAGCAAAGACCCTTATCTCTTCTGCTAAAAACGAATTGATAACCCGTAATTTAAGACTTGTTGTTAATATCGCAAAGAATTATGTAGGCAGAGGGCTTCCCCTTCTTGATTTGATTCAAGAAGGTAATATCGGCCTAATGAAGGCTGTTGATAAGTTCAAATATGAAAAAGGGTTCAAGTTCAGCACCTATGCGACCTGGTGGATCAGGCAGGCGATAACACGGGCCCTGATTGACCAGACAAAGACCATCAGGGTCCCTGTCCATATGATGGAATTCTACAACAGGGTCACAAAGGCCTCAAGGGAACTGACACAGCAACTCGGCAGAGAGCCGACTAATGAAGAAATAGCCCAAAAACTCATCGTCCCAACAAGGAAGGTTGAAGAGGTTTTCAGGGCAATTCAGGATCCTATAGCACTCCAGACTCCTGTAGGTGATGAGGATACAGAGCTTGAAGATTTTATTGGCGATAAAAACAGTCCGTCTCCTTATTCTGATGCAGAAAAGATCGAGGCCTCAGAGCAGATACAGAAAGTTCTCAAGACCCTAACGCCAAAGGAAGAGATGGTTATCAGAATGAGGTTCGGGATTGGCGCTGACAGGGATCATACCCTTGAGGAGGTTGGCAGGCATCTTTCTATCACGAGAGAAAGGGTAAGACAGATAGAAGCAAAGGCATTAAGAAAGCTTAAACATCCCAGCAGGCTTAAAGCACTTAGAAGGTTGACTGCTACTCCTGCTTAATGGCAGTAACAGGGTCTCCTATCTGGACTTCTTTAGCAGCTTTTCTAATTATAGCGGCAGAAGTCGATGGTCTTGTACTGATTACCTGAACGACCCCATTAAAGATTTTATGTTCGCTTTGTAATGTGGTAGCAAGCAAATCACCCACTTCAAGTCCGTCTTTTTTCCCTTTATCTATGAAGACGACGTCAAAATTTCCGTGTGCGTATATACGCCTTAGTCCTGTTACAATATATCCTTTGATATTAGGCTTTCTGGGATTATCCACTGCGAGAGCAGGCTCTATTTCATAGTAATTATCGATAAGGCTTCCGACAGGAATCTCGACATAAGAATTTGTTATGATGATTTTCGGATCATTCGCATCAACCACTTCTGCAGTTCCTACGATTGCCACACGAACGCCCATATAGCGGCTGGTTACCGGATGCTTTACTTCATCTACCGGATAGATAATGTACAATTTATCACCCTTTCTCACAGATTTTTTTGTTCTAATATACGCATAATCGCCTTTGGTGAGATTCGTGATTTCTCCTGGTTTGTCATAAATCGTCCCTACGGAATGTACCGGATCAGTGATATATCCGCTTAATATCAATAAGTTTTTATCAACCAGATATTCATTTTCTTTTTTAGGAGATTTTGCAATTATTATAGGCCTTTCCTCAGATTTAGGTTTTATGAACGGCTTTGTCACTGGTTTTGGCGCAGGAGGGGCAATCTCTTTCTGTGCTGGAGGAACTATCTCTTTCTGTAAAAGGTATAGAGGAATTTTAATTTTCTGTTTCGGATAGATTTTATCAGGATTTTTGATATCTGGATTTTCTTTCCAGACCTTTGGCCAGAGGAAAGGGTCCTTCAGCTCTTTATCCGAAATATTCCAGAGGGTATCTCCTTTTTCGGTTATATAATACTTGTATTCCTGTTGTTGTGCTCCTATTAACGTGGGCAGTAAGACAAAAAATAACAGAATTAAAATCTTTTGCTCTATCGATAGGTTTTTTACCATTTCATTGTTCCTTTACAGAAATTTTATATTACTTACAAAATAACGAAGATATTTAAAACTGTCAAGTATTTTATGTGTGCGTCTAATATTATATATCCCGTCTATATCCCGGACTGTTAAAAACGCATCCGGAATCACTGCCCGGATTCACCGGACGACCACCATATTATGGTATATTTAATTATGAAATATGTGAGAATTATTATTGCATTTCTTTTTATTTTGATACCGATTACTGTTTACGGCTCGGATATAAAAGAATATAAACTGAAAAATGGTATGAAGGTGATCATTGTCGAGGAACACAAAGCTCCTGTGGCGACTTTCCAGATATGGTATCGTGTTGGTTTAAGAGAGGAACCCGCGGGGAAATCAGGGATGAGCCATCTGCTCGAACACATGATGTTCAAAGGAACATCCAGATACGGACCATCAGTCCTTACAAAGATTGTCCAAAAGAACGGCGGGACTGATAATGCACATACAACAAAAGACCATACCGCATATTTTGAGATTGTTCCGTCAGACCGCATAATGCTTCCGGTTGAACTTGAGGCAGACAGAATGAATAATCTGATACTCGATTCAAAAGATGTGTTGTCTGAAAGAAGTGTCGTCATGGAAGAGCGCAGACTGAGATATGAGGATGACCCGCAAAATTCCCTGTTCGAAGAAGTTGTTGCAGCAGCCTTTAAGGTTCATCCTTACCAGAGGCCTGTAATCGGGTGGATGTCTGAAATTAAATCCATAGAGAGAGAAGATTTATACTCTTATTATAAAACTTACTATTCTCCTGGAAATGCGGTAATCATTATTGTCGGGGATGTCAATGCAGATGAAATGATGAAAAAAGTCAGAGAGCATTTTGAAGCTTTACCTTCTGAACCGGTTGACAAACAGATGCCTTCTGTCGAACCCGAACAAAAGGGAGAGAGAAGAGTTACCCTTAAAAGGGAAGCAGAATTGCCATTTATTATACTGGCTTATCATACTCCTAATTTCCCCCATGAAGATAATTATGCACTTGATGTCTTAACCCTGATCCTATCGGGAGGCAAAAGCACAAGACTCTATCAATCACTTGTTTATGAAAAAAAGATTGCTATCAGTGCTTCTGCCGATTACAGCAGTTTTAATATAGACCCCTATCTTTTTTATTTCTTTGCATCGGCAGCGCCGGGGAAAGATATAAAAGATGTAGAAGAGGCCCTTTTTGCTGAAGTAGAAAAGATAAAAAAAGAGCAGCCTTCTGAACGTGAGGTTCAGAAGGCAAAAAACCAGATTGAGGCTTCCTTTATTATGGAACAGGACTCAATTTATATGCAGGCTATGAAATATGGAATGTTCGAGATGCTCGGAGACTGGAGACTGATTGACAAATATCTTGAAGGAATCAGAAAGGTGACAGCCGAAGATGTCATGAATGTTGCAAGGAAATATTTAAAAGAAGAAAACAGGACCGCAGGGATTTTAATACCGACAAAGAAAGTAGACAGTATACAGTAGACAGGTAATACTTAAAATTAAAAAAACAGAATAATAACATGGAGAAAATAAATCTCACTTACGCTACAGATCGACTTAACGGGGTTCTCTTTAATCGATATCAGGTTTTTGTCTCTGTAATTTTTATGCTATGTACTGTTTGCTGTTTGCTGTCTACTAATGTTTTTGCTCTTGATGCTAAGAGGAATGTCCTGTCGAATGGTCTTGTTGTACTTCATTCGGAAAATCACAGTCTGCCCGTAGTAATGGTTACGCTTATTGTGAAAGCCGGTCAGATTGATGAGCCGAAGGAGAAAGCAGGACTTGCAAATCTTTTATCAGAACTGCTTACAGAGGGTACAGAGAAGCGAAAATCAAAAGATATAAGTGAGGAGATAGATTTTATCGGCGCATCTCTTGATACTTCTGCAGGCGGTGATTATACTACTGTTACCTTGTCTGTTTTGAAAAAGGATATCCGTAAGGGATTTGATCTTTTTTCTGATATCCTGCTCCATCCAATGTTTCCGCAGGCTGAGCTTGAAAGAAAAAGAGAACAGATCAAGGGTTTTCTGAAGCAGCGCGAGGAAGAACCTTCTTTTCTGGCTGAGCGTGCATTCAAAAAGGAAGTATTCGGTGAACACCCGTATGGGAGGCTTATAGAGGGTTATCCTGAAACGATTGATGTTATCAAAAGAGATGATATAGTAAAATTCCATTCAAGCTATTTTCTGCCAAACAACTCGATATTATCTGTTGCAGGAGATCTGACATCTCATGAGTTGGACGCATTGATGAACGAGTATCTCGCCGAATGGAAACCCCATGGATTGGTGAAAAAAGACAGAGGAAGACCTGATGAAAAAAAGATAAAGAAAGTCATAAAGATAGACAAAGACCTAACGCAGGCAAATATCATACTTGGAAATCCCGGTATCAGCAGGGATAACCCGGATTATTATGCGGTAGCTGTAATGAACTATATTTTCGGTGGCGGCGGGTTCTCATCAAGACTTATGCATTCCATACGCGAAAAAATGGGACTGGCGTATGATGTGCATAGTTTTTTTGCTGCTTATAAAGAAGGCGGGAGTTTTCAGATAGGGTTGCAGACCAAGAATGAATCTGCAAATACTGCAATAGGGGAGATACTCAAACAGGCAGAGGGCATTATAGGGGAATATGTTTCGGATGAAGAACTGTCTGATGCAAAATCCTATCTGACAGGCAGTTTCAAAAGAAGGCTTGATACGACCAGAAAGATCGCTGATTTCATTGCTTCGATAGAATTCTATAACCTTGGCCTTGATTACGATAAAAAATATCCTGATTATATTAATGCTGTTACGAAAGACGATCTGCTGAGGGTTGCAAAGAAGTACCTTGCCACTGAAAACTTTGTGCTTGTTGTTGTTGCAAACCAGAAGAAGGCAGGACTGAAATATTAGTCATATATGGATTCCCATTTCAAAAAACGAAAATGGTTCTTTGCCTTCTGTATCCTCTCTTCAGCAATATTCCTTTTTTGTATGATCAAGCGTCCGGATACAATTGAAGAGCGTGTAGAGACTTTAACATTTGATTACAGATTCCACATAAGGAATTTATTCTCGCAGCCGGTAAAATCTGGAAAGGTTGTTATTGTCGCAATTGATGAGAAGAGCCTGAAGGAATTTGGACGCTGGCCGTGGAGCAGGATGCTCATGGCAAGGCTTATTGATGAAATAGTAGCTTTAGACCCAAAAGCCCTTGCAGTGGATATATTTTTTTCAGAACCAGAAACCCGCGAAGCAGATGAAACCCTTGGGAATTCATTTCAAAAGGCGAAAGGGAAGGTCGTCCTTGCATTGCCTTTTGATATTCCGGTTGGGAAGAAAAGCAGGGATATGAAAAATATTTCAGATGAAATTAAGGATACTAAAAATATTCCTGATGAGATTATTGATTCTGCATTTCTTAAAGTTGAGGAACTGCTGAGCTTACATCCAATTGAAGCCAATAAGATACTTCCTACGATATCTGACATTATGCGTACTAATTCCAATGGCCATGTTTGGAGTCATCCGGACCTTGATGGGAAATTACGGTGGGAATTTCTGTATCTGAAATATGGTGATGAAATTTTTCCCTCTCTTGCTTTACAGACAGCACGCCTGTCACTAAAGCTGAAAGAGGATGAGATGGCAATCCTGGGAAACAGGGGGGTAAGTCTCGGCACTGATATATTTATCCCATCTGATCGCAGTGGCAGAATGCTCGTAAACTATCTTGGAAAAGAAGGGACATTCCAATATATTTCAGCAGCGGATATATTAACTAAAAAAGTGCGCAGAGAAGAACTTTTGAATAAAACAGTTTTTCTTGGAACTACCGCTATAGCGACATACGATCTGAAGAATACACCTTTCTCGGCAAATATGCCGGGGGTTGAGAAGAATGCAACGGTTGTCGAGAACATCCTGAGCGGGAATTTTTTGAGAAAGAGCAACGGATATATCGAGATGATCGTGATTATCATCACAGGGATTATTACCGGCATATTCCTCCCGAGATTCAGTGCCCTGAAAGGCGCCCTGCTATCCTTTGTATTCTTTTCAGGATATATTGTATCGGCACAGCTTTTATTTATCTATGCGAATCTCTGGATCAATCTTATTTACCCTGCAGTCAATATGATGATGATAGCTGTAGTTGTTACTGTTGCAAAATATTTCTTTGAGGAGAAGAAATCAAGGCAGATAAGGACAATGTTCTCAAGTTATGTCTCTCCAAAGATTGTTGAGGAACTGATGAGTAATCCTGAGAAGGCAAAACTTGGCGGAGAGAGAAAGGTTGTAACAATTCTTTTCGCTGACATAATTGGCTTTACATCACTCTCTGAAAAAAAATCTCCGGAGGAAGTTGTGGAGATGCTGAATGAGTATTTCAAAGAGATGGCAGATATAATTTTCAGGTGGGACGGTACTTTGGATAAATTTGTCGGAGATGAGATTATGGCATTCTGGGGTGCACCAATTGACCAGCCGAATCATGCTGAACTTGCTTTCAGGTGTGCATTAAATATGGCTGACAGTCTCGAAAGGATGCAGAAAAAATGGATAAAAGAAGGGAAGGAAATACTTGACTGCGGGATAGGGATAAATACAGGAGAGGTTATTATCGGGAATATAGGCGCTGTTAGCAAAAAGATGGATTATACGATCATCGGTGACCATGTGAATATTGCAGCAAGGGTCGAGAAACTTACCAGAAATTATAATGCCAAGATTGTTTTGACGGAATATACCAAGAATCATCTTGATGATTTATTAGGTAAGGGTTCGATCGGACACTGTTCATTCAGGGAACTGGATTGTGTCAGGGTGAAGGGAAAAGAGAAAGAGGTAAGGATTTTTGAGTTAAAGGGGATAGTTCACTAAGGGCTTTTTCCGGAATAACCTACAATAGAAATGCCTGCTTTTTTTGAATCTTCGATAATTTTCTCTCTGTTCAGAATGATACTTTTTCCTGATTCAACAGCCAGCACTTTAGCGCCAACGTCGATCATGGCTTTCAGAGTAGCCAGTCCTACCGTAGGCACATCGAACCTCATATCCTGATTAGGTTTACTGACTTTCACTACTACTGCATCCCCCCCTGATAGTTTTCCGCCTCTTCTTATCGCTTCATCGGTGCCCTCGATAGCTTCAACAGCCATCACAGCCTGATTCCTGACAACAACAGTCTGCCCTATGTCAAGTCTGCCGATCTCTTTTGCGATCTTCCATCCGAATTCAATATCCTTCCATTCATCCCCTGAGGGTTTTCTTTTTGTAATGACACCTTCGGGCATTAACAGTCCTGAACTGAAGCGGGTTATGTCGAGGAGATGAATCCCTTCTTCTTCAAGCTCTTTTGTTATTGCGAGGAGAATAGAATCATCTTTTTTATCTTTGAGAGAGAATAAAAGTTTTACAGCCCTCAGATCAGGCGTTATCTTGCTTTTGTACAGGAGGGTCTTTGATACTTTCCCTGCCATAACTGCTTCTTTGATGCCGAAGTCTTTGAGTGAGTCTATCAGTTTTCCGAGCTTGCCGACATTAACCCATTGTATTTCGTCAACATAAGAAGAGAGTGTTTTATCAGCCAGCGGTTCAAGCGCTACAGCCATAACTTTATAACCCTGTGAACGGGCGTCACTGGCAACCGCTATGGGCAGTTCGCCTGTCCCTGCTATAAGACCGAGTTTCTTCATGTCGTACAATCCTTGCTTTTTTCAGTCATTCCGACTTGTTCGGTCACCTCTTCTCCTCAGCGAACCCGCCTGAGTGCGGGAGCGACTCGCCGAGGCGAGAATCCTTCTTCAAGAAAGATTCCAGATAAACTGGAATGACAACCAGATGAGATTTGATGAATGAATACCCAAATTTCATTGACTCTGAATTCCCCGTCTATACGGGAATGATGACAAAAAATAGTAAATATTTCTGTACTACACGCTACCTGCAGATGCCTCTTTTGTTCTTTTGTATGAACTCAATGAGATGTTTTATCTCGTCTGTGTATGGGAGGTTTTCCTGTATTTTCTTGATAGCATCTTTCAAAGTCCGCTTTTCCCTGAATAGTATTTTATATGCCCTTTTCAGGTCTTTTATAGTTGAGTCAGAGAAGTTGTGCCGTTTGAGCCCGATAGTATTCAGGCCGAAGAGCTTTGCCCGCGGACCTGATGCGATCATATATGGTGGGATATCCTGTCCAACTCCACTGAATCCTCCAACCATTGCATAAGAGCCGATTCTTGCAAACTGGTGAACTGCAGAAAGTCCGCCGATATAAGCATGATCTTCAACAACTACATGGCCTGCCAATGTGGCAACATTCGCCATGATTACAGAATTCCCTATTTTACAATCATGTGCGATATGGACATACGCCATGAGGAAATTGTTGTCTCCAAGTGTTGTCAGGCCGTCTCCTCCAACAGATGCCCTGTGGAGCGTTATATATTCGCGAATTGTGTTGTTATTCCCTATCTTAACTCCGGTTGCTTCTCCCCTGTATTTCAAATCCTGTGGTGGCAAACCGATGCTCGTGAATGGATATATCGTGCAGTTTTCACCTATCTCTGTGTTGCCTTCTATGATTACATTCGAGATAAGTTTTGAGCCTCTTTTTATATGAGCTCCGTCCTGAATAATACAGAATGGACCGACAAAAGTATCTTCTTCAATCTCTGCTTTCGGTGATATGATTGCTGTTGGATGTATTTCCTTCGCCATAAATTATATCTCTCTATCCACGACCATAGCAGTGAATTCTGCCTCTGCTGCAATTTTGTCTTCAACCAGTGCATTGCCGGAAAACTTCCATACATTCCCTCTGTGCTGCAGTATGGAGACATCTAATCTCAGTTGGTCACCCGGAACAACAGGTTTCCTGAATTTTGCCCTTTCTATGCTCATGAAATAAACAGCTTTGCCTGCGTCTCCTCCTGTTTTGAAAGCAAGGATACCTGCTACCTGTGCGAGAGCCTCTATTATCAAAACGCCGGGCATTATAGGCTGATCAGGGAAATGTCCCCTGAAAAATTCTTCATTCATCGTTACGTTCTTGATCCCTACTGCTTTTATTGCCGGAACTATCTCAATAATTCGATCAACTAAAAGGAATGGATACCTGTGCGGCAATAGTTTCTGTATATCCTTTATATCCATCATTCGGGATTCCTCCTTTCGAGCTCATTTATCTTTTCTTCGAGATATCTTATTCTCTTATTGAGTTCCGGGAGCTTTGCAAAAAGAGCCTGTGCTTTTAACCAGTCTCTGTGAGGGATGGCAACAGTGCCTGAATAAACCCCCTTTGTCACATGTCCCACGACACCAGACTTTGCACCTATCATTGTCCCCGATTCTATTTTAGTATGATCTGCAACTCCGACCTGGCCACCGAGAGTAACATAATCTCCTATCTCCGAACTGCCTGCGATGCCTACCTGTGAAACAATAATCGAGTTTGAACCGATTTTGACATTGTGAGCTACCTGGGTCAGGTTATCAATCTTTGTCCCTTTGCCAATTATCGTATTCCCGGTTGTTGCCCTGTCTACAGATACATTGGAGCCTATCTCAACATCATCTTCAATAATAATGCCGCCTATCTGAGGGATCTTGTGGTATCTGCCGTCCTCGAAAACATAGCCAAAACCATCAGACCCTATAACAGAACCTGAATGTATTATGACCCTGTCGCCTATCTTTATCCCTTCTCTTACAGTTACATTGGGATAAAGAATACATTTCTCTCCTACAGATGTATTTTCGCCGATATGGACATATGGGTGAATAATAGTATTTTTACCGATTGATGCACCGTCTGCTATATAGGAGAAAGGAAAAATAGAGACATCATCTGCTATCTTTGCCTTATCAGATACGATCGCATCTCTGCTTATTCCAGTCGGCTTTATTGGTTTTATGTAAAAGTGCTCAAGCAGTTTTGCAAATGCAAGATGCGGGTTGGATACCCTGAGCTGAGTTTTGTTTAAATCAGCAACAGCCTCCTTAACTATTATACAGGAAGCCCTGGAATCCCCGATGTCTTTTAAATATTTTTTAGATGCTATAAAAGTGATATCCCCTTCTTTAGCCTCATGAATGCCTGATACCCCTGTAATTTCTGTATCATGATTGCCAAAGATTTCACCATTGAGCAAAGATGCAAGTTCTGTAAGCTTCACTATTTTTTGGATTTAGCCCTTAATTCATCAAATTTTTTCATGATGCTGTCAGTGACATCTATCCCTTTGCTGGAATAAACGATCATGCCTTTTTCAACAATGAGGGTGTAGCCTTCTTCTTCACCGGTCTTGTCTATTATTTCACGAACATCTTTCAGTATCCCATCTGTTAACTCGACTTCCCTCTTCTTAACCTCAGCCTGTGAATCCTGTACAAGCCGCTGGTATTCCCTGATTAATTTTTCCAGTTCATCTTCCTTGGTTTTTCTTGCATCTGCTGAAAGCACAGAGGCCTGTTTTTCTATGTCCGTCTTCATTTTTTCTATAGCCTTGCCTTTTTCATCAATAGAAACCTGCTTTGATTTTATTAAGGACTCAAGATCAGATTTCGCCTTCTTCCCTGCCTCAGATTCATTCAAGACCTTCTGTACGTCAATAGACCCGAACTTAATGCTCTCCGCAGCAGGTAAGGAAACAGGTAAAACAGAAAGAGCAAAAAGCAAAATACAAACAATTAAAAGCTTTTCAACAGAAATTCTCGTCATATGTCCTCCCTTGATATGGTTTTAATTTTAAAAGAAAGTTCCAAAAGCGAATTCAAACCTGCTGGGCTCTTCTCCCTCTTTTTTGTTAATATTATACCCCCATTCCAGCCGTATCGGGCCGAAAGGAGAGATCCATCTTACGCCTAATCCTGCAGTAGGCCGCAGATCCATCTCCTTAAATGCATTAAACGCACTTCCTATATCAGTGAAGACTACGCCTTTCAGTCTTATTTCACTGACCAGAGGGAAGGTGTAATCTATGTTGAAAATGAGTTCATTCGTCCCCCCTATATAATCCCCTGTTTCTTCATCTTTTGGGCCGGCTTCACCGAAACCAAGACCCCTGACTGTATATATACCGCCTACATAAAATCTCTCATAAAGTGGCAGTTCTTTGCCGCCTACTCCTGTAGCATAACCGTATCTGCCTCTCAGCATTAGCGTTGTGCTGCCAAACGGAAAATACCATGCAGAATCTACCTCACTCTTTAGAAAATTATTCGATCCTCCCAACCCTGCATAAGTAACATATATGGAATTTCTTGACCCTCTTGACGTGTCGAGATAATTGTCCCTCGAATCCCTAACCAATGAAGGGGTAATACTACTGGTGGTGCTCTTGCCTTCCTGGTCTTTTATTATCTCAGACGCATCTGAAGCTACACCAGTAATATTTGCATCCTCAAAATTATATGCGATATCAGTCCACCAGTATTCTGAAAATCTCTTGCCTAATGAAATACCAAATCCAGTGGCTTCCTTATCGTAATCTATATACTCTTTTGTCATTTTGTAAATATTTGTAGAAAATGAAATAGGTTTGTCCATGAACCATGGGTCTCGAAAAGATATATCGTAATACGTTGTTCTTCCGCCAAGCTCTGCTCTCAGTTTTAAAAACTGTCCTTTGCCAAAAAGATTGCCCTGTGTGAGTTCAACCATCGCAATGAATTGCTCAACAGAACTATAGCCACCTCCGACACTGAAAAATCCGGTTGGTCTTTCCTTGACTTTAATATCAACGTCAACGACTTTTTCCTCCGGCTTGGGTTTAGGAATTAACTCAACTGTCTCAAAGAAGTTAAGATTATTGATCTTTTCATAGCTTCTCTTTATCAGGGCGCTGTTAAAGAGATCACCTTCATCCAGTCTTACCTCTCTTCTTATAACTTTATCTCTGGTTTTCGTATTGCCTGCAATCTCTATCCTCCCTATCCTGTACCGGTCGCCTTCATCAATCTTAAGGCTTATCCTTACAAGTTTTTTGCTCTCATCGGGTATCAGATCAGGAGTGACAGTGATGAGAGCGTATCCATTCTCTGAATACAGTTCAGAGATTGAGAAGATATCTTTTCTGAGATTTGCCTTGCTGAAAGGCTTATCAGGCATCATGCTGATCCTTCCCCTGATACTATTGCTATCAAATGCCTTATTGCCTGATATATCTATGGAGGCAATCTTGTACTGGTCGCCTTCTGATATCGGGATTGATATGAACATGCCTTTCTTGTCATCGGAGAGTTGAATCCGGGGTTCACCAACAACTACCTTGATGTATCCGTTGTTAAAATAAAGATCCCTTATTTTTTCGATATCAGACTCCATACGGTCTTTTTTATAATAACCTGAGGAAGAAATGAATGAGAAAAGCCACCATTCTTTTGTTTCCATGACCCCTTTTACCTTGCTTGACGCAATAGCCTTATTCCCTTCAGTAAGTATTTTCTTTATTTTTATTTTTGGGCCTTCTTCAATCTGATAGGTCAGACTGACCTCATCCGGATTTATAGTTTTTACAACAGGCACTATGCGTGAGAGCCAGTATCCTTCTTCTTCATAAAACGCCCTGAGCTTATTGGCATTGTCCTGGATCAAGACCGCATCAGCTATTGCGCCGGTTGTTATAGTCAATTTTTCCTTCAGATTGACATCATCAAACTCCTTATTCCCCTGCAGTTCTATCTTTACAATTGCAGGTTTTTCCTTCACAACATAGATCAGCTTTATGCCGCCCTCAAATGGTTCAATCTCTGCCCTGACATCATCAAAATAGCCCATTTTGAAAATACCTTTAATGTCTTCATTTGTTTTTTCCTGAGAGATAGGTTCCCCTGCTCTTTGGGTAATCCTGGATTTTACCGCAATCTCATCGATCCTTTTCAGCCCTTTTATTTCTATCGAATTGATAACAGGCTGTTCCTGTGCAAACAGGAGCGCTGGTGCTATAATAACGCTGACGAGCAGCAATATAATTCTTATTTTAGGCATACTTTACTCCTATAAGAGAAACTCGGTAAGTATAGCACAAATTAAGGGATAAATAACAATGCACCGGACAACCTTCTTGCAAAGAAACTGCTCCTGCTACGACTGGAAATACACTGGATTTTCTGTAAAATAATATGCGCAATAAATATATGAAATATGGATAAATCAGTAAAACAGCAGGTCGGAGAACTTCTCAGAAAAAGAGATTATGATCCCCTGCTCGATTTATGCGAAAGAGACAGGCGTTTCTGGCAGGAAGTTCGGTTCCGACTTTTTGATATGGATGAAAATCTCCGCTGGACAGCTATCGAAATGGCTGCAAAACTTATGCGACACTGGTGGAGTTTAGGATATGAAGAAAAGGTGCGGATATATATCAGAACCCTCTTCTGGTCGATGTCTGATGAATCCGGAGGGATTGGCTGGAGTGCGCCGCAAACCATTGCAGAAATTATTGTGAATATCCCGGAGATAATTGATCCATATGGAAGTATGATGATAGCGTATTCTATTGAGGAGTCGTCACTTATGAAAGGAGGTCTTTGGGGGATTGGGCGCTTAGGCAGGCAGATTTATGATTCTGTAGATTTTCTGAAGGATAAAGTCTTGGCGGTTTTTCAGAGTGATAGTATTGAAGTCCTTGGAATTGCAGCATGGGCTATGGGAGAAACCGGCTTTAAGCCTGCTATTCCCTTTCTTGAGAAATTAATGGTGCATACCGAACCGGCAACAATTTATATAGACGGCAATTTTTATGAAAAAACCATAAAGCAGTGGGCAGAAGGAGCAATTACAAAAATAAAATAAGCAAAGATAATAGATAATATTATAAGCTTATGCTAAATTATCCAAAAATGTCATTGCCAAAAATTTCGATGAAAAGAATCAGCATGTTTAATCCAAATATAAATAATCCTTACTTGACAAAAGGGAAAGAGTTGATTATTATTAAATACTTTTCCTTAGGCTTAAAAAAGTAAAAGCATATTTCTGTCTAAATTTTTAGTAAATATCCATATTAGGAAGGGGGTGAAGAGACAGTTCAATTTGTCGTTTCATTTGTCAGTATTTTACTAATAACTCAGCGAAGGAGGTAGAAGATGTCAATTCCTGGACAGGAGAAGCAGTGGGATAAGGAAGAAAAGGAACATCGGAAGTACAGCGATATTAGGGTTTTTACCGATGACCAGTTAAACAACTATACAGAAGATGAGCTGAAGACTTACAAGTGCAAGCATGATATTTCACAGTTGGAGCAGTTGGAATCAGGCCCCTGGCCCAGTTTTGTAAGTGATTTAAAGAGAGAAGCAGTGCACAGGCATAAAGTGGGTCAAGATGACCTGATGATACCTACGGATATTGTAGATGACTTATTAGGGATTGTAGAGCTTTCATATAAAGAGCATGAGACGCACTGGAAACACGGCGGAATCGTCGGAGTCCTTGGTTACGGCGGTGGTATTGTCGGCCGTTATAATGACCAGCAGGCAAAATTCCCCAATATTGCCCATTTCCATACCGTCCGAGTTAACCAGCCCGGTGCAAAATTTTACTCTACTGACTGGCTCCGGGGATTCTGCGATATCGCAGAATACCGTGGAAGCGGATTAACCAATCTGCATGGTTCTACCGGTGACCTCGTCATCCTGGGTTCATTCTCAGACCAATTGGAGCCTATGTTCTTTGATCTGACCCATGACCTTGGCGCTGACCTCGGCGGTTCAGGTGGTAACCTCCGTACACCTTCTGATTGTATCGGTAAGGCACGCTGTGAGTTCGCATGTTATGATACCATGGCTTTATGCTATCACCAGACCATGACGTATCAGGATGAACTCCACAGACCTGCATTCCCATATAAATTTAAGATGAAATTTGACGGTTGTCCGAACGGCTGCACAGCAAGTATCGCCCGTTCAGACATGTCCTATATAGGTACATGGAAGGATGACATCCGGATTAATCAGGATGCTTGCAAGGCATATGCCGCTGGTGAAATTCCAGCTAACGGTGGCGCATTTGCCGGCAGAGACTGGGGCAAGTTTGACATTCAGGCTGAAATAATCAACCTTTGTCCTACCCAGTGCATGAAATGGGATGGGAAGAAGATGTCCATTAATAATTCTGAATGTACCCGCTGTATGCACTGTATTGATGCAATGCCCGAAGCATTAATGGTCGGTAAAGATCAGGGCTTAAGTATCCTCTTTGGCGCAAAGGCACCGATTCTTGAAGGCGCTCAGATGTCATGCATGACCATACCATTTATTTATGCAAATCCGCCATATGATGCTATAAAAGGTATCGTTACAAAGGTCTTTGACTGGTGGATCGAGGAAGGCAAGAACCGTGAGCGTATTGGTGAAACCATCCAGCGCGTAAGCTTAAAGACATTCTGTGAGGTGCTTGGAATTCCGCCTATGCCTCAGATGGTTACAGCGCCACGTGCCAATCCGTATGTCTTCTTCAAGGAAGAAGAGGTCCCCGGTGGATTTACAAGGGATATTAACGATTACAGAACCAGACATCCAAGATAATATAAAGGAGGGTATGTTATGTCGAAAGGCAAACTTGGTTATTTTAATCCCCAAAAGCCTCAGGAAGGCAGGATCACGGATATCGGCCCCTGTCATTATGGGCAGATGCTGCCGCCTGTCATCAGGAGGAATTACGGGAAATGGGCTTCTCACAGGATACTGGAGCCCGGTCTCTTAGTTCATGTTTCTGAAACAGGTGAAAAGGCTTTTACAGTCAGAGCTGCAGCAGCAAGAATTATGTCAGTAGAGCATATCCGTGAAATCTGTGATATAGCTGATAAACATTGCAATGGATATGTAAGGTTTACAACAAGGAATAACATTGAATTTATCGTAGACACCGAAGATAAGGCAAAGGCTCTCAAGAAAGAACTGGACAGCAGAAAACATGTAGGAGGTTCCTTCAAGTTCCCGACAGGCGGAACAGGAATGTGCATGTCAAATATCGTCCATACCCAGGGATGGATTCACTGCCATACCCCTGCAACCGATGCCTCCGGACCGGTAAAAGCTACTGCCGACGTGTTATTTGATGAGTTTAAAAATATGAGATTGCCTGCGAAACTAAGAATAGCCCTGGCATGCTGTCTCAATATGTGCGGTGCAGTGCATTGCTCTGATATCGCCCTTCTCGGTTATCACCGCAAACCACCTGCAATCGACCATGAAGTTCTTGGAAAAGTATGCGAGATTCCTCTGGTTGTTGCAGCATGTCCTCTTTACGCAATCAAGCCTATTACTACTGAGGATGGGAAAAAGAGCGTATCCGTCAATACAGAGAAGTGTATGTACTGCGGAAACTGCTACACTATGTGCTTGGCTCTGCCTCTGTCAGACGGACCAGGAGACGGTGTGGCTATTCTGGCTGGCGGAAAGATTTCAAACCGTATAAGCCCGCCGAAATTCTCAAAGGTTATTGTGCCAATTTTACCGAACAATACACCACGCTGGCCCGAAGTCACAAGTGTAGTAAAAAAGATGGTTGAAATCTGGGCAAAGGATGCGAATAAGTACGAAAGACTTGGAGACTGGGCAGAGCGCATTGGCTGGGAAAAGTTCTTCGAGAAGATGGATCTGCCATTTACGCATCACTTAGTTGATGATTATCGCCTTGCTGTTGATACGTACAGGACATCAACTCAGTTCAAGTTTACCGAACATGCATGGGCTGTATCCAGGGCTGTTGGTGGCATATAAGAAAACGAAGAGGAGCTTAAAATTATGGGAAGACCAGAAGACATAAGACAGGCTATTATTGATTATGCTTCAAAAGGCGCTAAAACAAAATTCTATTTCAAAGATATGATGATCGGTGTGAAGAAGACTATTCCTGACGCCGGCGCTTCAGAGATTAAGAGCGTAGCATCCGAGATGGTAAGAGAAGAGGTATTGGAGTTATTATCAACCGGCAGCTCTACCATGTACGGACTGAAAGGAAGAGGTATATCTGTCGAAAAATCCGGTGATGCCGGAGGAGAGTAAAAGGCATATCTCCTGAAAAACCTGTTTGTATCGTATAAGTAATCAGGTTTAGGGTGGACATGAAAACTGTCCACCCTAAACTCTGCATCTTGTGGGTCCAGATTTCTCATTATTATTGAGAATCTTTTTTGTTAGTATTGAAACAATAAAAACTGATCAAAAAAATATCTGCATTTACGCCATCAGGCATACATGTTAGAATACAACAAATTATGAAAGAACCAGAAAATATAGAGCAGTTTATAGCTGAGCAGAAGCTCCGGCTTGCGCAAGATCCTAAATGTGCTTCTTCCTATTATAATCTCGGTGTGGCTTTTATGAATCAGGGAAAATTCGATGAGGCCATAGATGCATTTGAACAAGCCATCTCGGAAAGCGGACGCATGTTTGAGGCATTTGTCAATCTCGGATATATTTACTTCAAGGAAGGCGATCTCGAGAGGGTGGTTAAAGCAAACTTAAGAGCTGTGGAAGTGGAACCAAGATATGCAAGGGGCTATGCAAACTTGGGCTTTGCCTATCTTCAAATGGGAAAGACTGATGAGGCTATAGAGGCACTTAACAAGTCTTTAGAATTGAATCCCGAGATAGTTCAGGCCTGGTGCAATCTTGCGAATGCTTACCTGCAAAAAGGTGATATGGAGAAGAGCATCGAGACAAACAAGAAGATGCTGGAATTAGCTCCGGATTTTGCATTAGGCTACAATAATCTGGCGAATGCTTATTATATGAAGGGGCAATTCAGTGAAGCTATTCAGAACTGTGATAAGGCATCGGAGATGGGATTCGAAGTGCATACCGAATTTTTGAAACTCCTGGAGCCGTACAGACGAAAAGCAATAAAACCAACAGCAAAGAACTCAAAAACAAAACAATCGAAGACAGAAAGTAAGACAAAAAAAACAGGGAAAGCCAAAAAGTCAGGATGAAAGAAGAGCTTTTCCCCAGATATGAGGTTCTTCCCCGTAAGGCAGATATCCTTTTTAAAACAATTCATGAAAAATATCCTGACAGTGTGCGATGCAGGATCCGTTGCTGCGATTGCTGTCATGCTGTTTTTGGACTCTTCCCCATAGAAGCTGCGTATATCAATTATCATTTCAACTGTCTCGACCGCAAGGTCCGGCGGGATGCCCTGAAGAGAGCTGAAAAATCTGAGGGAGAGATGTTAAAGGCCAAGGACAGACTGAAGGTTTTTGAAGAAGACCCAAAGATGAAAGTCTACGGACTCGGGAAACAGCGGGTGAGATGTCCTCTTTTAAGTGATAAAGAAGAATGTCTGCTTTATGAACACAGGCCGGTTATCTGCCGGATTTACGGTGTTCCATACAGTCTTCATAAAGGGGAAAAAGAACTCGCCTATGTATGTGGTATTTCGGGATTTGAGACCAAGGCTTCGTATCCGACAGTGAAGCTTGATAACATTTATCAGGAGATTGTCGGGCTTTCCATTGAAATGCTGAAGGAGGCGGGGTTTTTAAATCCTGCAGCTAAGGCTAATCTCATGCTGCCTCTCTCGAGGGTTTTGCGGATGTCCTTTGATGACATTGTTAAGGGTAATTTCGGAGAGTAAAATACAGTCTCGCAATGTGGTTTCTTAAATTTCCTTCGATGACCGGATAATCTTTTGTTTTCTCATACTGCTCAACAACAGGTTTGAATGTTGTTGCAAGGTCATCCATGCTGAAGGAACGCAATAACTTCAGGAACTCTGTATGAGAACCGAAGTAGTCCCTGAAAGTCTTTTTTGATTCTATCCCGAGAAAAAAACCTGCAAGCGCAGCATCAACGAATTTATCCTCTGCCCATACGATATCTCCGACACCATCAAGCCTGTCGAGTCGCATCTGAACCGTCAAATGCAGAAGATAATAAAACAGCGCAAGAGCAGGAGGTACCATGTCTTTATCAGAAGCTCCCATGAACGGCTCATATCCACGCGTTGTTGTCAGCCGTATATCAATCAGGGTTTCATCTTCAATCCTGGCTACAAAATCACCTGCTGCATGATGCCATGGAAAGATCATCCGGCAGGTTTCGATGTCATAATATAAGGTGAGGATCATGGCGATCTGCCTGTAGATTTCAAAGCTCTGCTCATCTGAAAGAAAACGGTCGCCTTTCCCGTATTCCCAGAGCTTTAGACGCTCTTCGCCATGTTCAGACTTCGCAATATGGAATTCGTGGAAGTCTTCAAACCATTCTTCGAGGAGGAATACCATGGAATATGCTTCATCCAGGAGGAAGGGTTTGGGAATATATGGGAGTCTGTATTGTTTGTGGAGTGTCTGTAGAACATCAAATTCTTTCTTTAATGCATTCCTTCCGCTTTCTGTGACCGCAACATTGAGACCAAATTTTACCTTTTTGCCGGCAGTCAAACATTCGATGCTTGCAGGATGGTAGAGTGCCCCATGTTTTTCTGTGCGGATAATTATTTCATTTAGTGCAATGAGGTCGAAATCAGTACCCGGTCTGTTATTGAGCGCCTCAATCAACGGCTGGAAATTTTCTCTTGTGAGAAAATCAGTGATGGCATTGAAATAAACCCGGTACGGGGTTTTTAATGGATCAGCTTCAAGGGGATAGTCAAGCCTGCCGGTATCGACAGGGACATCGCCGGCCGGCGATGCAACAAGATACCGTATCGCTGGTTTCTTCATCGGGAGAGCTTCTGGATTGCCTCACATGCCAGGCGGCCGACAGTCACTTCCTGCAAATCACCGTCTCTCCATAAAGTCAGTTTGTTTTCATCGGTCTCGATGGCTTTCAACTGACCGATAACATCATCGAACCCTATGTTTCCCAGTGCCCATGAAGCATATCCACGAAGCACAGGGTCAGGATTGTCGAGAAGTGAAATAAGGCCGCGAAATGCGAGCTTGGCGAGTGCCGGGTCTGCAGTTGCGATTTTACCAATAGCCCATGTTACTTCTCTCCACAAGTCCTTCTGTGAGATAAAGGACAGAAGCGGTTTGGTGAACTCTCCGAACAGGGCGGGGTTTGAACTGATGATAGCGCCAACTGCCTCAAGTGAACCCCAAGCCGATGCGCCGGGTGAAGCAGCGCTCTGAAGGAGATTGCTTACCAGCTTGCTGATGATATCAGGCCGCTTTTCGCCAACTCTCCTGCTTACTTCACCAAGCAGATCGATAACCTTCCACCTTAAATGTTCATCCGGCGTGTAAAGCATGCGCTGCAGTTCATTGATTACCCGGGAGTCTTCTTCTGCCAAAGAAACGAGATCTTCTTTTCTATTTTCTAACACATATTGACGCACAATCTCTTTAGAAAACTTTTCTGAGCGCAGTCTGGTTTTGACAATAGGTTGTATGGCTTTAAATTTCTCTTTTACCTTCTCTTCAGTTGCTTCCTGGAATTGGCCAAAAAGTTTCACGAAAATGAGCACACCCCTAACAAACCGCTCGTTGTATATCTTTTCAGGAACAACTGCATGGGTCACAATATCATAATTTCCGACGACAGCGTCAGTATAGTCATCTCCGTGAGAAAGAGAGAAAGCCAGATAGTCATCCTCATTGCAGGCAAATAATAATGCCTCGATAAATGCAGCTCCCATGTTATGTCCTGTGGTATCATAAGCATATACGGCACCACATTGCTTACAGAGGCCAAGAGGGAATTCGACTATTTTCCTTGAGTGAAGTTCTTTTGGTTGTTCGATTTTATAGTAACAAAAAGGGCACCGTGGCTCTTCAGGTGATGCTTTCATTGTGTCTCCTTTAGAGATTTAATTCATTATTATAGCTGTATCTTTTGGTTTTCTTGTAGCCTATCTTTTTCATGCTGTGTTAGTATTACTAAATACAGCAATTGATTGTGATTCCCGATCATGATAATCTGTGAAAGGAGGAGTGCTGATGCCCATATACGAATTTAAATGTCTTGCCTGTAGCCAGGTATTTGAACTTTTAAAGCTCAAAAAAGACGATGGAAAGTCAGGGATGAAATGCCCGAAATGCAAATCAAACGAGGTAGAGAGAATTTTAAGTTCAGTAAGCGTCATTATATCAGGTGGCGGAAAAAAGTCTAAACAAACTGTTAAAAGCTGTGGAAGCGGTTCCTGTGCTTCATTTGAGATCCCGGGTCCCAAAAGATGATTCAGTGCCCAAGGCTTACTATTGCAGGCCTTGGCGGTGATACAGGCAAAACTGCTGTTAGTGTAGGTCTCTGCCGGGTCTGGCAGAAAAAAGCAAAAAAAGTCATTCCCTTTAAAAAAGGTCCGGATTATATTGATATGGGATGGTTGAGCAGAGGAGCAAACCATCCCTGCTACAATATTGATCTTTTCTTCATGAGCAAAGATCAAATCCTCTCTTCCTTCAGCTTCAATACAAAGAACGCAGATATTGCAGTTATTGAAGGCAACCGGGGGCTTTACGATGGTATGGATATTGAAGGAAGTGTAAGCACGGCAGAGGTATCCAAGGTCCTTCAATCTCCGGTTATCCTGATTGTAGATTGCACAAAGGTTACCCGCACTGTAGCTGCCTTAGTGCTCGGATGTCAGACGTTTGATTCTGAAGTCCCCATAAAAGGCGTAATCCTCAACAAATTAGCCGGTCTTCGTCATGAGTCAATTATCAGGAAAAGTATAGAACAGTATTGCCATCTGCCTGTAGTTGGTGCAATTCCAAAATTAACAAATATCACGTTCCCGGGCAGGCATCTGGGATTGGTGCCACCCCAGGAGCATCCTATGGCTGAAGAGTCTATAGATAAGGCTGCTGATATAATGTCTAAATACCTGGATACAGAGCATTTATGGAAAATTGCACAGGAAGCTGCACCATTAGACTTCATCGCTGAAGAATATACTGAGATCACAGAAAAGCAGGTGAATATCGGGATTATTCGTGATTCAGCATTCCAATTTTATTATCCGGAAAATCTGGATGCCCTGAAAAGATCAGGCGCTAATTTAATCGAATTCAGTGCGTTAACAGACAACCTGCCGCCTTCGCTTGATGCCCTTTATATTGCTGGTGGATTCCCTGAAACTCACGCCGCATCCTTAGCTGCGAATGAAACTCTAAGGAATGCAATAAAGCGTGCTGCTGAAGAAGGGTTGCCGATTTATGCTGAATGTGGAGGACTCATGTATCTTTCTCAGGAGTTGCAATGGGAGGGAAAGAAATACCCTATGGTAGGTATTTTCCCTGCAGTCATTGGCGTGAGCAAAAAACCACAGGGACATGGATATACTGTTATAGAGATAGAATCTGCAAATCCCTATTTTAAGGCAGGAGACATTCTCCATGGCCATGAATTTCACTATTCTTATATCCTTACCATGGCTCAAAAGGACGGTGTATTTTTTGCTTTTAAAATGAAAAAGGGTGACGGGATAATGAAAGGCATGGATGGTTTGTGTTACAAGAATGTGCTGGCTACGTATACACATCTCCATGCGCTCGGGGCAAATGAATGGGTTAAGGGTATAATGCATACAGCTACTGCTAATAAGGAAAAAAACTTATCTTTTGATTAAATTATTTTATTTGACCATATCTATGTATTACCTTGTATAATCCATACATAATTTGCTAAAAATATCTGGTTTTTGTTGCTGTTTTTTGTTGATTGAAAGATAGAGTATCTTTGTGGTAGTATACAGCGGCTTGAATTGATGATAGGTTTTTTCTGTCAAATAAACTAAAAATCAAACAAGGAGGAAAGAAAGATGCCACATTTAGAATTTGAAGGGAAGCAGTACGAAGTTGACGAAGATGGTTATCTCACAGACTGGGAGATATGGAAAGAAGGGATGGCTGAAGTTATGGCAAAGCAGGATGGCCTGGAACTTACCAGTGACCACTGGAATATTATAAAATTCCTCAGGGAATACTTTATTAAATTCCAGATTGCTCCTATGATCAAGATTCTCGTAAAAGAACTCGGCAAGGCCATGGGACCGGAGAAGGGCAATACCAAGTACCTGTATGAGCTTTTCCCAGCTGGTCCTGCAAAACAGGCCTGTAGATTTGCCGGGCTTCCGAAACCAACAGGTTGCGTGTAATAAAGCACACATAGAGTTCCTGAAAAGCAAGAAGTTGGAGGGTTACTTCTCACTTCTTGCTCTTCACTCTGTCATTTTAGTATGGTTGACAATTTTAAATTCAAGTTGACTAATGCAGCTTCGTGAAATAAAATTATTAGCCTATTTATAAATACGATAGGCAGAACGTTCAAGGAGAAGCACAAACCGGATTATGAATTTTAAAGATCTCCTGATAGGGAAAAAGTCATCAATCGTCAAAAAATGGTTTGACTTAATTATTGAAACTTATCCCTCTGATCCTTCTAATTATTTTAAAAAGCAAACAAACCGTTTTCTCAATCCTGTTGGACATACAATCTCAGAAGGTATTGACGGTCTCTTCGATGAACTCTTAAATGGTGTTGATTCGCCTGAGAAGTTTTTCCCTTTTCTCAACGATATTTTGCGAATAAAAGCTGTTCAGGATTTTTCTCCATCAAAGGCTATCTCTTTTGTATTTTTATTGAAGCAAGCGGTCAGAGAAGAACTGAAGAGCGAGATCAAGAAACAACAGATTTCAGATGACTTGACATCGCTTGAATCACGGATAGACAGTATAGCCCTTCTCTCCTTTGATATTTATATGAAGTGTCGGGAAAAAATTTATGAAATTAAAGCAGATGAAAGCAAAAGAATGACCTTCAGGCTCTTGCAACGGGCAAATCTTATCTGTGATATTCAGGAGCAGGAGACAGATTCCGGGACAAAATCAGCATTAACTCAAAACATAAAGGGGTAAGAACATGGGACTGATATTTTCATTCTTCGCAGTCGTTGCTCTTGGAGTAATCGTTTTTATCGGGGTGAAGGTTGCAGGCTTGCGCTACCTGTTCGGGGTCATTATCCCATATGCAGCTTTCTTTGCGTTTCTGATCGGTGTGGTCTACCGGGTCATGCAATGGGCACGCGTGCCTGTTCCGTTCCGGATACCGACGACCGCAGGGCAGGGAAAATCTTTTGACTGGATCAAGCAGAATACCATCGACAATCCGTCAACTTCAATTGGTGTCATTATAAGAATGGCGTTTGAAGTGCTTCTCTTCCGTTCCCTCTTCAGGAACACAAAGGCTGAATTAAGGGATGGGCCACAGCTTTCATACGGTTCAACCAAATGGCTATGGATGGCAGGCCTTGCCTTTCACTATACCTTCCTGATTATCCTCATAAGACACTTGCGGTTGTTCCTTGAGCCTATTCCGCTGCCAATAGAGATAGTAGAGGCGCTCGACGGGTTTTTCCAGGTTGGCGCGCCGGTACTTTATATTACTGATTTGATATTCCTTGGAGCAGTGACATTCCTTTTCCTCAGAAGGGTTGTTGTCCCTCAGGTGCGTTACATCTCACTCGCTGCTGATTATTTCCCGCTATTCCTGATCGGCGCCATTGGCGTTACAGGTGTTTTAATGCGCTATTTCTTAAAGACAGATGTTGTGGGCATAAAGGAATTAACCATGGGGCTGATCACCTTCAGTCCTGTAATTCCCCAGACTATCGGCACAATCTTTTATATACATCTGTTCCTTGTTTCTGCCTTATTCGCTTATTTCCCCATGAGCAAACTGATGCATATGGCAGGAGTCTTCCTCAGTCCTACACGGAATCTTGCGAACAATAACCGTGCCGTAATGCATGTGAATCCATGGAATTACCCGGTTAAGGTTCATACATATGCAGAATATGAGGATGATTTTAGAGATAAAATGAAAGCAGCTGGATTACCAGTAGAAAAGGAGTAACCATGGCAGATCCGAAACCAGAAGAACTTTTAAAAATCGATTTTAAGCCTCATAGAACGGGGTGGATGGATACCCCTACTGAACTTAAGAAAGGGATTTTTTGTTATGCCGGGAAACAGAAATCCCTTGAGACACTTGGAATGCCTAATCCTCGGGCCTGGGCAGTATCAGATGAGGACTGGAAACTCCCTGAAAACTGGCAGGAGATATTCATTGAAGGATTAAGAGAGCGCGTCTCCAAGTATCGGTCTTTCAGGCTTTTCCTTGATATCTGTGTCAGGTGCGGTGCATGTGCTGACAAATGCCATTATTTTATCGGGAGCGGCGATCCCAAGAATATGCCGGTGCTCAGGGCAGAACTACTGAGATCAGTATACAGAAAATACTGCACGACCTCCGGGAAAATCATGGGGAAGATTGCTGGAGCGAGAGAACTTACCACTGATGTTTTAAAAGAAATATGGTATTACGCTTATCAGTGCTCTGAATGCCGGAGATGTTCTGTTTTCTGTCCTTATGGCATAGATACTGCTGAAATTACCATCCTTGCAAGAGAACTGCTCAACCTCCTTGGCCTGAATATTGAGTGGATCGCCGGGCCTGTGGCCAATTGTTGGAATACCGGAAATCATCTTGGGCTCCAGCCACATACTATTAAAGATATATTCGAAATGTTTGTTGATGATATAGAGAAGATAACAGGGATAAGGGTCAATCCAACTTTTAACAGGAAAGGCGCTGAGATTCTCCTGGTTGTTCCATCCGGAAGTTTATTTGCTGATCCGGGCACGTATACCACAATGGGGGAACTTTTGTTATTTCATGAACTTGGACTCGATTATACATGGAGCACATTTGCCTCTGAGGGTGGTGACTTTGGTTTCTTTACATCGAATGAAGTTGCAAAAAGATTGCACAGTAAGATATACGAAGAAGCAAAGAGGCTGAAAGTCAAGTGGATAATGGGCGGAGAATGCGGCCATATGTGGAGGGTCTGGCATCAATATCACAACACATGGTATGGCCCCGTAGAATTTCTTGAAGAACCGGTTTCTCCTATTACCGGCACAAAATTTGAGAATGCGAAATCCAACAAGACGGTCCATATCTGTGAATTTACGGCAGATGTTATCAGGAACAACAAAATTAATCTCGACAAGAAAAGAAATGATAACCTGGTTGTAACCTATCACGATTCCTGTAACACTGCCAGAGCAATGGGCTTTTTTGAAGAGCCGAGATATATTATTAATAGTGTCTGCAATAAATTCTATGAAATGCCCCCGAATACCATCAGAGAGCAGACCTTCTGTTGCGGCAGCGGTTCAGGACTGAATGCATCAGAGGACATTGAGCTGCGACTGAGAGGAGGTCTCCCGAGGGCAAATGCTGTCAGACATGTGCATAAAAAATATGGCGTAAACATGCTGGCGTGCATCTGCGCAATTGACAGGGCGACTCTTCCTCCACTGATGGATTATTGGGTACCGGGAGTGAATGTTACCGGTGTTCATGAAATGGTGGCGAATGCCTTAGTAATGAAAGGGGAGAAGAAGCGAACTACCAATCTGCGCGGTGATCCACTCCCTGGAATGGAGGGTGAATAGCATGTATAATGCGGGGAAGATAATTATCGGTATTATCATTTTTGTCGCGTTAGTGACATTTCCGTTTATTTTCGCTGGTGGGAAAGCTACTGCAAAACCTGACCCGAAAATCGATACTCCTGAGATTCTCAAGATGCCGGAGAATGAGAGGAAATGTGTAGAATCCAAGGCATTCATGAAAAAAGAGCACATGCAGTTACTGAATGACTGGAGGGACCAGGTTGTCCGTGACGGCGATGGAGTTTACATAAATGCCGATGGAAAGAAGTATAACATGAGTCTTCAGAATACCTGTATGAAGTGTCATTCTAATAAGAAGAAATTCTGTGATGAATGTCATAATTACACGGCAGTAAAACCTTACTGCTGGGATTGCCATATCGCCCCGAAGGAGAAAGAGTCATGAGTATCAATAGAAGAGAATTTTTAAAGATGGCTGGAATATCAACGATATTGGGCATTGGAGGCGTGTCTGCTGTTCAGGGTGTAAGAAACCGTGTTGAGGCTTCACAGGCGTCGAAGGCTCCGGAGGCTTTGACGGCAAAAAGATGGGCTATGGTAGTAGACATGAGCAAGTTCAAGTCAGAGGAAGACTACCAGAAATGCATTAATGCATGTCATCTTTCCCATAATGTGCCTCACATAACCGATAACCCGAAACATGAGATTAAGTGGATCTGGACAGAAACATATGAACATGCCTTCCTTGGGAATGAAGATAAATACAGGGCAGAAAGATTTCAACATATGCCATTTCTGATGCTCTGTAATCACTGTGAGAATCCTCCCTGCGTAAGGGTTTGTCCGACGCAGGCAACATTTAAGAGAAAAAGTGACGGGATTGTCATGATGGATATGCACCGGTGCATTGGATGCAGATTCTGCATGGCAGGGTGCCCCTATGGCGCGAGGAGTTTCAATTACAAGGATCCAAGGCCTTATATTGATGAGTCCAAAGAAAATCTCGAATTTCCTACACGGATGAAGGGTGTAGTAGAGAAGTGTACATTCTGCTACGAGAGGCTTGCTAAAGGGCTTAAGCCGGCCTGTGTGGAGGCATCCAATGGCGCATTGATTTTTGGCGATCTGGAGGACCCGAATTCTGCAGTACGGAAAGTCCTCAGTGAACGGTTCACTATCAGGCGCAGACCTGAACTCGGGACTGGCCCAAGTGTGTATTACATAATTTAGGAGGGAATGATAATGCTTGAGAAAGCGATATATGGAGGTCGAAGATACTGGGTCTGGGTATTCTTTTTGCTGGGACTGATAAGCGTTGGTTTTCTGGCATATCTTTATCAATTCAAGAACGGTTTAGGCGTTACAGGCATGAGCAGGGACGTATCATGGGGATTGTATATCGGA